>Ga0075434_100002034_pt1 | contig 17562 bp, 15 predicted proteins | sample RhiMethybrSRZTD3_FD_75298 | JGI IMG/M metagenome (GOLD analysis project Ga0075434, IMG submission 75298) | Populus rhizosphere microbial communities from Tennessee, USA - Rhizosphere MetaG P. TD hybrid SRZTD3 | ecosystem: Host-associated > Plants > Roots > Rhizosphere > Soil | place: USA... | reverse complement strand
GCCTCGAGCGGAGTCATGGTCGTTTCGCTGTTCCGCACCAGATGGGCACGCAGGCGCGCCGGCGCATTCGGGTCCGCGCCGCTTCGAAGCAGCCGGGTGACATCCGCATGGCTGGCGACCGCAGTCGCTTCCGTCAGCGTCATCGTGCGGCCGTCGAACCCGCGAGGAATACCGAGCGAAGATGCCGCAAGCCAGATGACGCTGAACGCGACCCACGCGGCGGCGGGGAGAGCGACCGCCTTCAGCGGAACCATTGATCCAGTCGGGATGAAAGCAGGTACGGATTGATCGTCATGTGCACGAGCGCGTCTTCGCGCAACTGCTGCACCAGCGCCTTCCCTTCCGCCGTCGGCATCGACTGCTGGGTTGCAAGCCAGTCGTCCACGTACACCCATTCATTGCGGTCGTAGAACGCCATCAGGTGCATCTGATAGTGAAGGCCCGCTGTGCGCACCACCCAACCTGACGCCGTCATGGCTACGATCACGGTGAGCGCGGCGATGCGCGGGCGCGAACCTGCGAGGTCGGCGCCGCGTACGATGGATGCGATTGCCACGAACGCGGCTAGTGCGTAGAACACGCCTGCGGGCCCCATGATTTCGTCCTTGGTATAGCCGTAGCTGATCACCGCATTAGCGACGATAACGCCAATGGCGACAACGACGATCTGATCGTCGCGATCGAATTTGCGCTGAAGCCATGCGCGCCGTCGACTGGCGACGAACCATCCGATCATCGCGGTGGTGACAGTCGACGAGACCACGTTGATGATCGTGCCTCCGGCGATACGGCCGCGCAGAAACTCCGCCGGAATCGTCCAGATGCCAGCGCGCGGCTCGGAGAACAGCACCGTCAGCATCGAGGAGATGACGTTGTACGCGTAAAACCCGTACGGCCATCCGCCGAACCGCCGCTGCAGTTCGTCCGGACCCAGTTGCTGCAGGCCGAAGCCTGAGCTGCGTTCGGACAGCGCCGGCACGCCCGTTCCCAGGTAGCCGAAACGCAACGCGAGATATGCGGCGAGCAGACCGGTCACCATCGCCACACCGCGCGTCGAGACGCCGCGACCGCCAGCCAGCCACGCGGCGACGATGACGACCCACACGAGCAGTCCCGACTCGACGGTGAACGCTGCCGCCACGAAGGTCAGAGCGGCGGCGACATCGGTCCACTTCCCGGGTCTGGATCGTGCGAGCACAAGCGCGAGCAGACAAAAGACGACGATCTCAAGCGAATGGTTCACCGGATACGCCTCCCACACTGTTCCCCTGAACGTGTGGAGACCCATCAGAACTGTCAGTGCAAACAGCAGCGCGGACAGGCGTTCTCGTGAATCGACCTCGAGCGCGATGAGGAACAATGCGAACAACACCAGCACGCTCGTCGCCTGGAATCCTTTGAACGCGGCAAAGTAATGTCCGTTCGAAAGGTCGAAGAGCGCCTGAATTTGCGCGGCGCGCAGCGGACGAAAGTACCCGGCGTTGGTCGCACCGTTTCCGAAGGCGGCGATGACTGACCGCGTGTGCTGCGCGTCGAGCAGCGGAATCAGACTGTCAGTCACCTGGATAGGAATCCGCGCGAGGCTGTAACACACGCTCGCCGCCAGGATCACGGTCACCGCCCATGCGGCGCGGCGCGCACCCTTCGGGTGTGCAATCGAATCACCGAAGTTCACGCCACAACTCCAGCATTTCTCTGAACGCCCGGAGGATCACCGCCGGATTGCCGCCGGTGGGCAGTCCCGTTTCTCGCGGATAGTGGTGCACGCCGACTTCTGTCACCGTGGCGCCCAGCTTTCGCGCGCGCGCCAGCATCTCCACGTTGATCAGCGCTCCCGTGCTTCGAAGCTGCGGCAGCAGCCGTTCCACGAGCGGCCGTCGATACACCTTGAAGCCACAATTGACGTCACGTACCGGGACGCTGAACAGCAACCGAACGGCCTGGTTGTACATCACTGCATAGAGCCGGCGGAATGCCGGATCGCGCCTGGCGATGCGGTAGCCGCTCGCGATATCGCTGTTGGCGACGCTTCTCAGCAGGACCGGCAGCTCATTGAGGTCGAACTGGTTGTCGCCATCGGCAAGCACGACGAGAGGATATCGGGCAGCCGCGAGGCCGCTGCGCAGCGCGGCGCCGTAGCCGCGATTGACTGAATGATGGACGACGCGAACGTGGGGATTGGCAGCCGCCAGGCGATCGGCAATCTCGCCCGTCCGGTCGCGGCTGCCGTCGTTGACGACGATCACCTCATAGTGATCGCTAAGGCCCGCCAGGACCGCAAGCGCGGAGGTGACCGCGTGCTCGATGTTCCCCTCTTCGTTGTACATCGGAAAGAACAACGAGAGGGCGTCCCGGGCCGCGCTCTGGTCCGTCAGAGGCCGCTCATGTTGCGGAACCGCTGCACGCGCTTGCCCTGGACCTCCGCGGTATAGATGTTTCCCTTGCTGTCGATCGCCAGGTTATGGAGATTCATGAACTGCCCGAGATTGGTCCCGACGCGCCCCGCGTCGGCGACGATGGCGCCGTCGCTGCGGCGGACGACGTGGAACTCGCCGTTCGGATCATCGGAGATGATGAAATAGCTCTGCGCCGCGTCGGGCCACAGCATCGTCGAACCGACCGACCCGGGCTGGCCATCCTTCACCAGGAGATACTCGCGCACGAACGTCCCGTCCTTGCGGAACACCTGGGCGCGGTTGTTAGCGCGATCGGACACGAAGACGAGGCCGTCCTTCGTAATCCGGATGCCATGCACCGGGTTGTTGAACTGCTGTGCGGGCGGAGCTTTCGGATCGTAGGTGAGCTTCTCGTCGGTCGGCGGCTTGCCGTACGCGCCCCACATCCGCTTGAACGCGCCCGTCGCCGCATCGAAGACGATGACGCGATGATTGAAGTAGCCGTCGGCGACGAACAGCTCGTTGGTCGCGGGATCGACGACCATGTCGGCCGCGCGACCGAGCTGCGTGGTGTCCATGCTGTTGGTCATCGGCCCCGACTTGCCGATCTGCAGCACGAACTTTCCGTTGCGCGTGAACTTCAGCACCATGCCGTCGTTCATGCCGTTGCCGGCGACCCAGACGAAGTTGTTGTGATCGACGAAGATGCCGTGCTCGTTCGAGGGCCAGTTGTAGCCCTCGCCGGGACCGCCCCACGCCTGCACGACGTTGCCGTCCTGGTCGAACTCCACGACGGATGGCGCGGGTTTGCAGCACTTCACGTTAGGCGTGGTCGATGCGCGCTTCTCGCGGGCGTCGAGGGTCCCGGGGCGCTGGTTCACCCAGATGTGATCCTGCGCATCGACGAAAATGCCACCGATCTGCCCGAAGATCCACTGGTTCGGGAGAGTTTTCGGCCACGACGGGTCGACCTGGAACTTCGGGACCGCGGGATCCGCGGTGAACGCGGGCCGAACCATCGCCAGCGCGATGAGGCCGATGAGCGCGACCTTGCGAACGATCCTTGCCATCAGTGCCTCCACGTAGAATTGACGGGACAAGTGGCGGGGATTATACGTATGCACGCGGAGATTTCGGAAAAGTTCCCTCGGGCGAGTGGGGCGAGTGGGGCGCGTAGGGCGGGTAAAGAATTACGCCCTACCCGCCGTATCCACCCCATCCCCCTACCGTGAAGGAGAGGCGATGAGCAACATCACCCTGAGGGTGAACGGACGCGCGCACACCGTGGACGTGGAACCCTCGACGCCCCTGCTCTACATCCTTCGCAACGACCTCGGCCTGCAGGGCCCGCGGTTCGGCTGCGGGCTGGGCCAGTGCGGCGCGTGCACCGTGATCATCAACGGCGCCGCGGTGCGGTCGTGCATCACGCCCACCTCGAGCGTGAAAGGCGAGATCACCACGCTCGAAGGGCTCTCGCGGGACGGCAAGCTGCACCCGCTGCAGCAGGCCTGGATTGACGAGCAGGTGCCGCAATGCGGCTTCTGCCAGAACGGCCAGATCATGACGGCCAAGGCGCTGCTCGACAAGAACCCTCATCCGACCGACGAGCAGATTCGTCAGGGGATGGCTGGCACGTTGTGCCGCTGCATGACGTATTACCGGGTTCAGGCTGCCATCAAGCGCGCCGCAGGGAGGAACGTATGAACATCGAGAAGATCCTCCTCGAGAACAGCACGGCGCCTAGCCGCCGCGAGTTCCTCAAGACCTCTGGCATGCTCATCGTCGGCGTGAGCGCCGCCGCTGTCGCAGGCCCATTCGTCGCGGAGGCGGGCGCGCAGGCCGCACGCGGCCTCTATCCCGATCCCGACTATCACCAGCTCGATTCGTGGATCGTGATCCACGAGGACAACACGGCCACCTTCTACGTCGGCAAGACCGATTGCGGCCAGGGAACGGGAACTGCGTTCAGGCAAATGATGTCGGACGAGCTCGACATCGCGTTCAAGGACACGACCTGCATCATGGGGACGACCGACATCACCGTCGATCAGGGTGGATCGGGCGGATCCGATGCGATTCAAACCGACGGGTGGCCGATGCGCCGGGTCGCCGCCGAAGCGCGCCGTGTGCTGCTCGACATGGCGTCGCAGCGGCTCGGGGTTCCCGTCGCGGGGCTCGCCGTCAGCAACGCGGTCGTCACCGTCAAGAGTGATCCGTCGAAGCGCGTCACCTACGGTGAGCTGATCGGCGGCAGGAAGTTCAACGTCACCCTGACTGGCGCCAACATCGATGCGACGACCGGCGTCGCGAAGGTGAAGCCCGTTCAGGAGCTCAAGATGGTCGGCCAGTCGCCGCAGCGCTACGACATCCCCGCCAAGGTTGACGGATCGCTGAAGTGGGCGGCGGATGTGCGGCTGCCCGGAATGGTGCACGCGCGCAACGTGAAGCCGCCGGTCGCGGGCGCGAAACTGGTCAGCATCGACGAATCCTCGGTGCGAAACCTGCCCGGCTTCGTGAAGGTCGTCAGCAAGGGGAACTACGTCGCGGTTGTGTGCGAACGCGAGGAACAGGCGATTGCCGCGGCCAGAGCGTTGAAGTGCAACTGGCAGAAGCCGGCAACGCCGCAGCTCCCTGCAGGCTCGGACGGCCTGTTCAAGTACATGCGCGAAACGACGCCGAAGTCGAGCCAGACGCCGATCAACATCGGCAATGTCGATGCGGCGTTCGCCAATGCCGCGAAGGTTGTCGAAGCCGAATACGACGTCCCGTTCCAGGGCCATTCCGCGATCAGCCCGGGACACGCGCTGGCGGATCCCTCGAATGGGCAGATGACGATCTATTCGAACGACATGAAGTCGTACGGAATGCGCAACGGCGTCGCGACCTTCCTCGCCATGCCACGCGAACAGGTACGCGTCATCTGGATGGAAGGGCCGCAGGGCTACGGCCGCACGGCCGCGGACGATGCGGGGTTCGAGGCGGCCTACATCGCGAAAGAGCTGGGCCGGCCGGTGCGCATGCAGTGGATGCGCAGCGAAGAGCAGGGGTGGGACACGAAGGGCCCCGCGTTCACGTTCAAGATCCGCGGCGCGCTCGATGCGCAGGGCAATATGACTGGCCTCGACTACACCGCGAGATCGGCCGACTACAACCATCTCGGATACAACGAGCCCGACACCGTGCTGATCGCGCAGCTGATGGGACAGCGGCGCGCGACGCCGGCTGCCGGCAGCTCTGCGTTCCCGAACGACATGTACGCCATCCCGAGCCGGCGCACGCTGCTGGAGGTCGTCGGCCTGCCGCTCATCTGGGAAACGCCGCTTCGCACGGGCAACCTGCGCGATCCGAACGGCCCGCAGTCGACGTTCGCGGCGGAATCGTTCATCGATGAGATGGCGGCGGCGGCGAAAGCGGATCCGATCGAGTTCCGCATGCGGATGCTTACCGCGGGCAAGGATGACGACAACGGCTTCAGGCGCGCGCGATCGATTGCCGTGCTCAAGGCGGCGGCGGAGAAGTACGGCTGGCAGCCACGGCCCGGGCCGAACCCAACTCGCGGCGCCGGCGACATCCTGACGGGACGTGGTGTCGCGTACGCGTACCGCAACCAGACGGTCATTGCGCAGATTGCCGAAGTGGAGGTCAATCGGAAGACCGGACGCGTGTGGGTGAAGCGTGCCGTGGTCGGACATGATTGCGGCCTGGTGATCAACCCGGAAGCGCTCCGCCGCACGATCGACGGCGCGACGCAGCACGGCATCAGTCGCGCGATCTATGAGGAGGTCGCGTTCGATACCGAAAAGGTGTTGAGCACGGATTGGGTGACGCATCCGACGCTCACCCACATGGATGCCCCGGCCCAGATCGATGTGGTCCTCGTCAACGGCGACCCAAATCCGAACCGCCCCGACCTTCCCCATTACGGCGCCGGTGAGGCAGCGATGAAGCCGATGATTGCTGCCGTCGCCAACGCAATCTTCGACGCCACGGGCGTACGGCTGCGCCGCGTGCCGTTCAGAAAGGAACGCGTCCTCGCAGCGCTGAACGCAGCGAACGTGTGACGTACCGGTTCCTCGACACACCCGTCGGGGGTCTGCTGCTCGGCCGAGACGGCGCAGGCCTCCGATTAATTCAGTTCTCAGCTGCAGGTGCGGACCTTAAGGTCCGCCTCTACGACCGTCGCAGCCAAGAATCGCCGTCCTCAGCTGCAGGTGCGGACCTTAAGGTCCGCCTCTACGACCGTCGCAGCCAAGAATCGCCGTCCTTAGCTGTCGGGGCGGACCTTCAGGTCCGCCTCCACGATCAGCGCGACGAAGACTTCGACGACGTGGTCGGGCAGTTGGAGGAGTACTTCGCGGGCCGGCGGCGTCAGTTTGATCTTCCGCTGGCACCGGCGGGAACGCCGTTTCAGCAGCGCGTCTGGCGCGCGCTGCTCGACGTTCCCTACGGCGAGACGATCTCGTACGGCGAGCTTGCGTCGCGCATTGGACAGCCGACCGCCTCGCGCGCGGTCGGCCTGGCCAACGGCAGCAATCCGCTGCCCATCGTCATTCCCTGCCATCGCGTCATTGGCGCCAGCGGCAAGCTCACGGGGTACGGCGGGGGGCTGCCGATCAAACAGCAGTTGCTCGCGCTGGAGCGCGGCGCCCTATGGTGAAGAACAGACCTCCTTCGCGGCCGAGGGTCCACATCCACCCCAGTTGCGCCAGCCACCCTTCGACCGTCCAGTCGTCCTCCGCGGGCGCGAAAAGATCGTCGGGTTCGTCTCCGAGCACCGCACTCGGATAGCTCCGCACGTACTCGACGCCGTTCTCCGCAAACCAGCTCTGGACCTCCGCGAGCGTGTGGCGATGTTCCTCGGGATGCTGATACTGATCGCGAATCCATGCTTCGCGCCGCGCCGTCTCGGCGCCCCGTTCGCGAAGCACGGGATCGAACGGGACGACGCGGAATCCGGACAACCGTGCGACCACGCGACGCAGACGCGACGGCACGCGCGCAAACGCGTTGTACACGCCCAGCACGATCATTCCTCCGGGACGAGCGAGCGTGGCGAGACGCGCAAACGATGCACGCGGATCCGGCGTGTGATGCAGCACCCCCGATGAATACACGACGTCGAACGCGCCTTCCTTCAAACCCGCCTGCCGCAGGTCGGTCTCGACGAAGCGCACCCGCGCGAGACCGAACCGGCGCGCGGCCTGCGCACCCAGCAGCAGCGACGCCTGCGTCAGGTCGGCGGCGACGACCAAACGATCGGCGCGCGCCAGGTACAGCGACATCTGTCCGGTACCGCAGCCCACCTCGACGATGCGCGCGTCACCGGGAATGGCCCGGTCGAGCAAACGAGCGAACGCGCTTCGCTCCGCTCGCGTTCGAAGCGCCTGCAGACTGTCGCGAGGTGGGTAGCCGGGAAACGGAGCCTGCTGATAGAAACGGCGGACAGCCTCGGTACGCGTGTCCACGCTTCAAAAGATCGCGTAGATGAACGGCGCCAGCGCTTCGACGGTTGTCGCCAGAATCAGAATCACTCCGAACAAGCACATGAAGACGGCTAACGGCACGAGCCAGCGTTTGCCCGAGTCGCTCCGCCACAATCCGCGCGCGAGGTCCGTTATGGACCCGCCCGCGCTTCCGATCATGATCAGGCGACGCCGGAAGCCGCCTCGTCCTGGGCGCATGCAATCTCCTGTGCGAGCGGCATCGGCCGCGAAGCCGCCCGCTTCGTGACTATCGCTGAACCGGCGACGAGGAGATCGATTCCGCATCGCCGGAACGTCGAATACCCTTCGAGCGCGCGGTTCACGATCGGTTCGCCGGCAACATTGAACGACGTGTTGAGCAGAACCGGAAATCCCGTGTGCCGCTCGTACGCTTCGAGCAGCGCGTACAGCCGCGGCGCCATGGTCCGATCGAGCGCCTGGAGGCGCGCCGAGCCGTCGACATGTGTAATCGCCGCGAGGGCCGAGCGCCACTCGGGACGAACGGGAAAAACGCCTGACATGAAGCGCGCCAGCCGGAGGCCGCCAGGCGGCAGATCGAAATAGCGGCTCGCAGCCTCGACAGTCGTGACCGGCGCGAACGGCCGGAACTCCTCGCGGAACTTGATGTCGCGATTGAGCCGATCGCGCATGTCGACCGAATGCGGCGCCGCCAGGATGCTGCGATGACCGAGCGCCCGCGGGCCGAACTCGGACTCGCCGTCCATCCACCCGACGACGCCGCCGGCGGCGAGCTGGGCGGCGACGTGATCGAGCAGGGCGGGTTCGTCACGCTCGTCGATCTGCTGTCCGTCTTCGCGCGCCGCGCGCGCGAGCTCCGCGGCATCGACGGCCGGACCCCAGAACGGATGATCCGGAACGTCGCGATCGGGATTGCGGAAGTAAATCCGATCCGCAAAGAGCGCGGCCCCGAGCGCGCAGCCGGCGTCTCCGGGCGCCGGCGGGACGAACACGCGTTCGAAGCCCGATTCGGCGAGAATCCGCGCGTTGGCCACGCCGTTGAGCGCGACGCCTCCGCCAAAGCACAGATCGCGCAACCCCGTCTCACGCTGCAGCGCCTGCGTGATGTCGACGAGCGTGTCCTCGAGCACACGCTGAATGCTGGCGGCGCAGTCGGCGAAGCGGCGGCCTTCGCTGGTGCCGAGATCGATCGGATCGAACGGGCTGCGCGGTGGTCCGAACAGATCGACGAACTTCGACGAATACGATCGTGCCGCCGTTGTTTGATACTCGAAATACTCGGGCACGAGCGCGAACGCGCCGTCCGGCGTACGCCGAATGAGCTTTCGCACCTCCTCCATCATGGTCGGACGGCCGTACGCCGCAAGGCCCATCACCTTGTATTCGTCCTCGTTGACCGCGAAGCCGAGATACGCGGTAAACGTCGAATACAGCATTCCGAGGGAATGCGGGTAACGGATTTCGCGGAGCAGCGTGATGTCCGTACGTCCGTCGGCGTGCCGTTCTCCATGGCCCACCGTCAGCGTGGCCCATTCGCCCACGCCATCGGCGGTCAGAATGGCGGCGCGGCGGGTCGGCGCCGTAAGAAAGGCGGCCGCTGCATGTGCCGCATGGTGAGACGTGAAGAAAATCCTGGACCGATGGACACCAAGGTGCGAGCTGATGATCCCGCGCACCCATACCTTCTCGCCAAGCGAGTTCTTGATGGCCTGCGGAAACGAACGCCACGAGCGAGGAAACGATCTCAGGACGCACGTCAGGATGCGCTCGAACTTCAGCATGCTGCGCTCGTAGAAGACGACGGCGTCCAGATCCGCCGGCTCGAGGCCGGCGCGACCGAGGCACCATTCGATCGCGCCCGCCGGAAAGCTCGCGTCGTTCTTGTGGCGGGACAGGCGCTCTTCCTGGACCGCGCAGACAGGCACCCCATCGACGACAAGCGCCGCGGCGGCGTCGTGATAATGAGCGGAAATGCCGAGAATCTTCATCTCAGTACTGGCTCGCGGGCGACTCGACGCCGTCACGTGAAATCGGCACCCAGCCGGCGGACTCGCGCCGTTCAGCACGGCGGGCCATCCACGCAAAGGGCGGCAGCAGGAGGAAGTACTGAATCGTCAGCGCCGCGGTGCCGAAAGCGCCGGCAATGACGGCGGCCAGCCGCAGGTACCGTTTCCACAGGCGGCTCGCCCGCGCGCGCCACACGTGGCGCCTGTAGGAACGCGGCGCGATACGCGCAAGCTGCGTGTACGTGTAATTCATGTGGAACACCTCGTCGCGGAGGATCTCCTCGAAGATCGCCCGCGTCGCCGGATCGTCGTTGACGACGTCGCGATAGATCGCAAAGCGGCCCGCGGCGGCTTTTTCGGCGACATGAAGGAACGCCAGGAGCCGGTAGTCCGGTTCACCCTCGATGCGCAGGTCGTCGAGGCCGTGTCCACCTGGAAGCGGTGTCGCGTTGAAGAGGGTGGTGAAACGGGCCGACCTCGTACGGAGGAGTGCCGCGCTGCGTTGACGAAACAGGTCGGCGTGATGGAGCTCGTCGATCGCGTGCGCGAGGTAGAGACGCCGCAGCAGCGGATCGGGCGTCAGCTCCGCGGCGCGCAGAATGTCGCGGCCGCCGTCGCCTTCGACTTCACCGAACGCAATCAGCTTGCGGACGCGCCGATCGAAGTCGCCCCACACCCAGTGGTGAAGAGGTCGAAGCAGACGATCGACGAAGGCGCCGGGCGAAGCAGGCATCGCAAAGACGCGGAAGGGTAGCATAGCGGTGTCATCACGTGACCCATCTCGCGTCCGAAGCACCGCGTCTCTCGCGATCCGAAAACTTACTTACGCGTTTCGTCGCTGAGCTTGTCGTCGCAACAGTCGGCGTCGCATGCATCGTGATTGCACTTGGCGCAAATCAGCGCTGGCTCGATCGCCATTTTCTTCCATCGTTTCTCTGGCCGCGGCACTGGTACACGCTGATCGAGACCTCGGTTCGCGTCGGCCTCGGGGCGTTCGGCGCATGGGTCGTGACCGGAGCACGCACACGCGCCGGCCGGTTCGCGCAGCATGCGCCGGCGCTGGCGCTGAACATCGGGCTTGCGATCGCACTCGCGCTCGGCGCCGCGGAAGTGGCGCTCAAGTACGTGAAGATCCAGCCCGCCGAATGGCTGTTCCCGGAAGAGGAGCCGCGCCGGCAGCCCGATCCGCGACTCGGCTGGACATTCGTTCCGTCGCGCTCGGGACATAAAGCCATCGGAGGCCGAGACATCACCTACACGTTCGACGCGCATGGCTATCGTGTCGGCGCTCCCGATGCGCCTGTCGATCTGGAACGTCCGACGATTCTCTTTACGGGCGAGTCGGTGATGGTCGGCGAAGGGCTGATGTGGGATGAAAGCGTGCCTGCGCGGGTTGCAGCGGCGCTCGGCATCCAGAGCGCGAACCTTGCCGTTCATGGATATGGCTCCGACCAGGCGTATCTGAGGCTCGAGAGCGAGCTCCCGCGGTTCGCGCGCCCTGTTGCCGTCGTCTCGCTCTTCATGACGGGACTGTTCGGCCGAAATCTGGATCACGACAGGCCCCATCTCGAGCCTGGACTTCGGTGGCAGCCCTCGAGGCCTCGATCGCGGCTGCGCTCGCTGGCGCAGGTGTTCGTGCCGTATCGCACCGACAGCGCAATCGAAGAGGGGCTGCGAATGACGCGCGACGTGCTTCGCGCCACTGTGGCGCTGGCCGCATCGCACGGCGCGACGCCGGTCATCTTCGTCCCGCAATTCGGGCACGACGATGAACGCGATCAGGCGCTGCGACGTGCCATTCTCGATGAAGGTGGCATCTCGTACGTGTTCATGGAGATCGATCCAGCCTGGCGTATTCCCTGGGACCGCCACCCTGATGCGCGCGCGGCCAGGGCGATGGCCGATGCCGTTGCGGGGGCTATTCGAGACGCACGAGCCCGCGGCGCGTCGCCACCTTGATGGCTTCCGTCCGGCTGGTCACGCCGAGCTTCTCGAACAGATGTCCGAGGTGTGTCTTGACGGTGCGCTCGCTGATGTCGAGGGCCGTTGCGATCTCCTTGTTGGCCTTGCCATCGGCCATGAGCTTCAGCGCCGCCATTTCGCGCGGCGTCAACTGGACGCGCGTCACACCTTCGGCGAGCTTGGCCGCCGCTGCCGGCGCGATGTAGGTCTTGCCGGCGAGCACGTCGCGAATACAGCCGATGAGATCGTCCGCGGAAATATCCTTCAGCACGTACGCTTTCGCGCCGGCCTTGAGCGCGCGGGAAATCTCGTCGTCGGTGTCATAGGTCGTGAGCACGATGACGCGGGCACGCGGGTCGCGCTCGCGGATACGGCGGACGACCTCCACGCCTTCCATCATCGGCATGCGGAGGTCGAGCAGCGTCACGTCTGGATGGTGCCGCTCGAACGCCTCGATGGCTTCGACGCCGTCGCCGGCTTCGGCGACGACGCGCAGATCCGCCTCCTGGTTGATGATGTTGGCGACGCCGGTCCTCAGCAGGGCGTGATCGTCGACGACCAGAACAGTCGCCTTCGTGACGGTCACGGCGACTTCAGTTGGCAACGTACACCTGCGCCGGCAGATTCGACGGCTCCCACGCGAGCACGACTTCCGTCCCGCTGCGCGGCGCCGTGACGATGGTCAGCGACGCGCCGATCCGTTCGGCGCGTTCCTGCATGCTCGTCATGCCGAAGCCCGATGACGACTGGTCCCTCGCGATCCCTCGCCCGTCGTCGGCGACAGACAGCCGGACGCCGATCGATCGCACCGCCGACGCGCGGACGGTGATGCGCTGGGCGCGCGAGTGACGGACGGCGTTGCTCAACGCCTCCTGCGCGATACCGATGATCTCGCGCTCCACCACATCGCCGAGACGTGGAAGCTCACCGACGCTGACGTCGATCGGCACCGCCGTCGTCCGTTGCACGACGCCTGCGATTCGCTTCAACGCGGCTGCCACCTCTTCGCCGTCTCCGACGTTCGGGCGAAGCGTGCCGACGGAGCGGCGCGCCTCTGCGAGATGCGTGCGCGCGAGCTCGACGACTGTGTCGATCTTGGCGGCGAAGTCCGGCGTCAGACACGTCCCTCCGCGGCGGGCGCCCTGCAACTGCATGAGGATCGCCGCGAACCCCTGCGCGAGGTTGTCGTGGATGTCGCGCGCCAGGCGATTGCGCTCCTCGAGAGTGGCCTTCCGGCGCTCCTCGACGCGGCTCTGTTCGACGACCCGACTGTGATGAAGAGCGAGCGCGGCCTGACGGGCGATCGCTTCGATCAGGTCGACGCGCCACCAGCCGTTGTCGCTGTCGGCCGTGCGTGGCATCGACATCGTCATCCAGCCGAGCATGCGGCCGGCGAGCACCATCGGCGTCGCGATCATCACCTCCCACTGCATCTCGCGGCTGAACTCGCGAATCACCTGCGGCAGGCGTGCGTCGTCACTTCCGTACTCGATCGTCTGTTTCCATCCCGGCGTGTACGCGACCAGATGTTCGGCCATCGCGGTGCACGGGAGCGTCTTGCCTTCGTCGCCGGCGACGCGAGCCTTCTCCGCGAACATCGTGGGCGTCACGAGCTGGTCCTTCACGTACGCCATCCAGAGGTTGCATTGCTCGAGACCGTCGTCGAACAGCCAGACGCCGCACGTATGAGTCTGGCCGTCTTCGACCATCGTCTTCGTCAACGCGCCGAAGAAGCCTTCGAGATCTGGCTCGCGTACCAACAGGTCCGACGCGTGCTCGACCACGTGCGCCTGCATTGTGGCCGTGCACTCCGCGCGCCTCCGCGCTGCGGCTTCTCGAATGAGCGCCGCGCGGAGCACCTCCGGATCGTTGGAGTCGACTTCCGCCGGACGCAGTGTGCCGCGCTCTGCGCAGCCCGAATCGTTCCTGGTCATGCTCGTTCTCCCGCCCTCTGAATTATCCGGCAGATCCCCCGGCGGAGCGACTTCTTCTTCATCGCCCTGACGGCGGACGCCCGCATCGTCCAAAGGTCGCAGATCGCGATCGTCCGCACGGCATGCGTTCACGTCCCGCGCACGACGCATCACGCGATCCAACTCCTGCCTGATTGTGAACGCATGCAACGAAGTTCAGAGTTGCATGGTCCTAGAGGAAGAAAACAAGGAGGTCAGTCATGAGAACACGTTGGATCGCAGTACTGCTCGCAGTCATCGGCGTGGCGAGTGCGAGTCAGGCATACGCACAGGAGTCGGCGGCGTCGGGGCCTGGGCCGGTCGTAGTGACCATCATCCCTGGCGGCGCCACGTTCTTCACTGAAGGGAGCGAACAGAAGGGCCCAAGCTTCGGCAACTACGGCCTCGGTGGCGCCGTCGCCGTGAACTTCAATCGATTCGTCGGCGTCGAGGGCGAGGTTAGCGGCGCCCTTGGCATCACGCAGGATCTGACGCTTCCCGGCGGAACGTCGAATCTCAAGACGCCGAATCTTCTGAACTACAGCGGCAACCTCGTGATCTCCGCTCCGAACAAGAGTTCCGTCGTTCCGTACGTCACCGGCGGCGTCGGCGGGCTGAGTGCCTTCAAGAAGGAGAGCCTGGGGATCCTCGACAACGAGACGTTCCTCACGAGCAACGTCGGCGGCGGCGTGAGCTGGTACTCCGGCCGGTGGGGATTGCGGGGTGACTACCGATTTATCGCGTTGAAGTCTAAAGACGACGCACCGGCGTTCTTCGGGACCGAGACGCGATACGGGCATCGTGTCTATGGCGGCGTGCTGCTGAACGTCGGCCGCTGAATGTCGATTTGCAAACGTCCCGTTCGACGAGGACGTGGAGGACGAGTAATTCATGGCTAAACGGATGTTGGTGATGCTGACCCTGACGCTTCTGTTCGTCGCAGGGCTGGGGTTCGTGAAGTTCAGGCAGATCCAGACAGCCATCGCGCAGGGGGCGGCATTTCAGCCGCCTCCCGAGGCGGTGACGACGGTGGTGGCCGCGCAGGAGCAGTGGCCCTCGACGCTCAACGCCATCGGGACGATGGCGGCCGTACGTGGCGTCACGGTGAGCGCCGACCTGCCTGGCATAGTCGACGAGATTCTTTTCGAGTCGGGTCAGGCCGTCCGGGAAGGACAGGTTCTGGTCGTTCTCGACACGAGGCAGGAGCAGGCGCAGATGGCGGCCGTCGAGGCGCAGCGTGTGCTTGCCCGTCTCAACTTCAACCGCATGCAGGAACTGCTCGACCAGCGCGTCGTGTCGAAGGCCGAGTACGACAGCGCGACAGCCGAGTCACGCCAGGCCGAAGCGAGGGTCGGAGAGATTCGAGCGGCCATCGAGCGCAAGACCATTCGTGCGCCGTTCTCGGGAATCCTCGGCATTCGACAGATCAACAAGGGTCAGTACCTCGCGGGCGGCGATCCCGTGGTGCCGCTACAGTCGGTGGACCCGATTTACGTGAACTTCGGTGTGCCGCAACAGGCCCTCAGCCAGGTGCACGTGGGTCGCGATATCCGCGTCACCACCGAAAGCCTCACCAACGCCGAATTCCACGGGCGCGTCACCGCCATCGACTCCGTCATCGACCAAACGACTCGGAACATCCAGGTGCAGGCGACGCTCGCCAATCATGACGGCAGGCTGCGGCCGGGCATGTTCGTGCAGACGGAGATGCCACTCGGCGCCGAGCAGACGGTCGTCGCGCTGCCCGCATCGGCGATCAGCTACGCGCCGTACGGCGATTCGGTGTTCGTTGTCACCGACATGAAGGACGACAAGGGGCACACCTACCGGGGCGTCCGACAGCAGTTCGTCAAGCTGGGGCCCGCACGCGGCGATCAGATTGCGGTGCTCTCGGGCCTCAATCGCGGCGACGAGATCGTGACCTCGGGTGTGTTCAAGCTTCGCAACGGCGCCGCCGTTCTCGTCAACAACAAGGTGAAGCCCGGCAACAACCCCGCAGCCAGGCCGGAGAACAGCTGATGAAATTCACCGATCTCTTCGTCAAGCGCCCGGTCCTCGCAATCGTCGTCAACCTGGTAATCCTCATCGCCGGGCTGCAGGCGATTCGAGCGCTCAGCGTCAGGCAGTATCCACGCAGCGATATCGCGGTCGTGAAGGTAACGACGGCGTATGTCGGCGCGAACGCGGATCTCGTGCGCGGCTTCATCACCACGCCGCTCGAGCGGGTCATCGCGAGCGCCGACGGGATCGACTACATGGAGTCGTCGAGCAGCCAGGCGGTCAGCACGATCACCGTGCACCTGAAGCTCAATTACGACACCAACGCGGCGCTCACCCAGATTCAGGCCAAGGTCGCGCAGGTCAGAAACGATCTGCCGCCCGAGGCCGAGGCGCCGGTCATTCAGCTCGAAACCGCCGACAACCAGTTCGCCGCGATGTATCTCGGCTTCTCGTCGGCCGATCTGGACCAGACGCAGATTACCGACTACTTGACGCGGGTCGTGCAGCCGAAGCTGAGCGCGATCAGCGGCGTGCAGCGCGCGGACATTCTCGGCAACCGCACGTTCGCGATGCGCATCTGGCTGAAGCCGGACGCGATGGCGGCACACGGCATTTCGCCGGCAGCCGTACGTGACGCGCTCGCGCGCAACAACTATCTGTCGGCGCTCGGCCGGACGAAGGGATCGATGGTCTCGGTCAACCTGATCGCCAACACCGACCTGCGCACTCCCGAAGAGTTCCGCCAGCTTGTCGTGACCGAGCAGCACGGCGTCGTCGTGCGCCTTGGCGACATCGCTGACGTCGTGCTCGGCGCGGAGAACTACGACCAGGACGTGCTCTTCAACGGCGAGAGCGCCACATTCATCGGCGTCTGGGTGCTTCCGACGGCCAATGCCCTTGACGTGATCGGCCAGGTGCGCACTGCGCTGCCGGGCATCCAGGCGCAGCTGCCGGCCGGCATGAAGGTCGGCATTCCGTACGATTCCACCGATTACATCAAGGACGCGATCAACGAGGTGCTGAGCACGCTGACCGAAACGCTTCTGATCGTCGTCCTCGTGATCTTCCTGTTCCTGGGTTCGTTCCGCTCCGTCATCATTCCGATTGTCGCGATCCCCGTGTCGCTGGTCGGCGCGGTGTTCCTGATGCTGCTCGCCGGCTTCACGATCAACCTGTTGACACTGCTGGCGATCGTGCTCTCGGTCGGCCTCGTCGTGGACGACGCGATCGTGATGGTCGAGAACATCGAGCGTCACATCCACAGCGGCAAGCGTCCGACCCAGGCCGCGCTTGACGCTGCGCGTGAGCTCGTCGGGCCAATCATCGCCATGACGATCACGCTGGCAGCGGTCTACGCGCCGATCGGCATTCAGGGCGGTCTGACCGGCACGCTCTTCCGCGAGTTCGCCTTCACGCTGGCGGGCGCGGTGATCGTTTCCGGCGTCGTGGCGCTGACACTCTCGCCGATGATGGGCGCGAAGCTCCTTCGACCCGCCGAGAAGGAACGCGGCTTTGCGGCCTGGGTCAATCGACGCTTCGACTCCGTTCGCAGTGGATATGTGCGCGCGCTGGCGTCGACGCTGAGGTACCGGCCCGTAGTTCTCACCCTGTGGGTAATCGTCGCGCTGCTGATCGTCCCGTTCTACATGTTCTCGCAGCGCGAGCTGGCGCCTGCCGAGGACCAGGGCGTGGTGTTCTCCGTCGTGCAGGCCGCGCCGAACGCAACGATCGAGCAGACAAAACTGTTCACGTCGCAGATTCTCGACGTGTACAAGTCGCTGCC
>Ga0075434_100002033_pt1 | contig 17563 bp, 10 predicted proteins | sample RhiMethybrSRZTD3_FD_75298 | JGI IMG/M metagenome (GOLD analysis project Ga0075434, IMG submission 75298) | Populus rhizosphere microbial communities from Tennessee, USA - Rhizosphere MetaG P. TD hybrid SRZTD3 | ecosystem: Host-associated > Plants > Roots > Rhizosphere > Soil | place: USA... | reverse complement strand
ACAACTGCATATCCTTTGTGAGCTTGCGGGCGGAGCGGAGGGCTTCGATGGCACGCTTCCTGTCGCCGAAGAGAGCGCGGGCAAGGGCCAGTTGACGGAAGACCCATTCGGATTCGGGATTGGCTTCGGCCCCGCAAGCGAAGTACTGCGCCGCCAGGGAGTAGTCTTTTTTCTCCAGAGCCACGTTGCCGGATTCGATGGAGCCGATGAAGACGCCGCCCAAGGCGCGCTTGAGGATCAGCACGCGATCGGGTTTCTGTACCTTGAGCGAGCGTTGACGAAGGTCGCGCGCCAACTGCTGCGCTGACGGTGCCGGCTGCGATTGGGCGTCAGCGGAATTTGTAGACGCCGCCAAAACAGCTGACAGCACATCGCCGCTCAACCGGTCCTGTTCGGCGAAGGCGGCGCGTTCCTGTTTCAGCGCGTCGCGGACGGCTTTGTCCTTTTCTAGTGCCGCTGATTTCGATCGGGCCGAACTGACGTCGGCGAGAGAATCGAATGTTGCAGCGATTTGGCGATATTCACGCCAAGCCGAGAGCAGGTCTGCGGACTTTTCGAAAGACGTGGCGCGTTCTGTAGCTGCAGTGAATTGCGCCGCGACGAGTTCATCGTCGTGCGGCGCGAGATTTGCCTTTATCGCCTGCAGACGAAACCAGGCGAGGGCTTCATCCATAACCTCAAGCGGCGCCCATTCATGCGGGCCGTCGAAAACACGAAGCCAGTGTGGAAGCGTTGCCTTTTCAAGTAGCTCCTGCAATGGGATAACTTCGCTGTAGTTGAAATCGGCGTTGCCAACAGCGGAGAAAACAGCGAACTTCGCATCCGGCAGAGTCGGCACGTTGTGAGGAAAACCAGCCCCGCTCAGCAGAACGCCGGCGGCGCATTTGCATAGGAGCGCCAGCTGAGAGGAAACGCGCGCGCCTCCGGAAAAGCCGGCAAAGTAGATGCGCCTGGTATCGATCGAAAACCGCTGCTGGGTGTCGTTGACGATCGCTTGCGCAGCCTCGATCTGCGGAGCCCACGGGCCGTTCCGCGAGTTGTTGGAAGCGGCGAGGATGAAGCCGTGGACTTCGGCGGCGTGCTCGAATTGTTTGAGGGCCACTTCGCCGCGCGCAAGCGGATCGAAGACGTAAACAACGGGCCAGCGGCCGTCCGCTGAATAGCGTTTCGGAAGGTAGAGCGCGTAGGTTTGCTGCGGGTTTTGCACGGTAGCCACAGTCGGGAAGACGACGCCCGGAGGAAATGGCGGATTTTGCAACTGTGCGCGAGCAGCCAGTGAAGACAGGCAACCGAGGGCCAGCAGCAAGGCCGTCTGGAACGCGCGAATCATTCTGAAAGTATAGACGCCAGAATTTGTCTTTGCTGGACCCGGCACGTAGGGATTTCGCCGCGGAGCGGATACAATTTCTCTTCTTTGTGAACTAACGGCTGAACCGTGAAGAGGTGAAAGAATGCGACGTTTGCTCGCGTGCTGTGGTGTGGTTGCGATGGGGCTGCTCATCAACGTGAGCCTACTTAACGCGCAGTCGGCGACAGCGACTCAGACCATCAAGGGCCCCGACGAACGGATGAAGGCAGACATCCTGGTAGTGGTGGCGCATCCGGACGACGAAGGTGGCGTGACGCCTTATTTGGCCCGCGCGATATACGACGAGCACAAGCGGGTGGCGGTGGTGTTTGCGACGCGCGGCGGCAGCGGGGGGAACGACTATTCGCGCGAGCATGGGCCGGCGCTGGCGGATATTCGTGAGCAGGAGGCGCGTACGGCGTGTGCCAAGCTCGGGATTACAAACGTGTGGTTTCTGGAGGGCAAGGACACGGCTTCGCAGACCGTTCTGAATTCTCTAGCGAACTGGGGGCACGGGGCGAACCTGGAAGCGTTGGTGCGAATTGTTAGGCTGACTCGGCCAGAAGTGATGATCACCTGGCTACCAGGAGCGTTCATTGGAGAGAATCACGGGGATCATCAGGCGGCCGGCGTGTTGGGGACAGAGGCGTTTGACCTGGCGAACGACCCGACTGCATTTCCGGCTCAGGTGGCCGGCAGCACGAAGCGGCTGGAGGTGTATCTGGAGAATTTGACGCCGTGGCAGCCTAAGAAGCTTTATTACTTCAGCGACGCGGATGATCAGAAGCAGTTCGCCGGAACCGGACCGGCGTATTCGATCACGGAAGTCTCTCCTTCGCAGAAGAGGCCGTATTGGCGGCTGGCGCTGGAGGCCGGTACGCCTCACCTGACGCAGTTCCCGCAAGTGCAGGAAATGCAGAAAATGAGCGAAGAGCAGTTCAACAAGTTTTTCGAAGACCCCAACAATCTTTTCTGGCCGGACCCGATGACGCTGACGCTTGGGAGGAGCTGGGTGAAGGGCGAAATAGCAGGGGACGTGTTTCAAGGCATTTCGACAAAATCCCCTCTGCGTACGGAGGTTGCATGCAAGGGCCAAGAATTCAGCGATCCCGTTGATCCGATACTTCCGGCAGGAATAGCGCTCGCGGGTCCGTGGGGATTTTACGAGCGTTTCAATCAGAAACATTGCATCCGCGTGGCAAAACAAAAATCGTCGGAAATCGCAATCAAAGCCGGCGCAAACATCTATGTTCCGGTTACCGTTACAAACAATATGCACAAGCCGATTGAGTTAAAAATCGAGGCGACGGTGCCTGCAGGCTGGAAAGTCGTTCAGGGCGTCGGTACTTTCTCTCTTTCTGAAGAGGCTTTCACGGACCTGTTGGTGGAGATTTCCACGCCGGAGTTGAGCAAAGAGCAGTTGGCAAAGTTGGAGGCGCAGGATGTTGTGGTGCGGGCATCAACAGGAGGAAAGTCTGCGGGAGAAGTGCGATTGAAAGTCTTGCTGAAGGCGAGCTCACTGGCGCAGTAAACTGAAGAGAGACTCCTCGCATCGCTCGGAATGACGAGTGTTCTTATTTCTTAGAGCGGGCGGCTTCCATTTGCTCCCAGTAGGACTCCGGCAACAGCCGCAAATCGTTGAATTCGCCAGCGCCTTGTAGCCACTGGCCGCCGTCAATCACCACACATTCGCCGTTGATATACGGAGCCATATCGCTTATGAGAAACGCGGCGAGATTGGTGAGCTCTTCGTGCTGGCCGAAGCGCTTCATGGGATTGCTTTCGCGGGTGTGCTCTTCGAATTGTTTTGAAGGCACGAGACGCGACCAGGCGCCTTCGGTGGGAAACGGGCCGGGGGCAATGGCGTTGAGGCGGATGTTGTACTTGGCCCATTCGACGGCGAGGGAAGTGGTCATGGCGAGCACGCCGGCTTTGGCACAGGAAGAAGGCAGTACGAAACCGGAGCCGCAATTGGCGGCCGCGTAGGTCGTGGTGATGCTGAGAACGTTGCCCGGCCTTTTTGTAGCGATCCACTTTCGTGCGAAGGCTTGCGTGCAGTGAAACGTGCCGTTCAGCACGATGCTGACTACGGTGTTGAACGCATTTGGCGAAAGCTTCTCGGTCCTCGCCATGAAGTTGCCCGCAGCGTTGTTGATGACGGTGTCGATGGGGCCAACGGCGGCGTCGGCTTTATCGGCGGCCGCTTCAACGGCGCCGAAGTCGCGCACATCGCAGGTTGTGTAAGCGGCTACGCCTCCTGCCTGTTCAATAGCGGCGCAGGTTTCTTTCAATAGTTCTTCGCGGCGGCCTATAACGAACATTCTTGCGCCGAGCGCAGCGAAATGGAGCGCCATGGAACGGCCAAGGCCAGAGCCTCCGCCGGAAAGAAAGATGGCGCGCTCTTGCAGCAGGTCGGATCGGAACATCGCTTTGCTCCTTAGGAATGCGCGTGGATTATAAGTGAAGAGAGATTCCTCGACTACGCAGGCCGATCCCTCAACTTTGTTCGGGACAGGCTATTCGCTTCGCGAATGAAGGAAGAGTCGGCCCGCTGCTAGGAATGACCATGCTCAAAAAAGCTCAGAACAAGCCGGGAAAAAAGCGGGGTTTTGAACTCATCACTGCGGCGTAGTCCGGATTGGAGAGCAGAACGGGGTCCTCGACCGACAAGCGCAGGGAGAGAACGATGACATGCGCCACCGCGCCGACGAGAGCGGTAATCCAAGCCGCGTAAATCAGCGGCAACGCGATCATTTCCACAAACACAGCGGCGTAGTTCGGATGGCGAACGTAGCGGAACGGACCGGAAGCGACAAAGCCAAGTTTTGTCGAGTCCACGACCTGCACATTCCAATGTTCGCCGAGCGTTCGAATCACCCACCAGCGCACAAGATTGGCCGCGAGGAACAATGCGAACATCGGGATTGCCAACGCCGAAATGAATGGTCGGTGGAGAAATACCACCTCGGCAGCGGCGCCGATCAAGACCATGGTGTGGAACATGGCCATCCAGCGAAAGTAAGGATCTTTGACCTTGGCTGCGCCGCGGGAGGTCATTTGTTGCTGATGACGTTTCGAAATGCGCAGTTCGAAAATGCGCAGCGCTGCGACCGCGAGCAACAACGCGAGGAAGAGATAGACGCTCAGTTCCATTGGAGGAGCAGAAATTCCGCGCTAAACCCGGGCCCAAACGCCGCGGCCATGGCGATCTCATCCTTTTTAAGAGGACGCTTTTCCAGCCATTCCTGGAGAATGAAAAGAATGGTCGCGCTGGAAAGATTCCCGACGTTCCCGAGAATGTCCCACGACGGCTTGGTGTCGCAGTTGTTGAGGCCTAGCGCTTCCTGCACATTGCCGAGCAAACGCGAACCACCCGGATGCAGAATCCAGCCGCGGATGTTTTCGCGCGACAGGCAATGCCGCGAAAGAAAACCATCCACCAGGCCCTCGATTTTTGCGCCAATCATTTCCGGCACGTCTTTGGAAAGAAGGATGTGGAAGCCGGAATCTTTCAAGTCGAATCCCATCGCACCCAGCGAATCCGGAAACGTATAAGTTTCGGAAGTAAGAATGCGCGGGTTGCGGCCGTTTGGCTTGCCGCTGATGATGACCGCGGCCGCTCCGTCGCCAAACAGGATGGACGAAATCAAGTTGGCTTGGGAAATGTCCTTGCGCTGAAAGGTCAGCGATGGCAGCTCCACCGCGATGATCAAAACATTGGCACCGGGGCACGCCTGCAAATAATCGCTTGCGCGTCCCATGGCCATCGCGCCGGCAGCGCAGCCCAATTCCGTAAACGGCATGCGGCGCACATTCGAGCGGAAACCCATTCGGTTGATCAGGTGCGCGTCGAGCGACGGAATCATGAAGCCGGTGCATGAAACTGTGATGATGAGGTCGATTTCGGCGGCGTGCATACCCGCGCGTTGCAGACATTGCTCCGCCGCGCTCTGGCCGAGCTGAATGGCGTGCTCCATGTATTCCTGATTCGTCTTTTCAAGCGAGCGCGGCTCCACTGTGTAGTCAATCGGAAAAATCACATGCCGCTTGTGAACCTGCGCATTGTCCACAATGGACATCATGGCTTCGAGCCGCCGCTCGGGAATATCAAACACGCGGCCCATGTAGTACTTCACGTCGTCGCGCGTGATGACGTGCGGAGGCAGCGCGGTGGCAGTGGCTGCGACAAAACACGGTGAGGCATAAAGGTTGGAAGATTCCATTCTGTGCAAAATTCCCCTGGGCGCGAAGTGAGAGGCTGCCGAACTCGATAGACTCTATCCTATTCTCGGGCATTTCTGAATTGCCTGCAGGATTTTCCAGATTTTGGCGGGATTTTCTCCTGGCCTTCACACCTTCCCAATTTTGTCTCGGCAAGGTCACGAAACGGCAAGGTCACGGTAAGATGTCACTCCCCAAGGAGAGCCCACGGATGAACCGAAGTTTGCGCTTCAGAGTAAGCAGCATTTTTGCGACGTTGATGATGGCTTGCATTTGCGCCTTGAGCGGGCATGCGCAGCAAAATGGCGAGCCCCTGCTGGTGATGATCTCCGTGGACGGCATGCGGCCGGATTACATCACCGAGGCCGACGCGCGGGGCGCGAAAGTACCCAACCTGAAGCGCTTCATGAGGGAAGGCGCGTTCGCAGACGGTGTACAAGGCGTCGTCCCAACGGTGACCTATCCGAGCCACACGACACTGGTAACCGGCGTCTGGCCGGCGAAGCACGGCATTTATTCCAATTCAGTATTTGACCCACTGCAAAAAAATGCGGACGGTTGGTATTGGTACAACGAAGATTTGCACGCGCCGACTTTGTGGGATGCCGTGAGGCAGGCGGGCCGGAAAACGGCCAGTGTTCAGTGGCCGGTCACCGTCGGCGCAAAAAATATCGACTGGCTGATTCCGGAAATCTGGCGCGCAGGAACTCCCGAGGATGCAAAGCTCCTTCGCGCACTGTGCACACCCGGATTGCTCGCTGAAATCTCACCCAAGCTGGGCGACTACCGCGGCGGATTCGATTCGACGCCAGAAGCAGACGCCTTGCGTGGCAAGTACGCCGAATGGATCCTGGAAAACAAACATCCCGGTATTCTGACCCTGCATTTACTTGGTCTCGATCACGAAGAACACGAATCCGGCCCATTCAGCGCGCAATCCATCGCCGTGCTGGAGCGGCTTGATGCAGTCATCGGATCGCTGCGTGAAAGTGCCGATAGAGTTTCGCGCGGTCACGCTTATGTCGCGGTCGTTTCGGACCACGGATTCGCGAAGGTCGAGAACCAATTGAATCTGTTCGCAGCGTTCCTGGACGCAAAACTTTTCACGTTGAATGACAAAGGAAAAATCACGGACTGGAAGGTTATGCCGTGGGAAACCGGCGGTTCCGCAGCAATTGTGCTGAAGGATCCGAATGACCAAGCCACGTTCATCGCGGTGCGCGATTTGCTCAATAAACTGGCAGCCGATTCAGCGAACGGAATTGACCGTGTATTGACCGCCGAGGAAGTGCACGAGCGCGGCGGCTTTCCCAACGCATCGTTTTTCGTTGGGCTGAAGCCGGGTTGGAAGACTCTCGCTTCATTGACTGGCCCCGTAGTCAGCAAGACCTCCCACACCATGGGCACACACGGCGAACTGCCGGACGTGCCGGATTTGCGCTCATCCTTTTTTCTGGTTGGCCCCGGCGTTCCCGGCGGTAAGCACCTCGGTTTGATTGACATGCGCAGCATCGCGCCGACCCTCGCCCACTTGATTGGCGTTTCGCTGCCGAGTGCCGACGGAAAGAACTTGCTTCCTTAAGCGCATTCTTCCTACGTCCTGTTTTCAGGAGCCACGAAATGAAATCACGTCTTGTTCGCGCATTTATCCCGATCGCGTTATGCGTCGGGAATGCCGGAATCGCTGCTGCGCAAGACAAGCCGGCTTTCCCGGTGCAGGAAGGCGACTACGTCGCAAGAGACTTCAAATTCGGTTCCGGCGAGACTTTACCGGAACTCCGGCTGCACTATCGCACGCTCGGCAAGCCAACGCGCGACGCGCAAGGGCGAGTCACCAATGGAGTCTTGGTCTTGCACGGTACGGGAGGCTCGGGCGCGCAATTTCTTTCGCCACAATTTGCCAACGAGCTTTACGGCTCCGGACAGCCGCTCGACATCAACAAATATTTCGTCATCCTGCCGGATAGCATCGGCCACGGAAAGTCCTCCAAGCCCAGCGACGGGATGCATGCTCATTTCCCTTGGTACGACTACGACGACATGGTGGCAGCTCACCATTTGCTGTTGACCAAGGGCCTCGGCGTCGAACATCTGCGCCTGATTTTTGGCACTTCCATGGGCTGCATGCACTCGTTTGTCTGGGGAGAAACCTACTCCGATTTTATGGATGCGCTGATGCCGATGGCGTGCTTGCCCGTTCAAATCGCCGGCCGCAACCGCGTGTGGCGCAAAATGGTGATGGACGCTATCCGCAGCGATCCGGAATGGAAAGGCGGGGAATACAAAGAGCAGCCGGCGCAAGGGCTGCGCACCGCCCAGGATCTGCTAATTATTGCTGGCAGCGCGCCGTTGCCAATGCAGAAAACTCTTCCGACGCGCGACGCCGCAGACAAATTCCTGGACGACTACTTCGGCGCGCGCTTCAACAGCCTCGATGCCAACGACTTGCTTTACCAGGTAAGCGCCTCGAGAAATTACGATCCATCAACTCGGCTCGAAGCAATCCGCGCACGGCTAATGTGGATCAATTCCGGAGACGATTTCATCAATCCACCGGAGCTCGGTATCGCGCAGCGGGAAGCGAAGCGCCTGAAAAACGGGAAGTTCATTCTGATTCCGGCCAGCGAGCAGACCCATGGTCACGGCTCTCATACCTGGGCCGTGCTGTGGAAAGAGCAACTTGCTGAGTTGCTGGAAAAATCCGCGCACTAACGCGGCGTGGTATTCACTAACCGGCGGCTTCCTGGCTGGCGCGAATCTCCTGCCAGCGGCGAGGCCGCTTGTTCGCTTGCAGCACCTTCTTGCGCAGGCGGATCGACTTCGGTGTGATTTCCACAAACTCGTCGTCCGCGATAAATTCAATTGCTTGTTCGAGGCTCAGTTCCCGGTGCGGAATCAGGCGGATCGCTTCGTCGGCGCTGGAGGAACGCATGTTGGTCAGCTTTTTTTCGCGCGTGACGTTCACTTCCATGTCCTGCTCACGCGAATTCTCGCCGACGATCATGCCTTCGTACACATCAATCGCAGGCCCGACGAACAGCTCGCCGCGCTCCTGAATGTTCCACAGAGCATAAGCAGTGGAAACTCCGGCGCGGTCGGCTACCAGCGCTCCGGTTGGCCGCAATGCCACTTCGCCGCCGTACGCAACCCAGCCGTCAAAAATCGAATGCAGCAGCGCCGTGCCGCGCGTGTCGGTCAACAATTGGCTGCGCAGCCCGATCAGTCCGCGCGAAGGAATTTTGAAGTCCATGCGCACCCTGCCCGAATTATGATTGTTCATCTTCAGCATTTCGCCGCGCCGGCTGCCCAGCGTTTCCAGAATGATGCCGATGAAGCTTTCCGGAATGTCCACGACGAGGCGCTCGACCGGCTCCAGCTTTTTGCCGTTTTCCGCACGAACCACGATTTCCGGCTTGCCGACCATCAGCTCAAAGCCTTCGCGGCGCATGGTTTCGATCAGAATGGCCAGCTGCAATTCGCCGCGCCCTAGTACCCGAAAAGACTCTGGCGTATCGGTGTCTTCCACGCGGATCGAGACATTGGTGAGCAGTTCGCGCTGCAAGCGGTCGCGCAAGTCCCGCGACGTGAGATAGCTGCCTTCGCGGCCGGAAAGTGGGCTGGAGTTGACCGTAAAAATCATCGCGAGCGTCGGCTCATCAATGATCAACGGCTCCAGCGGCTGCGGATTGGCAAGGTCGGTGACGCTTTCTCCGATCTGAATACCTTCAACGCCTGCCAACGCAACCACGTCGCCTGCCTGCACCTCTTCTGCTTCGTCGCGCTCCAACCCGCGAAACGTAAACAGCTTCGTGATCCTGGTGGATTGGAGTTTGCCACCCAGCTTGCTGATGCCAACTTCCGTGCCGCGCTTTAGCGTGCCATTGAATACGCGCGCGATGGCAATGCGCCCCAAAAATTCACTGTAATCGAGATTCATCACTTGAAGCTGCAGCACGGCCTCGGGATCGCCTGCGGGAGCGGGTATGCGCTCTACGATCGTCTCAAACAGCGGCAGCAAGTCCTTGGAATTGTCCTCAGGCGTGCGATGCGCAACTCCATCCCGAGCGTTCGTGTAGATGATGGGGAAGTCGAGCTGGTCTTCCGTCGCGTCCAAATCAATAAAGAGGTCGTAAATCTCGTCCAGCACTTCTTTAGGGCGAGCGTCTGCTCGGTCAATTTTGTTGAGCACCACCACGGGAGGGAGCTTTGCCGCCAACGCCTTTTGCAGAACGTAGCGGGTCTGCGGCAGCGGGCCTTCGCTGGCATCCACCAGCATCACTACGCCGTCCACCATGCGCAACGCGCGCTCCACTTCTCCGCCAAAGTCGCTGTGCCCGGGCGTGTCCACGATGTTGATCTTGGTGTTCTTGAAAAAGAGTGCCGTATTTTTCGCGAGAATCGTGATGCCGCGTTCGCGCTCGAGGTCGTTGGAGTCCATGACGCGCTCGACGACTTCCTGATTGGCGCGAAAGATGCCACTCTGCCTGAGCATGGCGTCCACCAGCGTGGTCTTTCCGTGGTCGACGTGGGCGATGATGGCGATGTTGCGTAGGTTCTGGCTCATGTTCGGTGTCTTTGTACAATTCCAGCGCGGTCGCACGCGACCAGCGACAAAAATAGCTGCTGGAACAACCAGCAGCCCGTTTGCATCTCCTCAAATGGTCAGGATCCGATCGAACTCGGATCAGGAACAACAGGAAATCTCAGGTGTGGCCGTGCAACATCTATTTTATCAGAGCGATGGCTTCTGGGCCTAGTGCCGTGACCGCGCGAGTGTGCTCTCGTGCTATTCTTCTGCGCTGCTTTCCCCGATTCGGAGGCGTTGCGGATGTCATCGCGAAGAAACAATCCATTGCGAGTTGCGGCTCATGTCGCGTTAGTTGTCTTGTTCGGCTGCGTCTCGGTAAGCACACAGGCTCAGGAGGACCGGCGCGCTGACCTCGCTAAAATGTTCGACAAGCGCGAGGTGATGATTCCCGTCCGCGACGGCGTGAAACTCCACACCGAAATTTACACGCCCAAAGACGCCAAGGCGCCGCTACCGTTTCTCTTCGAACGCACGCCCTATGGAATTTCCGCTCCTGATAAAGGTATGACCGGCAACCTGCTTCGCTACTCCGAGATGTTCGCTGACGGCTACATTTTCGTTTTTCAAGACATCCGGGGGCGCTACGGCTCCGAAGGCAAATTTGAAATGCTGCACACCGCGCCCGACGCGAAGGGCGTGAACGAAAGCACCGACGCCTACGACACCATCGAATGGCTGATCAAAAACGTGCCGAACAACAATGGCCGCGTGGGCATGAACGGCATTTCCTACCCGGGCTATCTCGTGACGATGGGCATGGTGAATCCCCATCCCGCGCTCAAAGCCGTTTCTGAGCAAGCCTGCATGGGCGATGCGTGGTTGGGCGACGACTACTTCCACAACGGCGCGTTTCGCCTGAGCTACGGCTTCGAGTACACCGCCTTGCTAGAAAGCTCAAACGAGAATTTCAGTTTTCCTTTCGATCGTTTCGATATGTTCGAGTGGTATCTCCGCTTGGGTCCACTCTCTAACGCCAACGAAAAATATTTCCACGGCAAAATTCCCACCTGGAATAATTTCGTCAACCACAGCAGCTACGACGATTTTTGGAGGCGCCATGCGGTGGCGTACACGCTGCACGAGCCAAGCGTGCCGAACCTGAACGTCGCCGGCTGGTGGGATCAGGAAGATTTCTTCGGCCCAATCATGACCTACGGCCGCTTGGAGAAATCCGACAAGAAGAACTACAACTTCATCGTTGTCGGTCCGTGGAATCACGGCGGCTGGGCCGGAGGCAAAGGATCGTCGCTAGGCGACATCCCGTTCCACGGCGACACCGGTGTCTATTTTCGCCAAAAAATCGAAGCGCCCTGGTTCGCGTATTGGCTGCACGACAAAGGCTCTCTGCCTGTCAAAGAAGCCACCACATTCCAAACAGGTAGCGACACGTGGACTTCCTACGATTCCTGGCCGCCAAAGGAAGCACAAACCAAACATCTTTATTTCCGCGAAGACGGCAAACTTTCCTTCGACCCGCCGACCACCGATTCGAAAGATGCAACCGACAGCTACCTCAGCGATCCCGCGCATCCGGTGCCGTACCGCCGACGCCCCGTAGACATGACGTATCCGCAGGATCATCCCGGCAGCTGGTTCACATGGCTTGTGCAGGATCAGCGCTTTGTGGATGGCCGGCCCGATGTGCTGACCTGGCAGACTGACTCGCTGCGAGAGGACATCACCGTGACGGGCAACGTCATGGCAAAACTCTTCGCTTCAACGACGGGTAGCGATGCAGACTGGGTTGTAAAACTCATCGATGTTTATCCGGAAAAAGTTGAAGAAGACTGGAAGCTCTCCGGCTTCGAGCTGATGGTCGCCGACGAGATCTTCCGCGGCCGTTATCGAAATTCCTTTGAAAAACCGGAAGCCATCACGCCGAACCAGGTGACGCCGTTCACCGTGGACCTGCACGCGACGAACCATGTCTTCAAGAAAGGCCACCGCATTATGGTGCAAGTGCAGAGCACCTGGTTCCCGCTCTACGACCGCAACCCGCAAAAATTTGTCCCCAATATTTTTGAAGCCAAAGAAGCGGACTACCAGAAGGCCACGCACACGATTTACCGCTCGAAAGAACATCCTTCAAGCGTCGAGGTCATGGTGTTGCCAAGAGGTGGGGAATAATCGCCGCAGCTATTTCTTGCGAATGTAGGTGAAGTCGTACTCCGGCTTCCAAGTCTTTCCCCCGTCGCTGGAACCCTGGCTGAACTGCCTAACTTTATCCGGACCTAGCTTGAAGAATTGCAGATGCCGCTTCAGCGTCGGGCCGCCGGCCTGCGGAACTTCATCGGTCCAGTAGTCCATCACGCCGTCCTTCAATCCGCCGTAAAAGAAAATATTCCCGGCGCTGTTGTCCACCCAATACTGCTCCCAACGTTTCAGCGCCGCGTTGTAGGTGTTGTAGCTCTTGCCGGAATACGGATTCCCGTTGCTCTGCCAGTTTTCCTGAACAACGCAATCGCCAAGAATCAGCTCAATCTTGCTCTCACCTGCCGGCACTCCGCCCTGTGTGGTTTCGACGTTCCATTCGCCTACCCAGAAATCAAACTGGCGGTTCTCAGGCGTATCCGCGCAGGGCTTCAAATTGTGCTGCGCTTGTTTCTTCAACGCCGTAAATCGTGGATCACTACGCAGCGAATCGAGATGCTTATCTGTGTCCAACTGTTCCGGGCGGTTATAGCCATTTTCCACTGCGAGCTTGAGGTGCTCGAAAGCCTTTTCGCGGTCGTTTTTCTGTGCGTAGATACTCGCGAAAATATATTCACCAAAAAGCGGCGGCACACTTGCTTTCACCCCGGCTTGCATCGTCCTAAGCGCCTGGTCGAGCCGGCCCAGCTGCTGCTGAGACTCCGCCAAGCGAATCCATAGCCGCGGCACTTCGGGATGCTCCTTGACCAGCCCCTCGTACAACCGCGCGGCCTTCGCCCACTCCTTCGCGTCGTAGGCTGAATTTGCCTCTGCGGAAAGCCCAGCCTCGGTTTCCGACTGTCGAACGCCTGCCGCGCCCATGGAAAATACCAGCAGCCACGCACCGCAGGCCAATTTGGCTCCACAAATCTTCATGGTTGGACTCCGTCCGAGGATTGCTTCCAGTTGCAGTTTTAGACGCAGTGGCCAAGGAATGTTCAACTCAAAAAAAGGGAGGCTCGTTCGAGCCTCCCTTGGTCTGACTCTTGATTGGGGGCCTTACCAGACCAAACGGAGCCCGAGTTGCATGGTGCGCGAACCACCGTTGAACTGGCGTGAGTTCAGGAAGTTGGGGTCGTCTACGTTGACGTAGGATGCGGCAAAGGGATTGGGGTTGTTGGCTTGATCGAGCGCGCCGTTGTTGGTCGGCAGGCCAATGCTGAAGTTCCGGTGATTGAAAGTGTTGTACGTTTCCGCGCGGAACTGCAACGAGAAGCGTTCGCTGAGCCGTGTGTTTTTGTAGATAGACATGTTCCAAACATTGATTCCCGGCGTTGTTACCGTATTCCTGCCCGCGGTAGCGAGCGCTCCGAACTGTGCCTGAACGAAGCGAGCGTTGGGATTTTCAGCTACGTAGCCCACTAGGTGCGCATCGTCCACGGCGTCGTGTGTGGCGTTGCAGAAATACGCCCCGGCGACTGGAGCAACGATCGAGGTTGCGCCACCCGGACCGGAGTTGCAAACCGCATCAACGATGGTCCCGCTGTTGCCGACTCCGTTGGGGTTAAAGATGGTCCGGTCACCCGCCTGATCACCGTTAGCATTCGCGTCGGCGTCTGACAATGGTGTGACTGGTTGCCCCGATTCGGCAAGGTACGACCCGCTCCACTCCCAACCGTGGGCCAGCGTGCGCAGGAGCGCGTGCTCCGTTTGTATGTTCGGCAGCTCGTATACCCAGGTGATCGTGAACTTCTGCGGGATGTGCAAGGCAGACAGTCCGCGGTCGGCGCCGAAATTGTAGCCGTCTTGCGCACGCCGGGGATTCACGATGCTGCTAAAGAGTTCGTTCGTCGCATCGTCGATGTTCCGCGAGAACGAGTAGTTCGCGCGGAAATACAGTCCCTTCGCAAAACGGCGGATGAAATCGACGGTCACGGCGTGATAGATGCCCGTGCCTGCCGGAGGAAAGGTCGTGATGCTTCCGAAGAAGCCGTCCACGGAATAGGGTGCAGGGTTGAAGTTGTCGAAGTCGAAAGCCGTGCTCGCGGGGGCCGTGACCACGGCCGGAACATCGGACGTGCTGAAGTATGTTGGCAAGGGCGTGAGTCCGCCGCCCAGACTTGTGAAGCGCGGATCGAATGCCGATGCCGAGTTGAGACGCATCTGCCCCGGAAGCTCGAGGCTGCGCGTTCCCACGTAGCGGACTTCGATGCTGCTGTCGCGGAAGAGCTCATGCTGGACACCTAACGTCCAGGTAATGATCTTTGGCGAGACGCGATCGGGTATCAAGCTGGAGGTTCCGGCACGAGCCTCGGCCTGCGTCGCCGGCGGAACGTTTGTTTGCAGGAGGCCGCCACCGGCCAGAAAACCCTGTCCGGAATCCACCTTCGTAGGATCCCAACTAGCGCACCATGCGGGCTTGCCCGGCAAGGCGCACGTGACTGCGGGTTTCTGCTCGGTCTGAAGTTGCGGCGGCAAGCTGTTAATCGCGAAGTTGTTGGGAATCACGTCGTAAGCAAAGCCTGCTCCGCCGCGAATCGCCCACTTGCCATGCCCGGTTGGGTCGTACGCAAAACCAATGCGGGGAGCGAAATTGTTGGTATCCGCCTTGGGTGCGCGGAAGAACAGCCCCAGTGCGGGATCGTCCGAGATGGAATTCATGGCTTGGCGCTTGTCGCCGAGAGGAACGCCGACGTATTCGTAGCGGAGGCCGAGGTTTAAAGTCAGCCGAGGAGTCAGCTTCCAGTCATCCTGCGCAAACCAATAGATGGCCGGATAGTTTTCCGGCACGCTGCCTGAACCCGCGCCGCGCAGCGCTTTGTTCGGCGCGCCGTTTGGAACGTAGTCATTCACCAGTTGGCTCAACGTGGTGTAGTCCCATTCGCCACGCGCTCTGGGAAGGCCGTTTGTCGGGGAAATGTACTTCTTCCCTTCGATACCAAACTTCAAGGAGTGCTTGCCACGGATGTAGTTCAGCGTGTCGGACAGCTGATACACGTTCTGCGTGTAGCTTTGTGGAGCGTTTTGTTCGGGGCCGATGTTAACGGTGCTCAGATCGTCGATGATTACGTTGGGAAAGTTCTCAAATCCCGATGGTGAGGTAAGTTGCGGGCCAATAGTCCTGGAGTAGGAGCCCCTGGCGTTGTTTATGACGTGGCTGGAGATCGTCCAAACGTCGGAGAGAATCGCCTTGTGGTTGCCCGAGGCCCGCGTTCCCAGAAACTGCGGCGCAGGCAACGAGGCATTGAAGTCTGGCTGGCGGATCCGATCGTAAAGATAGCGCGTGCTGAACTGGTGTCTACCCAGCGTCACATCCGAGTTGACGCTGAAATCATGTTCGTTGACGTAAGACGGCGCCACCGTGGTGAGGTTGCCGATCGGAATCGCGGTGCCGTTCACCAATACGGTCCCGGCGTCGTTTTGTGGAGCCACGGGAAACTGCTTCAGGATATCGGCCACCGCGCTGTCGAAAGCCAACGCTTGCAACGTCTGGAGGCCGTCAGCCGTCGGAAGAGTAACTTGCGGGCTGGAAGCCGCTAGGCCTTCGTTCTGAAATTCGTACGCGCCGAAAATGAACCACTTATTGTGGATGAGAGGTCCGCCCGCGGTGGCGCCCGCTCGGTTGTAATCGAAGCGGTCCTTAAGGCCACGATCTTTCTGCTGGTTGTCAAACGCGTTGTAATTGCGACTGCGGTTGTACCCCCAGGCGGAGCCATGCCAGTTGTTGGTGCCGGACTTGGTTACCGTATTGAAGATTCCGCCGGCGGAGTGACCGTATTCGGCGCTGAATTGGTTGGTGAGGAGCGTGAATTCGGCGATCGACTCCTGAATCACCGGCTGCGTGGGCCCGTTGGTGTCCAGTTTGTTGTCTTCGACGCCGTCAATGTTAAATCCATTAAAGCGCGGGCGAGTTCCGCCGATTGACCCTCCTGAACCAAGAACGCCGCCTTGCTGAGTGGTCGTGCCTGGAGCAAAGACTGCGAATTCCTTGACGTCGCCACCCAAAGTATTCAGGGGCAGATCGTTCACTACTTTGCCGCTAAAAGTGGCACCCAATTCCGAAGACTGCGTGTTTACCAGGTCGGCCCCAGCTTCCACTTCTACCACTGCCGAGACTGAACCCAGTTCCAGTTCGATCTTCGCGTCCGCTGTCTGGTTTGACGCGACCGCAATTCCTTTTTGTACGGCCTTTTTGAAGCCGTCCTTTTCTACGGTGACGGTATACGTTCCCACCAGCAGGTTTGGAAATACATAGGTCCCGGCGCTGGATCCCGTGGTGGCGATCGCGACTCCCGTGGCTTCGTTTGCTACCGTGACCTTGGCTTCTTCGACCGAGGCTTGACTGTGGTCAGTGACGGTAACACGAAGTGAGCCATCGAGGCGTTGCGCCCGGGCCGCACTGCCTAGCAACAAACCCAGCATCGCCGCCAGTGCTATGACTGTCAGTCTGCGCATTGCGTTCTCTCCTTCAGAATTTGACCCGTGCAAATGGCTTTTTGCTTTCGGCCAACGAGAGCGCGGCCCTCGTCGAGCCTCACGGGTTGGTTTGTCGAGGAGAGGGCACCTCCGCGGCCAGGAGGGCCAATTTGTCCCTCAATTTTGTCTCTGCCGTGTCTCAGGCCTTAAATCACTTACTCGATGGCTTTTGTGGAATGACCGACGCATAAAAGGTGGGAAATTCATGGTTCGCGTAACACGGGATTTAGAATCAGGAGTCCGTGACCGCACGTATCTCTACGGTTTTTTCAACACTCATTCCATCTTGCGTAGGCGACCTCATCTCTCTGGTGCTTGGGTTGCTTGTACCATTTAGCCCGAAACAATTTTTCCTCCTCTTTCGTATATCAGGTTTAAAACGATTTTGTGTCTCTTACGTCTACCGCTATTAAGGGCGTGTGTGTGACTCCGAATCTCGTTCCCCCTGTGGATCCGCTCATGGACACCGATTCCCTCCAGGAAATCGCATCGATCCCGCGCTACGTGCGCTTTGGGCCCTTTCACGTCGACCGCCAGCGGCAGCAGGTGTATCGCGGTGGCAACAAACTCCGTCTGCAGGGCAAGGTCTATCAGGTGCTGCTGGTGCTGATTCACAACCAGGGAGAAGTCGTCACTCGCGATCAGCTCAAACAGGCCCTTTGGCCTGCCGATACCCACGTCAACTACGACGCGAACGTCAACACCACAGTGAATAAGCTTCGCCAGGCCCTCGGCGAATCCACAGACAAGCCCACCTATATCGAAACGATTCCTCGCCGCGGTTACAGTTTCATCGGCAC
>Ga0075434_100002032_pt1 | contig 17563 bp, 14 predicted proteins | sample RhiMethybrSRZTD3_FD_75298 | JGI IMG/M metagenome (GOLD analysis project Ga0075434, IMG submission 75298) | Populus rhizosphere microbial communities from Tennessee, USA - Rhizosphere MetaG P. TD hybrid SRZTD3 | ecosystem: Host-associated > Plants > Roots > Rhizosphere > Soil | place: USA... | reverse complement strand
TCGGGTCCAACGTCCTGTAACAGCCGGTAAATGACTAGAGACTGGCCTGTTCCTGAGGGGGGGACTTTGTGTGAGACAAGGGCGAATTTCAAATTGCCGTTTCCAGCACCCAACATATTCAGAGTAGGTTCGACCTCGCCCAATCGAAGTATTCGGCAAGACCGGCGGACAATTCTACACTGGGGTTGTAGTCAAAAGCGATACGCGCAGCCGAAATGTCGGCGCGGCTGTGCCGGACGTCGCCTTTGCGAGGCGGATCGTATGCAACTTTCGGATCGATCCCGCTCGCTTCGCGGATCAACTCGACGAGTTGATTGACCGTGATCGCTTCACCGGAAGCGACGTTGAAAGCTCCCGAGACGCCGCGTGTTTGTGCGGCTTGTAAATTCGCACGCGCCACATCGCGGACGTTGACGAAGTCGCGCGTCTGTTCGCCGTCACCATAGACCGTCAACGATTTTCCGTGCAGTAGTAAATGAGCAAAGATGGGAATGACGTTGCCGTACGCGTCGTAACGTTGATTCAGACCGTAGACATTGAAGTATCGCAGGCAAACCGCTTCGAGTTCGTAGAGTTTCGCATAGGCGAGACAATGTTTCTCTTCGGCGAGTTTGCTGACGCCGTAAGGCGTGTCCGGCTCGCACGGGTGGTCCTCGCGAATGGGCAAGTGTTTCAACTCACCAAAGATCGCCGCGGATGACGAGCAGACGATTTTGCGCACACGGTTACGGCGAGCTGCTTCCAGGATACGGAGTGTGCCGAGGACGTTTATGTCTGAATCGTCCAACGGGTTTTCGATCGATCGCGTGTTGCCGACGGAGGCGGCGAGATGGAAGACGACGTCGACGCCGTCCATCGCCCGGTGAACTGTAGCTTCATCACGCACGTCTGCTTCAACCAGACGCACGCGCGTCAGTTCGTTCAGGTTTTGCCGGTAACCCGTCGATAGATTGTCGAGCGCGACGACGTCGTAGCCTTGTTCGACGAGAAGTCGTGCGATGTTGGAGCCGATGAAGCCGGCGCCGCCGGTTATCAGAGCTTTGGTCATGAGCTTAAACGAGGTTGTAGACGCGGCGCATCCAGTCAGCCGTGATACGCATGCCCTCTTCGAGGCTATAGCTGTTCTTGTGCCCGAGGTCTCTTACTGATTTCGAGATGTCGACGCGCTTGATCTTAGTCGTCAGGATTTCCGATTCCCGGTGTTCGACCAGCGACGGATCGGCGCCCGTTACTTTGAGCACGACGTCCGAGAGTTCCTCAATCGAATGATGATGAGCGCCGCCGATGTTATAGGTTTCACCCGGTTTGAAGTTGTCGCTAATGTTAGCGGCAGTGCGCACTGTGTCGGCGAGAAAAGTCGAGGTGCGATGGTGGCCGCGAAACACAGTGAAAGGCTGGCCGGTTAACGCACAATACAGAAAACGACAATTAACGGAGCGATACGGGCTGTAATACTCGCCTGGTCCATACGTATTGAACAACCTCACGACGACTGACTGCGTGCCGTATTGAATGCCCGAGTTTCTGACCTGCATTTCGTTGACCCACTTCGTCATCGCATAGTCGTTCATCTGTTTGATCTCGTACTCATCCATGACTGACTCGGCCATCAGCTCAGGCCAGTCGCCATAGACTTCCGAAGACGAGAAGTGGATCAACTTGAAGCCAAGTCGCTCCTGAAGACGAATGATGTTCTTGGTTCCAATCGCATTCGTGCGCCACAAAGTTTCGTAGAAGTCTTCGCCATTCCAGCGGCCAAATTCGGCGGCGCAATGATAGACGTAATCAAACGGCCCCATGCGTTCGAAGACCCGCTCAATTTGCCGAAACTCACCAACGTCGCAGCGCGCGTAAAGAGGTTTCTCGACGTCTGTTCGTAAACTGAAGCCAACCTCGTCGGGTTGATGGTAAAGGTCACATGAGACGACGTGATGTTCGCGCGCTCGCAGTTCCGCTATTAATCCAGTACCGACTATTCCTAAACCACCTGTGACAAGAATTCGCATGTATTGGGCCTGTTCTGAGTTTTGTTGTCGATCGAGCGTATTTTTATAAACAACTTCCTCGTCAGATTGCAAAGACGTGCCCTCGGGTCTCTACAGAACGCCGCTCAAGACTTCGAGAGCGCGGCGAATTCATAAAACGCTACCACTCGTTGGCGAATCGTCGCTCGGTCAGCAATCCGGCGGACCAGGGGAAGGTTCTGCGCTGCAACAGTGTCGACGAGTTGATCGTCTGTCATCGCCCGATCAAGTGCAGCGGCGATTTCGTCAGGATAAAGGTTACGAGCAAACAGCACGTTACGCTCGTTCTCAACCAAAGGTTGAATTGTTTCCAAGGGCGAAACGATCGGCAACGCACCGGCCGCCATTGCTTCGTAAAGCGAATTAGGGACGCCATCAACCAACGATGGTGCCAGCATCACTCGCGCTCGCGTCATTAACTCAAACACCCGCTCACGCGGCACGCGCCCATCGATGTGACAACGTTCCCTGATTGCCGCCGGGAGCGCCAAATGCCAGGCTTGTGTCTCCGGTGTGCTCGCAAGTATATGAATCTCGAACTGCTGAATCTGGTCGCCGCACATTTTAAGTGCTTCGAAAACGGGCAGCGCCTTGGACCAGGGACACTCGTAAGCTTTCGGCCACAGAATCAACCGGCTTTGTGACGGCGGCTCACGCCTTTGTGCCCGCAAAGCATCGACATCGATGCCGCCAGTTCCCGGAACAGGAGCAATGGATGCAAGTTGATCCTCTCGCACACCCATTTCGCGAGCGATGCGAAAGTTTTGTTGGTTATCGCTAATGAGAAAATCGCAAGCACGTAAGACTTCACCGATACGCGGTCTCAACTCTGAATCGAGATGGCGCAGCGCGAGATCAGAACCTCCGCGCGTTTGCAGGATCCACTTGCCGTAGCCTTCGAGCCCGTACTTGCGCCGCACGTCAAAGTAAAACTCACCTCCTGATTCCATTCCCAACGTGTGAATAATGTCGGGTTGCCACTGCCTAATGATTTTGACCAGCCAATTCTCGACCAGCGGGCCGGCTGACCATTCCTGCCGCAACAAACCCGCGGCCGTTCGTTTAGCGAACCGTTTCAGTTTGCCGGAAGCAAAAAGATACGAGCGGTTTGAAGCATCAATGTCATTGTGGCCATACTGCGTAAGGTAAGTCTTAATGGGCCAATGCGACGGTGGAATGCCGGAGGGTAACGAAAACAAGCGAACGTTAAAGTCGGCGCCGTTTAGGAGATCGATCCAGGAGTGAGTATGAGAACTTTCACCGAGACCGATGAAAAGAATCTTTGGCTTGCCCGACAAGTCATCGGTGTCAAAGGACGAACTCATGCTCTTTCCGCGGCCGGAACAGTCCTCGCGCAGTGCGGTTGTATGGTGGAATAAGTACCAGCCAGACTCGAACCCCGATCGAGAATTTCACGCGACCAAAGCTCGAGCATCATCAAGAGCCACGATTTATACCAGGGACCAGCGGCGTTCTGAAAATCGCTCTTGATTGCTGCGACCGCGGCGGGATCGAGCAGGCCACGCTGTCGCGTCGCATCGGCTGACAAAGTATCTTCAAGCACGTCAACCAACGGCCCGCGCAACCAGTCGCCGAACGGCATTCCAAAACCGCGCTTCGGAGTCAGGTCGAAGTCAGCAGGCAAGTGCTTCTTGCCGATGTCAAGCAGGATACGTTTGGCGCCAGTGGCCCGATACGAACCGGCGACGGCTTCAGAAAAGTTGGAAAAGTCCGACAGGTTGCCGAGCTTGGTCTCGTCCGGCAGCGACAAGGCAATGTCAGCAATCACCGGGTCGAGATACGGAACCCGAACTTCGAGCGAGTGGCTCATTGAAACGGCGTCGATGTCGCGCAGCAATTGATTGTTTGTGTAGCCACGAAGACAGAGCGCGCTTGTTCGTTCAATCACACCGGCGGTCGCAAGTTCGTCGAGATGAGCACAGTCCTGGTGATGTGAACGCCCGGTCTGTGCAATCTCTCGAAACTGCGGCGTGATTAACTCAGTTGCCCCATGCGTATCGAAGATAGTGTGGATGGGGCCATACTTGTTCAAAAAACTTTGTTGTCGTAAACGATCGATACGCCAACCGCCCCGCAAAGAAACCATCCGATCGAACGACGGTTGATTCGCAAGCCTGCTAAGCTTCCCGCGCATGGCTCCGCGCCACGAATCGTGACCGTTACTCTCCATCTCGAGCTTCATCTTCATGAAGGAGGGATAACCTGCGAATAACTCGTCGCCGCCAGTGCCTGAGATCGCAACTGTGACCGCGCTGCGCGCAGCCTTCGAGACGAAGTAACTGTTCACTCCATCAACAGAAGGCTGGTCCAAGCCGTAAGCGATGTGACAAATCCGGTCGCGCACTTCCGCGCCCGACACGACCACTCGCGAATGGTCAGTGCCAATGAAGCGCGCCGTTCTTTCAGCATCATCACTTTCATCCATTCCGCGTCCCTCGGCTTCGAACCCGACTGAAAACGTCTTGACTCGTTTTCCAGTGACTTGGCGCGCCATCATTGAAACAAGCAGAGAGGAATCGATGCCACCAGAGAGAAACGCTCCCAGCGGCACGTCGGAAATCATTTGGAGTCGTACGGATTCCTCCAGAGCGCTTGCGACTGTGTCGACCTGCTGTTCGTACGGTAAATCATGCAAATACGTGTGTCGCCCCGTACCGAGCGACCAGTAACGTTCGATTCGCTCACGTCCACCTTCCAGAATCAGACGATGTGCCGGCAGCAGCATGCGCACATCTCGCAGAATCGTGCGGGGTTGATAGATCGAACCGTAAGTTAAGAGCAGCCGCAACCCGACCGGATCGATTTCCTGAGACACTAAACCGCCGGCAAGGAGAGCTTTTATTTCGGAAGCAAACACTAGATTTCCGTTAGCGTGCGCGTACAGCAACGGCTTGATTCCCATTTGATCACGCGCCAGCAAGAGCCGCTCGCGTCCCGGCCCGCGTCGCCGATCGTAAACGGCGAGCGCGAACATGCCTCGCATTCGCGTGAGGAAGTCGTCGCCGTAGTGCTCGTACATTCTCAGCACAACCTCGGTATCGGACGTTGAGGCGAACGAGTAGCCTTGCTTTTCCAGCAATGTTTTCTCGCTCTGAAAATTGTAGAGCTCTCCGTTATATACAATGACGATATCGTTCTTGCCGGAGATCATCGGTTGATGTCCGCCACTGGTGGGATCGATGATTGCCAGACGCGTCATTCCGAGAGATGTTTGCGCATCAGTGAAGATGCCGGAGTCGTCGGGTCCGCGATGGTGCATTGCTGCAATCATCGAGCGAACGACGTCGCGGTTTTCTTTGCCCCATACTCCGCAGATGCCACACATTTCCTGATTCTTACGCTCTGATAATGTTTTGGTTTTCGGCGGCCGGCATTCTAGCACGTGCCTCGACACCATTTCCCGCGCAGGCAATTTCAAGTTCAACCAGCCCGCACGAGTGCAACACCGCTTGGATTTCTTCCGCAGTGCGAATATGTTTGTAATAATCGGTCAAGGTGTCGTTGGTATCGAGAATCGACCATTCCCCCAGCCGCTCTTCACCCAATTGCGGATACGCGTCCCGGTAATCAATCAGCGGTGAATGTCGCAAGAGCGGTCCGCGCAAACGCCACACACCGCGACGGTTCTTCCAAGTCAGTTGATGAAGCGGCAACAGCGTACGCGCGAGACTTACGGCAAGGGATTTCGCCACACGCGGCGGCAGCCGTATCAATAATTTGCGGATGTTTCGCTGTAGGAAGTTTTGCGGGTAATTGGCCGTATAATGGTCTATTACTAACACCCCGCCCGGTCGAACATAACTTGCGAGCTCCTTCATCGTTTCTTCAGGCGAAGGTGTGTGTTGAATCACACCCAGACACATAACAACATCGAACGCGTTTCTCGCCGCCGGCAGACTTCTAACGTCGGCCTGGCAGACAAAGTAATCGGTGGCTCGGTTGCAATTCTGGTAGTTCGCCTCGACGGCAGACGACAAATCGCACGCAAATACGCGCGCGCCCGCCGCTAGCATCAACTCGGTGAATCGCCCTGCGCCGCAACCAACTTCCAGCACAGAGTTTCCCTCGACGACTCGCAATGAGCCCCCAAAGCATCGCGTCAAACGATCTCTTGAAATTGTCGTGCCGGTATGCGAGTCCAGTTGCGTCTTGCGGAAGGCATTCCACTGGATGCCGAATGCGTCGGCGTAGCTGGTTTGCTCGACAAAGCGCGGGATGCCGTTGATCACAGGAACGCGGCAGCCCTCGGAGCATACCAGCGCCAGCGCTGTCTCGACTGGTCGCGCGTCAGGTGTAGACAGCCGCAACCCATGATGTATACAGCGAAGCTCTGCCGGTGTGTTCACAGGGAAAGATTGACTCCGGTAACCAAGGGAGAACTACTCATGAGCTGTTCGGGTCACGCGCCGCCTGCCCCCGCGTAACCTGGCCAGTGCTGTTCCAACGCGGTGCAAGATTTTGCCCGGAACGGCCAGCGCGGCCAGTGTTAGAGAGCACTTCGCCACGTGCCTTAGAGGCGCAGTCGTAGCGGCGTCTCTCAAAGCCCACCACATTTCGCGATAGCGCCAGTGATTGCCGGCGAAAGTTAGGACGGAAAACGTCTCAAGACCGGCCAGCTTCTCGCCTGTAAACAGCCGACGCAGCGGTTCAGACGCATAACCAAGCATGCGTCTCCTATGTCCTTCAACAAAGCGTGGATGAACCCCGGCGTCTATATAGCGATCGAGCAGTTCGTGAAAGCGGAGCAGAATCACTGTCGGAATGAATTCCGACCAACTTTCTTTCCCACACATAATGACCCATGGGTACCCGCTCACCCACGCGGGTTTGCCAACCATTGTCTGGGAGAAGATCGCCGCGTGCGGGTAAGTCTGATCTACAGAGGAGCAAAGGTCCCCCTCTGCTAAGCCTGGCGCCGCGCGCAACCAATCCAAACGTCGGTAGACCGAGCAGTAAATTGCGGTTAGCCCGTTGAAGTCTTCCTCGATCAGTTGCTCCCAACGATTGACCGTTCGCTCTTCAAGGTTTTGGTTACCAGTTCGGGTCCACTCTTGAAAATCATCGGCTTCCACTGAGATACCTTCGCGGCGGTGGAAGCTATCGATAGAATAGTTGACGTAAAAAAAGTCCAGCTCCGGGTGAGTCTTTAGCGCCCGAACGATTGCGCCCACCGCCCCTTTGCGCACCAACTCGTCATCGCCGAGAAGCCAGCAAAACTCACCACGGGCCAGCTTTTCGACCGACTGCCGGGCGTTGCGGACCGCGCCAATGTTCTCGTCATTCCTGTGATATCGAATCGGGCACCGCTGGCTCATCTGCTCCACAATTTCCCTGGTGTTATCGAGCGAGCAATTATCGGAAACGATCAGTTCGACCTCGTCGCCCAGCGCTTTTACCTGAGCAACAAGCGAACCAAGCGCCGATTCAAGCAGATGGGCCCGGTTATAGGTGAATATGCAAATCGAAAGTATTGGCGCCATGTAAGCCTCAGCGTCAGTCCTCGCCCGAACTTCGCTCAGGTTCCTTCCATTTCCAGCGGCTTAGCGAAAGGCTCCATCTCGGTAATGGGATGACCAAACGCGATTTTGGGGAGCGCATTAGCATACGTATCGACCATAACTTGTAATAGTCTGGGTTCGGAAGGAGACTCCCACAACCATCTTATCGCCCTTTCGACTTCCGCATTGTCTTTGACGGTCTCCGTGTCGATCCCGTAAGCTTTTGCGACTTGGGCAAAGTCCGGAGCGCTGTATCCCCAAAGAGTGGACTGATAGCGCGCCTCAAAATAGCTTTCCTGAAACTGTCGCACCATGCCATGGCAATTGTTATTAATAATCACCATCTTTATCGGCAGCTGGTTTCTCACCACGGTCTGCAATTCCTGAATGTTCGACTGAAAACCGCCATCACCCGCAATCAACACCGCCGGCCGCGAACGATCACAGAGACTGGCGCCAATTGCCGCCGGTAATGCAAATCCCATCGAGCCCATGCCGCCGGACGTCAGGAACCTTTGTTCCGGCTGTAGCTCGAGAGACTGAGCGGCCCACATCTGATGTTGTCCCACATCGACAATGTAAGCGGCTGCTCGTTGCGATGCCCGGGCCAACTGATGCAGGAACTCATTCGGGTTGATGCCTGGGACGGCAAGCTCGTTAGTGTCAGGCCATTGTTCGCGCAAGCTACTTATTTTCGCCACCCAGGTCGTGCGGTCTTCGAATGTTAACCCGTTAGTGCGAAAGATTGCGGCTTCCAGAAACTCCTTTAGGCCACAGACGACTGCTCGGCACCCAATCACCCGGTTGTTGATTTCGCCGTTTTCGCAGTCGACGTGAAAGATGACTCGGTCGCCTTTGAAAGCTTTTGTCTCAGAACCCGTTTGCCTCACATCCAACCTGCTGCCAAGTACCAGCAGGAAATCAGACTCACCAATCGCCAGATTGGCCCAACGATTTCCGTAGCTGCCGATCATGCCAACTCTGAGTGGATCTTCCCACGGTAAGACATCGACCGCCATGAGCGAGTTGACCGTCGGCAGCCGAGTCTTTCGCACAAAAGTCCGCAAGGCCTCAGTTGCCCAGGCGGCGCGAATTCCTCCACCAACCAATACGAGAGGGCGCGCGGAATTTTTCAACGCACCGAACATCTCATCCCATAACGCATCGTCTGACATGAGATTGTGGACCTGGTCATCCGAGGTTTGCGTCGTGACCGGAGCTTGAACGTCTGCTCTCTGCACATCCATCGGTATGTCGAGCAGAACCGGACCAGGCCGACCAGTCGTCGCAACCTTAAATGCCCGCGCCAACATTTCCGGCAGTTCGAATTCGTCGCGAACTTGCCACGCAGCTTTTGTAATCGGCTTTGCCATCGAGACGATATCCGTCTCCTGAAAACCGAGTTGTCTGATTTGTCGTTCGCCCTTTTGCTCAGCTCGATTAACTTGGCCGGTGATAAAAACGGCGGGTGACGAATCGAAATAGCAACTGCCGATGCCGGTTAGGAGATTAGTTGCACCAGGGCCGCTGGTAGCCATTGCCACGCCCGGCACACCGTTAAGACGGCCGGCGGCGTCGGCTGCGAAGGCTGCCGCTTGCTCGTGGTGCATGCTAACGATGTGAGGACTCCCCAGACGATTCATCGAGTCGAGGATGTGCGTGATCATTCCGCCGGACATTTCAAAGACGTACCTAACGCCCTGGGCCGCCAAAAACTTTGCGATGTAGTCGGAAGCCTTCATTTGTAACTCTCCCGCCGCTGAAGCGAACGACTCCGTTCAAGCGTCCGCGACAAGCTATGCTCACGTGCGACGGCGCTGGAGTAGCTTCTGTTTATCGTGGCGAGCCCTTGAGATAACGGTCGATCTTGCAAGCGTGCTTCTCAGCGTGTAAGAAAAAGAAATTTGTTTCCGTGGTCTCATCGTCCATTTCGCGAAACTCGGTTAACGCGTCGCCATTTACCACGAAACATCGGTAACCAATGCCCGCTAACAGTCGAATGATCTCGTTGGGGTGATAGCCAAATCTGGCCGACCATTTACGGAGCATTTCCGTGAACACAATAGGCGCATCTCTTTTCAAGCACTCCAGCGCACCAAGGTACACAAAAAGCTCTGCCCCCTCAACATCGCACTTGATAAAGTCGGCCCGCCCACCCATTTCGCTGATGAAGTCATCCATCTTTCGCACATGACATTTTTCCTCGTGGGCGCTGGCGCTATCCGACAGATTCACCGCTGATGCGTTAACTGAGCCCGCGCCGTCCGCTTGGTAATAGAACACCAGGTCAGCTTCCCGATCCGAAAACCCAAAATTGTAGGCGTGAATGTTTGTCAGCCCATTAAGTCGCAAATTAGACTGCAGATATTCAAAGGTCGCCCGGACGGGCTCGAAGGCAAACACTCTCGTATCCGGAAACCGCTTCGCTATGCTAAGCGAGTACCATCCTATATTTGCGCCAATGTCAAAAACGTGGTGATCCGGTTCAATAAGTTTCAGGATCATCTCCGTTTCATCTGGTTCATAGCGGCCAAAGTTCAAAATCTCAATCGGCGCAATCCGTTTGTCGACGGCGTTACACACAACCTTGATCCCCGCTTCGCGCGAAGTCATTACCACAAGACCATCGGTAATTTCTATTCGCGAAATATCTGTGTGCCGAATGAACTCTGCGTAATCGAACAGGGTTCGATGCACACTATGCATTTCGTCAATGTAGTGTGGTTTGGAAATCGAGCCGGCCTGATATTTCTCGTTGATGCTGAACAGGTTCATAGAAAACTCTCGATCGTTCGCCTGAAACCAGTCTCGATTGAAGTTGTTGGTAACCACCCAAGAGCGCAGATTTTACTGATGTCCGGGAGATTTCTCGAAACAGTGCTTGGCAAATAAGTTGAACATTGATTTGGCGCATTCGGGATGACTTGCGTTTTCCGCGGGAATAGCCGTGCCAGACAATGCGCCAGATCCATGATGGTGACTTCTGCCTGGTCGTTGCCGACGTTATAGGCTTCGCCGTTTTCACCCTTCAAAAGAACGGTAAAGAAACCCATCGTCGCATCAGCTAAATAACAGAAGGCCCGTCGCGCGCTCCCGTCGCTCTTCATCACGATATCCCTGCCGTGGACGATATCGGCCACAAAGTCGGAAAAGACGCGGCCGTCCTCTAAGTCCATGCCGGGTCCATATGTATGAAAAGGTCTGACGATCACTACCGGAACTTTATGCTGGTGAAACCAGGCGACACACAGCGACTCAGCAGCGCGCTTGCTCTCCGCGTAACAAGAGCGTAGAGCCGTCGGATTCAAATAGCCGAATGCGTCCTCTTTGGTAGGAATATTCGCGGCGCTGACTTCGCCGTAAACCTCACCGCTGCTAAACAGAAGGAATCGTTCCGCCTCGAGCTCCTTGGCAAATCGAAGGAGATTCTGAGTGCCTTGAAGGTTTGCCGCCATTGTACCGACCGGATCAAGTCCGAACTGCTTCGGGCTGGCGGGACTCGCAGCATGAATCACATAGTCAACTTTGCGATCAGTGACGACGGGTTCGCACACGTCCTGGACAATAAAATCCAAATCGTGCCGTCCGTGGTATGAAGCAAACCGGGTAAAGGCTTTCTCCTGGTTTCTGACGAGGGCGATTACTTTGACTTGTAAACCGTTCTCTACTTCGTTACGACGCAGCAAAGCCTCGACCATATAAGCAGGCAAGAAACCATTTGCTCCGGAGATGAGCACGGTTTTTTTCTGGAGCAGATGCCACGGGAGGTCGGCGCCGGCAATCAGTGCCAGGTCCTCTTCAATAATCCGATGTCTTGCCGGCGTTGTCATGAAGGGCGGCCTCGTGTCCAGTCGCAATCGTCAGTTGCGGAATTTCTCTACGGCTCGATGCATGGTGTCTATCGTATAACTTAGAGCTTCGCGGGAAAGACCCGGATAGAGACCGATCCAAAAGGATTGCGTCATCACAAAGTCAGTTTTTTCCAAAGTTCCGACAAGACGAGATTGAACGTTTCGATACGCAGGCTGCCGCAGGAGATTTCCGGCGAACACCAATCGCGTCCTGACCTGGTGTTCTTCCAGGTAGCGAATCAGTTGGTCGCGTGAGAATGGCGCGTCGGGCCGAACAGACAGCGGAAACCCGAACCAGCTCGGCTCCGAAAGGTCGGTCGCCTCCGGCAAGACGAAAAATTCCTGTAAGTCAGTCAGTCCCTGGAACAGGTTTTGAAAGTTACGGCGCCGCGTCTCGATGAAATCCCGCACCTTTCGCAACTGTGCGACACCCACAGCGGCTTGCATGTCCGTCAGCTTCAAGTTGTAACCGACGTGAGAGTAGATGTACTTATGATCGTAACCGTGCGGGAGACCACCCAGTTGCCAGTCAAAACGTTTGCCGCAGGTGTTCTCTTTTCCCGGATCGCACCAGCAATCACGACCCCAGTCACGAAAAGACTCAACCAGTTTCTTCAGCGCGGGACGATCGGTAAGGATGCAGCCGCCTTCTCCCATCGTGATGTGATGCGCCGGATAGAAGCTGACCGTCGCGAAATCGCCGAACGTTCCTACATGTCGTCCTTTGTAAGTAGCGCCGACCGCGTCGCAACAATCCTCAATGAGCCAAAGGTTATGTTGCTTCACGAACGCCGAGACCGTGGCCAGGTCGAAAGGATTTCCAAGTGTATGGGCCAGCATGACCGCACGCGTCCGCGGGCTAAGCGCCGCTTCGAGCTGACTGGTATCAATGTTGTAGGTGGGAATCGTGACATCGACAAAAACCGGAACCATCTGATTCTGAACGATCGGATTTACAGTTGTCGGAAAGCCGGCGGCCACCGTAATCACTTCGTCGCCGGGGCGCAAGGCGCGTTCGCCAAGGGTAGGGGAAGTAAGAGATGTGAGCGCCAGTAGATTCGCGGAAGAACCAGAATTGACGAGCAGCCCGTGCCGCAGACCGAAGAAGGCAGCGAATTCGTCTTCAAACTGCGCGGCAAAACGACCAGTGGTCAGCCAAAAATCGAGACTGGCGTCCACCAAATGCTGCAGCTCCGCCGCGTCAAAGACCCTGCCCGACACAGGCACCGAAGTTTCACCGGGAATGAATTCGTGCGAGGCAAAAGCTGCGTCAAAGTACTCGGCAACTAAATCCCGGATCCGCGCACGCAGCTCATTGGCACGATCAGTCATACGCCAAAAATTTACGATACCAATCAATCGTTCGTCGCAGGCCGTCGTCCAGTTGGAACAGCGGAGACCATGCTAACTCGCGCCGAGCCTTTGCTGAACTAAGATACTGGTGGCGAATCTCATTGCTTACTTCATCACGAATGTCAGGTTCGAGTTTGGAATCCATCAGTTCCAACAAACGTTGGACCAACTGCAGGACGGTCACCTGAATCTCATTCGAGAAGTTAAATGCTTGACCTATAAGTTCCGGGCGCTCGGCAAGACGTTCCGCAAGCAGCGCGTAGGCAGCGGCGCCATCCTCGACGTAGAAGTAATCCCGAATGTAGGAACCGTCGGACCGAATGACCGGACGCTCACCGTACAAGATTGAGCGGATCGATCCGGGAATAATGCGGTTCCAGTTCAGGTCGCCGCCACCGTAAAAGTTGCCGCACCTGGTAATCGCCACTGGCAAGCCGTAAGTATCGGCGTAGCTGCGTGCGATTAAGTCAGCGCAAGACTTACTTACGTCGTATGGGTGCCGGCCCTGCAACGGCGCCTGCTCGTCATACGGCAGCTTGTCATGATCACCGTAAGCTTTGTCTGAAGACGCAACCACGATTTGTTTGACAGCGGGACTTCTACGGCAGGCCTCGAGCAACGACCAGGTCCCTTGTACGTTACTTTCAAGAGTAGAAACTGGATTACGGTTGGCGATGCCGACGATTGTTTGAGCTGCGAGGTGAAAAACAGTTACCACTTCGTACTCGCCCAGCGCCCGTTCGACCACCGCCTGATCGCGCACATCTCCCCTGACTACCTTTACCTGTTCGATCAGCTTAGCGCGTATCAATTCACTTTGAGGTATCCAGTCGCGTATCAAACAGACTACGTCGGCGCCCGCGTTGACGAGATGGCGCACCAGCCAACCGCCCACGAGGCCAGTCGCGCCAGTTACGAATACTGGACGATCGCGCCAGAAGCCGTTCATGATTTCCAAATTCTCCAGGGAGCTCTCCCGGAAGTCCACAGGTCGTTGAGATAGAGGTACTCGCGATACGTATCCATGGCGTAGAAGAAGCCTTCGTGACGATAAGTCATGAGCTCTCCTTCGCGCGCGAGTTGTTCCAACGGTTCCCGTTCCAGAATACAGCTTTCACCGCTGAGATAATCAAATATGCGACGGTTGAAAACCAGGAAGCCCGCATTCGCCCACCCATCAAGTTGGGGTTTTTCGACGAAGCCACGAACCTCGCCCTTTTCTGACAGATCGAGGATGCCGAACCGGGAAGTCGGACGAACACTAGTGACCGTTGCCACCCGACCATGCGACATATGAAAGTCGAACACCGCCCGAACGTCCAAATCGGCAACGCCATCTCCATAGGTCACCATAAAGTTGTCGTCATCGATGAATTTCTTGACGATGCTAACTCTGCCCCCGGTCATAGTTTCCAAACCTGTGTCCGCCATCGTCACATTAAAGTCTTGCTCGGCGTGAGCGTTATGGTAGGCGATCCGCTGTTGCTGGCCGAGACAGATGGTGAAGTCGTTGTTCATTGCTTCGTAATTAAGGAAATACTCCTTAATCATCTGTCCTCGGTAGCCCAGACAGAGTACGAAATCACGAAAGCCCGCCTGCGCGTAGATCTTCATTATGTGCCAGAGAATCGGGCGACCGCCGATTTCCAACAACGGCTTGGGCCTGTATTCCGTCTCTTCTCGAAGGCGCGTGCCCTGGCCGCCGCAGAGGATGACAACTTTCACGCCGTTTGCTCCTGTAATTCAACCGCGTTGCCATCTAGTTGTTCAGTCTGCCAGGCAAGTTTGGGGCGCACGACTCCTAACCAATCGCCACCATAATCGCCTCGCATAGCGCCACTTTCGTAAACGTCGAAAGTCATTGCCTGCTCGAGAAAAACCTCCACGTTCGTGATGTTCGTCAGCAGAATTACATTGATGTGATAACGCCCTTCGTTCAGAAAATTGCCGGGAATGGTGCATACGGTGCGAAAAACACCGGCCGGATATGACTTGTCGAACCACTGATCGTGAACCAGATTTGCCGAAGGTAAGTTAGCGGACGCGAGTACGCCACTCTTGAGCTTGTCCAAAAGGTGAATACTCGCAGTGATCCGAGCGTCTGGCCGATAATTCCAGAATTCGATCTCAATCCGAACATCGTTTTGGATATTGACATCGGTCGTGATTTTAGATCCTGATACTAATCTCACGGCGCGTAGGCGAATTTTTTCGTTGCCTGGCGCCGTGGCCTGATCCCGCCAGATTCGCTCGCCCGTCAGCTCTCTCGTGCCGGACGTGACATATCGACTAACCGCTTCAGACGATGGACCACTGTAACTTATCTGTCCATCTTTAATGAGAATTGATCGGCGGCACAGAGTGAGAATACTGTTGAGGTTGTGGCTGACAAAAAGCACAGTGCGGCCGCCGCGCGCGACGTCCCCCATTTTGCCCATGCACTTCGCCTGAAACTGTGCGTCGCCAACGGCCAGCACCTCGTCGACCAAAAGGATTTCCGGATCCAGATGCGCAGCCACCGCAAAAGCGAGCCGCATGTACATTCCGCTCGAATACCGCTTAACTGGTGTATTCAGGAACCGGCCGATCTCTGAGAAGGCTACGATTTCGTCAAATTTGCGTTCGATCTCTGCGCGCCTCATTCCCAACACGGCACCATTCAGGAAAATGTTTTCCCTTCCCGTAAGTTCGGGGTGGAAACCGGTGCCGACTTCCAGCAGTGAACCCACGCGACCGTACAGCTCAGCACGACCTGACGTAGGCTCGGTAATGCGCGAAAGAATCTTCAGCAGTGTCGACTTTCCGGCGCCGTTTGGCCCGATAATTCCAACCACCTCACCGGCTTTGATATCGAAACTAACATCACGTAGGGCCCAAACAGTTCGCTCTGAGTCCGCGTTCTTACGCAACTTGGTTCGCAGCGGTGCACGGAGATGCGCCGCGAAAGCTTCGCCCAAGGTGAGATTTGAATAAGAGTTCGCTCCCAAGCGAAACTGCTTGCTGAGGTTCCGGACTTTAATAATCGAATCAGACATTGAGACGCTAAACTACGTCGGCAAAATCTCTCTCCATCCGGCGAAAGACGAATAATGCGTATATCACTAACGCACTGGTGATGGCGGTCGAAAATAGCAGGGCCTGCAAATTCAAGGCACGATTCAGCAACACCGCACGAAAACCTTCGATCAATCCGACGAGCGGATTCAAGGAATAAACCGATCGCCAACGCGAAGGCACAATGTCGAGTGGGTAAACTATCGGGGTAACAAACATCCACACCTGCACGATTACCGGCAGCATGATGCTGACGTCGCGATACTTAACGTTCCAAGCCGCAGTTAAGCTGCCGACACCAAACGCCAATGCTGTCAGCAGCAAAACGAAGATCGGTACTGTCGCGAGCTTCCACGTGAGGTCGACACGGTAGTAATACATGAGACCCGCCAGCACCAGGGAGGAAATGGCAAAATCTACCAGCCGCCCGCCAATCGCACTGAGCGGCACAACCAGCCGCGGAAAATAAACCTTGGTAATCAGGTGAGCGCTGCCTACGACGCTGTTACCACTGGTAATTACAGCACTAGAGAAGAACATCCACGGAACAAGTCCAGTGAATACGAGTAACAAATAAGGCACACCGGCAGAGGGTATGCGTGCGAACCTGCCAAGAAAGATCGTGAAGACTGTCGCCATTATCAAGGGTTGCATGATTACCCAGGCTACCCCGAGCATGGTCTGCTTATAGCGAACCTTGAGGTCACGCCAGATCAGGAAGTACAGCAGTTCCCGATAGGCCCACAGCTCGCCGATTCTGATCGGAATCAGAGATGTCGTCGGTTCCAGCACAATTGGAACCGTGCGCATCACTGGCTTCGAATCGGATTCTCCGGCGCTGTTTGGCGGTGTCGCTTGCGCGATCGTGTTCATTGAATTCTAGCGTGCATAAAAAAAGCCTCGGTGGCCTCATAATCGCCCAGGAAGCAACGCAGTTGCGAGACTTCCGTTGACGCAGATTATTAATAACTTAATCCAGTCACTTCCGTCTACCAGTCCTCCAAATGAAGGGGTCAGGTCTATCAACGATGAAAAGCCCGCCGATAACCTCATCGGCGGGCTTGGTTGGAAAGTGAAAACGCCGCAGCTATTGCTGGCCTTGAGGCGTAATTGCACCACCTGAGAAGTTGGTAGCCTGATCATAAACGTTATCGCCGAATGATCGTAGGATACCACCGCCGGCAAACTGCACGCCGACACCATTTAGCATCACCTGTGAATGGGTGATCCGATTTGTTGATGCGGCAGCAATGTTTATACCGATGAGGCAGCGAGAGATTTGGGTGTTACTAATCGAAGCGCTTCCGTTCGCCGTGGTTATGCTAACTCCGCTGGCGGTAGAGCCGGCTAAGGCGAAAGAGATGACGCTATCGCGAATCTCAGCTGCGCCGTTGTTCTCGAGTCGTACCCCGCTCGCGTTCGACCCGGTAATCTGGCTGATATTGGCGCCGTCGATTATGGCAACGGCAAATCCGCTACCCGTGTTGTTCACGCGGATTCCCTGGTTGACGTTGTAAATGCTGGTGTCCTCCACGTGGAGCAGGCTGCCGCTGGTGTTGTTGACATTCATGCTGATTGCATTCTGCGAGAAGTTAAAAATCTGGCAGTGCTCAACATGTACGGCTTTTCCGGACGTGAAATTGACACCGTTGAGACCGAGTGTTGTTCCCGCGCCATTAATGGACAGGTTCCTCAGAGTAACAATAATCGTGTTCGGCGTTGCCGTCGCCGAGTCGTTCACGTTGACGCCATTGACGCCGCT
>Ga0075434_100002029_pt1 | contig 17577 bp, 14 predicted proteins | sample RhiMethybrSRZTD3_FD_75298 | JGI IMG/M metagenome (GOLD analysis project Ga0075434, IMG submission 75298) | Populus rhizosphere microbial communities from Tennessee, USA - Rhizosphere MetaG P. TD hybrid SRZTD3 | ecosystem: Host-associated > Plants > Roots > Rhizosphere > Soil | place: USA... | reverse complement strand
CTCGGCGTCCAGGACGTGCGTGATGAGCACCTCGCGCTTGTGCGTCGCAAGACCCACGACAACCGGCTGATCCGGCGGCCCTTCCCACAATGGCTCGTGGCCGGAGACCGTGGGTCCCGGCTCGTAGTTGTACGGCGGTGGCGGCGAGCTCGTCGACCACTCGAGGGTCGACGCAGCCCACGGGTTGGGTCCCGCGACGCGGCCGCTGCGCAGGCTCACCAGGATGTTGATCAGATACAGCGTCAGCGAAACCGCAATGAGGCCAGCCCCGAGCGTGGCCAGCATGTTCAGCCCGCCCCATCCGAGCTCCGGCGGGTAGGTGTAGATGCGCCGGGGCATGCCCATCAGCCCGACGATGTGCATCGGGAAGAACGTCATGTTGAACCCGATGAAGAGGACCCAGAACCCGATCGTGCCGACGGTGTCGTTCAGCATGCGGCCGAACATCTTCGGGTACCAGTAGTAGAGTCCCCCGAGCAGCGGGAACACGGCTCCGCCGATCAGCACGTAATGGAAGTGCGCGACGATGAAGAAGGTGTCGTGGATCTGCAGATCGAGGGGGACCGACGCCATCATCACGCCCGTGAGCCCGCCGATCACGAAGATGAAGAAGAACCCGAGGATATAGAGCAGCGGCGGCTTGAAGTGCAGCCGCCCGGTCCAGAGTGTGGCGATCCAGCAGAACAGCTGAAGCGCCGTCGGCACCACGATCATCATGCTCGACGCGCTGAAGAAGCTCTGGCCGAGCTGCGGAAGGCCGGTCGCGAACATGTGGTGAACCCACACGCCGAAACCAATGAACGCCGTCGCGATCTGCGACAGCACCATCACCAGATAGCCGTGCACGGGGCGCCGCGCAAACGTGGTGATGATGGGGGAGATCATCCCGACGCCCGGGAGAAAGATGATGTAGACCTCAGGGTGTCCGAAGAACCAGAAGAGGTGCTGCCAGAGAATCGGGTCGCCCCCTTCGGCCTGGTTGTAGAAGTGGGTGCTGACGAGGCGGTCCATGATGAGGCACGTGCTCGAGATCATCACGGCCGGCATCGCGAAGATGATCATGACCGACACGACGAGCATCGCCCACGAGAACAGCGGCACGCGATTCAGCGACATGCCCGGTGCGCGCATTTTCAAGAACGTGACGCCGATGCAGATCGCGACGACCAGCGACGATAGTTCCGAGAACGTGATGAGCTGCGCCCAGACGTCGGCGCGCTTCCCATAGCCGTACTCCGGGCCGGCGAGCGGCGGATAACTGAACCACCCGACGTCGGGTCCCACGTTCAGTGCGAACATCGTGTACAGGAAGAGCCCGCCGAAGAGGAACATCCAGTAGCCGAACGCGCACAGGCGGGGGAACGCGATAGCGCGCGCACCGACCTCGAGCGGCACCAGATAAATCCCCATCCCCAGCATCACCGGCACACCAAAGAGGAACATCATCGTGGTGCCGTGGATCGTGAAGAACTGGTTGTAGAGATCGGCTGACAGGAACGTGTTGTTCGGAACGGCAAGCTGGATCCGCATGGCGGCCGCAAGCAGCCCTGCGAGAAAGAAAAAGAAGAATGCGGTGAAGATGAATCGCAGGCCGAGCGACTTGTGGTTCGTGTCGGCCAACCAGCCGAACAACCCGGGCCTCCGTCCCCACGTGAGCTCGAGCTGACGCCGCTCGGCTTCCAGCAAATGGGGCTCGAGATGCGGCGAGGTCATCGCAGCGTCTCCAGGTACACGAGCGCCGCCTGCAGATCGGAAGACGACAATCCCGTGGGCGGCATCCGTGCGCCGGGCTTGAGGTGCTGCGGATCCGCGATCCAGCCCGCGAGATAGCCGGGCGCGTTTGGCGCGGTTCCGGCGGCGATCGTGCTGCGGGACGCGAAGTGCGTCAGGTCCGGGCCCACGCGCGCGCCGGCGTGCGTGCCGCGGATCGTATGGCACATCGCGCACGGGCCGCGTTCAACGACCTGGAGTCCGCGAATCGCCTCCGGCGTTCCGGGGCCCGGTGCGGGCTCCCGCTGCGCCTTGAGCCACTGCTCGAACTGATCGGACGGCTCCGCGATCACCGTCAGCGCCATGTGCGCGTGCTGCGCCCCGCAATACTCCGCGCACTGTCCCCGATAGACACCCGCGCGATCGACTCGCAGCCAGGTGACGTTCTCGCGTCCGGGCACGAGGTCCGTCTTGCCGTGCAGCGCCGGGACCCAGAAGCTGTGGATCACGTCGGCGGCGTGCAACGTCACGTAAATGGGCCGCCCGATCGGCAGATGCAGCTCGTTCGCCGTCGTCACGCGACGCGACGGATCGGAATCGAGATACTCGATGTTCCACCACCACTGATAGCCGGTGATCTGGATGCCGAGCGCGCCGGGGGACGCGAGCGACGCGAGCGCGCGGCCTGTCATCGCGTCCGCGAAGAGCAACCCCAGCAGCGAGACGATTGACAGCGCGACCGCGAGCGAGACGTTGGTCGTGATGGTGGAGTTCGACGCGCCGACGGACGCGCCCGACCGGCCGCGCGTGATTGCGATCGCCAGCGCGGCCATGACGAGGAAGAACACGACCGTGCACACCCAGAACATCAGCCACCAGAGCTGCTCGATGCGCGCGGCCTGGATCCCGGAGGCATGGAGAGCCGACTGAATCGACGAAGGCATCAGCGGTGTCCCGTCTGCCTCGGCGTCTCGCGCTCCTTCCGCGTTTCAGGTTTCTTCGCGGACATGTCGTCGTCGCGGCTCGGCGCCGCGTCCTGCGGCGTCTGCCCGCTCAACGACTGCACGTAGGCGACGATCTGCCAGATCTGGTCATTGGGGATTCGGCCGCCAAATGCCGGCATGCCGTTCGGCCGCCCCTGCACGATGCTCGAGTAGATCTGCTCGGGGGAGAAACCGTAAATCCACTTGTCGTCCATCAGCGCAGGACCGATCCCTCCACCGCCCATGGCATGGCAGCCATTGCAGTTGTAGCTCTGGTACAACCGCTTGCCTTCGCCCAAGCCCCAGGCGTTCTCCTCGTACGGGCTTTCCACGGGCTTCCGCACCTGTGGCTGACCGGGTTGGAGATTGGTGAGGTGGACGGTGTCGGGCCGCGACGCGCCGACTGGGAGCTGCTGGTATTCGCGGTTCTCGCGTTCGCAGGCAACGGCGAGTGCAACGACGCCGAGCAGGAGGAGTGTGCGATGTCTCACCGCCGTGGCACTCCGTATCGATCGAGCAGGCGGTCGATCGCGCTCCGATGGCGCGCGATGAAGGTGTCGAGCGTCCGGCGGCGCGCCTCGTCGCCGCGGCGCACCGCCATTGCGATGTCGAAGACGAACGGTCGCGTGGGCGAATCGGCGGCGGGCGACACAGGGGTGATTTCGAGCGGGATGCGCTGACGCGGCGCGAAGTAGCCGGCGAGCGGTCCCCACACGACGGCGACGTCGACATCTCCGCGCGCGACCGCTTCAACGATCCGCGCGGGCGGATTCGGCTGCGAGTAGTCGCCGACGACGGAGTAGCCGACGATGTTCTGCACGTAGCCGCGCGAGCTGAGCGCGTGTGCCGGCGGCGTGTTGGCGGAGTCGTCGCCGATCATCTGCACGCCGATGCGCAGCTGGCGCAGGCGTGCATCGTCGAAGGAACGCACCCCAAGGTGGCGCCGTCGAGGCGCGACGAATACGTACGTCGAGCGGTAGTAGGGGCGTGTCGTCTCGACGCGGTCGAGGCCGGCAGGGACGCCGATGATGACGTCGCACGCACCGGCGTCGAGCGTGTTTCGGACGAAGCCGCGCCGCTGAGGCCACCACGTGTAGGCCACCTTCGTTCCGGCGTCCGCCGCGATCATCTCCGCGAGTCGGTTCTCGAACCCTTCCCCGCGATTGTTCGAGAACGGAAGATTGTTCGGATCAGCGCAGACTCGCAGCGGTCCGTGGCCCGTCCTTGCAACCACCGGCACGATGGCCAACGCGATGATCGCAGCGATGGAGAATCTCACTTGCCCTCCACCGTGAACACGTACAACGTGCCTCCCTTGTTCGTCGCCATCTTCAGATCGTCCATCGCGACGCCCCAGCCGACGGCAGCGGTGCGATCGCGTGTGTCGAGATCGCCGACGACCACGGCGCCCGGCCATCCGCCAATCCCACTGAAGACAGCCACGTACTGATGACCGTCCGGACCGCGGTATGTGATCGGCTGGCCGATGACGCCGGACCCCGTCTTGAACTGCCAGAGCACTTCGCCCGTACGTGCGTTGACCGCCTTGAACCACCCTTCCATGTTTCCGTAGAACACGAGATCACCGGCTGTCGCGACGGTGCCGCTCCATGCAGGATATTTCTCCTTGATCGTCCACACCGCTTTGCCCGCTGCAGGATCCCATGCCGTCAGCTCGCCCTGGTGTCCGCCGGGGCCCGGCTTGTACACGGTGTTCGCGCCGACGTACGGCGTGCCGGCGATGTAGCTGACTTCGACCCCTTCGTAGTCCATGCAGAGGTTGTTGTGTGGCACGTACATCCAGCCGGTCTTCGGCGAAAACGAAGAGGGCTGCCAATCTTTTGCGCCCGGCGCGGCTGGGCAGATATCGCGCACGACGTAGCCCTGGCCCGTCTTCTTGTCTTCCACTGGAATCAGCTTGCCGGACTTGAGGTCGACCCCTTTGCTCGACGTGATGGGCGCGTAGGGATTCGCGGACAGCACTTCGCCGTTCGTCCGATCCATCACATACATGTAGCCGTTGCGATCGGGGTGTACGAGCGTCTTGCGCGTCGTGCCGTTGACGGTCAGATCGAGGAGCAGGTTCTCGTTGACCCCGTCGTGATCGTAGAGGTCGTGCGGGCTGTACTGGTAGAACCACTTCGCCTCGCCCGTGTCGACGTCGCGCGCGAAGATGCCGGCGGTCCACTTGTTGTCGCCCGGCCGCTGATCGGGATTCCACGGGCCGGGATTTGCGATTCCGGAGTAGACGAGATTCAGCTCCGGATCGTACGACAGCCATCCCCAGATCGTTCCGCCGCCGATCTTCCACGCGTCCGCGGGCCAGCTGTGCACGCCGAGATCGGTGCCCCGATCCTGCGGGTAGAACGGCTTGAAGGTCGGCCCGATGAGCACATCCTTGTCAGGGCCCGTCGAATAGGCACGCCATGCGAGCTTTCCCGTGTTTGCATCGAGCGCCGTCAGCCATCCGCGCACGCCGAACTCGCCGCCGCTGTTGCCGACCAGCACCTTGTCTTTCGCGACGATGGGCGCCATGGTGATCGACTCGCCGTTGTTGATGTCGGCGAGCTTCGCGATCCATTTTTCCTGCCCGGTCGCCGCGTCGAGGGCAATCGTGCGGCCGTCGAGCGCATTGAAGATGACGAGACCGTTCCAGTACGCGGCGCCGCGGTTGACGACGTCGCAGCACGCCACTCCGTGCGCAGCGCCATCCGACTTCGGGTCGTACTTCCACCGCATCGGCGCGCCCGGCTGCGCCAGGTCGAGGGCGAATACGTAGTTCGGAAACGGCGCCACCAGGAACATGGTGCTGCCGACGACGAGAGGGGCGGCTTCGTGGCCCGCGGTCACGCCGGTGGAGAACGTCCAGGCCACCTTCAGGCGGGACGCGTTTCCTGAATTGATCTCATCCAGCGTGCTGTACCGGGTCGCTGCGTAGTTTTTCGCAGCCATGACCCACTGCCCATCGTCCTGTTGAAGCTTGACCAGGCTCGCTTCCGAGAACGAGCCCTTGAGCGCGGTGCCGGAAGCGACCGTCGTGTTCGACGAGGGATCGTTGTCGCGGTCGCAGGCCGAGAGAGCCAGGCCAGTCAGGACGACCGCGGCGTATCTGCGCCATGGCGGGCCTGAGATACCCATCGCGCTCGCACTGTGCAAACCGCGAACCGCGAGCCGCGAATCGCGACGCTCGAATCGCGAACCGCGAACCGCGAATCGCGAACCGCGAATCGCGGCTCCGACATGTATTCTTGCCGACTCAGCCACGTATGATTCGCGTTCGCAACTTTCGCAGAGCCGCCTATATTTGTCCGAGTCAGCCAGCGCCAAGCTGGCACATGTGTTGCCCCTGAGGTTGGTATGTCTAAATCACAACGGCGGAAGAACGGCGGTGCGGCGCCACAGTCCGGCGTCGCCGACGACCGCGGCGGCCTCGCAACTCAAACGGCTCCGCAGAACGTCGGCGATACAACGGCAAGCTCCATCGATCGCGAGCGCGTCGCGCGGCGTGCGTACGAGCTCTACCTTGCGCGGGGCGGCGGCGATGGTCTCGCGATGGAGGACTGGCTCGCGGCCGAGCGTGAGTTGCGGCTGAGCGGCGATACGGGCGAATCCTGAGCTCGGCCAACCGCGCGCGTAGGCTGCTCCGGCTGGGAGTACAAACACTGGCGCGGAGATTTCTACCCACTCGATATTCCGCGGACACGGTGGTTCGAGTACTACGCCGCCCGGTTCGACACCGTCGAGATCAACAACACGTTCTACCGACTGCCTGAGCAGGCCACGTTCAGGTCGTGGGCCGCGCGGGCGCCGTCAGGGTTTATCTTCGCCGTCAAAGCCAGCCGCTTCCTGACGCACATGAAAAAGCTGAAGGATCCTGAAGAGCCGCTCCATCGGCTTTTCAGCCGGATGCGTCCGCTCCGTACGCATCTCGGCCCCGTGCTGTACCAACTGCCTCCCGGCTGGAAGCTCGACCGTGCGCGGCTGGAGTACTTCCTGCAGGCGCTTCCGCGACGCGTTCGCCACGTCTTCGAGTTCCGCGATCCGAGCTGGTATGCCGATGATGTGAAGGCGATGCTCGCGCGCCACGGCGCGTCACTCTGCCTCCACGATATGCGCGGGTCTGCTACGAGCCGCGAACGCGTCGGGCCGGTCGTCTACGTGCGTTTCCACGGGGCGAGCGGCCAGTACAGCGGCGGCTATCCGGACGACCGGCTGCGTGGGTGGGCGGAGTGGTTGAACGCGCAGCGCGCCGACGGCGCCGACGTGTACGCGTACTTCAACAACGACGTGGGCGGCCATGCGCCACGCGACGCGGCCAAGCTGCGACGGTTCATGGAGGCGTGGAATGAATAGCCAGCAGAAGTTCCTGGTAGGTCTGGCGGCGGGAGCGGCGGCGGCATTCGCCGGAAGCCGGCTGAGACGACGGGCCCGCGCCATCGACTTCGCCGGGCGCGTGGTCGTCATTACCGGAGGATCGCGCGGCCTCGGGCTCGTGCTTGCGCGCCGTCTCGCGGCCGAAGGCGCGCGCCTCTGCCTGCTCGCGCGCGATGAGTCCGAGCTGCGGCGCGCCGCGGAGCAGTTTCCGCCGGGCGTCGACGTCATGCCGCTGCGCTGCGACATTCGCCGGCGCGGCGACGTGCGCGCCGCCATCGATACCGTGCTCGATCGCTGGCACGTCATCGACATTCTGATCAACAACGCGGGCGTCATCCAGGTCGGCCCGCTCGAGCACATGACGGAGCAGGACTTCGAGAACGCGATGGCCACGCATTTCTGGGGCCCGCTGCACCTGATGTTCGAGGCCGTTCCATCGATGCGCCAGCGCGGGTTCGGCCGGATCGTCAACATCGCGTCGATCGGCGGCCGCGTGGCGGTCCCGCACCTCGCGCCGTACTCGGCGAGCAAGTTTGCACTCGTCGGACTGTCGGATGCCGTCCGCTCTGAGCTGGACCAGTACGGGATTCGAGTGACGACGGTGACGCCGGGGTTGATGCGGACCGGCTCTCCGCGGAACGCGGACGTGAAAGGCAGGCACGAGGCTGAGTACGCCTGGTTCGCGATTTCGGATTCGCTCCCCGCGCTCTCGGCGTCCGCGGAAACTGCGGCGCGTCAAATCGTCGAGGCGTGCCGCTACGGCGATCCGGAGCTGACGATCACGATCGCGGCGAAGGTCGCGATGGTCGCCGACGCGTTCATGCCCGGCGTCGTCGCGCACACGATGATGCTCGCAAACCGGGTGCTTCCCGGGGTGAACGGCGCGACCGGCGACGAGAGGCGCCGAGGGGCCGAGAGCACTTCGAAATGGGCGCCCTCGGCGGCAACGGTGCTGACCGACAAGGCCGCTGTCGTCAACAACGAAGTGTGATCGACGCGCGAATCCGCCTTCGCTAAGAGCTTCGGCGGACAAGCCGCGAACCACGAATCGCGACTACGGCTTCATCACCACCTTGACGCAGTCGTCGCGCTTGTCTCGAAACATCTTGTACGCCTTCGGCGCATCGTCGAGCCGCACGCGATGCGTGATGACGAACGACGGATCGATCTCCGCGCGATCGATGCGATCGAGCAGCGTCGGCATGTACCGCTGCACGTGCGTCTGCCCCATCCGCAGCGTCAGCCCTTTGTTGAATGCGGCGCCGAGCGGAATCTTGTCGAGGAATCCGCCATACACGCCGGGGACTGAGACGGTTCCCCCCTTCCGGCAGGCGTGAATCGTCTGGCGCAGCGCCGCCGCGCGATCCGTGGCGAGCATCGCGACGGTCTTCACCTTGTCGTACACGGCATCGAACGACCCGGTGCTGTGCGCTTCCAGACCGACCGCGTCGATGCAGGCGTCAGGCCCCTGTCCGCCCGTCATCTCCTTCACGGCCTCGAACACGTCGACCTGATCCATATTGAGCGTGTCGGCCTTGCCATGATCGGCGGCCATCCGCAGCCGCTCGGGCGTCCGGTCGATCGCGATCACGCGACCGGCGCCGAGCATCCACGCGCTCTTGATTGCGAATTGGCCGACGGGGCCGCAGCCCCACACCGCGACCGTGTCGCCCGGCCGGATGTTGCAGTTCTCCGCCGCCATGTATCCGGTGGGGAAGATGTCGGAGAGGAACAGGACCTGCTCGTCGGAGAGGTGGTCCGGAACTTTGATCGGCCCGACATCCGCGAATGGAACGCGGACGTACTCCGCCTGGCCCCCAGCGTAGCCGCCCATCATGTGGGAGTAGCCGAACAACCCCGCGGGCGAGTACCCGTACAGCTTCTCAGCCATCCAGGCATTCGGGTTCGAGTTGTCGCACAGCGACCAGAGGTCCTGCTCGCAGAAGAAACAATGCCCGCACGAGATCGTGAACGGGACGACGACGCGATCGCCGACGCGCAGGGCTTTGTTCTCCGGGCCGACGTCGACGACCTCGCCCATGAATTCATGGCCGAGAATGTCCCCCTTCTTCATCGTCGGGATGAAGCCGTCGAGCAGATGCAGATCGGATCCGCAGATCGCCGTGAGGGTGACCCTGACGATCGCGTCGCGCGGATTCAGGATCTTGGGATCGGGGACGCGTGCGACGCGCACGTCGTTCGTGCCGTACCAGCAAAGTGCCTTCATCGCACACTCATCCGCGCGGCTGGCCGGAAGTAGTCGGAACTTCTCCGGTCTCGAGGAGCTGCTTGAACTGACGGAGGTCTTCGCGGATTTCCGTCGCCGGATCGCGGCCGAGGAGCCTCGCGACCGCCGCGCCGACCTTTCCGCCCGGAGGGCTGTACTGCAGATGCACGCGCACGCGCGTGCCGCGGCCCGGCCCGGCATCGTCGAAGTTGACCGACCCCGCGCTCACGACGTCCGACCCTTCGATCGATCGCCAGCCGATCACCTGGTTCGGCACTTCGTTGATGATCTCGGCGGTCCATTCGACGATCGTTCCGCCTGGACCCTTTGCGCGCCATCGCGACAGCGTGTCGGTGATGCGCTCGACGGATTCGAGGTGCCGCATGAAACGCGGCAGGTTCTCGAGATTGCGCCAGAAGCGGTAGAGAATCTCGATCGGCTGGTTGATGGTGACGCTCTCGTCGACGTGGATGCCTGCGCGGCCGCCGAGCGCGCTCCGCGTGTCGTCGGCCGTCCGTGCCGTGCTGATGCCCATTACCTGATACGCATCGCAGTGCGCGGTCACGCCGCGTTTCAGCAGCATGCCGCCGAGCCCGGCAATCGCGAGGCCGGTTCCCGTGCCGCGGCGTCCGACGAGGCCGTACGCGGCGAGCCCCAGTCCCGCGGCGAGCGAGACCCAGCGCTCGACGTCGCTGATGTTCCGTCCCGAACGCACCTCGGCCTCGCGTACGTCGCCCGGGAATTGAAGATCCATGTAAGTCATTGCGGTCTCCGATGTGGCGGCCCTAAAGGGCCGCCCTACGCGCCTGCAGCCCCACGCGGCTGCAGACCGGCGATTAAATCGTTGGCGTCCATGCCGGCGAGTCGCTCGCAGGGAACGACTCTTCCGACGCGTTCGCGACGATGTCTTTCGGGCGCCATCCGGTATCTTTCAGGCGCTGATCGATCCAGTCGCGTGCGATGCTCAGATCGCGGAATCCCATCGCCGCGCGCACCGTCACCGCGGCGCCGAGCGCGCCCAGCAGCGCGCCGCCGACGCCTCCGCGCCGTGCGCCGGTCATCGCGAGCGCCGATCCAAACGCGACTGCCATCCATCGCTCCCGGTCGTACGTCGACAATCTCGCCGTCAGACTCGGCTTGTCCCACACGCTCTTCTCGCTGCGGGGCAGCGTCAGATTCCTCGATCCGTCTGCCATGGTGTGAACCTTTCATATGGCGGGGTCTGAAGACCCCGCCCTACCTCTGTTCTGTAGCGCGGGGTCTTTAGACCCCGCAATCCCGTAACGCAGAACTGTCCCAAGGAAGCACAAGGCATGCCCGCCGGCCCTACAATGCCGCATGCTCCGAACCTCGCTTGTTTTTGCGGGACTTCTGCTGACCAGCCTTCAGCCGCCGGCTCAGCTGTCACAGACCTTCGATGTTTTGATTCGCAACGGTCGCGTCATGGACGGCAGTGGCAATCCATGGCTTCGCGCGGACGTGGGAATCCGCGGCGATCGCATCGCCGCTGTCGGTCGTCTGACCGGAGCTGCAGGGCGCGTGACGATCGAGGCCACCGATCGCCTCGTTGCGCCCGGATTCATCGACGTGCACTCGCACGCGCTGGAAGGTCTCGTGCGCGCGGAGCTTCGAGAGGGGCTACCGCTTCTCGCGCAGGGAGTCACGACGATCGTCGGAAATCCCGATGGCGGTGGCAGCGTCGATCTCGCGGCGCAGCGGCAGCGGCTCGAGTCGGGCGGCATCGGCCCGAACGCCGCGCTGCTCATCGGGCATGGCGCGGTGCGCGCAGCCGTCATGGGGCAGGCGAACCGCGCGCCGACGGCCGACGAACTCGAGCGCATGCGCGAGCTCGTGAAGCGTGGAATGCAGGAAGGCGCATTCGGCCTCTCGAGCGGCCTGTTCTATACGCCTGGCAGTTTCGCAAAGACGGAGGAGGTGATTGCGCTCGCGGCCGTCGCTGGAGAGTTCGGCGGACTCTATACGAGCCACATCCGCGACGAAGGGGACTACGGCATCGGCGTCGTCGCCTCGGTCGACGAAGTGATCCGCATCGCGGACGAGGCGCACGTCATCGGCATCGTGACGCACATGAAAGCGCTCGGTCCGGACAGCTGGGGGCTCGCGGCGGCGATGATTCAGCACATCGATGCCGCCCGAGCGCGCGGCGTGCAGGTGTTCGCGGATCAGTACGCCTACGAGGCGTCGTCGACTTCGCTGCGTGCCGCGCTGCTTCCGGGCGGCGTGCCGACTCCCGCCGCCGACGACGCGGCGATGCGCGCAGAAGTAGAACCGATCGTCCGGGAGAACATCCGGCGCAGAGGGGGCGCGACGGCGATCGTCCTGGCCTCGTATGCCCCCGATCATGCGCTCGAAGGGCGCAGCCTCGCGCAGATTGCGGAGGCGCGCAGCGTTCCTGCCGAGCGCGCGGCGCTCGATCTGCTGGCGCGCGGGAACGCGTCGATCGTGTCGTTCAACATGACGGATCGCGACATCGAGGCCATCATGCGCCAGCCGTACACGATGACGTCGAGCGATGGCGGACTTGTTCTGATGAACGAGGGCAAACCCCATCCACGCAACTACGGAGCGTTCGCGCGGAAGCTGGCGGTTTACGTGCGCGAGCGAAAGACCGTCTCGCTCGAATCGGCGATCCGTTCGATGACCAGTCTACCGGCGGCAGTCTTCAGCATCAGAGATCGGGGAATAATCCGGGAAGGGGCGTTCGCCGACGTCGTCGTGTTCGATCCGGCTCGGGTGCGCGATCGCGCGACCTACACGGATCCGCACCAGCTCGCCGAAGGAATGGATTACGTGCTCGTCAACGGCGTCGTCGTCGTGGACGGCGGAACATTCACGAAGGCGACGCCGGGCCGCGTGCTGCGCAAGTGACACTTACGGGATGCGGGATCCGGGATCCGATCGGATTCGCCGTATCCGAACTAGCCCTCCGACCCCGGCCTCGTGATCGTCACGTTGCCGAAGACGCCGGTTGCCGTCGAGGTCGTCGTGTGGCTCGAGACGCCGAGGCCGATGAAGACCGTAGAACCCATCGGGATCGTGTCGGTGCCCACGAGCGTCCAGTTCGCGCCGTCAGGAGACTGATATGCCGTGAACACGTCGCCCAATCGGTCGAGCCGCACCCAGTACGGCGCCCCCGCAAGGGCCCCCGCCGTGTTCGTGCTGGTCCCGCCGTTCGCCGTTCGCCGCTGGAACGCGAGCCCCTTGCTGGAGGAAACCAGCATGAACGCCTGTGCAGAGCCGGCGTTCAGTGACGCGCGAATCATCACGCCCGCCTTGACCCACGGCGCTTCGTTCGTCGTGCTGAGCACCCTCGCCACGATGGATCCGTCACCTGTCAGCGTCGTGTACGCGTAGTTCAGAGCGTCCGCCGTTCCCCACACGTCCGCGCCCGCCCCCCGCACGCTGAATGTCCCGGATGACGAATCGTAGGTCGCCTCGCCAGCAAGCCCGACGGCGCCAATGTCCCGGTCAGACCATGACGGCGGAAGCGCCGTCGAAGGCGGCGGCGGCGGTGGAGGCGGCCCGGACGCAGACGGGCCCTGTGTCGCAGGATAGATCGTCGTATCGCGCTTCAGCGCGCCTGGCGCCGTGCTGAGGAACGCGGACGGCGACAGCATCACCTGATCGATCGACAGCCCGTCTTCGCGCGTCTGGATGCGGAGCGTTTGCGCACTTGACGTGTCAAAGTAGATGAGCGGACCCAGGACGCCGACTCCGTATCCGTTGTCCTGCCATCCCCAACCGGCCACGCCGCAGCCGCTGCAATCTTCCAGGTTGTACTCAGTGGCCGACGTCGTACCGATTCGGAACGTCGGACTGCCGGACGACGTGGTGGCGTTCGAGAACTGCACGAAGACGGAGTCGTTGTTGTAGACATCGTTCTCCGCGCGGCCACGCATCCAGAGGCGATACGCCTGCCCGGCAACCGGCGTGAACGTGAACTCGGCGTAGCTGGCTGGAGAGGCAAGCGCCGTGGTGATTTTTGACGCGCCCGCGTTTGGATTCACGAGGCGTTTACCGCCCGCGGCGGACGAATCGGTGACGATCGACCATGTGCTGCCGGTCGTCGTCGAGTCGGCCGCATAAAGAATGATGTCGCCGGGACCGGGGGTGCCGGTCGGCGGCGGCGGCGGCGCGGTGCCGGCCGTGGTGAACGACCACACGTCGCCGTTCTTCGACATGTTCGCCATCGTCCGCGACACGACCCGCCAGTAGTAGGTTGTCCCCGCGCTGAGAGTCGAGAGGGTAAACGATTTGTAATCGGTGCTGGACTGGCTGGGCCCGAGCTCCTGATCGAGCAGAACGGGCGTCAGGTTGGAGGGATCCGTGCCGAGGAGCACATCGTACTTCTGCCCCCACGGTCCGGCGTACCACTTCAGCACGACGCCGCTCGTCGGCACTCCGGTCGCGCCGTTCGCCGGCGACTGGTACACCGGCTTGTCGGGCGGCAGCGGGACGAAGTCGGTGTTCTCGATATTCCCCGTCGAGTTGTTCCACTTGCGCTCGAACATATCGACGAACCACTGGAACATCGCGGAGTCGGTGCAAAAGCAATTGTGCTCTTCCTGAGATTGATCGGACGGACTCGTCCAGTTCGACGATCCAAAGATCGACAGCCCCTGCCCGTAGAGCAGCACCAGCTTCTCGTGGTTCAGTCCCTGGTGCGCCCGCATCTTGATCGGGATCCCGGCCATGTACATGCGGTCGACATTCCAGGCGTCCCACAGCCGGGTCTCGTCCCGGTACTGCTGGGGATCGCTGATGATGCGCACCGCGACCCCGCGCTGTTTGGCCGCAATCATCGCGTCGGTGTGACGCCGATCGGTGATGCGGTACATGATCACGTCGATCTTCTGTCTCTCGGCGTTGTAGCGGCTGACAGCCCGGTTCGCGTACGACTCCGCCGGCGGGAAATTCAGCTGCGGATCCTTGAACCACGTCCCTGCCGGCCCGTAGCTGCGGAGCAGGGTCGTGATGTTCGCGTAGTCCACGTACGCTGTCGTGTTGGTCCACAGGTCGTCGAACTTGGACATGAAGCTGTGGACGAACGACAGGTTGTCCGTGAAATACACGGACTCATCGACATAGTTCACGTAGGGCGTCTCGAAGACCCACGCGTCGGCGCTGAAGTTTGCGCCGCTGAACTCGACGATGCCCTGCCCCGCGAACAGCATCATCTTGTAGTGCATGATGCCGCCGCCTGATTTGGTGCGCATCGGGATGCCATAGCTCTTCAGCTCGGCCAGCCGCTGCGGGTTGTACTTGTTCGTCGCATTCGCGCGCGTGTCCATGATGACCCGCACCGGAACGCCTGCCTGAAATCTCTTGTTCAGCTCGTAGGTGTAGCGCGCGTCTTCCATGAACCAGAAGCCGACATCGATGCCGATGTTTTCATTCCGGATGTAATTGATCAGGATGGCGCGGCAGTCCTCGAACGACGGATCGCACAAACGGTCGAGCGCGCGCGCCGGGGTGGCGAACGCGCCGAGTGTGACAGATATAAAAAGCGCAACAGCGCCGATACGACCGAACGACTTCAACATACGGACGACCTCGACAGACTTCCCCCAGGTTCCATGTGTCTTTTCTCTTCCAATCGCGGTGCCATGCAGCGAGCAGCCAGATCAAGGCGCATTGCTGAGCAAAATGTGGGTCGCCAATACACACAGCACGGCTGTTCCAAACGGCTGCGCTGGCAATGTGGACGGCGATTGCGAACAGTGGAAAGAGAAGACCCACCTGCCGTGAGCTCTGCGGTTGACGCGCGCGGCAGATTCGTGTAACAGTATATCCGGATTTACGGATGGATGTCTACCGCGTCAGCACCGCGATTTTCGACGACCTCACGACGCTGTCGGATTCGACGAGGAGCCGCATGCTCGTGCTGCTCGACCGCCACGAGCTGACGGTTTCAGAGCTCTGCACCGTCATGCAGCTGCCGCAATCGACCGTCAGCCGTCACCTGAAGACGCTGTCGGACGGAGGATGGGCGGTCTCGCGCCGCGAGGGCACCTGTCGGTACTACACCCTCTCGCTCGACGATCGCGGTACGCACGCGCGGCGGCTGTGGACGCTGCTGCGCGATCAGGTGACCGGAACCCCCAGCGCCGATCAGGACGCGCGGCGTCTGAAGAACGTGCTCGCGGAGCGGCAGTCGAAGTCGCAGGAGTTCTTCGAGTCGGCGGCGGGCCAGTGGGACAAGCTGCGCGCGGATCTGTTCGGCGCCGCATCGCACTTTCAGGCGCTGCCAGGTCTGCTCGACGAGCGATGGACGGTGGGCGATCTCGGCTGCGGCACGGGACAGGTTGCGTGCGCGCTGGCGCCATTCGTCGCGCGCGTCATCGCGGTCGATCGGTCGAGCGAGATGCTGCAGGCCGCGCGGCGGCGGGTCCGCGATCTGGCCTCAGTGGAAGTGAAGCGCGGCGAGCTCGAAGCGCTGCCGATCGGCGACCGCGAGCTCGACGCCGCCACGCTGCTGCTCGTGCTGCATCACCTGCCGGATCCTGCCGCAGCCTTGGCCGAATCGGCGCGCGTGCTGAAACCGGGTGGGAGACTCGTGATTGCCGACATGCTGCCGCACGATCGCGAGGAATACCGCCAGCAGATGGGGCACGTGTGGCTTGGATTCAGCGAAGATCAGATGCACCGCATGCTCGAAGCGGCCGGCTTCGAGAGGATTCGTGTCGTGCCGCTGCCGGTCAGCGCCGCCGCCAAGGGACCGGCGCTGTTTGTGGCAACGGCGATTAGAGAGAGGACGCAATGAGCACTGCAGTTCGAGAGATGCATCCATTCGACGCGGCGGTCAAGGCCGGCCGCGAGCCTTACAAGGTCAGAGACCTGTCGCTCGCCGAGTTCGGGCGGAAGGAGATCCGCCTCGCCGAGCAGGAGATGCCGGGCCTCATGACGCTTCGCGATCGTTACAAGGGCAAGCGGCCGCTGGCCGGCGCGAAGATCATGGGCAGCCTGCACATGACGATTCAGACCGCCGTGCTGATCGAGACGCTCGTCGAGCTGGGCGCCGACGTGCGGTGGGTCTCGTGCAACATCTTCTCGACGCAGGATCATGCCGCGGCCGCGGTGGTCGTCGGCCGCCCCGAGACGGACGGCACGCCGCAGAATCCCAGAGGCACGCCCGTGTTCGCGTGGAAGGGTGAGACGCTGGAAGAGTACTGGTGGTGCACGAGCGAGGCGCTCATGTGGCCCGACGGCTCGGGTCCCACGCAGATCGTCGACGACGGCGGCGACGCGACATTGCTGGTGCACAAGGGGGTCGAGTTCGAACGGGCGGGAAAGGTCCCCGCGTTCAATGCCGACAGCGAGCCGGAGGAATGGGGCGTGATCCTCGACCTGCTGCGGAGCGAGCTGAAAGAGAACGCGCAGCGCTGGACGAAGGTCGCGGCGGACCTGCGCGGCGTCAGCGAAGAGACGACGACGGGCGTGCATCGCCTCTACGAGATGATGAAAGCGGGCACGCTGCTGTTTCCGGCGATCAACGTCAACGATTCGGTCACCAAGAGCAAGTTCGACAACATCTACGGCTGCCGCCATTCGCTCGTCGACGGTCTGAACCGCGCGACCGACGTGATGCTCGGCGGAAAAGTCGCGGTGGTGTTCGGCTTCGGCGAAGTCGGCAAGGGCTGCGCGCAGGCGCTGCGCGGGCAAGGGTGCCGCGTCATCATCACTGAAATCGATCCGATCTGCGCGTTGCAGGCGGCGATGGAAGGCTACGAGGTCGATACGCTCGACCACGTCGTCGAGAGAGCCGACATCTTCATTACCGCGACCGGAAACCTGAACATCATCACCGCGGACCACATGGCGCGGATGAAGGACAAGGCGATCGTCGGCAACATCGGCCACTTCGACAACGAGATCGACATGGCCGGGCTGAAAAAGGTCAAGGGGATCCAGCGGATCAACATCAAGCCGCAGTACGACGAATACCGCTTCCCGGACGGCCACAGCGTGATGGTGCTCGCGGAAGGACGGCTGTTGAACCTCGGATGTGCGACGGGCCACCCCAGCTTCGTGATGTCCGCGTCGTTCACCAACCAGGTGATCGCGCAGCTCGAGCTGCACCAGCACAACGACAAGTACGAGAAGAAGGTGTACATCCTGCCGAAGCACCTCGACGAGGAGGTCGCGCGGCTGCACCTCGGGCATCTTGGCGTGAAGCTGACGAAGCTGTCGAAGGAGCAGGCCGATTACATTGGTGTGCCGGTGGAAGGGCCGTACAAGCCGGAGCACTATCGGTACTGACGC
>Ga0075434_100002025_pt1 | contig 17598 bp, 17 predicted proteins | sample RhiMethybrSRZTD3_FD_75298 | JGI IMG/M metagenome (GOLD analysis project Ga0075434, IMG submission 75298) | Populus rhizosphere microbial communities from Tennessee, USA - Rhizosphere MetaG P. TD hybrid SRZTD3 | ecosystem: Host-associated > Plants > Roots > Rhizosphere > Soil | place: USA... | reverse complement strand
TGGGACTCCTTGTAGAGGCGATCGAGGCCGGCCTGCGCGGTGATCGCCACGAGCGGATGCGAGTCGAGCTGAGCGTTCGCGATCCCCAGCATCAGGTTGATCGCTCCCGGACCGAGCGTCGCGAGGCAGACCCCTGCCTTCCCGGTCAGGGCGCCGTACGTGTCGGCCATGAACGCGGCGCCTCGCTCGTCCCGCGTCGTCACGAACCGGATCGACGAGTCGGCGAGGGCGTCGATCACGTCGAGGTTCTCCTCACCCGGGAGCCCGAAGACGTACTCCACGCCCTCGTTCTCGAGACAGGCGACGAGCAGTTGCGCGACGGTTCGCATCGGGACGAAGCCTAGCCGCCGCGGAGGCTCAGGTGATCTCGATCATCTTCTCGCGCACGGCGTAGACGACGGCCTCCATGCGCGAGTGAAGGTGCAGCTTCTCGAGGATGTTCCGGATGTGGTTCTTGACCGTGTTCTCCGAGATATAGAGCTTCTTGGCGATGTCCCGGTTGTTGAGGCCCTGCGCGACGAGCTTGAGGACCTCCATCTCGCGGTCGGTGAGGCGCGGTGTCGGCATCTGCGGCCGCTCTTCGGTCGCCTTCGACATCGCGGCGAACTCGGTCAGCAGCTTCGAGGCCATGGACGGCGAGATCCGCGACTGGCCGGCCCAGACGCTCCGGATCGCGTCCGCGACCTCTTCGATCGGGATCTCCTTCAGCAGGTAGCCGCTCGCACCGGCCTTGATCGCGTCGTAGAGGTCCGCCTCCTCGTCACTGATCGTGAGCATCAGGATCTTCACGTGGGGCAGGAGGTCCTTGATCTGCGCCGTCGCCTCGATCCCGGAGCGCTTCGGCATCCGGACGTCCATCAGGACGACGTCCGGCATCGTCTCCTGCGCCTTCTCGATCGCCTCCTGACCGTCCGAGGCCTCGCCGACGAGCTCGAGGTCGGGCTCGCTGCCGAGCACCATCTCGAGGCCCCGCCGGAACAGTGCATGGTCGTCGACCACCAGCACGCGCAGACGTTCGTCGCCGGGTTGGTCTTTCGTCACCCTTCGTCCTCGCTCTCGGTCGCCGCTTCGACCTGGGGCTGACTCGACGCGGATTCTAGACCACGCCTCTGCTTCGGGCGCTTGCGGCCGTGGTGATCACGGAGCTGCCGCTCGAGCTTGTCCTTCACACGGTCGATCGCCGTCGGCACGTCGTCCGCCTCGGCGTGCGCGCGGAACGTCCTGCGCGGGATGCGGAGTGCGGCCTTCACCTCCTTGAGGCCGTCGAAGCTCGGGTGGTGCTCGTTGATCAGTTCGAGATCGATCCGGGTGGTGCGTGGCTCGATCCGTGCGAGCGGGGCGAGCTTCCGTTCCGCGGTGAGCCGGAGGTCGTCGGTCACCTGCACACCGCGACCGGTGAAGCTCAGATCCATCCGCTCGGCGTCCTGTCCGTCGGGGTGGGCCCTCGTCCGGCTGACCTGGTCTTTGTCCCCACACTCGCCTGCCGGAGCTTTCGCCCGCTCGCCCGGACGTCCGAGGCGACCGAACTCCGGCCCTCTCCCGGGGAGACCCCGGGGCAGGTCTTACGTCTAAACCGCGCCATGCTCGGCGACCAAAGGTCGCCTTACGTGGGTCGTTTCGCCCGCGGCTGGCATCGACTACCGGGGAGGATCCCCGGGCAACCACAGACCCGGACGAGAGCCCAGCTGAGGATAGGCACGGCGGGCCGGTCCGCGCAACGCGCGGACCGGCCCGCCCGAGGGTCCGTGGAAGGACCGGGCCGCGGTGACGAGGTGCACCCGGCGGGCGCCGGCGGCCGCGAGCGCCTCGGCGCACGCGGCCGCCGTCGCGCCGGTCGTGAGCACGTCGTCGACGAGGAGCACCCGGCCGGTGACCGTGCCCGTCGCGACGAACGCGCCGCGCATCCCCTCGCGTCGCTCGCGGCCGCGTCGCTGCGCTTGTGGGCTGCTCGCGATCGGTCGTCGGAGCAGGCGTCGCACCGGGACGCCGGTGCGACGCCCGAGGCCGGCCGCGAGCGCCCGGGCCTGGTCGTAGCCGCGCTCGGCGAGGCGCCGCTTCGCGAGCGGCACCCACGTGATCACGTCGACCTGTGGCGGCTCGGCCGCCGCGACGATCGCGTCGGCCAGCGCCGCCGCGACGTCGCGCCACCCGGAGAACTTCAGGCGATGCACGGCCGAGCGCGCCGGACCGTCGAACAGGAACGGCGCCCTGGCCGAGACGATGGGGGGCGGGGGGCAGTCACGGCACCCAGGCACGCGCTGCGGCCAGGGCCGGCCGCATCGTTCGCACCAGGGGGGAACGAGGGGCGTCAACGCCGCGGCGCACGCGGCGCAGAAGGGCCACGGTCCGTCGCCGCAGCCCGCGCAGCGCCGAGGGAACACGACGTCGAGAGCCCGAGCGAGCACCCGGGCACGCTAGCGACGCGGACCGACAGCGTTACGGGAGCATGACGTCGACGGGCGCCTCGCCCCGGACGTCGATCCTGAGACGCTCGTGCGAACGCAGCACCGGGTACGCGAGGACCGACCCTCGGCCCGCCTCATCATCGAAGCCCACGTCGACGGTCGGGTGCGGCGAGCCGTCGACCTCGAGCTTCACCGCGGGCGCGACGTCGGCCGCGAACCCGATCCGGACGCTGTCGCCGAGGCATTCCAACGTCTCCCACGCGACCCCCGCGGTCTTCTGCCCGATCGTGACGGTGCCGCGCCGGACGGACCCGCGCGGCCACGCGCTCGCGAACGGGTCGCCGGGCCGCACGACCGTCGCGGTCCCGTCGACGACGGCGTCGCACTCGAGCCGGTACCAGCCCGACGGCAGATCGACCGTCGAGATCTCGAACGGCACGAACGTCTCCTGGGTGGGTGCGACCTCCAGGACCATCGGCTCCACGCCGATCTCCCTCGTCCCCTCGGCGGCGAACCCCCGCACCCGCGCCGCGCCGATCCGGACCTGGTGCGGGAGCCCGTCCGCGCCGCGCAACAGGAACGTCCCCTTGATCGCGATCGGGAACCGCTCGTACGCCGCGCGGATCGAGACGGTGTCCTCCACCGGACGGACCTCAGGTGCCCTGCTGCCAGGAGTGCAGGTACTCGTCCTGCTCGGGGGTGAGCTCGTCGATCTCGACGTTCATCGCCCGCAGCTTGAGGCGGGCGACCTCACGGTCGATCTCCTCCGGCACGGGGTAGACCCGCTTCTCGAGCGTGCCGTGGTGCTTCACGATCCACTCGACCGAGAGCGCCTGGTTCGCGAAGGACATGTCCATCACCGCGGCGGGATGCCCCTCGGCAGCGGCCAGGTTCACGAGCCGTCCCTCACCCAGGAGGTTGATCCGCCGGCCGTCGGCCAGGGTGTACTCGTCGACGTACTCGCGGATCCTCCGGACGCTCGAGGCCAGCTCCCGGAGCGCTCCCTTGTCGATCTCGACGTCGAAGTGTCCGCTGTTCGCGAGGATCGCGCCGTCCTTCATCAGCTCGACGTGCTCGCGGCGGATCACACCGGTGTCGCCGGTCACCGTGATGAAGAGGTCGCCGATCCGGGCGGCGTCGCGGATCGGCATCACCCGATACCCTTCCATGACGGCCTCCAGCGCGGCGGTCGGTTCGACCTCGGTGACGACGACGTGCGCCCCGAGGCCTCGAGCCCGCGAGGCGACGCCACGTCCGCACATGCCGTACCCGGCGACGACGACGGTTTTGCCGGCGATCAGCCGGTTCGTCGAGCGCATGACCGCGTCCATCGTCGACTGGCCGGTCCCGAACCGGTTGTCGAACAGGTGCTTCGTGTCGGCGTCGTTCACCGACACGATCGGGTACGCGAGCGCGCCGTCGGAGGCCATGGCGCGGAGCCGGATCACGCCGGTCGTCGTCTCCTCGGTCCCGCCCATCACATCGGTGAGCTGATCGGACCGCTGCGTGTGCAGCACGCTCACGAGGTCGGCCCCGTCGTCCATCGTGATCATCGGACGGAGGTCGAGTGCTGCGTTGAGGTGCTTGTAGTACGTGTCGTTGTCCTCGCCCTTGATCGCGAACGTCTCGACACCGCTCTGCTCGGTGAGGGCGGCCGCGACGTCGTCCTGCGTGGAGAGCGGGTTCGAGGCCGCGAGGACGAGCTCGGCGCCTCCCGCCGCGAGCGTTTCCATCAGGTTCGCCGTCTCGGTCGTCACGTGCAGACAGGCCGCGATCCGGATCCCGTCGAGCGGGCGCTCCTTGTCGAAGCGTTCGCGGATCTGCCGCGTGACCGGCATCTCACCGGCGGCCCAGTCGATCCGCTCCCTGCCGACGGTCGCGAGCGCCGGGTCCCTGATGTCTGACATCCGTTCAGTCTCCTTGTCGAGGGAGGCGAGGCAGCAGGTCCACGAGGAGCCTCCCGACGGCCACCGCGGTCTCGTTCGACACGCGAACGACCTCCTCATGAGCGACGTGTTCGCCGAACGCGTTCGTCAGACTACAGATGCCGAGGACGCGCATCCCGAGGGCCCGCGCCGGCAGCGCCTCGGGGACCATCGACATCCCGACGACCGTCGCCCCGAGCTGCCGGAGCATCGCGACCTCCGTCGGCGTCTCGTAGGCCGGGCCGCTCATCGCGGCGTAAACACCGCGAGCGGCCCGGATCCCGAGGGCGTCCGACCGCTCGATCGCGAGATCCGCGATCGAGCGGTCGTACACCTCCTCGGCGTTGATGAACGCCGGCATGCCGTCGGGGAACCGCCATCCGCGGAGCGGGGCCGCGCCCATCATGTTCAGGTGGTCGGTGAGGACGATCACGGTGCCGGCGGGAACGCCGGGTTCGAGGCCCCCCACCGCCGCGGTCAGGACGATCGTCCCCGCCCCGAGCTCGTGCGCGAGCCTCGGCAGGAGCGCCGGCACGTCCATCCCGTGGCCCTCGTAGTAGTGCACGCGTCCGCTGAACGCCACGACGGGCACCCTCGCGAGGCGCGCGAGCGTGACGGTGCCGGCGTGTCCGGGCACGCCCGGCGGCGGGAACCCCGGGAGCTCGGTGAACGAGAACGACGCCTCGGGCTCGAGGTCCTCGCCGAGCGCCGGACCGAGTCCGGACCCGAGGACCAGCCCGACGGACGGCACCAGATCCGAACGGCTCCGGATCACCCGGACGCCCTCGGCGGGGAGCTCGTCGCCGGGGCCGGGCACCCCGGGCGTCACGACGTCCCCGCGAGCGCCGCCTTCAAGCGGTCGATCACGCTGACCGGGGTCGGATCGATCCCGCGCCGCAGCGCCACGTAACAGCTCGTGAAGTCGCCGACGATCACGAGCCCGAACAGCGTCGCGAGCGGTGACCGCGCGTCCGTCGCGACCTCTTCGTAGATCGCGCCGGCCTCGCGTGCGATGTCGGCCGACAACGGGAACCTCGCCGCGATCTCCGGCGGCTCGGCGCGGTGGCGGAGGCCGATCACGGCACACCGGTCCCCGTACGGCGACGTCCACCCGACGACCTCGTTATGGTCGAGCTCGCTCATCGCGGATGCGAAGGCCGGCACCTTGCCGTTCTCGTTCATCTGCGTCTTCCACCGCATCGCTGCGATCGACGCGACGCCGTCCGTGCCCCACACGACCGGGATCCGGTCGCCGGTCGCCTCAGCGACGGCCTTCGCGCGGTTCCGATCGGCCGGCACGTCCGGCCCGAGGCCTGCCACCCCGGCCTCCAGGACGGAACCGACCTCCGCGACGTCGTCGGCGAGCCGCGGTATCAGGCCCGCCGCCTCCAGCGCGCCGAGCATCGCGAAGGTCAGGTGCCCGACCGCCGCGCGCGGCTGGAAGCCGCCGGGCACGAGCACGGCGGCGAAGCCGCGCGCGGCGCACTCCTCGCCGAGGGTGCCGCCGCCCGTGATCGCGAGGATCCGGCAGCCACGGTCGGCCGCCTCGTGGAACGCGGCGAGCGTCTCAGCCGTGTTCCCCGAATAGGACGACACCACGACCAGCGTGTGCGGCCCCGCGAACTCGGGCAGGATCGGGGACCTGCTCACCTCGACGGGGAGACCGAGGCGCTCGCGGAATGACGCCTTGAAGACGTCGCCCGCGACCGCGGATCCGCCCATCCCGCAGCACACGACGGCGGTGATGCCCTCCAGCTCCGGCAGGCCGGTCGCCGCGCGCCCGTTCTCGTAGGCCTCGGCGACGTGCGACGGCAGCGCGGCGACGGCGCCGAGCATGTCCGAGGGATCCGCGGCCCGAAGGGCCGCCGCGTCATCGAGATCGATCACCGAGAGCCCGCCGCAGGCTTCTCGGCCTCGTCGATCAGCATCACGGGGATGTCGTCGCGCACGGGGTACCGGTACCCGCACGTGCGGCAGACGATCACCTGCTCGGCCTCGAGGTAATCGATCTCGCCGCGGTCGTTCGGGCACACCAAGATCCGCACCAGCTCCGGGTCCAGCGTCACGTCCCCTCCTCAACTCCTGATCAGGTCGAGCACCCTCGCCGTCTGCGTGGCGAGCAGCTCCTCGGTCGTCGCCTCGACGTTGAGGCGCAGCAGCGGTTCGGTGTTCGACGGCCGGACGTTGCACCACCAGTCCGAGTACTCGACGGTCAGCCCGTCGAGCCGGTCCTGCTTGCCATCGGCGAGAGCCTCGGCGACGCGCTCGATCCGTCCCCCCTGATCATCCACCCGCGAGTTGATCTCGCCGGAGTCGAAGTACTTCCGGAACGGTGCGAGCAGCTCCGAGAGCGGCCGATCTGCCGCCGAGAGCTCTCCGAGCGCCACGACCGCGGCGATCAGCCCGGAGTCGGCCCGGTAGTTCTCGCGGAAGTAGTAATGGCCGGAATGCTCTCCCCCGAAGATCGCGCCGGTCTCGGCCATCACCTGCTTGATGAACGAGTGACCGACCCTCGTGCGAACCGGGATGCCGCCTTCGGCGCGGATCGTCTCCGGCACGATCCACGAGCAGATCAGGTTGTGGACCACCTTCGCTCCCGGTTCCTTCCGCAGCATCGCGCGCGCGACGAGCGCGGTCAGGATCGAGCCCGACACGTCCTCCGCGAGCTCGTCGACCAGGAACACGCGGTCGGCGTCGCCGTCGAACGCCAACCCGACGTCGCATCCATGCTGGCGGACGGCCGCCTTCAGGTCCCGCTGATTCTCGGGGTCGATCGGGTCCGCAGGGTGGTTCGGGAAGGTCCCGTCGAGCTCGGCGTAGAGATGATGGAGCGTCACGGGGAGCCGTGCCATCACCGCCGGGACGACGAGACCGCCCATCCCGTTCGCCGTGTCGGCGGCCACCTTCAGGGGCCGCATCGATGCGACGTCGACGAACGTGAGGACATGCTCGACGTAGGCGTCCAGGAGGTCGCGATGCTCCAGGCGCCCCTCGGAGGGCGCCGGCGGGAGATCGCCTCGTTCGACGATCGCGCGGATCTCCAGGAGCCCCGACTCCTCACCGACCGGGCGCGCGCCCGGGAGGCAGAACTTCAGCCCGTTGTAGTCCTTCGGGTTGTGGCTGGCCGTGATCATGATCGCGGGCAGATCGAGGGACCCGCTCGCGAAGTACACGAGGTCGGTGGAAGCGAGGCCGAGATCGATCAGATCCGTGCCTCGCGAGCGAACGCCGTCCGTGATCGCGGTCGCGAGCTCCGGTGAGGAGAGGCGAGCGTCGCGCCCGAGCAGGACGGAGGTGAGCCCCGTCCACTCGGCGAACGCCGCGCCGATCCGGCGGGCGAGGTCGGCGTCGAGCTCATCGGGCACGACCCCACGAACGTCGTACGCCTTGAAGATCCGGTCGAGGTCCCGGACGGTCACGGACCGGCATCCTATCGGAGCCCGCTGCGCGGGCGGTTCGGATGCCGGTCCCGGGTCTTACCGCTTGACGACGAGGTCGATGACGGACGTGAGCGGGACCTGCTCTCCCTCCTGGAACCACCACTTGGCTTCACACAGGTGGCACGTGGAGAAGGAAAGGTCCCGGTCGCCAACGGTCATCGAGATCGCGATGAGGTCGCCCTGGTGACAGGTGGGGCAGGAGCCGCCGTTGTCTCGCATGGGGGAAGTTTCGGCGGCGGACCCTTTCGGGAGCATAGCCCGTCACCGTCATATCTCGTCTGGGCCGCAACGGCTGACGACGGTCCCCGGCGCCGAACGCTCGGCCCCCGAGCGGGGGACACGGGCATGCGACCTCCGCCCGAGGCCACACGGAGTCGCCGGGACGAGATGCTCAGACGGCGACCGAGGTGGTGCGGCGGTCCCGGACGACCCAGCCGACGGGCGGGGTCATCCGTGAGACGTGCTCGCCGCACAGATCCAGCAGGTTGGGGTCTCGTTCGACGAAGAGGTCATCGACGACCACCGCGCGTTCGGCGTAGAGCAACGAGATCGTGGCGATCGGTTCGTGGGCGCACCGCATCTTGGCGCAGGCTCGCATGGCGGGGAGCCTAGATCACACGCGTGTGATTTCAAGCACCCTTGCGGCGGTCACGTGTCCTTGCCGGGCGGCGTGTCCCAGTACGCGGCATCGGCGGGGCGGTGCCCGACGACCAGCACGTGCGTGCCGACGGGGACCATCGGATAGAGCGCGACGACGTCGGTGTTATGCATGCGGATGCAGCCGTGCGACGCGTACCGGCCGATCGATGCATCGTCGCTCGTCCCGTGGATCCGGATCAGACCGGGCGCCGTGAGGTAGAAGGCTCTGGGGCCCATCGGGTTGCCGGGGCCCGGACCGACGACGAGCGGCTCCCCCGCCCCCCACCCGTCCGGAGCGGGGTTGTGCCATGTGGGGTCGACCTGCTTGTCGTAGATCGTCCAGTCGCCGTTCGGGGTCGTGAACCCGGGCTTCGCCGTGGCGACGTCGTACGTGTGGGTCACGTGGAAGCCGTCGTAGAGCTCGAGCACGTTCTGATCGAGGTGCACGACGATCGTGACCCCGAGCGTCGAGTCCGTCACCTTCGGTCGCACGGCGTGGGTCCGGAGGTGCACGGCGTCCTCGTTGGCGTCGAGCGCCCGCCGGATCGCGCCGGTCGCGGCGGCCCGCGGGAGCTGCGTCCCGTCCTTCGCGTGGATCATCACCGTGCCCGACGCGTCGGTGGTGATCCCGATCGATGCGTTCGTCGGCTGCACGGCTACGTGCTTCGCGATCTGGTCGACCCACTCCGCGACCCCGGAACCACCGGTCTGGTACTCCAGGGGAACGTCGAACCCGATCGACTGGTCGCGCAGACGATGCCAGGCTTTCGAGAACGTCCCCATCTGGTTCGCCGCGCCGAAGGCATCGTCGACGGCACCTCGGATCGCGGCTCGCCGCCCGAGCGCGCCGAGCGTCGTCGTCCAGTGGTCCGAGCCGATCGTCACGGTGAATTGGCTCTGGAGCTCCTGGCCGGCTGCGCCACGGACCGCTCGCATCGCCTCCGCGCGCGTCATCCCCCCGACGTCGATGCCGCCGATGCGGACGCCCGGCAGGATCCGGTCGGCGTGCGACATCTCGTACCGGTACGCGGCGTAGGCGCCGCCACCGAACACGAGCAGCACGACGGCGACCGCCGCGGCGATGATCGCGACGACCATGCCGGTCCGGCGCGTGCGCGTGTGTCGTCCTCGGGCCATGGGGAACCGCTCCTAGGGGATGCAGCGGGATGATACCCACATGGGTCCGCGTGCTCTCATAGGGCCGCCGCCAGGTCCGAAGGGACAGGCAGGCCCACCGCGGACGCATAGAAGTCGAGCCCCTTCTTGCCGCCGGACGACGAGGTCCCGAGGGCAACGACCGGACCGTCCGATGTGACGAGTACGGACGCTCCGGGGCCCTGTTGCAGGAACCCCGCCGGGGCCGCGGCGGCGCGCTCGGGCGGGACGGTGATCGTCGTCTCGGCGCCGACGCCGGCCTCGCCCTTCTGGAGCAATCGCAGCGTCACCCGGGCGGGCGCATCCCCGGGATTCACGACGACGAGGCCCGGATGGGCGGACGCCGACGCGATCGTCGGCGTCACGACCCATGCCGCCGCCGGCGCGGCGGCGCCGCCGGTGGCGGCACCGTCGCCCGCGCGACCGACCGCGCGCAGCGCCGCGACGATCGGCACACCGGACGCCGACGAAACGTCGACCGACGAGGCGCCCGTCGAGATGAGGTCGTAGCCGGCGGTCGAGGCCCCCGGTTGCTGGGTGTCGGCCGCGTCGCCGGCGCCGATCGGGGGCGCCTGCGAGGACAGGAGGTGCGTCGTCAGTTGCACCACCTCCGAGCCGGGCACCATCACCTGGAGCGTCGACTGCCCGGCGCCCTGCGCGACGGGGAGGTACCACGTCGGCGATGCGGCGGGCGTCGCGAGCACGGAGCGGAGCCCGGTATCGGCGCTCCAGCTGAGGCTCGCCGCGGCCACACGCCCGCGACTCACGTCCACCTCGACGCCGACGACCGGCTGGCCGAGCAGCTTCGCGCCGACGTCGAGCGACCGGCTCCGTCCCGGTGCCAGCGTGATGTCGGTCCAGTCCGCCGACCGGATCGGCGGGAGGCGCGGGCGGAACACGGCGACGTCGAACACCGCGTCGACCGAGAAGGGGTTCATGACCACGAGGCTGGAGTGGTGGTGCTGCTCGGTATCCGAGTCGACGACGAACCACGACCGGGCGCCGGCCGGCGCGCACGGCTCCGCGGCGACGCCGGGAGCCGCAGCGTCGCCGCGGAGCACCCAGCCCGCGGCGACCCAGCCGCCGAAGACCTCGACGTACGTCGCGTCCGATGCCGAGTCGGAGCGCACCGCCTGCATCACCTCGTGCCCGGCGGGCACGCTGATCATGACCGGTGCGCCGGGGGCGTCGGTGCCGAGCTCGGTCAGCCGGACGTCGACCGGGTTCGGCCCGGGGTCGGCAAGCGCGATCTCGCCGTCCCACCCTGGACCGCCGCCGTGCGGACAGAGCCAGACGCTCGAGACCGCGGTGCCGCGGATGGCGTCGGCCGGCTCGGCGGAGCCGAGCCGCTCCGCCGCCGTCGCGCCGACGATGACGGCGAACCCGACCACGAGCGCGAGGACGCCACGCCCGAGGGATCTCATCGCTCCCCCGCCCTCATCGCGCGACCGGCTTCCTGGTGACCCACAGCGCCACAGCCCAGACGACCGCGAGCAACCACGCGGCGACCGTGCTCGGCAGCTGCGTCCCGTAACGGATGTCGACCGTGCTCGTGCTCACGGGGAACGACGTGGCCCACCCGAACGCCGGCGCCGGGTCGCCGCCGCCCCTCATCGTCCACGCTCCGTCGAACTCGGTCGAGACGACCGCGAGGTTGCCGTCGCCGGACGGACCGGACCATCCTCCCTCGACCTGCGTGAGCGGACTCGATCCGGTGGGCGTGAGCCGCTGGAGGTCGTCGGGCCGGTCGGAGGCGACGATCCGCATCGTGTGAGGATCGGCCTGCAGGACGCTCGCCGGCGAGAGCGCAACGGCGTTGCTCCAGATCGCAAGACCGGCCTGCGGCACGACGTCGAGGTCCACCTGCGCGTCGAGTCGCGACCGGGCCTCGGCGCCGACCTGATCCTGGTCCGCCACGAGGTAGCGGATCCCGAACGGGGCGAGCAACGCCCCGCCGTGGACCGTCGTGCCCGACAGGATCTCACCGAGGGCGTCTCGGAGCGCCTCCGTGCCGGGTCCGGCGAGCGGTCGCGCCGTGTCGATCGCGACCGTGCCGGAGCGGTCCGTGAGCCCGTAGCGGAGCGTCGCCTGACCGGCGTCGACGACGCCTGCGGGATCGCCTCCCGGAGGCGGGAACGACCGGCCGTCGTCGTCGCCGATCCACAGGACGCGGAACGCGCCCTTCGAGGCAGAATCGACGACGGCCCACGCCGCCGGGATCCGTTCCGGACCGCCGATCGCCCACTCGGCCGTCATCGCGGCGAGCGCCTGCAGCGCAATCCCGCCCGCGACGACGACGGTCAGGAGCGCCGTGCCGACCTGCCGGAACCCGAACGCCTCGCGCCCCAGGCCGCCGAGCGTCGACGCGAGTCCGAACGCGACGAGGAACGCCTCGGCGGTCGCCGTCATCGCGAGGTACACCGGGGCGTTCGAGAGAGGGGGCGGCAGATAGCCGGCCGATGACGACCACGCGAGCGCGAGGCCTGCGACGGCGACCGCCCCAGCCCGGATCGCGGGGCGGCGGCGGGGACCGTCCGCGAGCGCGAACCCCAAGATCGAGGCGACCGAGAGGAAGTACGCGGGTGCCCACGTGGCGGGCCCAGCATCGAACGTCAGCCGGAGCAGGCGCCATGGGTCGGTCGACCCCAGGCCGGACCAGAGCGCGAGGCCCCTTCCCGCGATCAGCGAGGGCACGAACGGGAACAACAGGACCGCGGCACCGATGAGCGCGAGCCCCACGACCATCGCTCCGCGTCCCCTGGCCGTCCCGGCGACGAGCTGCACGATCGTCATCACGACGACGGCCAGCACCACGCCGGGCACGAAGGCGACGCCGACGGCGATCGTGACGGCCAGGCCCGCGGCGAGCCGCCACCTCCCGTCGGGTGGGTCGGCGTGATCGAACGCGACCTCGAGCCGCTCCGCCACCGCCGGCATGATCGCCAGGGCGACGAGGAGCGAGACCCGGCCTTGGGAGAACGCCGACAGCACGATCGCCGAGAGCCCGTACGCGCTCGCCGCGACGACGGACGGACCCGGGCGCGCCGTGAGCCGCACCGCCGCCCGGTAGCAGAGGATCGCGGCGAGGATCGGTCCCCCCGCCACCATCACCTTCTGGGCGATCGATGTGCTCCCCAGCACGAGCGCCGAGAGCCCTCCCATCCCCGCGAGTGCGGGGCTCGCTGCGATCGTCCCTCCGAGCGGCGTGGTCCTGTACGCAGACACGAGCTCCGCGAAGAACCCCGACGCGCGATCGGGGAAGGCCGGGATCGCACCGCCGAACAGCGGCCCGGAGCTCAGCACGATCCGGAACGACAGGGCGCAGACGATGGCGCCGAGGAACGATGCGACGATCACGGGATGCGCCGACACGAACGAGACCGTTCGATGGCGCAGCCGCGTCGCGCGCCGATCGCCGAGCTCCTCGTCCCCGAGCTCTCGCTGCTCCTCGAGGATCCGCTCGGCCGTCATGAACCAGCGAGGGAGCCGAAGCCCGGCCGATTCGGTGAACCGACGGAGCTCGTGATCGCGCACGCGCCGGTTCCGTTGCACCGTCCGCCGGGCGGCCAACGTGCTCGGCAGGTGCGCGACGTTCCACCCGATCGCGGCGAGGAGATCGTAGGCCTCCTCGAAGCGCCGAGAGAGCGTCAGGTAGACGAGCCGAACGAGCGACAACAGCGCCCCGAGCGGCACGACCCACAGCAGCGTGGCGAGGCCGTCGTTCTTCAACACGGAGGCGAGGGCCGCTCGGTCCTCTTCGTACCGGCGGCCGCGCACCGCCGCGGGGCGTTCGTCGCGCTCGGCGACCGCGGCGTGACGCACGCGCGCGAGCGGCGTCATCAACACGCTCCAGCCGGCGAGGCGGACGCGCCAGCAGAGGTCGAGGTCTCCGTCTTCGTCGCCCAGCCGCTCGTCGAACAACCCCGTCGTCTGCCAGACCTCACGCGCGACGAGCATCGCGCACGAGTCGACGGACAAGACCTCCAGGACACGGTCGAACTGTCCCTGATCGATCTCTTCGTCCTGGAGCGGCGAGAACGGGTGGCCGAAGCGGTCGGCGGAGCGACCGACGTCGCGGAGGCGGCGGGGCTGATCCCAGTCCACGATCTTGGCGCCCACGATGCCGACCCGTTCGGCTCCCTCCAGGGTGGTCGCCTCGACGAGGCGGGTCACCGCCTCCGGATCGAGCGCCGCGTCGTCGTGCAGCAGCAGGATGAAATCGGCCTCGGCGGCGACGGGATGCGTCACCGCCTCGGCGAAGGATCGCGACAGCCCGACGGGCGCCGTGTGACGGATCACCCGGCCTTCGCCGAGCGCGTGCAGGAGCACCTCGTCGGACGCGCCGTCGGACGCGTCGTCGATCGCGAGGATGCCGAGCCTGGGGTACGTCTGGGCTGCGAGCGCCTGCAGGCACTCGCGGAGCCAGCCGGCGGCGTCGCGCACCACGAGGACGACGAGGACGGAGGGTGCGCGCTCGGGCGTGGCGTCAGCGGAGGCGATCGATGCAGTCATCCGTGGCGGGTCCCGCGGGGCGGGGAGCGTAACAGCCAGACAGAAACGGAAAGGGGGCCCGGCGGGCCCCCTTCCGCGATCTCACACCGCCGATCAGCGCTTCTTCGCGCTGGACCTCTTGGCCGTCCGCCGCTTGGCGGTGGACTTCTTGGCCGTCCGCTTCCGAGTCGCAGCGGCCTTCTTCGCGGCCGTCGACCGCTTGGCGCTCTTGCGCTTGCGCGTCGTCGCAGCCTTCTTGGCGGCGGTCTTCCGACCGGTCCGCTTCCGAGTCGCGGCGGCCTTCTTCGCGGCGGTCTTCCGACCGGTCCGCTTCCGAGTCGCGGCGGCCTTCTTCGCGGCCGTCGACCGCTTGGCGCTCTTGCGCTTGCGCGTCGTCGCAGCCTTCTTCGCCGCCGTGCTCCTCTTGGCGGCCGGCCTCTTGCGAGCCGTGGTCTTCTTGCGAGCCACGGTCCTCTTCGCTGGCCTCCGCTTCGCAGCGCTCTTCTTCGCGCTGCTCCTCTTCCTGGCCATCGCCATGCGTTGCCCCCTTTCCCTTCGCTCGCTCTCGATCTCAGGACGCCATGCGTTTCAGGCGCCGCCGTTCCCGTTCGCTCATCCCTCCCCACACGCCGTACCGCTCATCGCGGCGCAGCGCGTAGTTCAGGCACTCGATGCGAACGGGACACTCGCTACAGATCCGCTTGGCCTCCCTCGATGAGCCTCCCTTCTCGGGGAAGAAGATCTCCGGATCATGATCCCGACACCTCGCTCGCTCTTGCCAAGGGATGTAGTGGTGCACGCCTCACTCCCCCCAAATCACATGCGTGTGATTCTGAGGGAAGAACGCCCTCGATGACAAGAGGGTGACCGAAGGAATTCCCTGCCTGATCCCTCATCGATTTCCCGTGAATCGTGTCGCGTGAGAACGACGCTGACAAGGACATATCGGGGGAAATCTGGTGGTCAAGGTGCTTGACGGTTTCCGTCAACCACCTTGACGGGTTTTCCACAATGTGGCGACCTTCAGACCCGAACGACGCGATCGTAGGTCGTCGTGCGGGCCGCCGGGACGCGCCCGATCGCGCGGATCGCGTCGTCGAAACCGTCGGCGGTCATCTCGATCCCCCACTCGGACCCGGCCATGCGGCTGATCGTTTCCTCCATCAACGTGCCGCCGAAATCGTTCGCACCGCTCTGCAGGATGCGCTGGCACGCTTCGATCCCGAGCTTCACCCACGAGACCTGCACGTTGTGGATAACTCCATCGAGGAGGATCCGGGCGACCGCGTGCATCCGAAGGTCGTCGTCGAACGACGGACCGGGTCGCGCGCGACCCGACAGGTAGATCGGAGCGTTCCGGTGGACGAACGGCAGCGGGACGAACTCCGTGAAGCCGCCGGTGTCGGCCTGGATCGCGGCGAGGCGCCGCAGATGCGCCACCCAGTGCGGCGGGGCGTCGACGTGCCCGAACATGATGGTGCTCGAGCTCCGGATGCCGAGCGAGTGGGCCGTCCGGACGATCTCCTCCCACGTGTCGGCCGGGAGCTTCCCCTTCGTGAGGGTCCAGCGGACGTCGTCGTCGAGGATCTCCGCGGCGGTTCCAGGGATCGTCCCCAGCCCGTGCGCCTTCGCCTCGGCGAGGAATTCTCGGAAGGAGACGCCGAGCTTCGTCGCGCCGTTGAGGATCTCCATCGGGCTGAACGCGTGGATGTGGATATCGGGCACGCGCGCTTTCACCGCGTCGAGGAGGTCCAGATAGAAGGAACCAGGCAGATCGGGATGGATCCCCCCCTGCATGCAGACCTCGCTCGCTCCACGGAGCCATGCCTCCTCCGCCTTGTCGGCCACCTCGGAGAGCGTCAGCGTGTAGGACTCGGGATCGACCTCGCGCTGCGCGAAGGCGCAGAAGCGGCACCCCACGTAGCAGACGTTCGTGAAGTTGATGTTCCGGTTGACCACGTAGGTGACCTCCGGGCCGACGGCCTCGGCGCGGAGCTCGTCCGCGACAGTGCAGAGCGCGTCGAGCGCCGGGCCGTCGGCCCGGAACAACGCGAGGGCCTCGTCATCGGTGATCGCCCGGTGCGACGCGGCCTTCGTGAGGGCCGTTCGGATCTCGCCCTCCAGCCGCACCGGGTCGAGACGCTGCCCCGCCCAGGCGCCGGTGACCTCGTTCTCGAGGACATCCAGCTCGCCGTAGACGGTGTCGGCGTCGGCTCGGAGGCCGGCGTGCGGGCCCTTCGAGAACGTCAGCTCGATCGTCCGCGGCCGCCAGGAGACCTCCGGGTCCTGCCATGTCACCGGCTGGGGGCGCTGCCCCTGCACGGCGAGGCCGTCGGCCCCGAGGAGCGCCGCGATCGGCGCGCGCATCTTCGCCGCGCTCCACGGATCGGGTCGGCCCGCGTACGACGGATAGATCGTCAGCCGCTCCCGAAGTGTCTTGCCGCGCGCGACGGTGGTCGAGGTGAGCGCGTCGAGCGTGGGCCACGGGCGTTCCGGGTTCACGTGGTCCGGGGTCACCGGCGACACGCCACCCCAATCGTTGATCCCGGCGTCGAGCAGCCGCAGGCGCTGCTCCGGATCGGCCAGGTTGGGGGGCGCCTGCACGCTCATGTGCGGCCCGAGCACGAGGCGTGCGGTCGCGACCGCCGCGAGGAACTCCTCGTCGGCGGGCTCCGGATGGTCGCGCATCGCCGTGCGCGGCTTCGCGCGGAAGTTCTGGACGATCACCTCTTGGACGTGGCGGTAGCGACGATGGAGCTCGCGGATCGCGGCCAAGCTCTCGGCGCGTTCGCGGTCGGTCTCGCCGATCCCGATCAGGACGCCCGTCGTGAACGGGATCGCGAGACGGCCGGCGTCCTCGATCGTCCGAAGGCGGACGTTCGGCACCTTGTCCGGGGACCCGGCGTGCGGCATCCCGTCCGCGCCGAGCCGGTCCGACGACGTCTCGAGCATCAGCCCCATCGACGCGCTCACGTGCTTCAGCCGGGCGAGCTCCTCGTACGACATCACGCCGGGGTTCAGGTGCGGCAAGAGACCCGTGGCCTCGAGCACCCGGATCGCCGCCGCCCGGACGTACTCGAGCGTCGACCCATAGCCGCGCTCGTCCAGCCACGCGCGCGCGACCGGATACCGATCCTCCGGGCGGTCGCCGAGCGTGAACAGCGCCTCCTTGCATCCGAGCGTGCGCCCCCGCTCCGCGATCGAGACGACCTCGTCGAGGCCGAGGAACGGATCGTCGAGACGCGCCGGCGGCTTGGCGAACGTGCAGTAGTGGCACCGGTCGCGGCACAGCATCGTGAGGGGGATGAAGACCTTCGGCGAGTAGGTCACGACATCGCCCCAGCCGAGATCGCGGAGCCGCGCGGCGATCGCCATCAAGCGGGTGAGGTCGTGGCCGCGAGCGCCGAGGAGCGCTTCGGTCTCGTCGATCGAAAGGGTCGCGCCGCGCTCCGCGCGCGTGAGGGCTCGACGCCGGGTGTGCGCGGACCCGGTCGCGTCGGCCATCGCGGCCGAGCCTACTACCCTGTCGGGATCGGGCCTGTC
>Ga0075434_100002024_pt1 | contig 17600 bp, 16 predicted proteins | sample RhiMethybrSRZTD3_FD_75298 | JGI IMG/M metagenome (GOLD analysis project Ga0075434, IMG submission 75298) | Populus rhizosphere microbial communities from Tennessee, USA - Rhizosphere MetaG P. TD hybrid SRZTD3 | ecosystem: Host-associated > Plants > Roots > Rhizosphere > Soil | place: USA... | reverse complement strand
GAGCCGAGGTACGTCTCCGGCGACTGCAGGTTGACCCAGTCGGCCTGGACCTCGAAGCCCTCGGGAGTCACCGAGACAAGGTCGTCGGAGACGTCCTCGGCGCCGGCCTCCCGCAGCAGCATCTGGATCGCCCGCTCGGCCTCGTCGTAGTCGCCCTCGCCGAAGTGGTGGTAGCGAATCCTGCCCTCGGCATCCGCGAGGTAGACGGCCGGCCAGTACCGGTTGCCGAAGTCGTTCCAGACTCCGTAGTCGGGATCGAGCGCCACCGGATACGCCACGCGCATCTCCTCAGCTGCCCAGCTGACGTTCTCGGGGTCGTGCTCGAACCAGAACTCCGGCGTGTGGACCCCGACGACGACGAGGCCGCGGTCGCGGTACTTCTCGTGCCACGCTCGTACCCAGGCCAGCGTGCGAAGCCAGTTGATGCATGTGTACGTCCAGAAGTCGGCGAGGACCACCTTTCCGTGGAGGTCGTCCGCAGTCAGCGGTTCGGAGTTGAGCCAGCCGGTCGCACTGCCGAAGCCGGGCAGGCGACCCTCGACCGGGAGTGGAGTGACGCCGGGGTGCCGGCCCGCCCCGAAGAAGCTCACGCCGGGTCCGAGGTGACGGTGGCTTCGAGCTCGGCTGTGCGCAGCGGGACACCTGCAGCGGCGTAGGCGGCGGGGGCGTCGAGAGTCTCGGCCTCGAGGAGTGCATGGGCCAGGCTGTCCAGCTGGTCCCGATGCTCGGTGAGCAGTTCGGTGACCTCCGAGTGCGCCTCCTCGACGATCCGATGCACCTCCTCGTCGATCAGCGACTGCGTCTCGGGAGACAGCTCGCTCGCCCCGGGATACGGCGACGGCTGCCCGTCCCCCGGCAGGATGACGATCGGCCCGACTTTCTCGCTCATCCCCCAGCGTCCCACCATCTGCCGGGCGATCTCGGTCAGCTGCTGCAGGTCCGACTCGGCGCCCGTGGTGATCTTCCCGTAGACGACTTCCTCCGCCGCCCGCCCGCCGAGCGAGACCCTGATCCTTGCCTCGAGCTCCTCGGTGGAGTAGGACACTCGGTCGGAGTCGGGGGTCGACAGCGTGACACCGAGCGCCTGTCCGCGCGGGATGATCGAGACCTTGCGAACGGGGTCGGCCTCCGGCGTGAGCATCCCGACGAGCGCGTGCCCCGACTCGTGGTACGCGGTCCGCTCGCGGTCCTCGGGGCCGAGGACGATCCCGCGCGGCGCGCCGAGCAGGATCTTCTCCAGGGAGTCGGTGAAGTCGGGCATCTGCACCTTGTCGTGATTGCGGCGGGCGGCGAGCAGCGCGGCCTCATTGGCGAGGTTGGCGAGGTCGGCGCCCACCATTCCGGGCGTAGTCGCGGCGAGAGCCTCGAGGTCCACGTCGTCGGCGAGCGGTAATGAGCGGGTGTGGACTTCGAGGATCTTCCGCCGGCCGTCCTTGTCGGGCGGCTGCACCGCGACGCGCCGGTCGAAGCGGCCAGCTCGCAGCAGAGCGGGATCGAGGATCTCCGGACGGTTGGTGGCGCCGATGACGACGACCGCCTGTGCGGACTCGAACCCGTCCATCTCGGTCAGGATCTGGTCGAGCGTCTGCTCGCGCTCGTCGTTGGCTCCGGTGATCCCGGCCGATCCCTGGCGCGAGCGGCCGACCGCGTCGAGCTCGTCGATGAAGATGATGGACGGCGCCGCCTCCTTGGCCTTGGCGAACAGGTCGCGCACGCGCGAGGCGCCGACACCGACGATCGCCTCGATGAACTCCGACGCCGCGATCGAGAAGAACGCCGCGTGCGCCTCGCCCGCGACCGCCCGGGCGACCAGCGTTTTGCCGGTGCCGGGAGGCCCGTAGAGGAGCACGCCGTGCGGGATCCGGGCGCCGAGACGCACGTACCGGTCGGGCGTCTTGAGGAAGTCGACGATCTCGGAGAGCTCGGCCTTCGCCTCGTCGATTCCGGCGACGTCGTCGAACGTGACCTGGATCGTCGTCGGATCGACGCGGCGCGCCCGTGACCGCCCGAAGTTTCCGAGCCCGCCGAGCCCGCCGCCTGCTCGGGCGGCGCGGCGGCCGAGGAACACGAACAGTGCCACCAGGAGAATGGTCGGCCCGAACCCGAGCAGGATCTCGGCCAGTAACGACCTGCCGGGGGTCGGGTTCTGGGCGTTGACCTGGACGCCCTCCGACTGCAAGAGCTTCGTCAGCGCGGTGCTGTCCCAAAACGTGGGGACCTCGGTGGCGAAGAGTGTCGTCTTGGTCGCGTCCTTGGCGCCGGCCGGCTTGAAGCTGACCTTCTCCTTGAACGTTCCCTCGATCGTGTCGCTCTTCGACGAGATCGACTCCACTTTCCCCGCCTCGACCTGCTTCAGGAAGTACGGGCTGAAGGGCACCTTGACCCGCGGCTCCCCGGTCGCGCGCGTCATGAAGACCGAGAGCACGTTGATCAAAAGCAGCACTCCGACGACGATCCAGAACCCGCGCAGCCGATGCGGCGGCGGTGGCTTGTGCTCGTCCGGCGTGCCTCGTCCGTCCGGTGCCGGCGCGACCCGCCAGCGGTCATCGCTCTGCGGGAGCGGCTTCCTGGGCGATGCTTCCTTGTCGTTGTTCGCGCTCAAACGGCCCTCACGACGACAACTCTCCTCCCTCGACACCGTCCGTTGCAAGGGCGCGAAGTCCGCTCAGATCGAGACACACCTGCGTTCGCCGCGCGACGATCTTCGAGAGGACGCTGCCGCAGGTGGGGCAGCGGAGGACGACGCCGGCACCGCGGAAGACGTGGACGGCGCCGACCGCCGCACTGGCGCCACACGCGGCGCACGTTCCGATCGCCGTCGTCATCTCCGCGCCGAACACCTCCTGGAGCAGGCCGGCGACTGCGTTTCCGTCGAGCATGAGTGCGTCCATCCTCAGCCTCCCGTCGGTCCAAAGCGCTCTGTCTTGATCTCCTGCGGCTCGTGCCCGAGACCGACGAGCGCGTTCGCGACGGCCTCGACGAACGGGGTCGGTCCACAGACGTAGACATGCGGCTGGTCCTTCGCGGCAGGACCCACCTCGGCCAGCATCTCGGAGTCGACGCGGCGCGCGTACCCGCTCCAGCCGTCGGGCTGCGAACGCGTGAGCGTGTGCACGACGACGAGGCCGTCGCCCGCGAGGCGCGCGAGCTCGTCGCGGTAGATGATTTCCTCCCAACCGCGTGACGAGAGCAGGAGCCGCATGTCGACGTCGCTCTTCGCGGCCGCGCGCTCGCGGATCATCGCCATCAGCGGCACGACGCCCGAGCCGCCGCCCACGAGCAGCACCGGGCCTCCCACCGAGGGCTCCCAGACGAAGTAGCCGCCGACCGGGCCGCGCAACTCGAGCTTGTCTCCGGGGCGGAGCTCGTCGGTCAGGTAGGGCGAGACTTCGCCGTCGTCCAGCCGCTCGACGGTGAGCTCCAGGCGGATGCCGCTCGGCGCCGAAGCGATCGAGTAGCTGCGTTCCGCCTGGTAGCCGTCCTCCGCGGTCAGGCGGACGTCGACATGCTGGCCTGCCCGGTGTCCCGGCCAGGCGGGGACGTCGAGAGCAAGAGTCTTGACACCGGCCGTCTCTTCGACGAGGTCGACGACGTTCCCGAGCTGCCAGGTCAGTCGCCCCAGTAGCGCTGCTCCTTCCAGGGGTCGCCGTAGTTGTTGTAGCCGTTGGTCTCCCAAAAGCCCGGCTCGTCCTCGCGCTGGAGCCGGAGCCCCCGAATCCACTTGGCGCTCTTCCAGAAGTAGAGGTGTGGAACGAGCATGCGCGCCGGCCCTCCGTGCTCGGGGTCCAGCGGCTCGCCGTCGTACTCGTAGGCGACCCAGGCCTTGCCGCCGGTGACGTCCTCGAGGGGGACGTTCGTCGTGTAACCGCCGTCGCTGTACTGGATGACGTGCTCGGCCGACGTCTCCACGCCGTCGAGAAGCGTGTCGATGGAGACGCCCCGCCAGACGGTGTCGAGCTTCGACCACTTCGTCACGCAATGGATGTCGACGGTGACCTCCTCGCTCGGCAGCGCTGTGAATTCGGCCCACGTCCAGCCTCGCTCTTCGTCCACCTCACCACCGATCGAGAAGTTCCACGACTCGAGCGACGAGTGCGGAGTCGGGCCGGCCGAAAGCACCGGAAAGTCCTCCGTCACGTACTGGCCGGGCGGGACGCGCGACGGATCCGCGTCCTGGCGACGGCGTCCCTGGAAACCGCGTGAGACGAACGACATCGATCCCTCACCTCACGCGGGTAGCGAGGACCGGAGCATCCACAGCTCTTTCTCGAGCTCTCGCACGACCTCGATCAGGACGTCCTGTGACGCGAGGTCGATCTCGCCGAGACGATCCATCCGGCCGCGAATCCGCTCCGTGACGGCCGCCAGGCGTGGCACGAGCTCTCGAAGCGCGGCGTCGGTGTCGAGCGCATCACCGTCGATCGGGTCGATGCCGCTGCCGGCGCTGACGGTGGCAGCGCGGCCGTCCGGTGCGAATCCGATCTGAACCTCGCGCTCGGCGACCGTGTCGGAGAGGTCACGCCACGCATCGATGAGCTGGTCGAGGTGCTCGTGCAGCGGCTTGAACGGACGGCCGTAGATGTTCCAGTGGAGCTGCTTGCCGATCAGGGACAGATCGATCAACTCGACGAGGGTGGCCTGCAGCTCGTGCCCGGCCTCCTCGCGGTGATGGTGATCGAGCGCCGGTAGGTGTGCCTCTTGTGCAACGGATGCCATCGTTTCCTCCTTTGACGTCCTCAGCCGGTGCGGCCGACCTCCAGTACTGCGTCGGCGAATGCATCGGGGGCTTCCTGCGGAAGGTTGTGGCCGATGCCGCCTTCGATCGTCCGGTGCTCGTACGGGCCCGTGAACTTCGAGGCATACGAGCTCGGGTCCGGGTGCGGAGCGCCGTTCGCGTCGCCTTCGAGCGTGATGGTCGGCACGCCGATGGTCGGCGCTTCGGCCAGCTTCTTCTCGAGCTCCGCGTATTCCGCCTCGCTCTCCGTGAGTCCGAGGCGCCACCGGTAGTTGTCGATCGCGATCGCCACGTGATCGGGGTTCGCGAGGGCCTCAGCGCTTCGCTCGAACGTGGAGTCGTCGAACTCCCAGCTCGGCGAGGCAGTCCGCCAGATGAGCCTCGCGAACTCGCGCGTGTACTTCTCGTAGCCCACCCGGCCGCGCTCGGTCGCGAAGTAGTACTGGTACCACCACTGACGCTCCGCCTCGGGCGGCAGGGGAACGGTCCCGGCGGTCTGGCTTCCGATCAGGTACCCGCTGACGGATACGTGGCCTAAGCACCGCTCCGGCCAGACCGCGGCGACGATGTTGGCGGTCCGCGCGCCCCAGTCGAAGCCGCCGACGATCGCACGCTCGATCTCGAGCGCATCCAGCAACGCGATTGCGTCGACGGCGAGCGCGGCCTGCTCTCCGTTCCGTGTCGCCTCGTTCGACAGGAAGCGCGTCGTGCCGTAGCCGCGGAGATACGGGATCACTACGCGACAGCCGGCGTCGGCCAGCTTCGTCGACACCTCGGCGTAGCTGTGGATGTCGTAGGGCCAGCCGTGCAGCAGCAGAACGGCCGGACCGTCTGCAGGGCCGGCGTCGGCGTACCCGACATCGAGCACGCCAGCGTTGACCTGCTTGACCGGCAGCACGTCCGCCGTGGGCGGAGACCGGGTGCTGGTGGCAGACACGCGTGCTCCTAGGCGGTCGTGCCGGCCATCGTCTCCGACCCAACCGATGCGAGAGCCTCGAGGATCACGTCTGTCACCGTCTGAGGCTGCGAGATCATGATCACGTGCGAGCCCTCGACCTCGGTGATCTTCGCGCCTGCGCGCTCGGCTTCGGCACGGATGACGTCCGCACCGGCCGCCTTGTCGCCGCTGGCGACCACGGCCCAGGAGGGCAGGTGCTTCCAGGCGCTCGCCGTCGTCGGCTCTCCAAATGCGAGGTCGGCCACGGGTCGTTGCGTTGCTGCCATCAGCGCCGTTTGCTCCACGGGTAGGTCGGCAGCGAAGGCGTCGTGGATCTTCGCCGGGTCGATCGCGAACTCGACGCCTGCCTTGCCGCCGTTCACGGCCGGATAGTTGATCTGGACGAGGGCCGGGTTCAGGATGCTGTCCTTCGACCCCGCTTCGATGTCGCCGAGGGTCTCGCCCTCGTCCGGCGCGAAGGCGGCCACGAAGACGAGGCCGACGACGTTCTCGGCGTGTGCGGCGGCGTTGGTGATCACGGCACCGCCGTACGAGTGGCCCACCGCGAGGACCGGCCCCGGGGTCTGCTCGAAGATGCCGGCCACGTAGGCCGAGTCGATCGAGATCCCGCGCAGCGGGTTTGCCGCCGCGGTGACCTTGATCCCCTTCGCCTGGAGGCGCTCGATCACGCCGTTCCAGCTCGAAGAGTCGGCGAACGCGCCGTGGACGAGCACGACGGTCACGTCCTGGGTCGACTCATCTGTTGCTGCCATCTGAAGCTCCTTTCAGCGGAGTGAACTGAACGCCGCTCGGATCTCCTCGGTGAAGAGCTCGGGCTCCTCCCAGGCGGCGAAGTGGCCGCCCTTGTCGACTTCGTTGAAGTAGATGACGTTCGGGTAGGCCGCCTCCACCCAGCTGCGCGGCGTCTTCCAAATCTCGCCCGGGAAGGTCGTGAAGGCGAACGGGAGGCTCATCGGTGGCGGAGCCTGCCCGGCGCTCTTCGCGGTCGCCTGCGCGCTCTCCCAGTACGACCGCGCCGCCGAGGCTCCCGTCCCCGTCAGCCAGTAGAGGGTGATGTTGTCGAGGATGTGGTCTCGGGTGAGGTTGCCCGCGGGCTTGTCGTCGACGAACGCGCTCGCGATCTTGTAGTAGGCGTCCGTGTCGTGGTCGAGCAGCCAGGCCGCGAGCTCGACGGGCGAGTCGAGGAGGCCGTAGCCGATCGTCTGCGGCCGGGTCGACTGCTCCAGGAAGTAGCCGAAGCCGGTCGCTCTGAAGAGAGCCATCGCCTCGTTTGCGGCCTTCTCCTCATCGGTCTCGTCGGCGAACTTGACGCCTCCGAGTGCAGGCACGAACAGGTTCGTGTGGATGCCGAGCAGTCCTTCCGGAGCCATTCGGCCCATCCCGTCCGTGACCGCGGCGCCCACGTCGCCGCCCTGCGCCACGAAGTGGTCGTAGCCGATGCGCCTCATCAGCTCGGGCCAGATCTGCGCGACGCGGCCGGCCCACCAGCCGAGCTCGGTCGGCTCGGGCGAGAAGCCGTACCCGGGGATCGACGGGATGACGACGTCGAACGCGTCGTCGGCGCTCCCGCCGTGCGCGGTCGGGTCGGTGAGGGGTCCGATGACCTCGAGCATCTCGATCACCGAGCCGGGCCAACCATGCGTGATGATCACCGGCAAGGCGTCCTCGTGCTGCGAGCGGACGTGGATGAAGTGGACGTCCACTCCGTCGATCTCGGTCCTGAACTGCGGCAGCGCGTTGAGCCTCGCCTCGCAGCGCCGCCAGTCGTACCCGTCCAGCCAGTAGCCGGCGAGCGCCTGAGCGGTCGCCAGCTGCACTCCCTGCGAGCGGTCGGCGACCAGCTCCTTGCTCGGCCAGCGCGTCGCGGCAACTCGACGGCGCAGGTCGTCGATCGCCTCCTCCGGAAACTCGACGTGGAACGGCCGGACCTCGGTCGCGGCCTCGATGCTCGTGCTCATTCCGACCTCCCGTTCCGCAGCGACTTGAATGCCGCGCGCATCTCGTCGGCGAAGATCTCGGGCTCCTCCCACGCGGCGAAGTGCCCGCCCTTGGGCGCCTCGTTGAAGTAGACGAGGTGGTGGTACGCATGCTTCACCCAGTGGCGCGGTGCCTGGAACAGCTCGTCCGGGAAGACCGTGTACGCGGCCGGCAGCCTCATGTGCGGGGGCGGGTTCTTGAACGAGGCCGCCGCGGCCTTGCTCGTCTCCCAGTAGATCCGTGACGTGGAAGCCCCGGTGCTCGTCAGCCAATACAGCGTGATGTTGTCGAGGATGTTGTCGCGGCTGAGGTTGCCGGTCTGCTCGCCCTCGAGGAACGCCTTCGCGATCTTCGCGTAGCTGTCGGCGTCGTGGTCGAGCATCCAGGCGGCGAGGCCGATCGGCGAGTCGAGGAGCGAGTAGCCGATCGTCTGCGGGTGCTCACCCATCTCGGAGATGTAGCCGCGCATGAAGACCCCGACGACCTTGCCGAGCTGATCGCGTTCCTCGTGGGTGAAGATCCGGGGCGTCAGTGCCGCCGTCAGGAGCTCCTTCGGAATCGCGTCCAGGAAGTTGAAGTGGACGCCGAGCAGCCCGTCGGGTGCCTGGCGGCCCATCGCGTCGGTGACGCCGGCGCCCTGGTCGCCGCCTTGTGCGACGTACTCGCTGTACCCGAGGCGGTTCATCAGCTCGGCCCACGCCGCGCCGATGCGGCCCGAGTCCCAACCGGCCTCGGTCGGCTGCGACGAGAAGCCGAAGCCCGGGATCGACGGGATGACGACGTCGAACGCGTCGTCGCTGCTCCCGCCGTGCGCCGTCGGGTCGGTGAGCGGGCCGATCACATCGAGCATCTCGATCACCGAGCCTGGCCAGCCGTGCGTGATGATCAGCGGCAGGGCCCCGTCGTGGTCGGACTTGACGTGGATGAAGTGGATGTCGAGTCCGTCGATGTTCGTCATGTACTGAGGCAGGGCGTTGAGCCTCGCCTCGATTCGCCCGAAGTCGTAATCCTCGACCCAGTAGCGGGCGAGCTCCCGGAGGAACTCGAGCTGTACGCCCTGCGCAGCGTCCTGGACGAGTTCGGCCGAGGGCCACCGCGTATCGCCGATGCGGCGGCAGAGATTGTCGATCTGCTCCTGCGAGATCTGGACCGTGAACGGCCGGATCCCGGTGGCGGTGTCGACGGTCGTGCTCATGAGGACCTCCCCTCGCGCAGCGTTCTGAACGCCGCGCGGATCTCGGTCGCGAAGAGCTCGGGCTCCTCCCAGGCGGCGAAGTGGCCGCCCTTGTCGACCTCGTTGAAGTAGATGACGTTCGGGTAGCTCGCCTCGACCCAGCTGCGCGGCGTCTTCCAGATCTCGCCCGGGAACGTCGTGAAGCCGAACGGGATCGTCGACGCCGGTAGAGGCTTCTGGGCGGCGGCCGGCGCGTCTGCGCCGTAGGCCTCCCAGTACGACCGGGACGTAGACGCTCCGGTGCCGGTCAGCCAGTAGAGCGTGATGTTGTCGAGGATGTGGTCCCGGGTGAGATTCCCCGAAGGCTTGTCGTCCACGAACGCGCTCGCGATCTTGTAGTACGCGTCCGTGTCGTGGTCGACCATCCAGGTCGCCAGGGAGACCGGCGAGTCCAGTAGCGGATACCCGATCGTCTGCGGGCGTGTGGCCATCTCGACGAAGTAGCCGTTGCCGGATTTGCTGAAGGTCGCGATCTGGGCAGCTGCGGCACGTTCTTCGTCGGTGTTCGTCGGCATCGGGCCGTTCAGCGCCGGGACGAGCAGGTTCGTGTGGATCGCGATCAGGCCCTCGGGCGCTTGGCGGCTCATCGCGTCGGTGACGCCCGCCCCGACGTCGCCGCCCTGCGCGACATAACGCGTGTAGCCGAGACGGTCCATGAGCTCGGCCCACGCCCGTGCCGTTCGGTCCAGGTCCCAGCCGATCTGGGCCGGTTCGGTGGAGAAGCCGTACCCCGGCAAGGAGGGTAGAACGAGATGGAAGGCGTCCTCCGCGCCGACGCCGTGCGCGGTCGGGTCCGTGAGCGGGCCAACGGAATCGATCATCTCGATCACCGACCCGGGCCAGCCGTGGGTCATGATCAACGGCAGGGCGTCCTCGTGCCGCGAGCGCACGTGGATGAAGTGGACGTCGACACCGTCGATCTCGGTGACGAACTGCGGGAGGGCGTTGAGCCTCTCCTCGATCCGCCCGAAGTCGTACTCGTCCAGCCAGTAGCGCGCGAGGGCTTGTGCTGTTGCCAGCTGCACGCCCTGCGATCGGTCGGGCACCAGCTCCTTACTCGGCCAGCGCGTCGCGCCTACGCGCCGCCGCAGGTCGTCGATCGCCTCCTCGGGAAACTCGATACTGAACGGCTGGATCGCCGTCCCGGTCTCGACGGTGGTGCTCATCCCCGAACCTCCCCGTGCTCGAGCGACCCCGCACCCCGACCCTACGCCTCCAATCCAGACTGGGCAAGTAGGGAATCCGGATCGTTACCGGACGTCGGTCATCAGCGAGCCATCACCCTGACGGGCATCCCTATGTAGGCGAACCAGTACGTCCACTTGGCGACGGTCGGTGACTGGCGGACGCAGCCGTGGGACGCCGGGTACGCGGGCACCGAGAGGAACTGGTGGAACGCGATTCCGCCGACGAACGGCAGGGCGTAGGGGAGCCATTCGTGGAAGGGGACCGACCACCACTTCTTGATCTTGGCGTAGACGCGGTACCTGCCCGGTGGTGTCGGCGTCGACGGTTTCCCGGTCGAGACGGCGATTGTGCGCACCACCTTGTCGTTCGCGATCAGGAGCGTGACCTGCCGGTCGAGGAGGACCTCAGCGCGCTTGCCGGCTCCGCCGTGGGTGCGCGGCAAGGGGCGCGTTGCAGAGGTGAGGCGTTTCTTCGTCGGGGTGTCGAGTTGTCCGGTGCGGTCGAGTCGTTCCCACTTCTGGAAGGCAAGGAGGGCGTTCGAGGTCACGGGCCCGAAGCGGCCGTCGTCGTCGCCTCGGAGCAGATAGCCGAGCGCGATCAGATGGTGCTGCGCGGCCTTGACGACCGGGTCGGGTCCCGAGAGCCTCGCGGGCGGGGGCTTGGGGACCGGTCCGCTCGGGGTCTCGAGGAGGCGGAGAGTGATCGGGCGGACCGTCGGGATGCCCGGGAAGAGGCCCTCCGTCGTAGCCCCGTCGACCAGCAGCTGCACCCTCTTCGTTCCCTGGACACCGGTGAGGGTGTGAACGAGCTCTCCGAGTCTGGCGAGCATGCTGTCGTGGTTGCGGCGGTGGTTGAGGAAGGCGCCGGTGAGGTCGACGGTGGCGAGTCCGTGCGCCACGGTCACGCGTCGTATCCGAGTGCGGACGGGGACGTAAGTCCGGAAGCCGAGATGACGCTCGGCGCGCGTCGGGCCTGCGATCAGCTGCCGCACCGCGTCGCGAGCGGTCCGTCCCGGACGGTTCACGGGCCTGAGCTGTTCGCCCTGGACGAAGTAGACCCCCAGGCGAGGCCCACTGGCCGCGGTAGCCGCCGAACTGGCCGTCCCGGCCGCGAGCAGCACAAGGGCCGTGAGAAGACAGAGAGCGACGGCCCTGAGAGACGTCGCTGGGGCAAGCATGGGGCAACACTACGGCCCCGGTATCGCTAGACCATAGGTCCGGTAGAAGCCGGCTCGACTGCCCGCTCGCGTCGTGCACGCAGGAAGTCCAGGATCACGACCTGGATCGCGCCGGCCACGGGGATCGCCGCGAGCGCCCCCAGGACTCCTGCGAGCTCGGCGCCCATGAGCACCGAGATGAGGATCACGAGGGGTGAGAGCGCGACCGTTCGGTTGTAGACCAGCGGCTGCAGGACGTGGTTTTCGAACTGCTGGTAGAGGATGAAGAAGACGGCCATCACGATTCCGGCCACCGGCGAGTGCAAGAACGCCACCGCGACGACGATGATCGCCGCGATCGTCGCCCCGACGAGCGGAATCAGGTCGAGCAACGCGACCAGTAGGCCGAGCGCGACAGCGAAGGGAACGCCGAGCCCAAGCAGCACGAACGTCGCCAGTGAGCCCGCGATCAGGCTGATCGCGAGGTTGCCCGTGACGTAGCCCCCGACCTGGCGGTAGATCCCGTGTCCGACGGCGCGCCAACGCGGCTGCGAATCCGAGGGCAAGAGTCCGTAGAAGCGCTCCACCCAGGCCGGCCCTTCGAGGAGCATGAAGAACGTGAGGAACGCGACCGTCACGGTGCCGACGATGAAGTTGAGGACGCCCTTCGTGACCGTGACCGCGGCGCCCGAGAACCCGAGGAGCTTCTTCGCGCCGCCGTTCTTGACGTAGTGCTCGAGCTTCTCGACCACGTGGTACTTCGTCTCGAGGAAGCCGAGCCGCCCCCTTCCCTTCGTCAGGTCGTGGACATAACCGGGAACCGCGTCGACGAAGTTGTTGACGTTGTCGATGAGGGTGGGGATGAACGCGTAGCCGATACCTGCGATGGCGATGAGGACGAGGAGGCATGCCACCCCGGACGCGACCCCCCGTGAACGCACACCTCGCCGCATGAGCCATGCCACGAGCGGGTTGATCGCGAGCGTGAGGAACATCGCGATCAGGATGTAGACGATTACCGAGCGCGCCGTCACGACCACGTGGAGAAGTGCCCAGACGGCGATGATCAGCCCGAGGACGGTCAGGATCGTCTTCACGGGGAAGCGGACGAGGCGCTCCACAGAAGTCAGGATCTACGACGCTTCGGACGTTCGAACCCCGCGGCCGATGGAGGCGTCTGTCGGTTTCTTGCGCTAGCCTGACGCCTATGCGGCGGCGGCTTGCAGAGGTGGCTCAGTATGCGGGGGTGAGCGAGGCGACGGTGAGCCGCGTACTCAACCAGCGGCCCGGCGTGGCGAAGTCGACGCAGGAGCTCGTTCTGACGGCGCTCGACGTCCTCGGCTACGAGCGTCCGACCGGGCTGCGGGGCGCGCGTGCGCGGCTCGTTGGGCTTGTGCTCCCCGAGCTGCAGAACCCGATCTTTCCTGCCTTCGCCGAGGTTGTGGCGGATGCACTCGCCAAGCGTGGGTTCACACCGGTTCTGTGCACGCGGACCTCGGCCGGGATCTCGGAGGCTGCGTACGTCGAGATGCTGCTCGAGCACCAGGTTTCGGGCGTGATCTTCTCGGGCGGTCTCTATGCGCAGGCGGCCGCCGACCACGAGCACTACTTGCGGCTTCGCGAGCGTGGCCTGCCGGCGGTGCTGGTGAACGCCGCCTATGAGGACCTAGGGTTTCCACGCATCTCGACCGACGACCGGAGTGCGGTCGAGCAGGCGGTTCTGCACCTGCGTTCTCTCGGCCATGAGCGGATCGGGATGGTGCTCGGCCCCGCCGACCACGTTCCGTCTGCCCGAAAGCTGGCCGCGTTCGAAGAGCTCAGCGGTGCATCCGAGCTCGTCGAGCGAACGATGTTCTCGACGGAGGGCGGCCAGGCTGCCGGCATGAGGCTGCTGGGGCGAGGAGCCACCGCTGCCGTCTGCGCGAGCGACGTCCTTGCGCTCGGCGTCATCCGGGGTATCCGCCGCGAGGGGTTGGACGTTCCCGAAGGCTTCTCGGTCGTAGGTTTCGACGACTCGATGCTGATGGCATGTACGGATCCGCCGCTGACCACCGTCAGGCAGCCGATCGAGCCGATGGGGCGGAGTGCTGTAACGACTCTTCTCTCGCTCGTCGGCGGTGAAGCCGTCTCATCGGAGGAGCTGTTGTTCGCGCCGGAGCTCGTCGTCCGCGGATCGACCGGTCCGGCAGCGTTGCCGCGTCCGCTTGCCGAGGCCGCTTCTGGCTAACTATGCAAGCGGTTTGCAAGATTCGCGTGTGATCTTGCAATAGTTTGGGAAATGTGTCATTCTCGCGGCCGTGGATGTTCGCGTCGCAGCGGCACCGCTCGAGGAAGGCGTCGATGAGGCGGTGACAGAGTGGTGGCGCGAGGCGGTCATCTACCAGGTCTACACGCGGAGCTTCGCCGATGCGAACGGTGACGGCGTCGGCGATCTCGCCGGGGTCCGCGCCCGGCTTCCATATCTACGCGAGCTCGGCATCGACGGGCTCTGGTTCAACCCCTGGTATCCGTCGCCGGGCGCGGACAACGGGTACGACATCTCGGACTACCGCTCGATCGACCCCGCCTTCGGCACCCTCCACGAGGCGGAAGGTCTGATCGCCGAGGCGCGTGCGCTCGGCATCCGGACGATCGTCGACGTCGTACCGAACCACGTTTCCGACCAGCACCCGTGGTTTCGGGCGGCGCTCGCGTCGACGCCCGGCTCCTCCGAGCGCACGCGCTTCTGGTTCCGGCCCGGACGCGGCGCCAACGGCGACGAGCCGCCGAACCAGTGGCAGTCGATCTTCGGCGGCAACGCCTGGACTCGCGTAGGCGACGGCGAGTGGTACCTGCACCTCTTCGCGCCGGAGCAGCCGGACCTGAACTGGACGGACCCTCAAGTCTGGGCGGAGTACGAGAATGTGCTGCGCTTCTGGTTCGACAGAGGCGCGGCCGGCGTCCGCATCGATTCGGCAGCGTTGCTGATGAAGGACCCGGAGCTTCGCGACGAGCGCCCTGACGCCGGGCCTGGCGAGCACCCTTTCACCGATCGGGACGAGACCCACGAGGTGTACCGCCGCTGGCGGACGATCGCCGACTCCTACGACGACCCGCGCGTGCTCGTCGGGGAGATCTGGCTCCCCGATGCCGACCGGCTCGCTCGCTACCTGCGGCCGGACGAGCTCCACACCGCGTTCAACTTCGACTTCCTCGCCTGTCCCTGGGAGGCGAAGCGGATCCGCGCCTCGATCGACGCGTCGCTGGTCGTCCACGAGCCGGTCGGCGCGCCCCCGACGTGGGTGCTCTCGAACCACGACGTCACACGGCCGGTCACCCGCTACGGACGGGCCGACAGCTCGTTCGCCTTCGCGACGAAGCGTCCCGGCGTTCCGACCGACCTCGAACGCGGCACACGCCGAGCGCGCGCCGCAGCGCTGCTCGCGATGGCACTGCCCGGCTCGATCTACATCTACCAGGGCGAGGAACTGGGCCTGCCCGAGGTCGAAGACATCCCGCCCGAGCGTCGCCGCGACCCGATGTGGCTGCGCTCGGATGGCAACGATCCAGGACGCGACGGCTGCCGCGTGCCGATCCCTTGGTCCGGCGTCGGGCCCCCCTACGGCTTCAGCCCCGACGGCGCGGAGCGGTCCTGGCTCGACCAGCCGGACGACTGGGCGCCCCTGACGGTCGCGGCGCAGACAGAAGACCCGGCGTCGATGCTCTCGCTCTACAGCAATGGCCTCCGTATCCGCCGGACCCGGCCGTGGGGCACAGGGGCCTTCCGTTGGCTCGACACATGCAGCGAGTCGCTCTCGTTCGCGCGCGGCGACGCGTTCGCCTGTCTCGTCAACTTCGGCCCCGAGCCGGTCGCGGTGCCGGCCGGCGCCGTGATCCTCATAGCAAGCAACGAGCTCGAAGGAGGTGCGCTTCCGCAGGACACCACGGTCTGGCTCTACCAGGAGAACGGTGAAGTCGGAACCTCTAACGGAGAATCCACCATCACGTCTCAGCAGCTGAATGTCACCGAAAAGGAGAGACGATGAAGTCCACTCGTGTAGCGATGATCGTCGCCGCGGGCGTCTTGCTCAGCATTGGCGCGAGCACGGCCGCAGGCTCGACGCGGTCGGCGAAGAAGGTCACGATCAGCGTCGCCTCGCTCATCCCCGGGAGCACGAAGGCGGCTGTCAAACAGTTCAACGCCCAGGTGAAGGAGTTCGAGAATCGGTACCCGACGATCCAAATCAAGCCGGTCGAATACCAGTGGACGGGTCCCAGCTTCGCGGCTAAGCTCGCCGCCCGGACGCTTCCGACGGTGTTCGAGGTGCCGTTCACCGACGCTCGCACGCTTGGCGACAGGGGTCAGCTAGCAAACCTCACGCCGTATTTCAAGAAGCTCCCGTACCACAACAAGTACAACAACGCCGTCATCGCGGAGGGCACCGACGCGAAGGGACAGGTCGTCGCCCTGCCAAAGGGCGCCTACGCACAAGCCCTCCACTACAACCGGACACTCTTCAAGCAGGCCGGCCTCAACCCGAACAAGCCGCCGACCACCTGGGCACAGATCCGCACGGACGCGCGGATCATCAGCCAGAAGACCGGCAAGCCCGGCTACGTCGAGATGGCAAAGGACGACAACACCGCGGGCTGGATCCTGACCACGCTCGTCTACTCGCTCGGCGGGCGAATGGAGACCGGGACCGGCACCCATGCAAAAGCGACCCTCAACAACAAGTACACGATCCATGCGCTGAACCTGCTTAAGGCGATGCGCTGGACCGACAACTCAATGGGCTCCAACTTCGACTACGGCTGGAGCGACATCAACCAGGCATTCGCCGCCGACAAAGTCGGCATGTACATCAGCGGCTCGGACGTGTACACCAACCTCGTCCAGGCCTACAACGTCAACCCGTCCAGCTACGGCGTCACGACGATCCCGCTCGCCAACAACAAGAAGGCCGGCGTGCTCGGCGGCGGCACGCTAGCAGCGGTCCGCCCCGACGCGAAGAAGGCCCAACTCGCCGCCGCCGTCAAATGGATCGACTTCTTCTACGAGCAGCCGCTCGTTTCGAAGAAGCAGGCGATCCGGAACGCGAAGACGCTGGTTGCGAACAAGCAGCCCGTCGGAGTCCCCGCGCTCCCGATCTTCAATCGGACGCAATACAACCTGGCGAACAGTTGGATCAAGCCGTACATCAACGTCCCGGTCGGCCAGATGAAGCCGTTCCTGAACGGGATCTTCAAGCAGAAGCTCATCCCGGAACCCGAGGCGTCGACCCAGAGCGTCTACCACGCCCTCGACGCCGTCGTTGAGGCGGTGCTGACGAACAAGAGTACGGACGTCGTGCAGATGCTCAAGCAGGCGAACGCTCAGGCCCAAGCTGCGATCAGGCAGGGTGCGTAGTGGAGTGACCTTGAACACCGTCGATCAGCCGAGAGGGCCCGCGCTGCCGAGCGAGCGCGGGCCCTCCCGCTCGTATGCGGCGCCACGGCGGACGCCGCTCACCTGGATCCGTGGCGGCGGGCTCTCGGCATTCCTGTTCCTCCTGCCGCTGCTCTTCGTGTTCGGCGCCTTCTCGTGGTTCCCGATCGTGCGTACGGTGATCATGTCGCTGCAGCACACGAACTTCGTGCAGGCGCCGACGTGGGTCGGCTTCCAGAACTTCAGAGCCGTCTGGCACGACCCGCTGTTCCCGGTCGCAGTCAGGAATACTGCCTATTTCGCGCTCCTCGCTCTCGTCTTCGGCTATCCGATCCCGCTGATCGCCGCGGTTCTGATGAGCGAGGTGCGCAAGCGGCGCGGCCTCTACAGCGTGGTCGCGTATCTGCCGGTGGTGATCCCGCCCGTCGTCGCCGTGCTCCTCTGGAAGACGTTCTACGACGCCAGCTCGACCGGGGTCTTCAACACCTTCCTCGGCTGGGTCGGACTCGGCCCGTACCCATGGCTACAGTCGCAACGGTGGGCGATGCCGTCGCTCGTCCTCGAGTCGACCTGGGCGAACGCCGGCGCGACGATGATCATCTACCTCGCGGCGCTGACGACCGTGAACCAGGAGCTGTATGAGGCGGCGTCCGTCGACGGCGCCCGGTTGCTGCGCAAGGTCTGGCACATCACGCTGCCGCAGATCCGGGGCGTCCTCCTTGTGACCCTGATCCTGCAGATCATTGGGACGGCGCAGGTCTTCCTCGAGCCATACCTCTTTACCTCGGGCGGGCCGGCCAACGCGACGCTGACGGTGATGCTCCTGATCTACAACTACGCGTTCGGGAACTCGCTCGGCGGCGACTACGGCAAGGCGACGGCGCTCAGCCTCATGCTCGCCGGCTTCCTCGCCGTCTTCTCGCTCGTCTACCTGCGCGCAACGCG
>Ga0075434_100002022_pt1 | contig 17622 bp, 15 predicted proteins | sample RhiMethybrSRZTD3_FD_75298 | JGI IMG/M metagenome (GOLD analysis project Ga0075434, IMG submission 75298) | Populus rhizosphere microbial communities from Tennessee, USA - Rhizosphere MetaG P. TD hybrid SRZTD3 | ecosystem: Host-associated > Plants > Roots > Rhizosphere > Soil | place: USA... | reverse complement strand
TCTATGGCTCTCTATAGCTTCCAAAAAGCAACGCATCTTCGTCCCGACTATGGACCCTATCTTTATAACTATGCTCTGGCGCTGGTAGCCGCCCAGCGGTTAGACGAAGCGCGGACACAAGCGCAGGCCGCAGTGAACGCGGATCCTAATCTTGCTGAAGGCCACGTATTGTTGGGTGGACTTCTCGCTAGAGACCAGCGACTGGCGGAGGCGGTGAGCGAGTATCAGCAGGCGGTGAAACTACAGCCTGGTTTCAGTCTGGTACACCTGGACTTAGGGTTGATTCTGGCCGCACAAGGAGATCTGCGGAGCGCGACTGAGCACCTACGCAAAGCCGCAGCCGCCAGAGACCCGAATGTCGTCCGCCAAGCAGCCCAGGCCCTCCAGCGAATCAGCAATCATTAGGCTGCCCACCTGAGGTCATGCGGATTTCTTGTCGGGTTTTGGGAGCATCAGGTCTCGGACGTAAGCTGGCAACGCATGGACCGCTTCCAGAAACTGCCGCAGAGTTCGAACCGTCGGACCGTATGTGTCAAAGGCGGCCCGCGCGGATCGTCAACCCCGTCGATCCAACTTTGGTCAAAGAATTATTGAATAAGTTTCCTGATTTCAGGCGAGCCTACACGGAAGACGGTTTGCCCGCACGGATGCGGCTGACTTTAATCACGACGGCAGGCTCGACGTGGCTACCGCGAACAACGAATGTGGAAACGCTTCCGCCTATCTTCAGGGAGCGGTTGCCGTTCTTTCCGTAAGCAGTTTGACCTTCGGCACACAGGTCATCGGCCCCCGCGGCCCTTCCCAGCTGGTAACTCTCACGAACAGTCTGCCCTATAGCATTCATCGTATCAGCACCACCGGAGATTTCCGGCAGACTCATGATTGCGGGAGCACCTTGGCGGGAGGCGCTCACTGCAACACGAATGTGGTCTTCAAGCCCAGCGTCAAAGGATTCAGCAGCGGGTCTCTGACGATCACGGACGACGTAGCATCAAGCCCGCAGATAGTTTCGTTGACAGGAACGGGCACCGTGGTGGAGCTTTCTGTGCAAAGCTTGGACTTCGGAACGCAGACCGTACACACCTTCAGCGCGCCGCAGACTGTTAGGCTCCGCAACCGGGGGACCACCTTGCTAGATATCTCGAGCATTGGGATCACTGGCGGGGATAGTCATGATTTTGTTGAGACCACAACGTGTCCCTCGACGCTGCCGGCGAATGGGAGGTGTTTCATCAACGTTCGATTCAGACCAACGAAGATGCAGGCCAGTGGACGAATCAGGGGCAATTAGGAAGCGCATAGAATCATGGTTGACGCAATATAAGAAAGGCGCCCCTTAGGAGTAGGTTTTCAGGAGCGACCTCAATGCCTACAACGAAGGAGCACCTTATGGATAGCAAGAAGTATATCGGTATGGATGTTCACAAGGAAGCGATCTCGATTGCGGTTCTGAATGGCTCGGGCAAGCTGGTGATGGAATCGATTATCGCGACGAAAGCTATCACCATTGTCGAGTTTATGCAGGGACTACGCGGCGAGCTGCAGGTGACCTTTGAGGAAGGGACCTGGTCAGCTTGGCTGTACGACCTGCTGAAGCCGCATGTTCGGAAGATCGTAGTGTGCGATCCGCGCAGGAATGCCTTGCTGAAGGAAGGGAGCAAGAGTGATCGAATCGATGCGCGCAAGCTGGCCGAGTTGTACACGAACCTGCTGCGGCCGGTGTACCACGGGGAGAATGGGGTACGAACCTTGAAGGAACTGGCGCGGAGCTATCTGACCGTCAGCAAAGATCTAGTCCGCGTCATAACCCGACTGAAAGCTCTGTATCGGAGCTGGGCGATTCCCTGTTCCGGCAAGCAAGTCTACGCCGTGCGTCACCGTTCGGTGTGGCTGAACAAGATCGGGGAGGCCGGGGTACGTCGGCGGGCGGAGTTCTACTATCAGCAACTCGACGCGCTGCGCTCATGGCGCCGAGAAGTGCGCCGGGACTTGTTGACGGAGAGACCGAAACCTGTAATCTTCGCGCTTCTACTCCTTTTCGCAAACTTAGCTGGTTCCTTCGCTGTAGACCAGTGGGTCGAGCACTACGCCCCCCGCCAGCCTTAGCTTTCATGCCCGTTCCCAATCAACTTAAAAGCGGGTGTTGTGGCCTTTGTTCTTTCATGGTTGGGCCACTACGAACACTGGAGTTTCTGGTTACACTTCGCATTCTTGGGTTTCTGTTTCTTGGTGTTTGGCTTGTATGCGATTAAGGGGCAAGCGGTCCTTCACGTCCGGCCACGCAAGCAGCGTAGTTGACGAAATCAGCGTTAGCACAAGTTTGCGCCCTTCGTTCGCCCATCTTGCTGCCAAGCCCTCCGGCTGCTGGATCGGTCTTGCAGTGCTGTAGCCCGTTTGATCCATGGTGAAGCGTCTGGGCACGCCCTCCCCTTTCGGTTTGACGACGAAGGGTCCTCAAAGCGACACAGTCACGCAAAGAAGGCGGGGGGCCGCCAGGATCTCGGTTATGGGGCTATGTTGAAGGTTGTTCTGTCGTGAAGTTTTAGGTCAGCGGACGTCCACCAGTTCGCCCGGCCCGGGCGTGAGCCCAGATCGGATCCGCGTTAGCCCGGCCGACTGCTCAAGGGCGATGTCGTACGGCACCCCGCCGGGCACGAGCATCGGGACGTCCCAGGCCTCGACCTTGGCTGCTATTTCGTTCGTTCCTGCTTTCAGGGCGTACACCGCTTTCATGTCGAGCCCTTTGACGTTGGGCGCGTGCACGATGATCGAAGCAACTTGGCTCAAGGTGTCGAGCCTGGTGATCTGTCCCGCTGTCACGGCGAGGTTGTTTGCGATCTCCACCCGCTGATCGTAGATCGTGGTGCCGATCACATCGTAGGTGCCTGGAGCAATCGGTAGCGTGACGCCCAGCTTGTCGGTCTCCTGGGCGAGCAGCCGTTTGTCCCCCGACGAGCGATCGCCGAACTGGAGAGTCTTGATGAGTGGGAACCCCTTCTTCGCGACCGGTTCGACCGCTATGCCACCGACCAGCGGATTAGGGTTGATGTGGGTGAGTGTGCCTTCTCGCACGACAACGTTCGACGCCAGGATGAACCCCGCGCCGGAGCTGCTGACCTTCATCAGCACGTCGTATGCTCCCGGTTCCATGACGACGGTTGTCCCGGGCTGGGGCTGGTACTTCACCTGATAGGAGCCGCTCACCGGTGTACCGTGCGCGATGACGTGGATTTCGTCCAGCGACTCGTATGGTGCGCTCAATGCGTCGATCGTCATCGCCGGAACCGCGCTCGATTCGGTACGGATCCCAGGGCCGGACACTGTCGGCGGCTTCAGCGCGCTTGCTGAAAGCGGACGATTCTTCGCCGCGGCCGCTGCCACCTCGGCCATCTTCGTCTTCGACAGTTCGAACGCTTGGCGTGAGGCGTCGACATTTTGCGTCTTTGCGTATTCGACGCCGAGGTTGTGGTAGATAGCAGGAACCGGCGCTGCTTGAGCCACTTGTTCCAGAAGCCGGATACTCTCGGCGTGATTGTTCTGCATAGCGGCACTAACGGCAGCCTCGATCTGCCGTCTGAGATCGTCGCTGAGAGGCCGGCCGGTCTGCAGTTCGTACTCCCGCGCGATCACGTTCACATTGGTGACGAAGGTGTTGTGCGTAGAGTAGTCGAAGTTGACTGTGTTGTAGTCGCCGGTGATGGTGGTGCTTGTACCTCCGCCCGATCCAGATGGCTTGAACAGGCCCGGTATGATCGCGATGAGCGCGACCACAACCGGCACGGCCACTGCCACGACCCACCAGTACTTCCGGGGTACTTTCTGTTCGTTGGCCACGCTTCCTCCTGCCTCGGCTTGAACAACGCGCCATGCTCGGACTGAAGCAGTTGTTCCACCAATTAACTTAGCGGGCTTGCTAGCGCTGACGAAATGGCCCTTCTGCCAAGGATAGTGAATCATCCTTAAAATATGTTTCACTCAGTAAGCTTGCATTTGTGACACTGTCAATTTTCCGGTCAGTGCCTTAGAAACACTTCCTCCACTAGATGTGGAGAGTGCAGTTGGTTCAATCATCGTGGCGTGAGTTTACTTGCCGCTAGTTCTTCTGCCTTTTCGAGTGCATCCGCGGCCTTCACCGAGATATCTGGTTCAACGCCGGTGCCTTCCCAGTTTTTCTTGGAAATGGGATTCACTGCACGCGCAAACGGCACACCGATCATGAAGTGGTCATCAATCCGGTGGCCTGCGACGGGATGAGCACCTCCTCCTGTCGTTTCGCCTACAATCGTCGCGCGTTTCAGGTTCTTCAGGTTATAGGTAAATTCCTCCGCGCCAGAAAAAGTGCTTTTCGAGGTCAGCACGAAGGCAGGCTTATCAGCGAGCGTCGCTCCTGGAACGTAGGGCAGAGTCCAATACTGGGTTGTGAAATCTTCCTTGCGGTTGTAGAGGTCGTTCAGGTGAGTCGGCTTGTCGAACAGATAGCTTGAGACCATCTCGACCATCCTCGGGTCACCTCCACCGTTTTCCCGAAGATCGAAGATGATCGCGTCCACGTGCGAGAGAAAGTTCATGGCGGCAACTACGGTCGCTCCGCAAAACGTAGGGTCGGGGAAAGCATCGAACTTGAGGTAGCCGACGTTGCGCGCCAGAATTTCAACCTTTTGAAATGTGCAATTCGTGCGCTCCAGCATTTTTTTGAACTGCGCTTCCTGCTCCGGGTCAGGTTTGTCTTCATCCGGCGGGAGTTTTATTGGACTGTAGTTCACATTGAGATGCTGGTCATGGCTTACGGCCTGTAAATCCTTGGTGAGTCGATTTGCGAACGTATCGGGATCGGCGATCGCGTCGTAATCGCCGCGCTTCTGACTCGCTCGAATGGCGTCCGCCATTTTTTGCGCCAGATCAGGGTATACGTAGAACTCGTTCAGGTTCTTGACCACTTCATCGATCAGGCGCTGCCGCACAGGCGCATCCACCTTGACGTTTTCGACCACGGCGCCTGGGGGAATTGCACGCAGGCCAAAGTTCTCGACGATTGTCGAGTTGCTTTTCAGTTGGAGGCTCCCTATCCCCACGGTTGGGCTGGCCTTCTCTTTGACTCGGAACCTGATGAGTAGCGGTTCGCTGCTCTCGATGCTCAGGAGGTCAAATCCGCCCGTCTGACTGAAGAAGCCCATCATGCGTTCGACCGACTTCTGGGGGTCATAGGTCTTGATGTACGCTTCGATTTTTGTGCGGTCGCCACTGTTGAATGCATCGAGCCACGCCCGGAGAACTGTTCCGGCTGGAGTGTCGGGTAGTGTGTTCTGGGCGTACCCGACGATGCAGAACAGTAATACAGGAGCAAGTACGGCCAGTTTTAGATTCTTGAGCGCCAGTGAACGGATGAGTGAGTAGAAGCCACGAACGCTGGGAGGAAGGCACATGGGGGGCCTCCTTTTAGGGAGTATCATTCTAATATGGGTTGGCGTCGGTCCGACAAACTCAGAACGGGGAAATGGAAAGATCTTGCAAATTACCGAGCCGTTCGCACTCCCTCCACTGACACCGCGCAGCTATTGAAAGTTTCCGCAATTCATTGGCTGGGAGTTTGTTGAAGGACTCTGCCGTGGAACCGACTCGAGTGGTCATGCCCTCAGGGGCTAAAGCCAGCCCTTTCAAAACGAGCAATCTATTCAACAAATTTCTGACTCACGACTCTTCGGGATAGGCAAGCCCGGGAATCACCGTGGCGCACGGTATGGAACGGTTGGCTCGCCATTACTGTTCCTTCGAGAAAAGTGCGGATAGCATCGAGAGCGTGAACCCAGCGCCCATGCATACGTTCACGTCTCAGGATTTGCCCTTCTTCTTGTAGTGCTTCCAGAATTCTTCCTGTTCGGCGAGCAGCTTGCGATGGTCCTCGGTATTGCTGTCGACGGATTCGATGGCCTCCGACAGAACGAATCGGTACTCGCCATTTTCTTCCTTGGAACTCCGGGCGTCGTCCTGCAGGGCGCGTAACTTGGCCTGAAATTCATTGTCGCCTTCGATGATCACCTTCAGCGCCTTGCGCAGGTCCGATTTGCGGGCCTCGAAATTGTCGAGGTTGTCATTGAGTTCGTTGTAGAGGGTCACAAAGTCCTCGAGCATTTGATGTGTCTGGTGCGCGCGATCCTTAGTTTTCGGATCAGTGCGCATCTGCTCCAGAGTTACCAGGCGAGCCCGCGCAAACTGCACATAGAGCTTCATGCGCATTTCGGGCTCTACGGCCGCGTCGCGCAGCTGATCAATTTCGGGTTGAGTTAGCGGATCGTTGCGGCGCTGTGCTGGGCTCAGGCTCGTCAGAAAGATCAACGATAGAGTCAGGATACCGAAGCGCCCGAACATTATTTCTCCTTCTTGCCGAACATAGAGTTGAGGAGGTCGGTTCGAATCTTTTCCAGGGTATCGATTGCAGCTTGCACCGGAGGCTGATCATCAGAAGGCAGGCCATGCTTGATGTCCGTTAACCGCCGAGCCATTTTACGCAGGGCAATCTCGGTATTCTTCAGGCGACGACCCGTTTGTCGGACAGCCTCGCCTGCCTGTTGAGAGTAGGACACAACGTCCTGCACGGCCGCCTGGCCCTCTTCGACCTTTCCATCCGTGAACAGTTTGTCCGCCGCCGCAACCTGCCGCTCCGCGATTTGCAGACAAAGGTTTGGGCGATCCTCGGGACGGGCATTGGCCAGCCGTGCTTTGAGGTCATCGACCGAAGACTTATCAGGAATGGCCCACCCGCTCGCTACCGCAAGCATGAGAATGAGAATGAGACGCCGTGTGCGCATTCGTTTATTTCTTGGGTTCGATGGTAATCAGGCGATGCCGTGCCTGCCACTCCTGGTCAGGATACTTCCCATTCGCCACTTGCAGGAAGAGGTGGTAATTGGCTGCCGCTTCGTGATATTCCCGCATGTGATCGTAGGCGGTGGCGCGCAAAAAGTATCCCACAGGGATCTCCGGTAGAAACTTGGCGCGCATGTCGAGCGCCTTGATGGCCAGCGGATAGTTCTGGTTCTCATTGGCCGCAACGGCGAGATCACCATAAGCCTGGCCCCAATCGGGCTTAAGCTTCACCGTTGCCAGAAATTCTTCTTGTGCGTCGCCAAATTTCCGCTGCTTCAGAAGGCTCTGGCCCAATCCGTAGTGCAGGTCGGGATCATTCGCGTTCTTCGCCAGCAAAGAGCGGAATAAGGGTTCGGCATCGGCGTGTTTTCCGGCCGACGCGTAAATGTCTGCCAGATCACGCTGCGCGGTGGGATCGTCGGGGGCGAGTTTCAAACCAGCCTGCACCTCTACCGCGGCGTCATCGAACTTCTTATCCGCCGCCAGCACGCGGCCCAGTTGAAGGTGAGCGACAGGGTCGTTCGGGCGTTGTGCGACGACTTTACGCAAATACTCCTCGGCCTCCCCAAAACGTTGCCCGCGCATGTAAATGTTCGCCAGCCCAACGACAGCGTCGGTAGAGGCCGGATCGAGGGCGAGGGCTTGCTTGTACGCCTGCTCGGCATCGGCAAATCGGTTCTGCTTTTCGAGCACCAGACCCGCAGAAAGATGCGGTTCGGGATCTTTGGGAAGCAGCGTGGCCGCCTGACGGTAGGCATCGATCGCGCGATCAAAATCTTTCTCCTCGAGCACATGAGCCAGAGAAAGCCATGCACTGGCGCGGCCCTGCTCCACATGACTGGTCGGCTTCAGCTTGGTGGCAGCCGACAGGAACTCCTCGGCCCCGGGCTGCTTGTTCTTGACGAGCATCAGGCCGAGATTCAGGTTGGATTCGAATACATCAGGCTTCGCGCTCACGGATTTGCGATAGGCCGCAATGGACTCGTCCACATTGCCGAGCGCGTTGTACAGGAAGCCCAGATCAAACCAGGCCTGGTAATTTTGGGGCTGCGTCGTTACCACTTTTTTCAGTAGAGGCTCGGCCGTGGCGTAGTCCTTTTTCTCGATAGCGGCTTCGGCCTGGGTCAACTCTGGTGGCTGGGAGGTATCTTCCACCGGCACTTTGTGGTGGCGGACGGTCTTGCTGCTGGAGGTTTGCGCCCAGAGCGCCCCCGATAGCGCCATCACTCCGCACCACGCCCAGACGCGAAGCTGCCTATTTGTGGCCATTCCCAGTTGGGGCTCCATTGCCGTTCAGCACGGCGGCCAGATATTTTCCGGTGTACGAGTCAGGAAGCTGCGCAATGGTCTCCGGTGTTCCCGTGCCCACGATGTAGCCGCCGCGCTCGCCCCCTTCAGGGCCAAGGTCAATCACCCAATCGGCCGTCTTGATGACCTCGAGATTGTGTTCGATAACAACAATCGAGCCCCCTGCATCAATTAGACGGCGGAAGGCAGAGAGAAGTTTGCTGACGTCATCGAAATGCAGGCCTGTCGTCGGCTCATCGAAGATGTAGAGGATCTGACGCTTCCGGCGTGGTCCATCTGCGGAGTTTGAGGGCCGGCCTATCTCCCGGGCCGCGGGTTGCAGGTGCGCGGCCAACTTCATGCGCTGCGCCTCCCCGCCCGAGAGGGTCGTCGCCGATTGCCCCAGCCTCAAGTAGCCGAGCCCGACCTCCTCAAGCGAGCGCAGCTTCTCGGTGATCTTGGGCACTTCAGCGAAGAATTTCAGAGCTTCCTTGACCGTAAGATTCAACGCCTCGTAAATGTTCTTGCCACGATAGCGGACTTCCAGCACCTGCGGTTTGTAGCGAGTGCCTTTGCATTCTTCGCATATCAACTCTACGTCCGCGAGGAACTGCATTTCGACGGTTACGGTGCCATCCCCCTGACAGGTCTCGCATCGTCCACCCGGAATGTTGAAGGAAAAGTGTCCTGCGGAGAAGCCGCGTTTTTTTGCCTCGGGTTGGGAAGCGTACAAGTCACGAATCCCGTCGAAGGCCTTGGTGTAGGTCACAGGATTGGAGCGGGGCGTGCGGCCGATGGGAGATTGATCGACCAGTACGACTTCATCCAGATACTCGTCGCCCTCTACGCTATCCCAGCATTGTGCCGAAGGCTGGGAGCCGTTGGTTTGTTTCTTCGCCACGCACAGAGCTTGATAAAGCACGTCATGCAACAGGGTGGACTTGCCGGACCCGGACACGCCCGTAATGGCAACTAGCATCCCCAAAGGGATACGCAAGTCGATGCGCTTGAGATTGTGGGCGTGCGCCCCCTTGATTTCGATTTGTCGCGTGCCGGGCTTGCGCCGCGATGAAGGCAACTGGATGCGCAGTTCTTCAGCCAGGTAGCGGCCGGTTAACGACGACGGAGCTTTCTTGATTTCGGCAAACGTGCCCGACGCGATTACCTTGCCGCCGTTCTCTCCGGCACCGGGACCGAGGTCGAGAATCCGATCGGAGGCCTTCATGATGTCGGGGTCGTGCTCCACCACCAGGATGGTGTTTCCCAGATCGCGGAGGTCGTGCAGGATCTTGATCAGCCTATGCGTGTCGCGGCTATGAAGTCCAATGGAGGGCTCATCCAGGACGTAGAGCGTTCCCACCAGCCGGGAACCGAGGGATGTCGCCAGCTGAATGCGCTGTGCTTCGCCACCTGACAGAGTCGAAGCCAGACGGTCGAGCGTCAGATATTCCAATCCCACGTCGTTCAGGAAGCGCAGGCGCTCACGAATTTCCACCAGGAGTCTATCCGCGATCCCGGCTTCCTGCGGAGTTAATTCGAGCTTTTGAAAGAACTCTGCTGCCTGTTCCACGGTCATGCAGCAGAGTTCGCAGATGTTCTTGCCGTTGATCTTGACCTGCTGGGCTTCGATGCGAAGGCGGGCGCCGTTGCAGTCGCTGCAGGTCGAGTAACCACGGTAGCGACTGAGAAAAACCCGCACGTGCAGCTTGTACTTCTTGCGCTCAAGGTGATTGAAGAATCCCCGGACACCGGGGAACTTACCTTCACCGTCGATGATGATCTTTTGCTGTTCAGGATCCAGTTCCGTCCATGGCACATCGAGTGGAATCTTTGCCTGCTTGGCGTAGCGCTTGAGTTCGGTGAACAGAGGACGGTACTTGGGTTTTGTCCAGGGCTCGACGGCACCTTCATTCAAGGTCTTCGACTTGTCGGGGATGACGAGATTCAGATCGAAGTCGATCGTATTTCCGAAGCCCTGGCAGCGTGGGCATGCGCCATAAGGGTTGTTAAACGAGAAGAGACTTGGCTCCGGTTCTTCATAACGGATGCCGTCGCGCTTGCACTCGAAGCGCTGGGTGTAGCGAAAAGGTTGTTGTTCTTCGCCTTCCTGGGGCGCCGTTTCAAAAATTACTTCGCCGGATTCACGGTAGGCGATCTCGATGGCGTCGACGATCCTGGGGCGTCCGTCGGCCGTAACCACGAGCCGATCGACCAGAACAAACACTGGGGCGTTGAAATCGATGTCGAGAAGGGACTCGGGGGTTGAGAACTCAAAGATCTGTCGGTTCTGGTACAGACGATTGAAGCCGCGCGTGCGCAGGTCTAAGAGTCTGGTCTTCAGAAGGTCGGAAGGAAGGCTGGACTCTTCGGCCTTGCCTTTCTTGCGAAGACGGCTCTTTTTCTTCTCCGCGTCGGATTGCGGAGCCATGCTGGACCGCAGGGGGAACAAAACTTGCAGCCGCGTCTCTTCCGGCATCGCAAGGATCTGGTCGGCTACTTCGTCGACGGAATCCTTGCGGACCTCTTGCCCGCATTTCAGGCAATAGGTTCGTCCCACGCGGGCAAACAGCAGACGGAGATAGTCATAAATCTCGGTTGCGGTTGCGACCGTGGATCGGGGATTGCGCGTTGTGTTCTTTTGCCGGATCGCGACAGCCGGGGCGATTCCGTCGATGACGTCCGCGTCGGGCTTTTCGATGCGTTCCAGAAACTGGCGGGCGTATGCGGAGAGAGATTCCACGTAGCGGCGTTGCCCTTCCGCGTAGACGGTATCGAAGGCGAGGGAAGACTTTCCGGATCCGGAGACACCTGTGACCACGGTCAGCGAGTTGTGGTCGATCGAAACGTCGATGTTCTTCAGGTTGTGGACCCGAGCGCCGCGAACAACAATGCTCTCTGTGGACATCTGTAAAAGGGACCGCCGTACTGCGCTGAATCCGCCTCGAAAATAGAGTCAGAGCCTCTCGAAGGCGTCAGCGAGGCTACGGAATCTTTCTATTATACGGCACTCGGGAGGCGTGCTTTCGAGGCTCGGTCACCAATGCTTAACCTCAGAGTGCGCCGAGTGATTCGCAGAGCGCGCGGAGAAAGCTTACCGCAAAGGTCGCAAAGGAAGTGCGCGCTAAGGGCGCCAAGGAATAAGGGCGACGTGGACCATTCTGCGCGGATCTTCGCTGCTTTCCCTGAAGAACTCAATCCTCAAAAATTCCACTAATCCCAACAGAAATTCCGCTAGCTAGCTGGCTATTGCCAGTAAGCCAGCAACATTAACTGCCAAGAACACAAGAGCGAACAACGCTCCGACCCCAAACCCAGCCAGGAATGTCGCTACAATCGGGGTTTCGAACAAGAACTTCACCTTCCACCTCAGTCAATCTTTGGGATAACAACGAAGCGGCGAACCCGCGGGTGTTCGCCGCGTGGAATATCGCGTCCCGAGAGCAACACTACGAGACGACTTCGATACTCTCGACCTGAATTACATTGCGCGATTGGTCCAGAGTCCCGGTGATTTTCACCATCTTGCCGACGTAATCTTTCACTTTTTTCTCGTCATCGACTTTGTATGCGGTGCTCGAAGACATATCTTTCAGCACGAGCTTGCTTCCGTCTTTTACGATCATCCCGGTAAACGCTTTGATGTCCTCGTACTTGCTAGTCTCGGGTTGCTGCATGGGTTGGTCGGTCTGCGGGTCAGCGGTTTGCGGAGTGGCATTTTGCGCGTGCATCGGCGCTACAGCAGTGACACTAAGGACCAAACCGAGAATCGATGAAGGAATCCAGGATTTTTTCATCGCGAGGCTCCTTAAAGAACAATTCCTACTGCTCCACGGCATGGGTGTGCAAACTCCCTGCCAAAAGTGTGAGCACATCTTAAGAGCTTCTATATGCTTGGTTTCCGTGGAAGGGTTGCGCGCCCGACGTGCATTTTTCGCCGCCGAGCGAGGAGTTTCTTCCTGCGGCGTTTTCCATAGTCACTAGTCATTTCGGGGGAATGAGCGGGGAATACCCTCTGGTCGGCCTACAGAATTTCTCCGAGTCTCAGGGAAGACGACTTTTGGAAAGAGGTGTCGAGTACGAGAACCCCGTAGGCGGGGAGACGCTCAGAGCCTCAGCGAGAGAGGGAGTACTTAGTGACGTTCTTCATCACGTTTGCGGCCATAGCGAAAGGCGAGCCCGACGCCGATGCTCATGAACCCGAGCGGAGGCAGGAGAAGAACGAGAACCCCGCGGCTGATCGCGCGCTGCCCATCTTTAGTGGCAGCGGCGGCGTTCGAATAGCACATGGCGCAGCCCTGCGCGAGCGCGGGCATGCTCCACAGGCCCAGGGCCGCCGCCAGTATCAATAGTCGCTTCTTCATTTCACTCCCAGGTGAAGGATCCGGTTGGCATCCGGAAAGAAGAAGATCCACATTAACGCAAAACAGGCCGTGACGGAAATCGTCAGTAGCCAACGCATCGTGCGGATCTCTGACTTGAGATGCATGAAGTACAAAACGATCAACGCCGCCTTGATGACCGAGAGCACCAGCAGAACTTCCAGCATCTGCACTGGCTGAAGGATCTGCTTATACGCCAGGACAACTTCGACAGCCGTGAGAAACAAGAGACCGCCCCACACCCAAAAATATACGCCCTTGTGTTCGCCATGAGCTGCGGTGACATCGTGCATCGCGAAATCTCTCCTGTCCTAGATCTTGGTCGACATCAGATACACCAGTGGGAAGATGAACATCCAAACCAGGTCGACGAAGTGCCAGTACAGTCCCGACACTTCGACATCATGCGAATCGTAGTCTTTGGGCTTGAGGAACAACACGATGGCCGAGACGATCGCCCCGATCAGCAGCGCGTGAATCCCGTAGTGGAAGACGCTACCTGCAGGAGTAAGCAGCCATCCGACCAGCCACAATCCCAGCAGGATCGGCAGAAATTTCTTCCGCAGCGCGATCACGCCGAGATAAATCACCCCGATGGTGACGTGCAGCATGTGCATGCCTGTGAGCGTGAAGAACGTTCCTCCAAATTGTGGCACGGTAGCTTCCCAAGGATTGGTGGAGGGCATCATGCCTTCGCCCATCAGCTTGGTCCACTCCATCGCGTGCAGGACAGTAAAGGCGGTGCCGAAGAACATGGTTGCCAGCAGCCAATTGCGTGTCCAGGGCTTGTCGTGACGATTTGCGGCCAATACGGCCAGAACCATCGTCAGGGAGCTCGAGAGCAGGCAGGCGGTCATGATGGTTGCGTTGGCGATGCTCTCTTTGTGGAACGGTGTGGGCCAGGCGGGGTTGGCGATGCGGTTGTAGCTGTAGGCGAACAGCAGCGCGCCAAAGGTGAGGGAATCGGAGGCCAGGAACAGCCACATCCCGATTTTTTTCGAGTAGGTGCCGAACAGGGACGGTTCGTAAACGTCGTGCACCGCGTGCTGCACCGTAGCCATCTTTAGGCGTCTCCTAGGTGAACTATCGAGCGACCAGCAAAAGCGCAAAAATATAAATCCACAACAAAGCCATGAAGTGCCAGTACAAGCCGGCTATATCGATCACAATCCTTCGTGCTTCCACGGGGCGATGCAGAAGGGAAGTGGCCGCAGCGTAAGTCAGGGCAATCACTCCGCCAGCCAGATGGACGGCGTGCGCTCCGAATAGTAAATACGCGAACGAACTGCTCGGCCCGCTGTACACGAAGAAGTGATGTTCGCGCAGCACCCGCCACACCAGGAATTGTCCTACGAGAAATCCAAGCCCCAGAACCACGGTACTGCCCAGCCAGGGGAATCGCCTTTCGTCACCTAAAGAAACGCCGGGAATTGATTTCACCGGGGCAAGCGCGACTTGCCGCCCGATATCGCGGCGAGCGAGTTCCATGGTGACGCTGCTGGCTAACAAAACTGCCGTATTCACCGCCAGTAGAGCCCAAGGCAGGTTGATGGGGATCCAGTCACGTGTGTAGGTATTCGTCAGCGGATCGAGTGACGGCAGACCCTTTCGGAAAAGCAAGGCACTGGTAAATCCTACAAACATCATCACAACGGCCGTGAGCCCAACGATCAGGCCGAGCCGCGCCCGCCGCAGGCGCTCGCGATAGTCGGAGCCGTTCGAGCTTCCGGAATCGCCATTGCCGCCCCCACCATGGGATGGCGGACGGCCGCCGCCCGTGTCGCGGGTCCCAGGGTACTTGACTGCAAGATTCGGGGTCACCGTAGCCATACCTGATGAGCCTAGTGCGCCGGGCTCGGAGCGATTGCCGGATCTGACTGCATGGCGTAGTCGCGAGCAGCACCCGGGACGCCGTATTCATAAGGACCGTTATGCACCACCGGAGTATGTCCGCCGAAGTTGTCGTGCGGCGGTGGAGTTGCGGTGGTCCACTCCAGAGTAGTTGCTTCCCAGGGATTGTCGGTTGCTTTCTGCCCTTTGAGGATGCTCCAGAAAAGGTTGATTACGAAGACAAGCTGCGCGGAGATCGTGATGATTGCAGCGAAGGTGATAAATCGATTCAGCGGAATCAAGTTGTGCAGGTAGGCGACCTCGGTAAATTGTGAGTAGCGGCGAGGTTGTCCGGCCATTCCCAGGTAGTGCATGGGCATGAACACACAATAGGTTCCGATGAACGAAAACCAGAAATGGATCTTGCCCAGCGTCTCATTCATCATGCGGCCAAACATCTTGGGAACCCAATAGTAAGTGGCCGCGAAAATTCCAAAAATTGCCGCCACGCCCATGATCAGGTGGAAGTGCCCGACCACGAAGGCCGTGTCATGCAGGGGAATATCGAGTGTCGGTTGCGCCAGGAAGGGACCGCTCAAGCCGCCCGACACAAACAACGAGACGAAGCCGACCGCAAACAACATCGGCGTATAGAGGCGTACCCGGCCTTTCCAGAGCGTTCCCAGCCAGTTGAAGGTCTTGATGGCCGACGGAACGCCGATCGACATCGTCAGGATAGAAAAAGCAAATGCGGAATACGGGCTCATTCCGCTCATGAACATGTGATGCCCCCAGACCATAAAGCCCAGGAATCCGATCGCCAGCATTGCGTAGACCATGGCGCGATATCCGAAGATCGGCTTGCGCGAGAAAGTCGAGAGCAACTGCGACGCAACGCCCATGCCCGGCAGAATCGCGATGTAAACCTCGGGGTGTCCGAAGAACCAGAACAAATGCTGCCAGAGCAAGGGTGAACCACCGCGGTGAGCCAGCACTTGTCCATTAACCACGACCAACGGGACATAGAAGCTGGTGCCCAGGTTGCGATCCATCAGCATCAATATTCCCGCCGAGAGCAGCACGCCGAACGCCAGCAATCCGAGAATCGCCGTGATAAACCACGACCATACGGTCAGTGGCATACGCATCATCGTCATGCCCTTGGCGCGCAGGTCGAGAGTCGTCGTGATGAAATTCAGAGCGCCCATCAGCGATGCGCCACAGAACAATGCAATGCTCGTTATCCAAAGGTCCGCACCCAGACCTTCACCGGGTCCCGCGGACTGTATTGTGCTAAGCGGGGGATAGCCCGTCCAGCCGTGCAGGGGAGCGCCACCAGTAACAAAGAACGCTGCAATCATCACGACGAACGCCACGAACGTCGTCCAGAACGAGAGCATGTTCAGGACGGGGAAGGCCATGTCGGGCGCGCCGATCTGAATGGGGAGGAAATAGTTGCCGAAACCGCCCTGAGGCGCAGTGGTCAGCACGAAGAAGACCATGATGGTGCCGTGCATAGTGACCAGGCTGAGATAGGCTTCGGGCTGGATATGTCCGATGAGAGGCAGGTCGGCGTTCGGCCACACCATGTGAATGCGCATGAACAGCGAAAGGATCATGCCTACCCACACTGCCGTCAGCGCGAGAAAGAAGTACTGCAGGCCGATAACTTTGTGATCGAGGCTGAAGATGTATTTCCTAATGAATCCCTGAGGGGCCGCGTGCGCGTGCACGACTTCCGAAGTTGCCATTATTGTTTCTCCGCCTCCCGAGCGGCCAGCCACTTGTCGAAATCTTCCGCGCTTACCACTTTCAACATGCCGTGCATCTTGTAATGCCCGAGCCCGCAGAGTTCGGCGCAGGCGATCTCATAGTCGCCAACCTGCGTGGGTGTGAAGTGCATGTGGATAGCGAGGCCGGGCACCGCATCCTGCTTGAAGCGCATGTTGGGAACAAAAAAGCTGTGGATCACGTCGACGGCGCGCAGAGTGAGATCGACCTGCCGGTTCACGGGCAACACCATCTGGCCCGTTACGACGTCATCTTTCGCCATGGGATCGGAAGTATCCAGACCGATGGCCGCTTCGCTTCCTGCGGAGGGATCCATCAGTTTGGGATTGGTGAGTCCGAATTTTCCGTCCGGGCCCGCGTAGCGGAAGTACCAGGCAAACTGCATGCCAGTGACTTCGACCGGCAAAGCGTTGGCTTCAGCCGGCTGGAAGCGTTCGGCCGCCCAGATCGGACTCCCCATCAGGTTCAGGCCGACGAAGAGGATAGCGGTGAGGATCGTCCAGGCAATCTCCATTTTCGTGTTGCCGTGCGAGTACTCCGCTTTGCTGGCGGCGCCACGATCGCGGTACTGCCAAACAAAGAGACCGAGCGCGCACTGGGCGAGCACGAATACGATGCCCATCAGGACGTAGGTCACCGTGAACTGACGGTCGATCCCGGCCGCCGCGGCTGAAGCCCCGACCGGCAACCACCAGGTTTTTGCGATGAAAAAGTAGGTGCTGATGAAGGTAATCAGCCAGATTACAGCGAGCAGCGCGAGGCCCATCTACCACGCCTCCTGGGGTCCGATTTCTCTCACACCGCAGCGTGCAGTCGAACAGGGAAATCTGCGGATGGCCGCAAAGTCTATCACAGGCGAGTGTGACGAATGCAAGTGGTTGAAGTGACAGGTTCGCTGCCTCGGAGCTTTGCTGTAGCGAGGCGCACGTTATGATCTCCGCATGCCGAAAAAATCCCGCGGACACGGCCATGACACGCGCTACGTCCGCCTGCAAAAGAACTACTGCTTCGCGTGCGGGAAGAACAATCCCGAAGGTATGCGCCTGAAATTCACCTACGACGAAGAGCGCGACTGCTTCGTCTGCCGGTTTCGTTTAGGCAAGCGCTTTACAGGGCCACCGGGGCATTGCCACGGCGGAATTATTGCGACGCTCCTGGACGAAGCGATGGGCAAGGTCAACAAGTTGCGGAACGTCGTCGCGCTCACTTCGCAGATCACGGTGGATTACTTGAAGCCGGTGCCGCTGAATAAACCCTTGCGGGTGGAATCACGCGGACTGAAAGTGCGCGGTCGGAAGCACATCAACACGGCAGAGATTTTGAATCAGAAGGGTGATGTGCTGGCCCGGGGCAGGGGATTGTTCATCGCGATTGACCCGCACCGGATGTTTGCGAAGTTTGTGGAGAAGTAAAGTCCGTAGGGTACAGATGCCGTCATCTGCCCTGTGGCTCGGTCTTGTCAGGCCGCAGC
>Ga0075434_100002021_pt1 | contig 17633 bp, 13 predicted proteins | sample RhiMethybrSRZTD3_FD_75298 | JGI IMG/M metagenome (GOLD analysis project Ga0075434, IMG submission 75298) | Populus rhizosphere microbial communities from Tennessee, USA - Rhizosphere MetaG P. TD hybrid SRZTD3 | ecosystem: Host-associated > Plants > Roots > Rhizosphere > Soil | place: USA... | reverse complement strand
ATCGTCGACCAGCAGAATGGCATGACCTTCACTCATTTGTTCTTCCTTTTAGCCGCGCTGCTGGGGGATGGACTCAGCGGAACGAGAAACGAAAATTTGCAGCCTGCTCCGGGCTCACTTTCCACCCAGAGTTTGCCTCCCATGCCGTTGACCAGCCTACGGGCGATGGCCAGACCTAAACCCATACCGTCGGAGTGGTTCTCGTTGCTGGGCAAACGGAAAAAATCGTCGAAGACTTCCTGATGATATTCAGGCGGAATGCCGGGACCGGTATCGGATACGCTGACCTTCACTGCGTTAGGCACGGACAAGGACTGACGGCGGCGTTCTTTTTCTACTCCTGTCTTGCTTGCGCTACGGCGCTCCCACATGTATGGTTCCGCGTGCAGCCAGACGGTTCCCCCTGCGGGAGTGAACTTGGAAGCATTCTCCAGCAGGTTGGAGATCACGCGCTGCACTTTGGCGGAATCGAAAGAAAATCCTGGCAGCTTCTCATTGGCCAGAAAATACAAGGCGAGACCCTTCTCCTGAAAACGCGCGGACCAAATACGGCAAACTTCCGAGAGGCACGCGTTGATGTCGCCGGGCTCGTTCTGCATGCGCAGTTCGCCCGTTTCTAATACTGTGTAAGAGAGAAAATCCTGGATGAAATGTTGCAAGCGCTGTCCGCTGGCTCGCATATCGCCGATGACATCACGTTGCCGTTGGTTGAGCGGGCCGAGCTTTTCACTCTGCAGGAGTTCAATGTATCCATTCAAGATGGCGAGGGGTGTCTTGAGATCGTGTGCTGCCGAAGCCAAGGCGTTCGTAGTCCGCTGAAAACGTTCAGCCAGCTGATGGTAATTTTGAACGAGATCCGAAGGGTAGTCCGCGTCAGCTTGAGCCCCCGATGGAACGGCACTCACCTCGTCCCGTGCAGCCGACGGCTGGGAAAGACACGGTTTATCAGGACTTGCGGCCATAGGCGGAGACTCTCGTGGTTTCGCAAACGGGGAGGGGAAACACCGTCACAAGCTGCCGCTTCGGGGAGAATGACGTATCAAATCGTAGGATGGGTGAACCTTCCTTGTCAATCAAAAAGGCACCAGAATTGCCACACAAGGGCAAATCATTGCACTTTCAGCCGGTTTACGAACCGGGGGTCACAATCCTCGATAAAACCTATTCTTCCGCCCAAGGCACGGGGGAGATTACGTGCCGGGTGCGGCTTTTGTGGGGCATAGGTCGGTATTTCAGGCCAAAAACCGGGGTTTGAGATTGGACAGGTCGATATTTGGCAGCTAAGATGCCCACAATCGTGGGGTCACAGCGATTTTCCAGGGGACGCCTTGATACGCCGCAAGCCCGAAAAGGAACGACGCCAGTGGGTACGGTTGCCCCTGGCCATCCCCGTCTTCGTGCGTACCAAGGATGAAAGTGGCAAGGAATTCCTTGAGTTTGCTACTGCATTGAACATCTGCGCCGGGGGTGCTCTGGTTGCGGTGCGGCGCTCTCCCCCGCCATCGGCGCAGGTTCTGCTCGAAATTCCGAGTGCACCTCTGGCGGCCACAGCGGCTCTTCCCAGAGCGGCACGTGCCCTTCGTGCTCGAGCGCTGCGCATAACACACGCTGAGGGCTATCACCTGCTGGGGCTCAAATTCTCTCGCCCGCTCTTGAACGGAGCGAGCGAACGCCGATCCCTTCGAAGGAAACTTCGTTCTACGGTGTGAAAAGTTTTTCCTACCGGCCCTCCGTCCCAAATCCCGCGATTTCAGTGTGTAGGTTATCTCACGGATTCGGCTGTTAAGAGATCTATCTCCAGTGAATTAAATCACATAGCGCAGATTTGTCGTTTCCCTACAGGTAATCCAGAAGTTTGGCTTCCGGGGTGCACATATTCGAGCTAGTCAGCGGGAGGTCTACCCGCGAGCAGGGTTATGACAACAATGAATTCGGTGAGTTCACTCGTGCAGTCGATTGGGGAGATTCCCCCCGAGGCCATAGTTTTCGGCAACAGCGAGAATATGCAGACGTTGCGGGCGCGCATGGACAAAGTCGCGGCGGCCAATGTCCCTGTGCTTATTCAAGGTGAGAGCGGAACCGGCAAGGACATTATTGCCCGCATGATCCATGGCAGGTCCCCTTGGAGGACCGGCCCATACGTGAAGGTCAATTGCCCGGCGATTCCAGGCACGTTGCTGGAGAGCGAACTCTTTGGCTATGAAAAAGGCGCATTTACGGGTGCTTATGGAGCGAAACCCGGACGCGTCGAGATGGCGCACCGTGGGACGCTTTTCCTCGATGAAATCTCAGAACTCGACCTTGGATTGCAATCGAAACTGCTGCAATTGCTGCAGGACGGCCAGTTTTGCCGGATCGGCGCACAAGAAGACAAGAAGGTGGAGGTCCGTGTTGTATGCGCCACCAACCGTATCCTCGAGAATGAAATCGAGAACGGTACTTTCCGTCAGGATCTGTTTTACCGGATTAATGTCGTGAACCTGGCCCTGCCACCCTTGCGGGAACGGCGTGGGGATATTGCCGATCTGACCAAATACTTTCTGGAATACTACAACCGCAAGTATAACTGCCGAGCGAAGCCTATCTCGATGGAATTGATGGCGGTATTGCAGAAATATCATTGGCCAGGAAATGTGCGCGAGTTAGAGAACCTGATCAAGCGTTACGTGATTTTGGGTTCAGAGGAAGTAATTTCCAGCGATCTGGTGACTCGTGAGCAGGAATACTTCAATCCAGAGATCAATGTGGATGGCCCGATTTCACTAAAGAAGCTGACCAGGCAGGCGACGCGGGAACTGGAGCGCAAAGTGATCCTAAAGGTTCTCCAGGCGCATCACTGGAATCGGAAACAGGCCGCGAAAGCCTTGAGCATCAGCTACCGGGCTCTCCTTTACAAGATTCGGGATGCGGGATTGCCCTCCAATCGTACCGTTCGACGACGTGAAACGCCCGTCGGCACTGGTCTCGCGGCTGATTAAAAATAGAAGCGGCGTTATATTGATGCGCATAGGTTTGCATTTTTACTGTGTGTTTATACAAGGTGTCTGAGCTAAATACCTGATAAGATGGGTTACTGTTTTCCACTGGTTTTGGCCCTAAATGTGCTTTGCTAAGTTTTGTGGGGTTTTGTGTCTTCCCCCCAAGGACGCAGCCCGAGGCTCATCAGGAGGCATGGCAGTCATGCTGAAGAAAGTGGCACTGCTCACAGTTCTCGCATTGGCTCTACCCATCGCGGCGCTGGCGGATAACCAGATTGACTTCAACGCCCAGGGTGGAACCTTGTCGGGCAGCAACGCGGGTCTGACTTTGACCGGCTCGACCCTTATTGGGGTAACGAATTATCTTGGAACCACGACAGTTGGTACGAACCTCGGAAGCGTCAGCTTTACCACGGGGGCGCTCTTGACTGGATCGCTGGCGACGGGCGGTACGTTCTCCGGCACTGGCAGCAGCTTCACCATCGTAGGCAACGGTGTGAACGGCGTTCCAATGGGAACGATCTTTAGCGGCAGCTTTGTGGGCGACGTTACGCTGACCGAGAGTGGTACTAGCTTGCACAACTATGGTCTGTTCGGGGTTGTTTCGGGCACGCTTTCGACCGGAGGAAGCGCCACTGGACCAGTAGTTCTCAACTTTGCCACTGGCAAGGGCTGGATGGGTGAACCGGTAACCATCGGCAGTATTGACACTAGTGTAGTAGTTCCCGAGCCAGGCACACTAACCTTGTTTGGTACTGGTCTGATTGGTCTTGGAGGAATGATCAGGCGCAAGTTGCGTTTGGTTTAAGCTGGAAGCAGTCTCAGATTGAGCCCGCCGCCGCTGCGGCGGGTTTTCTTTTTCACCAGAAAAATGAAGGTGAATCCCTGAAACGGCCAAAATTTCGAACTATTTCTCTTCCAGTTTCGTATTCAGAAACAGAAGAGAAGGTGGGCTCCTGTCCAAATGCAGTCACAGACCCTTCGTAGATAGCGAATTTAGATTTTCGGATAACAAAACACGGGACCTTTCGTCCAAGAAGGAAAGCGTAGGGTAAGGAGGTAGCGATGGCATCCGAAAAGGCATGGTATTGGCTGGCCGCGGGAGTTCTGGCGCTGGGGTTGAATGGTGCCTATCAGGACGGTCAGTTCGGATGGGTACACGGTCTCGTCAACCATTCGACCGAAGTGGTTGAGGATGCTTCGATCCGCGGGTTAGGGATCATGGCCTCGGTGGAAGGGCTTTTTGGCACTACTCCAGCGCGCCCAGCATGGATGGAAACGACTTTGCACCGGATGCAAGGCAAGCTGGCGTGCAAGCGCATGGAAATGGCGGAACGGCAGATCGACATGGCGGTATTGCAGAAGGATCTCGCCCAAGCCCGTGTCGAACGTCAATTGGCGCGCGTGCAGATGAAGATGGACAAGGTCCGCGAGATCGCCATCGAGCGGGCGAATCGCACGGCCAGATGCTCGGGAATCTCTCGTATGGTCATGACGGCGCCGGGGGCGGGTTTCTCGAACTCTGTGGAAATCGAGATGCCCGAAATGCCAGCGATGCCAGAAGTGCAGGTGCCAAGCGCGACTCACGACCCAATTTAGCTGCTCAGCATTCTTCCGTCAGTTTTTTGGGGCGTCCCCGCGTGACGCCCTTTTAGTTTTTTCAATCGAAATCTTCCGAAATATGCTTGGCACTTCACTGTAGAACCAACATTTTGTCTATCTCAATTCGCGAAATGCGGCTATAGTATTTCCCGCTCAGCGATTTTCTGACGACAACTGACCTGAATTGATGGCGCGTAAAAGCGGTGCGACCATCTTGCAGGAAGAGTTGTATCCTCCGCCGGGAGAGCCGGAGCGCGAGAGTTTCGACGACGCGCGCCTGGTCGACCTCGACGTGGAGGAGGAATCTCCGTTTCTGCGCGGGCAAAAGCGTGTCTCTGCCCGCCGCGGTCCCCTTCCGAAAAAAGCAGTCAGTTGGCTGAAATGGTCGGTCATGGGTGTGATTGTGTTGTCGCTGGCTGGCGTCGGCGGAGCAGCCGTATATCGGTACGGAGAGCGGTCTTGGCGTTTTCGCATCGAGTCGAGCGATTATCTGGAAATCAGCGGCACGCACAATGTTCCTCACGCCCAGGTGATGGAAGTTTTGGGCGGCGATATCGGACGCAACATCTTCTTCGTGCCGCTCAATCAGCGCAAAGCGCAGCTCGAGAAAATTCCTTGGGTGGAATCCGCCAGCGTGATGCGGTTTGTCCCGAACCGGCTGGTGGTGGAGATCCACGAGCGGACACCCATCGCGTTCGCCCGCGTCGGCTCGCGGATTTCTTTGATCGATGCGGGTGGCACGCTCATGGAGCTCCCGAGCTCGGGAAAACAGAAGTATTCCTTCCCGGTGATCCTGGGGATGAATCCCGGTGAACCTTTGTCCACGCGCGCCGCGCGCATGAAGATTTACAACGAACTCATACGGCAACTGGATTCAGAAGGTGCCCACTACTCGCAGGATCTCAGCGAAGTCGACATCACAGATCAGGAAGACGTAAAGGTTTTGGCTAACGATCCCGCAGGCGCAGTCTTGGTACACCTGGGGTCTTCGGACTTCCTGAGCCGATACAAGATTTACGTGACCCACCTCCGCGCCTGGCGGCAACAGTTCGACAAACTCGAATCGGTGGATCTGCGCTACGAACATCAGATCATTGTCAATCCGGACATGCAGAATGCTGCCAAGGCGCCGCAGTTAACCCCGGCCGCAGCTAAGGCGGCGATGGCCGCGGGTGTAAAGCCCACAGCTCTGATTCATGTAGTCACGACGAAGCCGACTACAGCAGCAACCACGGCCGCGAAGCCCGCGGCAAAGGCGGAGTCATTGGCAACTGAAAAGGCTACGCTGAAGTCCTTGTCGAAGCCTTCGGCGAAGAAAGTCAGGCACCGCAGGCCAAAGCACAGAACCACGGCGCGAAAAACCGTTGTTGCCAAGACGAAGACACCAGCAAACGCGATGGTGCCAACAGAGCCGCATCCACAAAGGGCTCCAACATCCACGCCGCCAAAGGCTGCCAGTTCGACATCGAAGCGCGCCGCGCTTAATAAAAAGAAACCGAGTGCGGCAGTGGCAAAGAATCAGGTTCAACAGGATCGTCCATAAGCATGGGGAATCAGCACGAAAATTTTCTTGCGGTGATTGATGTGGGCAGCGCCAAGACATGCGCATTGATGGCAGAGATCACGGAGAGTGGCCTGCGCTATCGCGGACACGGCGTCGCCGAATCGCGTGGTACGCGTAAAGGAGTGATCGTCGACTTAGAGAAGGCGGTCTCTTCGATCCAAAAGGCAGTGGAGACAGCGGAAGACACCGCCGGTGCCCCGGTGGAGCATGCCATGGTTGGAGTGGCTGGCTCGCATGTGCGCGGTGTGAATACGCACGGTGGAATTACGTTTGGCACGCGGCCGCGCGAAATTGCGAAAGAAGAGATTCGCATGGCCGTGGACAAAGCGCGCTCGATCGCTCTGCCCGCGGACCGGGAGATCCTGCACCTGCTGCCGCAAGAGTTCATCCTCGATGAGCAGCCCGGTGTACATGATCCGCTGGGGATGATGGCCGCGCGGCTGGAAGTGCGGGTTCACATGGTCACTTCGGCCTCGAGTGTGACGCAGAACGTGGTCACGGCCGTCAATCGTGCCGGGGTTCATGTAGACGACACAGTGTTTGAAGCACTGGCCTGCGCGGATTCTGTCTTGCGTTCCGATGAACGTGACCTGGGTGTATGCCTGGCGGACATCGGGGCAGGATCCACAGAGCTGGCGGTGTTTCATCAGGGAGCTGTGGCTTACACAGGCGTGATTCCGATTGGTGGGGATCACTTCACGAGCGATCTATCAGTGGGCCTGTGCACGCCCGTAAATGAGGCAGAGAAGCTTAAGAAGCTTTATGGCAACGCGATTGTAACCCTGATTCCCGAAGGCAACGAAGTGGAAGTGCCCAGCGTCGGCGATCGCCCATCTCGCCTCATGCCACAGCGACTGCTTGGAGAAATTCTTGAGCCGCGCACGCGAGAGCTCTGTGAAATGTTGCGCGATACGTTGCGCCAAAACGGAATGTTTGAGATCTGCCTGGCGGGATTGGTGCTGAGTGGTGGCGGTTCCCGACTGCCGGGGCTGTTGGATATAGCGGAATCGGTTTTGCGGAAGCCAGTGCGGCTTTCGTGGCCCGTACCGCTGGCCAAAATGCCGACTGAGCTGGCGGAGCCAGAATTCGCTACCGCTTTGGGGATGGTGTATTACGGGCATCGGGCGCGCCTGGCGCGCGGTATTCAGGACACAAGGTGGAGTTCCCGATTAAAGGGTTTTTTTGCGAAAAACAGCGCTTGAGCGAAGTGGTCAGTGGTCGGTGGGCAGCAGTACGCAGGTAAAAACTATTTACGGTGGTGAATATGAAAAAAGATGAGGGTGGCATTCGCATCAGCTTCAACGAAGAGGCCCGCAACGACGCCAAGATCAAGGTCATTGGTGTGGGTGGAGGCGGTGGAAACGCCGTCAATCGCATGATCGACGCTGGCATGGAGGGAATTGAGTTCGTGGTGGCCAACACGGACTTGCAGGCGTTGCGAATGTCGCGCGCCCCAGTGAAGATTCAGTTGGGCGTGAAGCTCACAAACGGACTCGGTGCCGGGGCGAACCCGGAAGTGGGCCGCAAGGCCGCACTGGAGGACTCAGACAAGATCATCGAGGCACTCGAGGGTGCGGACATGGTCTTTGTCACCACCGGTCTGGGTGGAGGCACTGGCACAGGAGCGACCCCGATCATCGCATCGTTGGCCAGCGAGATGGGCGCATTAACCGTCGCTGTTGTAACGAAGCCTTTTGCCTTCGAGGGCAAGCGGCGCATGGCGCAGGCCGAGCGCGGAATCTCTGAATTGATGGAATCCGTCGACACGACGATCGTGATTCCAAACGAAAAGTTGCTGGCGGTCGCCGAGAACGCGGGATTCTTCGAGTCGTTCCGCGTCGCCGATGACATCCTGCGGCAAGGCGTACAGGGAATTTCGGACATCATTACGATTCCGGGGATCATCAACCGGGACTTTGCTGACGTGAAGGCGATCATGGCGGCGATGGGTTACGCCGTGATGGGAACGGCGACGGCAGCCGGTAACCACCGCGCCACCGATGCAGCACAGAAAGCGATCGCCTCTCCACTGCTGGAAGCGGGCGCGATCGATGGAGCGCGCGGGATTCTCATCAACATTACGGGGTCAACTTCGCTCAAGTTGGCCGAAGTGCAGCAGGCCTGCACCATCATTCAGAGCGCAGCTCACGATGATGCCAACATCATTTTCGGCGCAGTGCTGGACGAGAAGATGAAAGACAGCGTGAAGATCACGGTGATCGCAACAGGTTTCCGGGAAGTTCCCGCCATGCGGCGACGTCACCAGGAGGTCCACAACTCGTTTGCAGCTACGCACGCCGAGATGATGGAGTTTCCTGAGCCAGAACCGGCACCCTCGCCTCGATTCGAGCCCGATCCGGTTCCGGAGCGCATCATGATGCAGGAGACACCGATGGCTGCACCGGAGCCGATTGGCCTGGCGCAGGTCGAATCGGATACAGCATCCATCGACGTTGTTCGGAGCACCATGACGGCAAACTTCGAGGCCGACAATCTCGACGTGCCCGCATTCCTTCGTAAGCGCGGCGAGATCATGTAGGGATCCAGTGACCCTCAGGACGCTCATGGCGGTGGGCAGCGCCATGCGCACCTGGGGGTCAGTTTCTTTTTCGAAAGATGCAGCTATGCTGAGCCGTAGCTGGCTATTGCTTTTCCTTTTCAGCCTGTGAAAGTGTCGCCTCGTAAAACGTACCCAATCCTCAGAGGCTGTTGTTCCTGTCTGGTGATTCTTGTTCTTCATTCCTCTGTCGCTGGCCCTCTAGCCACTGCGAGCTCGTCTTTCACTCCTCACGTCAGCGGTTACCAGGTCGTTCATGTGTATCCGCATGATCCGGCCGCATACACACAAGGGCTGATATACAAGGATGGACATCTCTACGAGAGTACTGGACGGGAAGGTAAATCCTCGCTACGGATGGTCGATCTGGCCACAGGACAAGTTGTGCAGCGTTACGATCTTCCACCAGACCTTTTCGGGGAAGGCTTGACCGACTGGGGCGGCAACCTCATTCAGCTTACGTGGACTGCGGGGAAGGCTTTCGTTTATGACAGCTTCACCTTCAGCTTGCGTCAAACTTTTCGCTATAAAGGGGAAGGTTGGGGCCTCACGCATGATGCAAAATCGCTGATCATGAGCGATGGAACTTCCGTACTGCGCTTTCTGGATCCAACGACCTTTCGTGAAATCAGACGAGTTTCAGTTCTGGACGAGAACAAAAAGCCGGTCAGAAGCTTGAATGAGCTGGAATATGTTCGTGGAGAGATCTACGCCAATGTGTGGCAGACGGATCGTATCGTTCGAATCTCACCGCAAAGCGGGCGAGTTCTGGGATGGATCGACTTAAGCGGACTCATGGAGAAGCTAGCAGATCGGGAGGCGGTCTTGAATGGGATCGCGTATGACGACAAAGTCGGCCGCCTGTTCGTGACCGGAAAGTTGTGGCCGAAGTTGTTCGAAATCCGCATTGTGCATTAGCGCTTTTCTCGCCCCGCAAATGTTTCCGAAGGGAACCCCCCACCCAACAAGCTTGGCCAGCCTCTGCACACGCCGGGGGGCGTTCAAGCGTCGGTTCGTGCCGTGATGGCGTTGTACGAAGGTGCATGTCCATCAGAGACGCTTTCCCTTTGCAATCGCTCAGATAGGCTCAGAATACGCAGTTTTTGCGCATGTGAGTTCCATGGAACCAGAGCCCCGAAAAGGTCAGGTACCAAAGTTACTTTTACGGTAATCGGTCTGCGTTGACAATTTGTGTCAACGCGGAATGCGCAGCGTCTCCCCCTGAAAACAAGCGATTTCGCGGACGCAACCTTGTGGTGCAACGCTACTTGTCTGTCGATCGATAGGAGATCGAACGTATGTCACAACGGCTGGGAGACCTTCTCGTAAAAGAGAAAGTTATTACCCAGGAGCAGTTGACACAAGCGACCAAGGTTCAGAAGGAGACTAACTGCCGCCTGGGTTCAGCCCTGGTCAAGTTGGGCTTTCTGACGGATGAGGACGTTACCAACTTCCTCTCGCGCCAGTATGGTGTGCCCGCCATCAATCTCTCGTACTTTGAGATCGATCCAGCCGTCGTCAAGCTGATTCCGTTTGAAACCGCCAAGCGTTATCAGATTCTTCCGCTCAGCCGAGTAGGAGCTTCGCTCACCATCGCGATGGTTGATCCGACCAACGTCTTTGCGATGGACGATATCAAGTTCATGACCGGTTTCAACATCGAGCCGGTAGTCGCGTCGGAAAGTTCGATCACCGAGGGCATTGAGAAGGCTTACGGAACGACCAAGGAAGAAGATCTCGAGCAGGTGATGCAGTCGATCAACGAGATCGGCGAGGCCGATGTCGAACTGCAGGCCGAAGAACAAGAAACCGACCTCAACGAACTCGAGAAAGCTGCGGATGAGGCACCCATCGTCAAGCTGGTGAACCTGGTTCTGACCGACGCGGTCAAGCGAGGCGCCAGCGACATTCACATGGAACCTTACGAGAAAGAGTTCCGGGTCCGGTTCCGCATTGACGGCATTCTGCAAAGCATCATGTCGCCTCCGCTGAAGTTGAAAGACGCGATCACGTCGCGCCTGAAGATCATGGCAAAGCTCGACATCAGCGAGAAGCGCTTGCCGCAGGACGGCCGCATCATGTTGAAGATGGCGGTCGGCGGGAAGAAGAAGCAGCTGGATTTCCGCGTCAGCACGCTGCCCACCTTGTGGGGCGAAAAGATCGTCATGCGGTTGCTCGACAAGGAGAACCTGCGTCTTGATATGACCAAGCTGGGCTTCGAGCCGGAGTCGCTGGTCAAGTTCGAGAAAGCCATTTTGAAACCATACGGAATGGTGCTGGTCACCGGACCCACGGGATCGGGCAAGACCAACACGCTGTATTCCTCGATTGCGCGCCTGAACCAGCCCGACACCAACATCATGACGGCCGAAGATCCGGTCGAGTTCCAGTTGCAGGGTGTCAATCAGGTGCAGATGAAGGAGCAGATCGGCCTGAACTTCGCCGCCGCGCTGCGCGCGTTCTTGCGGCAGGACCCGAACATCATCCTGGTGGGCGAGATTCGAGACTTCGAAACGGCGGAAATCGCCATCAAGGCCGCACTGACCGGCCACTTGGTGCTTTCAACGCTGCACACCAACGGCGCCCCCGAAACGATTACGCGACTGATGAACATGGGCATCGAGCCCTTCCTGGTGGCGACGTCTGTGCACCTGATCTGTGCGCAACGACTGGTACGACGCATCTGCAAGGACTGTGCTGAGGTGATTGAGGTCCCGCATCAGACACTGCTGGAAGAGGGCTACACGCCGGAAGAGGCGAAGACGGTCAAGATACAGAAGGGCAAGGGTTGCGGGGTCTGCAACAACACCGGCTACAAGGGCCGTACCGGCTTGTACGAAGTGATGGAAGTGGATGACGAAATTAAGGAACTGGTGCTGGTCGGCGCGTCCGCTGTGGAATTGAAGAAGAAGGCCATCGAGCGCGGCATGATCACACTGCGGCGAAGCGGGCTGATCAAGGTCAGCCTGGGGATGACCACGCTGGAAGAAGTCGCCCGCGAAACGATTCACTGAGTTTAGGGGAGAGGGAACGATATGGCGCTTTCGTTAAGCGATTTGCTCAAAAGGATGCTGGAGATGGGAGGCAGCGATCTCCACATCACCACCAACTCACCGCCGCAGGTGCGGGTGCATGGACACCTGGTGCCGCTGGATCTGCCGCAGTTGACTCCGGCCGAGACCAAGCAGCTTGCCTACAGCGTGATGACCGATTCGCAGAAGCACCGGTTTGAGGAGAACCTCGAGCTGGACTTCTCGTTCGGGTTGAAGGGGCTGGCCCGCTTCCGCGCGAATCTATTCAATCAGCGTGGCGCAACCGGCGCGGTGTTTCGCGTCATTCCTTTTGAGATCAAATCCTTCAATCAGCTGGGACTTCCTGCGGTAGTCAGCAAGCTTTGCGATAAGCCGCGCGGGCTGGTGCTGGTGACCGGGCCCACTGGCTCGGGCAAGTCGACGACCCTGGCAGCCATGATCGACAAGATCAACACTGAACGGCACGATCACATCCTCACCATTGAGGACCCGATCGAGTTCGTCCACATGAACAAAAACTGCCTGGTCAACCAGCGTGAGTTGCACGCGGATACGAAGAGCTTCACTGACGCTCTCCGCGCCGCGCTCCGCGAAGACCCGGACGTGGTGCTGATCGGCGAAATGCGCGACCTTGAGACGATCGAGTCGGCGCTGCGCATTGCGGAAACCGGCCACTTGACGTTTGGCACGCTGCACACCAACTCGGCATCGTCGACCATTAACCGAATTATTGATGTCTTCCCGGCGCACCAGCAGCCCCAGATTCGCGCACAGCTCTCGCTGGTGCTTGAAGGCATCATGTGCCAAAGCTTGCTGCCGAAGGCGGATGGCAAGGGGCGCGCAATGTGCATGGAAATTATGGTGCCGAACGCGGCCATCCGGAACCTGATCCGCGAGGACAAGATTCACCAGATCTATTCGGCCATGCAGTCCGGACAGGAAAAGTTCGGTATGCAGACGTTCAATCAGTCTCTGGCGACGGCGTATTTCCAGAAGCAGATTACGCTGGAGACGGCGATGCTGCGGTCGAGCAATCAGGACGAGCTGCAGGAAATGATCAATCGGGGCGCGGGGCTAGTGAATCGACCGACCAGCTCTGCCGCCGGAATGGCGAAGGCTGCCGCTCCGCACAAACGGTAACGGCTAACGTTTCGCGAGCACGAAAACGGGTCATAAACGCAGGTTGAATCCGAGATGCCGCGAGGTCTCTCGGGAGAGAAGCAGGGAACTGAGGAGAAGGTCACCATGCCAGTTTTCACATTTTCAGGAAAGAGCGCATCGGGGGAGAAGGTTTCCGGCGAACGGGCCGCCGCCAATAAGGATGTCCTGCTGCAGCAACTGCGGCGGGAGCGGATCACGCCGGGAGCGGTGCGGGAGAAGGGCAAGGAATTCTCCCTGCCTACGTTCGGATCGGGCAAGGTCAAGACCAAGGACATCGCCATCTTCTTCCGGCAGTTCTCGGTCATGATCGACGCCGGCCTGCCTCTGGTGCAGTGTCTGGAAATTCTCGCCGCCAATCAGGAGAACCAGACCTTCCAGAAGACACTTAACGGCGTGCGGACAACGGTCGAAGGTGGCGCCACGCTGGCGAACGCCATGCGGCAATTCCCGAACGTGTTCGACGATCTCACCACGAACATGATCGAAGCCGGCGAAACGGGCGGTATTCTCGACGTCATTCTGCAACGTCTTGCATTGTACGTTGAGAAAGCAGTGCGCTTGCGCTCGGCGGTTAAGTCAGCCCTCATCTACCCGGTGGCCGTTGTCAGCATCGCCACATTGATTGTGGCGGCCCTGCTGAAGTACGTCGTACCGATTTTTGCCAACCTCTTCACCGGGCTGGGGGTCGCCCTGCCGTTGCCTACCCGCATCACCATGGGTCTGAGCGCTTTCGTCGGCCACTTCTGGTGGTTCTTCATTGCCGGTGGAATTGGCGGCGTATTTGGCCTCCGGCAGATCCGCAAGCATCCCAAAGGGTTGTATATCACGGACAAGCTTCTGCTGAAGACGCCCGTCATCGGAATGTTGTTGCGCAAGATTGCAGTGGCTCGCTTTACGCGAACGTTGGGCACGCTGATCACTTCAGGAGTGCCGATTCTCGAAGGCTTGGCCATCACGGCCCGCACTTCGGGCAATGCAGTGCTGCAGGAAGCGTTGATGAAGGTACGCAAGGCCATTGAGGAAGGCCGCACCATCGTCGATCCGTTGAAGGAATGCGGCGTGTTTCCCAACATGGTTACCCAGATGATCGGAGTGGGCGAGGCAACGGGTGCCATGGACAACATGTTGCAGAAGATTGCCGACTTCTACGAAGACGAGGTCGATGCGGCCACGCGAGACATGATGGCCATGCTCGAGCCTGCCATCATCGGCTTCCTGGGTGTTGCAGTCGGCGGCATCGTGATTTCGCTGTACATGCCGCTGTTCTCGATGATCGCGAAACTGGCCGGATAAAAAAGGGCAGGTGTTAGGTCTCAGGTGGCAGGCATTCGGTTTGAGGCTTGGTACTAGATTTTTTGTGATAGGGGATTGGTGTCAGGTATTGCGTACGAGGAGAAGGACAACTCGGTCAGAATGTCCTCCGTCTTGGCAGAACCTGGATAGGGTCTGTGACATGGGCTTATGCAAGCCCAAGTTCCTGAGGGCCAAGACCTAAGACCCAAGACCTGACGCCTGAGACCCGACACCTGACACCTGAACCTCAGGTAACTAGCATGCAATCGACGTTTGACGAGCGAAACTGGCTGGCCTGGCTGGTCAAGATTCGCATCCTCATCCTTACATTCCTTCTGGGAATCGAACTGACGGTCGCCCGCCTGGTGGACACCGGCGTGCCCCTGCGTGCCTTCGTCAGCACGATGCTGCTGTGGTACGCGATGTCCCTGTTCTATGTGTTGCTGCATTCCTTCTGGGATGAGGAGCGGGTGCAGGCGCTGTTGCAGGTGCTGACCGATCTGGCGCTCGTGACCTTGGTCGTGCATTTCACGGGAGCGTGGGACAGTTCCTTCAATTTCCTGTATCCGCTAGTCATCATTGTCGCGTGTGTTCTCCTACCACGCTGGTGGGCCTACCTCACGGCTTCTCTGGCGTTCATCTTGTATGGCGCGCTGCTGGAGTTGAACTACTACGGTACCGTTCCGTCATTTGCTACTACCCATCCGGAACTGCGAGCGTTGCAGGCGATTACTTTCGTCAACTTGTTTGCATTTCTCGCGGTGGCCTATCTGGCGAGCCTGTTATCAGCCAAGCTTCGCCAGGTCGATGTCCAGTTAAAAGACACGAGTGGTGCACTGCAGAGCCTGCAGGCATTGCATGAGAACATCATCCAATCAATCAGCGGTGGGTTGATCACGACCAGCCTGGATGGGCGCATTACCCTGATGAACACCGCGGCACGCAAGCTCCTGGATTGCGGCGATGAGCTGCTGGGCAGATCGGTTAACGGGCTATTTGTGGATCCTTTACCCAGCGTGGGTTCCTTGCGGGCGCACGGTGAAGTGCGCTTTCAGCCAGCCAACGGTTTTCGTAAAACTTTTCGCGTGATCGTTTCGACGCTTACTGTTCCGGGGCGGGATGACGAAGGTTTCGTTTATACATTTGACGATCTGACGGAAATCCGTCGTCTGGAGCGGGAAGTTCGCATGCAGGACCGGTTGGCGGCAGTGGGACGACTGGCAGCTGCGATCGCGCACGAGATCCGCAATCCGCTTACTTCGATCGCGGGCTCAGTCAGCATGCTGTCCAGTGCGACAGAGATCACCGACGAGCAAAAACAGCTTCTGCAAATCGTGACTCGCGAATCCGACCGTCTGAACAATATCATTACCGATTTTCTGGCCTACTCACGCGGCAAGCAGTATCGCTTCGAGAAGACCGACCTGCTGCCCTTGCTGGAAGACACCCTGACGCTGCTCGAGAATCGCATGGTGGCTGAAAACACCGGCATCCATATCGAACGTAATTTCAAAGTGCCGCAGGCCTTTGCTCTCGCTGACGGCGACAAGATCAAGCAAGTGTTCTGGAATTTCTGCCAGAACGCAGTGCGGGCTATGAAAGATGGCGGCACGCTGACGGTGACTGTGGAGTCCTCAGGCGATGACTGGCAAATCAACTTTGCCGACACAGGGCATGGCATGACTCCCCAGCAGACGGAAAAAATCTTCGAGCCTTTTCAGTCCGGATTTGAGGGAGGAACCGGGCTCGGGCTCGCCATCGTCTATCAGGTTGCGCAGGCGCATGAAGGCAAAGTGTGGGCCCGATCGCGTCTCGGTGAGGGTACAACCTTCGTATTCCGGTTGCGCAAGCTGAATTTTGGAGTGCACCGGCAGCAACATTCCAATACATCCAAGAAAGCGTTGCCGGCGGGGAAAGCTGATGCGGAAGCGCAAGGCGCAGCCGCAGGAGGGAGAGCGCATGGCTAATATCCTGGTATGCGACGATGAGCGCTCTATCTGCGAAATGCTGGATATCGCGCTGCGGCGCGACGGCCATAAGATCGAGACGGTCAATGGAGGTGAAGCCGCGAAGCGGAAAATCGACGGCGCACTCTACGACCTCATCATCACCGACATTAAGATGCCGAATGTTGATGGCATTGACGTGCTCCGCCACGCCCACTCGACCTCGCCCGATTCGGCGGTGATTCTCATGACAGCCGTGGACGACTATGAAGCGGCAGTGGAGGCCGTGAAAGCCGGCGGTGCTTCTGACTACATTCGCAAGAGTCCGGGCCTGGTGGATGAGATCAAGCTGGCGATCAGTCGCGCTCTGGAGAAAGTCTCCCTAAGCAAACAGAATTTCGCGCTGCGGCGGGACGCAGCCGCCCGCAATTCGCTGGACAACATCATCGGAGCTAGTCCAGCGATGGAAAAGCTCAAGCAAACCATTCGCACCGTTGCCTCGACGGGCAGCACCATTCTTATCTACGGAGAGAGCGGGACTGGCAAGGAACTGGTTGCACGCGCTGTGCATGTGTGTTCCCCCCGGGTTGCGGAGTCGTTTGTCTCCGTAAACTGCGGAGCATTTCCTGAAACGCTCCTTGAGAGCGAATTGTTTGGCTACGTGAAGGGGGCGTTCACTGGAGCGAACCAGAACAAGCGCGGGCTGTTCGAGGTTGCCGACGGTGGCACGATTTTCCTCGACGAAATCGCCGAGATGACGCTGGCCATGCAGGTAAAGCTGCTACGCGTTCTGCAGGAACGCACGGTGCGTCCAGTCGGGGGGACGACCGAAATCCCGATCGACGTGCGTGTCATAGCCGCGACCAATCGCGATCTCGACAAGTTGGTTGCGGAAAACACATTCCGTGAAGATCTCTACTATCGGTTAAGCGTAATCCCTATCCGCGTGCCCGCTCTTCGCGAACGAAGGGAAGACATTCCGCTGCTTGTCAACCACTTTCTCAAGAAGTATGGCCCGGCTGCGGGCAAAAGCATTGTGCGGGTTGATCCCCACTCGTTGGCAACTCTCTGCGAATACGAATGGCCCGGCAACGTGCGTCAGCTCGAAAACACCGTCGAGCGTGCCGTTGCGCTGGAAACCAGCGAGCAATTGCACGTCGAGTTGCCTGCCGAGCGCCCAAAAGCCAAGGCAGCAGCGGCGGCTGCAGGGATTGCAGGAGTGCCGGAAGTGTCTGCCGGTTCCATTCTGCCCGAAGGGCTCGACATGGAAAAATACGTGGCGCAGATCGAGCGTGCGCTGCTACTCGCAGCCCTGAATCAGTCTCACGGTGTGCAAACCAAGGCCTCGGATGTGCTGGGAATCTCGTATCGTTCTTTCCGGCACTTGATGAAGAAGTACGAGCTGTAAGGGCAGGTGTTAGGTCTTAGGGGTCAGGCGTTGGGTTCGTGCTCGAGGCAGTTGGCTCGTAGCCTCGGGGCGACCAAAACCCAAAAGCCCAA
>Ga0075434_100002019_pt1 | contig 17641 bp, 14 predicted proteins | sample RhiMethybrSRZTD3_FD_75298 | JGI IMG/M metagenome (GOLD analysis project Ga0075434, IMG submission 75298) | Populus rhizosphere microbial communities from Tennessee, USA - Rhizosphere MetaG P. TD hybrid SRZTD3 | ecosystem: Host-associated > Plants > Roots > Rhizosphere > Soil | place: USA... | reverse complement strand
TTCTCGGTCCGCAGATAGCCGTAGGCGCTCGTGACGCCCTGTCCATGGATCGTGCCGTCTTCCACCGTCCATTTCTCTTTGCCGACCTCGGCCCAGTTGGTCAGGTCCTTGCCGTTGAAAAGACGTACCCACTGCTCACCGGGATACAGCGGCCGGTTGGTCGGTACCTGCGCTGCCATCGTCCGCGATAGAGTCAGCACACACAGGACGGTCATCGGTATCCACGATCTCGGAGCGGGTCGACGCATGTCATCCTCCTGACGAATTCAGCCGCCCGGGATCATACTGCGTCGACCGCCGCGCCGGCAGCCCTTGAAAAAAACCCGCCGCGAATACCGCTCTGCTAGAATCCCCCCGCCGCTTCCAGGAGGCCCTATGAACGCTCTGTTCGATCGTTCGCGATCCACGCCGTTTCTGCGTCTGCTCCTCGTCGGCGTGACGATTTCCATGCTGGCATCCGCGCCGGCGCTTGCGCAGGTTCTCTACGGCAGCGTGGTGGGTGTGGTGAGAGATGCGCAGGGAAGCGTCGTTCCCGGCGCGACCGTCACGCTCGTCAACGTGGATACGAATCTCACCCGCGATACCGTCACAGACGCGCAGGGGGCATACAACTTCACGAACGTGCTGGCGGGGCCCTACGACGTCAAAGTGTCGCTGACCGGATTCCGTGAAGCGATCCGATCGCGCGTGCCGGTGACGACGGGGCAGGTCAGCCGCGTGGACATGGCCATGGAAGTGGGCGCGCTCAGTGAAACCGTCACCGTGAGGTCCGCCGCTCAGTTGCTCCAGACCGACAAGGCCGACGTCAAGACCGAGATCAAATCGGACGCGATCGTCAATCTTCCGCTGAATCAGTACCGCAATTATCAGGCGCTCGTCGTCCTCGTTCCCGGATCGCTTCCGCCGACGTTCCAGAACGCCGAGACCGACACGCCGCAGCGGTCGCTGAACGTGACCGTGAACGGCCAAAGCGGCGCGGCGAACACCACGCTGACCGACGGCACGACGAACGTCAACGTGAACATGCCCTACCACCAGATCTACGTCCCGCCTGCGGAGACGATCGAAACGGTGAACATCACCACGGGCAGCATGGACGCCGAGCAGGGAATGGCGGCGGGCGCGGCGATCACGGTCATCACGAAATCCGGCACGAATACGTTCAAAGGCTCCGCATTCGAGTTCTTCAATGACGAGGCGCTCAACGCGAGACCGTACTACTTCGGCCGCGGCGCGATACCGAACAAGCTGCCCGTCAGGCGTCAGACCGCCGGCGGCACGCTCGGCGGCCCGATCCTGCACAACCGGGTGTTCTTCTTCGGGTCGTACGAGGGATATTTCAGCCGCACGAACCGGTTCACGTTCTTCACCGTGCCGAACGCGGCGCTGCGCAACGGCGACTTCAGCAACGCGCTCAACACGAACGGCACGCTGCAGCGCATCTACGATCCGCTGAGCGGCGATCTCGCAACGGGCACCGGCCGGGTGCAGTTCGACAACAACATGATTCCCGCGAGCCGCATCAACCCGATCGCGAAAAAGCTGCTCCAGATGTACCCGCTGCCGAATGTGGAAGGGACGGGCGCGGGCAATCTGACCAACAACTATCGCGTCCAGCAGCTCGCCACCACCGACCGGCACAACGTCGATTTCAAGATGAACTGGAACCGCAGCCGGGCGCACCAGATCTGGGGCAAGTACAGCCAGATGAAGGCGCTGGTCGACGACCTGTTCTCGTTCCCGCTTCCGACGTCAGACGACGATGGCGGTCATACGCAGGTCTATCAGGTCACGGGCGGACAGACGTGGTCCTTGAGCCCGACGCTGCTGCTCGACAGCTCGCTCGGCGTCTCGATCAACCACGCGTTCGTGAGCTCGCCGGACTTCCATCTCGGCAACTTCGGTCTCGACCTCGGCATTCCCGGCACCAACGATCAAGGACGCGGAGATCCGCGCTACGCCGGCATGCCTCAGTTCTCGACCGGATTCAGCGCGCTCGGCGGCACGCCCACCTGGAGCCCGATCTACATGACGCAGAACATCGTCTCGTTCAACACAAACGTGACGAAGGTGCGGGGCAGCCATGAGTTCAGGGGCGGGTATTTCCTCAATCACTTCACCATGGAGAACTGGCAGCCGGAGCGAGCGAACCCGCGCGGCAACTTCGCGTTCAACGGGGCCGCCACGCGGACGTTCGGAACGGGTTCGCAGACGGCCAACTTCTACAACCAATACGCGCAGTTCCTGCTCGGGCTCGTGAGCACGGCCAGCAAGAGTTTTCAGTACGAGCTGTTCACGACGAACGAATATCAGCACGCGTTGTTTTTCCGGGATCGGTGGACCGCGTCGCCCAAGCTCACGCTGGATCTGGGAGTGCGATGGGAGTACTACCCCATCATGCACCGCGCGAACCGACAGATCGAAATGCTCGATCTGAACACGCTCGACGTGCTCATCGGCGGCGTCGGCGGCAACCCGAAGAACATGGGCCTCAAGGCGCCGCTCGATACGTTCGCCCCGCGGGTGGGCATCGTCTATCGCCTGAACGAAAAGACGGTGCTTCGCAGCGGCTATGGCAGCACGAACGACGCGCGAGGCATGTCCGCTCAAGAGGCGTTCCGCGGCGATTTGAGCTACCCGCTGGTTCTGAACTCCACCTTCACCGCCCCGGCGACGCAGTCGACGTTCGGGTGGTACGCCCCGCTGGATCAGGGGATTCCGCCGCTCGTCGGACCGGACCTGAGCAGCGGCCGCGTTCACCTGCCGAACACGTTCGGGATGCAGACAGCCGTTCCAAGCACGACGGAGCGCGGCACGACGCACTCGTGGAACGTTACAGTCGGGCGGCGTCTGCCGCTGGACTTCACGGTCGATCTCGGCTACGTAGGCAACAAGCTGGTTGGCGGCCTGCAACCCGTCAACGTGAACCCGGTGATGCACCTCGGTGGCGGCCAGGCCGATCGGCCGTACTTCGTCGCCTTCGGCCGGCAGCTTCCGATCAGCGTGTACAAGCCATACCAGAAGACGACGTATCACTCGCTTCAAGTTGGCGTGAACCGGCCGTTCACGCACGGGCTGCTGGTGAAGGGGCAGTACACGTTCAGCCGGTCGCGCTCGCTCGCGCTGAACTACGAGCTGCCGACGCCAGAAGCGCAGGATCGCAACTGGGCGCGGGCCGGCAACGATCGGCCACACGTGATGCAGATGTCGTTCGTGTATCAGCTGCCGTGGCAGACTCACGGTCGCCAGAGCATCGCGAAGTCCGTCATCAGCGACTGGCAGATCAACGGCATCGTTGCGGCGTTCAGCGGGTCGCCGTTCACGGTCACGGCCGATGGCGCGACGCTCAACACGCCTGGCAACACGCAGACGGCCGACCTGGTTGGCACAGTCAACAAGATCGGCAAGATCGGTGCTGAAGGGTTCTACTTCGATCCCGCCGCGTGGGCACAGCCAGACGGTGTTCGCTTCGGCAACACCCGGCTCAATCAGTTCCGCGGACCGGGCGGCTGGAATCTCGACATGTCGGTGTTCCGCTATCTTCCAATCGGCGGCACGCGCAAACTCGAACTGCGAGTGGAGGGCACGAACCTGACGAACACGACCAAGTTCGGCAATCCGCAGGGCAGCTTCACGAACGGCGATTTCATGCGCATCTTCGGGCTGTACAGCGCGTACGCCGAGCGGCAGGTGCGGCTGGCGATGCGATTCAGTTTTTGAACTCGCTGCCGCCGGGATGTGGGATCCGGGATGAGGGATCCGGGATCCGGGTTCGGTATTGACAACCAGCTGTAGGGCGGGGTCGTCCGCCTTCGCCAAGGCTTCGGCGGACCGCCGTAGCTTTAACGGAGGCTGGTCAGACCCCCGCCAGTCGCCTTTCCGCATGACCAGCGCATTTCAGCTCAGGGAAGCACGCGCGAATGACATTCCCGCCCTGGCCTCGCTGCACGTGAATACGTTCAACGAGACGCATCGAGGTGGGCGGTCCGGAGGTCCGTCGTACGAACTGCGGGAACAGCAGTGGCGCGAAGCGTTCGGCCGGCCGGCTTGTGGGTGGTTTTGCTACGTCATTGAAGACGATCGCCGCGAGCTAGTCGGCTTTGCCAAGGGCACGCCACATGATGGTGGGGTACCCGGCTATGCTGGCGAACTCAACAAGCTCTATCTGCTTCGGCGAGTACAGCGTCATGGTCTCGGTCGGCTCCTGGTCTGCGCGGTCGCGCGGCGGTTCGTTGAAGAGGGCGTCAACTCGATGCTGCTTTTCGGCGATGCGAACAGCCCGTCGAACGGCTTCTACGAGGCCCTTGGCGGTGAACGGCTCGTGAGTGACAGCGGCGAGTTTCACGGGGGCTACGGGTGGCGGGACCTTGGGGCCCTCATCACTCGCTGCTGTGGCGCATAAGGACTCGCTCCGCAATTCGCCCGCCGCCTGGTTCGGCATCACGCTTGCGACATTCTGGATCGCACTGCTAATCCACGAAGCTGCGCACGCCGCGGCCGCGCACTTGATGTATCCGGCAACCGATCCGTCGGGCGGCTACGCGGTGCCGCGCGACGACTTGCTGGTGGTGGGCGCGGGGCCAGCGGTCACGCTCGCGATGGTCGTCGCGTGTGCCGCCGCGTATCGTCAGCTGGGCAAGTTGCGCGCGTTTGGAATCGCGGTCATCGCATTCGGGTTGTCACGTCTTCTCGTGATCGGACCGACAACGCTGTTGAGCCGCGGCATGAACGACGAACGCGCGGTCGCCAACGTCCTTGGAGTGTCGGTACGCCTGCTCTGGATCGCTGAGGCACTCACGGTGATAACGGCCGCGGCTGTCGTTGCGCGTGCCACGTCTCTGGTTCAGGCCCGTCGTGCGGTGATTGCAATCGCTGCTGGAATTGCGGTCGGGTGGGTTTCCGCGCTCACACTCGGTCGAGCAATAGGTCTGCCGATCTGACAGCTTTTGGGTGGTTGATGTCGAACATCGAGTAGGGACGTGCCGCGGATTGTCATACTCGCGACTCGCGCGGTCCGGGATCCGCGGCTTCGTTTCTTCGTGCCTCCAGCTGTCAGCTCGTGTCACCGTGACGGCAGGTTTTCAGGACGGCCTCGTGATTTGCCATCCGTGATCCGTCCGGATATTCTCCGCGTGGCTTCGGAAGGAGAGGTCGATGGCACGCAAAGTGATTTACTGGATCACCACGGGCTTCGTCGGCGTGATGGGTGTGTTTGCCGGGATGGCGTACCTGATGGGATCTCAGGAGGCGGTGACAGGGTTCGCGCACGTCGGCTATCCGCAGCAGCTCCGCATCCTGCTGGGCATCGCCAAGCCGCTCGGCGCGATCGCGCTCCTCGTGCCTGGCTGGCCTCGTCTGAAGGAATGGGCGTACGCCGGCTTCACGTTCGCCTGGATCGCAGCCATCGTCGCGCATTATCGGGCCGACGGCGCCGCGGCGGCGGCGCCCCCCGCCGTGTTCCTCGTCGTCCTCGCCGTCTCGTACCTGACACGGCCGGCCGGCCGGTGATGACCTCGCGACAGCCGTCGACGAATCGACTTTCAGGAACACGGCCGGTCTTGCTCGCGCGCGCGGCGGGGGCGTTCTATCTCCTCACGATCCTGACCGGAGCCGTCGCGCAGGGCTTCATTGCCGAGAAGCTCATTGCCGCCAACGATGCCGCGGCGACGGCCAACAACATCCTCACGCACAAGGCCCTGTTCCAGGCGGGGTTCACGATCTATCTCGTCGAGATGACGTGCCAGTTCATCGCCACCGTACTTTTCTACGAGCTGCTGAAGCCTGTCAGCAAAACGCTGTCGTTGACGGCGGCGGTCCTCGGTCTTGCCGGATGTGCCATCAAGACTGTCAGCCGCCTCTTCTATCTCGCGCCGCTCCTGATTCTGGAAGGCCCGCAGTATCTGGACGTATTCAACGTTCAGCAGCGTCAGGCGCTGGCGCTGTTGCTGCTCGATGTGAACGACCACGGCGCCGGAATCGCGCTGGCGTTCTTCGGATTCGGCGCCCTCCTGAAGGGGTACCTGATCCTGAGGTCCACGTTCCTGCCTCGCATTCTGGGCGTGCTCGCGATACCCGCAGGTCTGGCTCTCCTCACGTTTCTGTCTCCAACGCTCGGGTACAAGGTTTTCTCGTACGTGGCTCTTCTCGGCATGATCGGCGCCATCCCGCAGATCGTGTGGCTTCTCGTGTTCGGCGTGAACGAACAACGCTGGAACGAGCAGGCGCGAAGCGTGTCGTCCTAGCGCAACGGAGCACCCAGTGAAGCTCGCACGCGGTACCCTGCTCGTACTCCTCGCCCTGACCTGCCTGCTGCAGTGCGTCGAGGGTCTCGCCTCCATCGCGAACCCCGCCGGCATGATGGAGGGGCTGAGCCTGGCGATGGCGCCAGGCGTCGAAGTGCCGCTCACGTTCCTGGGCGTTTCGATGATCGTGCGCGGAGCGGTGACGGCGATTGCGTTCCTCTGGGTGATGACGCGCAAGCCGGAGGGAGTGTTCCTCGCAAGGTTCACAGCCCTGACGATTCTTGTCAGTGCGCCGGTTGTCTATCTGAAACTGCACCGATCCGACTTCGCCGTTGGCGACCTCGTGCAGGGATTGCTCCTGCTGGTGCCCGCACTGGTGGTCAAAAGCGAGCGCTGAGGGCTCGGCCGTTCTCACCGACGTGCCCGACTGCACGCGGCTCTCGATCCGGAGCGTCCCGCCAATTCGCGCGGTGCGCTCGCGCATGCTCGTCAATCCGAAACCGTGCGATGCCGCCCGATCGAGATCGAAGCCCCGGCCGCTCTATTGCCGCAGCGCTACAAGCGGGTCCATGCGCGCGGCGCGCTGCGCAGGGAGGTAGCAGGCCGCGGCTGCAACGATCAGTAGAATGGCGGGCACACCGGCGAAGACGGCTATGTCGACCGGCCCCTGCAGAAAATCCAGTGCCGCGACGAACGCCACCAGCCAGCCGGCGAGGCAGCCGGCTGCAACGACGGCGAGGCTTTCGTTCATGAGGCCCAGCACGATCCGGCGCGTTGTCGCTCCGAGCGCGACCCGCACACCAATTTCCGTCGTGCGAAGCGATGCGGTGTAGGAGACGACGGCGTAGATGCCGATTGCGGCGAGGATCAGCAGGAGGGGCCCGGCCACGGCGAAGATGCGCGCCGGCACGCGGCGGAAGATCAGATTTGCCTCGATGTGATCGTTGAGCGTCCGCACGTCGTAGAGGGGAAGCTCGGGATCCAGCTCTCGAACGACTCGCCGAAGCTCGGGGGCGAGTGCGGTTTCGGCACCAGGGTTCGTGCGCAGGTGAATCTCACCCAATGTGGCCGCGCGGTCCCGGTACGAGTAGTAGACAATCGGCAACGGCGGATCGCCGAATGCGTTGTAGATCGAGTTGGCAGCGACACCCACGATGACGTACGAGCGCCCTCGCGAATCGAGGCGGCGGCCGAGCGGCTCGGCCCCGGGTAGATACTGGCGGACGAACTCTTCGTTGACGATCGCCTGCGGTGGCGAAGTCGTATCGTTCAAATCTGCGAAGTCGGTCCCGACCCGGAGCGGGATGCCCATCACATCGAAGTAGCCCGGCGTGACCGTATTGGCGAGCGCCTGATCCAGCGTTCCGTCGGCGCGCGCCCGTCCTTCGACGGCGAATTCGCGCGTCGGCAGCCCGTGAATATCCAGCGGCACCGACGCCGCGATTGCCGCTCCTTCTACTGCCGGCAGCGCGCGCAGCCGCTCGAGCAGCGCCGCCGTGAACTCGCGAGTCGACGCTTCGCGTGGCTGCCGGCCTGTGAGGTCGTACCCTGCGAGCAGTACGCCGCCGCGGCGGAAGCCTGGATCCGTCACGCGGGTCTCGATCAGACTTTGGAAAAAGGATGCGGCGACGACCAGGACGATGACCGCCATTGCGACTTCGGCCGCCATGAGCGCGTTGCGAAGCGAGCCCCGCGCCGGCGTGTTCGGGCCCGTGCGCAGCGCGAGCGTCGGATCGAGCCGTGCGAGCTGGAGCGCTGGCGCCGCGCCGAACAGAAGGCCGCAGCCCACACCGAGCGCGGCAGCCGCCGCAGCGGTCGCGGCGTCGAAGCTGGTGTGGAACACAATCGGGATTCCGCGCACGCGCAGCGGCGGAATAGCCCGGAACGCATCCGTGCCCCACAGCCCGATTGCCGCGCCGAGCAGCGCGCCCGCGGAGGCAAGTATCAGGTTTTCAATCAGGAGCAGCCGGACGATGCGCCAGCGTCCGGCGCCGACCGCGAGCCGCACGCCAATTTCGCGCTGCCTGGCGCTCGCGCGGGCGAGCACGAGGTTCGCGGTGTTCCCGCACATCGCCAGAAGCAGCAGCAGCGTCAAACCCTGAAGGACACCCAGAGAGACTTCAAGGAACCGCTGCGGCCCCCGCGGCGCCTGCGAGAACGACAGGAGATCGGCCTGCACCGGCGCGTTGGTCTGCGGGTATGTGCGGGCGAGATCGTGCATCACCGCATCGATCTCCGTCCGTGCTCGGGCGCGCGTCGCCCCTGGAGCCAGTCGTCCGAGGACCGAGTAACCGCGAATGCTGCGATCGTCCAGCTCGCGCGAGCCGTCGAAGAGAACCGGCGCAAGCGTCGCGGGCAGCCACAGATCGAAGCTCAATCCGAGCGTCGTCCCCTCGAAGCCGCGAGGGGCGATGCCGATGATGGTCACGTCGCGCGCGTTGATGCGCAGCGTTCGCCCGACGACGTTTGGTGTAGCGGCGAGGCGCGTCTGCCAGAACTGGTGCGAGACGATCGCGACAGGCGCACCGCCGGGAGTCGAGGTCTCGTCGGCGCGGAAGAACCGGCCGGCGGTTGGATGCAATCCCAGGACGTCGAAGTAGTTCCCCGATACGAGCAGACCGTTGCCGCGCTCGACACGACCCGGGTCGCCGACATAGAGAGGGACCATTCGGAACGCGAACAGGCCATCAATCGAGGCCACGCGGTCCGCGAGGTCGCGGTATTCCCGCCAGGACGTGCCGACGTAAATGCCGGCATCAGTTCGCGGCTCGATCAGCTGCAGGCTCGCGCTGTCCCGGACCGTAGGCAGCGGATGGATGATGACAGCCTCGATCCAGGAGAACACGACGGCGTTGACGCCGATCCCCACCCCGAGCGAGGCCACGATCACGGCGGCGACCAGCGGCATTCGCGCGATCGTGCGGCACGCGTAGCGGAAGTCGGCGAACATCAGTGTCCGTGAATGGCGGCGCCCAGATGCCGCATGAACGCGTGGCCCCTGGCGCGCATGCCGAACGCGAGCGTCAGGACGACCAGGACCGCGACGAGTACGACTGCGAATGAGCGGGGTTTCATGACGCGGAGCTTATGAGCTCGAGGCTGAATGCTCGATGAACGCGGCGTTCAGCCTGTGTTCAGCTTCGAATGCGCTATAAGAAGCTCGGAGTAATCGCCCTGCGGATCCTGGTCGTCGAAGATGAGGCGCGGCTCTCACGCCAGCTCGCCACAGCGCTCACGGGCGCCGGCTACGTCGTCGACTGCGCGGTGGACGGCGCACGCGCGGACTTCCTCGCTCAAACGGAGCGGTATGACGCCATCGTGCTGGATCTCGGGCTGCCGAAGGTCGACGGGCTCACGCTGCTGCGGCGGTGGCGCGACGCCGGGGTTGGCGTGCCCGTCCTGATCCTGACGGCGCGGGGGAGCTGGCACGAGAAGGTGCAGGGGATCGATAGCGGCGCTGACGATTACGTCGCGAAGCCGTTTCGGATCGAGGAGGTGCTCGCCCGCCTGCGGGCGTTGATCCGCCGGGCGGCTGGCCACGTGACGAGCGAGCTGCGATGCGGCGCGGTGTCCCTCGATTCGCGCGCGGCGAGGGTGACGGTGAACGGACATCTGGTGAAGCTGACCAGCCACGAGTTCCGTGTACTGTCGTACTTGATGCACCACCGCGGGCGCGTCGTGCCGCAGTCCGAGCTGAGCGATCACATCTACGCGCAGGACGCGGACCGGGATTCGAATACCGTTGAAGTGTTCATCGCGCGCCTCAGGCGCAAGCTGGCGACTCCAATCATCGAAACCGTTCGAGGCCTTGGCTATCGCATCGAAGATGAGGGAGGGCGGTGACGTCGCTTCGGACGCGTCTCGGCATCGGCGCACTCTTCTGGTCCGTCGGGCTGTTCTCGGCGACGACCATCGCGATCACCCTTTATCCAGAGCTCGCAAAACCGATCGCCCGCGTTCACCAGCACGGAGTCATGGCGGCCCTGATCTCCGTCATCTCAATGGCGGCGGGCTTTGAGCTGGTGCGTGCGGCGCTGGCGCCGCTGGAGCGCATCCGGCGGCGACTGTCGGATGTGCAGACGGGATCGGCGCGGCAGCTTGGCGGACGCTACCCGGCCGAAGTGCAGCCGCTCGTCGACGATCTCAATGCGCTGCTCGCGCACCGCGAACGTGCGCTGCAGCGCGCACTCGCCAAGGCAGGCGATCTCGCGCACGGCCTCAAGACGCCGCTCGCCGTGCTTTCGCAGGAAGCGCAGCGCGCGGAAGCCGCCGGCCGCGACGATCTCGCCGCCGCGATCGGCGAGCAGGTCGAGCGGATGCGACGGCATGTCGAGTATCACCTCGCGCACGCGCGAGCCGCCGCGGCCGGCGTGTCCTCCGGCGCGCACTGTTCCGTGTCCGCGGCTGTCGAAGGCCTCTCGCGTGCACTGCTCAGGCTCAACGCCGATCGGCATCTGAAGCTCGATGTCGACGTCGCCGTCGATCATGATGTCCGGTGCCAGCGTGAGGATCTGGAAGAAATGGTCGGCAACCTGCTCGACAACGCGTTCAAATGGGCGCGCGCGTCCGTCCGGGTGTCGTCGGCGGCTCACGACGGCGCCGTGGAGATTCTGATCGACGACGACGGGAGCGGCATCGACGCGTCGCTGCACGATGCGGTGTTGCAGCGCGGGGTCAGGGCGGACGAAGCATCACCCGGCACAGGTCTGGGCCTCGCCATCGTCCGCGATCTCGCGGAGGTGTACGGCGGCGCCATCGCGCTGGAACGCTCGCCCCTGGGAGGTCTGCGAGCGCGCCTGCGATTGCCGGCAGCGCAGCCCGCCAGTAGTAGAGACGGGGCCTGCTGATTCGACATACGTGCGTCACTCCATTGGAGTACCCTCTTCCCGCATATTGAGGAGGACCCGTGAAACGCCTCGTCCTGACCCTGACCCTGCTCGCCCTGATGGGCGGCGCCTGGACCGCCTTCGACGCGTATCGCATGAAGCATCCGGCCACGGGAAAGGAAATCACCGTACCGGGCCCGAACGGGTCGAACGCGCTGCTCGTGAGCGGGTGGAAGACAACGCCGGCGGGCCGGCAGCTCGCGTCGGGAGACATGATCCTCAGCGGCCAGGTGAGCCCCGACGGCAAGCTCTTCGCCTTCACCAACACGGGCTACACGCATCACGCGCTGCACATCGTCGATCTGGCGACCGAGAAGGAAATCGCCACGTTCCAGATGGAGCAGGCGTGGAGCGGCTTGACGTTCTCGCCGAAAGGCGATCGCATCTACGTGTCGAACGGCGCCGGCTACAAGTACAGTGACATCCAGATCTTCGACCGATGGGACGAGCGCCCGCGGCCCGAGCGAGCGGCCGGAGGGCAGCGCCGCGAAGCGGCGCCCGGGAGCGAGAGCGCGTGGGGGTCGGGCCCCACGCGCAGTGAGAATGCCGGGTGGAAGGAAGCCCGCGTCGGATACACGCTGTACGGCGCGCAGAAGGATCTGACCGCGGTCGCGTGGCTGGGCACGTCGCCCGACGGGGCGCTCCTGTATGCGCTGAACAACTCCGACCAGCAGCTCTACATCATCGACACGCACGGCGGTCGCGCAGTCGCGCGACAGCGCGTCGGCGACCATCCGATCTCAGCGCGGCTCTCGAAGGACGGCAAAACGCTCTACGTCGCGAACCTGGGATCCGCGAGTGTCGCGATCGTGGACGTGAGCGACGCGAGCCACCCGAAAATCGACGGGTCGCTCGTCACGGATCCGCATCCGAACGACATTGCGCTGACATCCGACGGCCGGCTGTTCGTGTCGTGCGGCAACACGAACAACGTGATCGCGTTCGACCTGAAGACGCGCCAGCGGCTCGAGGTGATCAGCACCGCGCTCGGTCCGAAGGCGCCGGCGGGCAGCACGCCGAATTCGCTTGCGCTGTCGCCCGACGGCAAGCGGCTCTACGTCGCGAACGCGGACAACAACTCGGTGTCCGTGATCGACGTCGCGGATCGCGGCAAGAGCCGGCCGCTCGGGTTCCTTCCGACGGGCTGGTATCCGACACTGGTCACGACGACCGCCGACGGGAAGCGCGTCATTGTTGGAAGCGGGAAGGGCAACGGGACGGGACCGAATCTGGTCAAGCGGCCGATCGATCAAACCGCGCCCGCGGTCAGCTTCCAGCATCACGGCAATCAGCTGAATGGCCTGGTCTCGTTCATCGATACGCCCGACGCAGGCCGCCTGTCGACGTATACGAAGCAGGTCTACGACAACTCGCTGTATCGCGACACGCAGCTCGAGACCTCTGGAACCGCGGCGACGACGGTCATCCCGGCGAAGGTCGGCGAGGGATCGCCGATCAAGTACGTGCTCTTCATCATGAAGGAGAACCGCACCTACGATCAGGTGTTCGGGGATCTGAAACAGGGCAACGGCGATCCGAGCCTGACGCTGTTCGGCCGCGACGTGACGCCGAACCAGCACGCACTTGCGGAGCAGTTCGTGCTGCTCGACAACCTGTACTGCAGCGGCGAGGTCTCGCAGGACGGCCAACCGTGGACGACGTCGGCGTACGCGACGGACTTTACGCAGCGCGCGTGGACACTGAGCTACTCGAAGCACGGCGCGCTCGTTACCGGCGGCGGCGTCTCCGATCAGTCCACGCCCTACATCTGGGAGCTCGCGAAGCAGCACGGGCTCAAGGTGATGACCTTCGGCATGGGCAACCGGCGCGGCGTCGCGGAGATCCGCAGCACGCGGTTCGAGCAGCAGATCGTGGACCCGATGGTGGAGCAGCGCCCGGCCGGTGAGCAGGCCCCGCGCGGGCGCGATTACCTGCGCGCCGATCGCTTCGTCGAAGAGTTCGAGGAGATGGACCGGAACGGCACGGTGCCGAACTTCATGTTCATGTCGCTCGGCGAGAACCATACCCAGGGCACCACGCCTGGCGCCTTCACACCGAAGGCGCAGGTGGCTTCGAATGACGTCGCCGTCGGCAAGATGGTCGAAGCGATCACGAAGAGCCGCGTGTGGCCCCAGTTCGCGATCTTCATCATCGAAGACGACGCGCAGAACGGACCGGATCACGTGGACTCGCACCGGACCGCGGGCCTCGTGATCAGCCCCTATGTGAAGCGCCGCGTCGTCGACAGCGAGATGTATTCGACGGTGAGCATGCTGCGGACGGTGGAGCTGCTGCTCGGCCTCCCGCCGATGACGCAGCACGACGCCGCCGCGGCGCCAATGGTGAACAGCTTCATGGCGACGCCGGATTTGTCCGGCTTCACGGCGCTGCCGGCGCGGATCGACCTGATGACGAGGAATCCGCCGCAGGGCTACGGCGCGGCGATTTCCGCGCGCATGGACTTCCGCGAGTACGACCGCATTGATGAAGATGCGTTGAATCGCATTCTCTGGCACAGCATCAAAGGCGTCGATGTGCCGTACCCCGCGCCGGTGCGCCGCGCGCTCGCCACGCGCTTCGGATTGCTGACGTTTCCGAAAGGTGACGATTAATCGCGGCGCGGGATCCGGGATCCCGGGTGCGGGATCCGGAATGCGGGATGCGGGATCCGGGAGGCACCAATCTCCAGGAGGTCCGACGTGTTGCGCACGTTCACTCGCCATCCGTCTTTCCTGACGCAAGCCGTCGGCATCGGATGGCTGACAGATTTTCGCGACGCCGTGCGAAGCCTGCGGACCGGTCGCCAGACGACGGTGCTTGCTCTTGCCATCCTGACGCTCGGCATCGCGGCAGCGACTGTCACCTTTTCCGTCGTTGATGTCATCGCGCTGCGTGAGCTTCCGTACAAGAATCCCGAACGCCTGGTGGCGTTCGCGCGCATCAGCGCCCTCGATTCCTCGAACAGTCCACTTGCGCCGCAGGATTACTTCGCGCTTCGGAGGACCGTCAACGCCTGTGACGATATCGCGGGAGCTGGATACTGGGAGCTTCGGTTCGGTGGTCAGGACACCAAGCCGGTCATCGGCGCAAGAACCACTGCGAATTTCTTTGGCGTGCTCGGCGTCGTGCCTCTGTTCGGACGCGGTTTCGCCCACCAAGACGAGGGCGACGACAAGGTGATCGTTCTCGGCTACCAGCTGTGGCAGCGGCTGTACGGAGGCGACCCGCGTGTGATCGGGCGACGCGTTGCGTTCGGTCAGGAATCGCGAGAAATCATCGGCGTGATGCCCGGTGGTTTTTCCTATCTAATGTATCGGGCGCAGCCGGCCGAGTTTTGGATTCCGTGGGTGCCGCGTCCGCAAGACCGTTCCGACGCTGGCGGTCGCAGCTACTTTCTGCAAACGGTCGGTCGGCTCCGCCCCGGCATGTCGATCGAGCAGGCGCGAGCGCAGGTCGACACGATGGTCAGCCAGATGGCAGCGCCGAAGTACGGAGCGCCTGAGCGGTTCGCGACGATCTCGCTTCATGACTTCGTCATCGGACGAGCCAAGCCGTGGCTCCTGCTCATGCTCTCGGCTGTCGGTCTTGTGTTGTTGACGACGTGCATCAACGTGGCCAACCTGCTGCTCGCGAGGGCAGCGGTGAGGAGACGTGAGCTGGCCACACGCGAAGCGCTGGGGGCGTCGCGAGGGCGGCTCGCCAGAAGTCTCCTGCTCGAAGGGATGATCCTGGCGCTCGGCGCAGCCGCGGGCGGTATTGCGCTCTCTTTCTGGGGCGTGGCATTCACGAAATCATTGCTGCCGGAAGGCCTGGCGCACGCCAGCGACATCGTGGTCGATGGCCGCGTCCTCTTGGCATCGATCGCCGCCGCCACTGTATGTGGGTTGCTCTTTGGTGCTGCTCCAGCACTGCAGGCATGGCGGAGCGATCTGACTCTCGCGATCAAAGGGGACACCGGGGCGGTCATTGGCGGCCACAGCAAGGGCCGATTACTGAGGGCGTTGCTCGTCGCCGAAGTGGCATTTGTTGTCACGCTCCTTGTCGGAACGGGGCTCGTGGTCACGAGCTTCATTCGCGTCATGACCACGGATCTCGGATTCGAGCGCAACGATGTCGTGACCTTCACTGTATCCAAGTCGCTGGGCACCATGCCCAGAGAGGCACGTGCAGCAGCGGCCAACGCGTTCTTCAATGATGTGATCGAGCGCGCCGCTGCTGTTCCCGGAGTCACTGCGGCGGCGATCGTGAGAGATGGAATCCCGCTCGCTGGAACCTTCGTTCGCTACAGCGTCGTTCTGCCGAACGGCCTCGACACCGGTGACGTGATGGACCTTCACCCGGTCACGGCAGGGTATTTCAAGGCGATGGCGCTGAGACTGGTGCGAGGTCGAGTCTTCGACCGTTCAGACAATGGAGCAGCACCCGCGGTCGCCATCATCAACGAGCTGGCGGCACAGCGCTTCTTTCCCGGCGTCGATCCAGTGGGGCAGGTCATCACATTCCGTCGACCGACGACGATCGTCGGTGTCGTCGCCAACGTCCGCCTTCAAGGGCCGGAGATCGATGTGCGGCCCGAGCTGTATGTTCCGCTAAGCGAGGAGCCCGGTGCGTTCGGCGATCTCGTCGTCCGTGGCGCACCCATGACCTCCGACTTGATCGGACGTGTTGGAGTCGCGATTGCGCCCGCGCTGAACGGAAAAACCGTGCCGCAGCCGGAATATGTAAACGATCTCTTTCGCAAGTTGACGGCGGCTCGACGTTTCAACGCGGCGGTGCTCTCTGCGTTCGGCGTGATTGGCGCCTTCATCGCGGCGATTGGCATTTACGGCGTGCTCGCATTCGTGGTCGCGCATCAGGTGCGCGAAATCGGACTGCGAATGGCGCTCGGCGCGTCGGCTCGCTCCGTGCTCGCTGCCGTCCTGAGCAAGGCGCTGCGATGGGTCGCGATCGGGATCGTCGTCGGGCTCGCTGGCGCGCGCGCAATCTCACACCTGTTCGAGTCGCTCGTGGTCGGCATAACGGTCACCGACGCACGGATCTACTTCGGGGCGGCTGCGGTACTCCTCGCGGTCGCCCTCGCGGCCGCATTAGTGCCGGCGTTGCGCGCCTCGCGCGTCGATCCGCTGGTGGCGTTGCGGGCGGAGTAAGTACAAGCGGTCGGCATACGCCGTCCGCTTTCTCAGTCCTGAAGTACTCCGTCCGGACCGAGTGCCTGATCGCGTGTAGCACCACAACATCAACGTATGCTGGCAGACATACTCGGCGAGGTCGTCGACTCGTTTGTGACGCTGCGTCGTACCGAGACGCTATCGATGGCCAGTCTTCAGTCAATCAAGCTCTACAGGAATACAGTCGGTTTCTATGTAATTCGCCACAGCGCGCGGAAGATTCGGGTGCTCGCGCAGTTCACCGGCTTTCATGAGGTGATCTCCAGAATCAAGGCGACGAATCCGGGTCTTGAAGTGGAAGGGATTTAGCTCCTTCAGCGTAGGAGGGTGGTTACTTCTAATTCCGCGGCGCCTGCGCCCGATAACCAGGTGGAATCGACCTGGAGGCGCGCATGAAGACAATCCTCGCGGCCGCTCTGGTGAGTTCGACGCTCATCGTCCATACAGCTGGCGTTTACGCCGCACCGGCAGGTGACGTCTCCAATCGGCCGCGCGCGCTCTCTCTAAGAGAAGCCGCGCGAAAGGAGGGGGCGCGGCTGGCGGCGACGTCCACCCAAACCGCCGCGCAGGTTGCGAACCACAGAAGAAACTGGGCGGCCCGGCATCCGGTCATCATCGGCACCCTCGCGGGCGCGGGGGTCGGGCTCGGATTCGCGGCGGGGAGCGGATGTGAGAGCAGCAGCGACTACACGTGCGGCGGTGTTGCGCTGTTCCTCGCCGGCACCGGCGCGGGACTCGGCGCCATCGGCGGCCTGATGGTCTCCCTCTTTCTGCGGTAGAGCGTTCCCCTTCTCCGCGTCACGTCCCTCAACGCGCCAAAAAGTGGCTGGCACCTTCGCGGAAAAGTGCCAGCCACCTTTTGGGGCCAGCGCGCGGAACGGCGACATAATACTCGCCACCATGCTCGTGCGTCTGGCGTGTTCGCTCCTCTTTCTGCTCTTCACCTCGCGGCAGGCTGTCCCGCCTCCCCAGCCGATCGAGGGAGACTTCGTCATCCGCAATTTCCGCTTCACGTCCGGCGAGACGCTGCCCGAGCTGCGTGTTCACTACCGCACGTACGGCACTCCACAGAAGGACGCCGCGGGCATCGTCCGCAATGCCGTGCTGATCATGCACGGCACGGGTGGCACGGGCGCGCAGTTCACGGGGCGCGGGTTCGCAGGAGAGCTGTTCGGTGCGGGGCAGCCGCTCGACGCCGGCAGATATTTCCTCATCCTGCCCGACGACATCGGTCACGGACGTTCGAGCAAACCGAGCGACGGGCTGCGGGCGAAGTTCCCGCGCTACGGCTATCTCGACATGGTCGAAGCCGAGCATCGCCTCGTGACCGAGGGCCTCGGCGTCA
>Ga0075434_100002016_pt1 | contig 17648 bp, 15 predicted proteins | sample RhiMethybrSRZTD3_FD_75298 | JGI IMG/M metagenome (GOLD analysis project Ga0075434, IMG submission 75298) | Populus rhizosphere microbial communities from Tennessee, USA - Rhizosphere MetaG P. TD hybrid SRZTD3 | ecosystem: Host-associated > Plants > Roots > Rhizosphere > Soil | place: USA... | reverse complement strand
TTGAGTCAGGCGGTGCTCGTCGGACGATCGACACCTGGTCCGGTGGGTGCGTACGTCGTCGCGGTCGGCTACTTCGCCGGCGGCGTGCGAGGCGCGATTGCCGGTCTGTTGGCGGTGATGACGCCGGCGCTCGCCGCCGTGCCGCTCCTCGTCCTCATGCGACGATGGCTGCACGTGCCGCGAGTGCGCGCGGCCGTGGATGCGGTGGTGATGGCCAGTGCCGCGCTTCTGGTCGTGTCGGTGCTCCGCATGGCCAACGACGGCATCCAGCAGTTCGCGCGCGTCGTCGGTTGGATGTGAAGGGCCGGGGGCCCGCTGCCGGCCCAAAGTCAAAGGTCAAAGGTCAAAGGGCAAAGGTGAGGTCCCTGCACCTTGCACGTACACCTACGCCTTGGACCTTTGACTTCACCTTTGACCTTTGACGTTTGACCCTTGACCTACGCGCGCAGATCTGTACGCGCGTCTCTACGCGCGGGCGAGCCGCGACGAGCCGTGCGCGCAGACGAAACTCGCGACCTTCGACTCCTCCACCGATCGCGTGTCGACGCCAGGCACGTGATACCAGTCGGCCTGCAGTCGATCGCGCGAGATGTCGACGAGGATGTATCCGCGATGCTCGCCTTCGAGGTACTTCAGATGCCGGGCGAGCGGCAGCAGCATCTTCGCCGCATCGGCCTGGCTCGCGCTGGCGAAGAACGGTGGCGAGCTGATCGCCGGGGTGACGAGCTCGACGGCCAGTGATCCTACGCCGGTCGCCGCGTCGTACTTGCCCCAGGGATCGCGCGGCACGTCGAGTGCCCACGAGCTGTGGATGTCGCCGGTGAGCACGACGACGTTGCTGATCTTGTCGTGCTCGATCACATCAAACACACGAGTGCGTTCCGCAGGATAACCGTCCCACACGTCGGGCCGCTGCACTGGAAATCCGGGCAGAGAGAGCGGCGAGAACAGGATCTGCTGCCCGAGCAGACGCCATCGGGTGTCGGCTTTCTGCGAGGCGCGCAGCTGATCGAAGAACCACGCTTCCTGCTCGGCGCCGAAGAGCGATCGGCGCGGATCGGCCAGCGCTGCAGCGTCGCGACCGTCGACTTGCTGATCGCGCAGCGCGCGCGTGTCGAGCATGATCAGGTCGGACAGATCGCCAAACCGGAACGAGCGATACAACCGGATGCCCGGCTGCGCCGATTCGCGCACCGGCATCCACTCGAGATACGCCTTGTAGGCGCCGAGGCGCCGGGTCTGCCAGTCGCCCTGATTGGCCGTGTGATTGGCGGCGCCGCCCGACCACGCGTCGTTGGCCAGCTCGTGATCATCCCAGACGACGATGAACGGGTGCAGGCGATGCGCCTCCTGCAGATCGATGTCACTGCGATACGTCGCGTAGCGATGGCGGTAGTCGGCAAGCGTCACCGCTTCGCCGGGCGGGATCGGCACTCGGCCGGCGGCGGTGCCGTCGCCATAGCGGCCGTTGGCGAACTCGTAGATGTAGTCGCCGAGATGCACGACCGCGTCGAGATCAGGACGATTGGCCAGACAGCGATAGACGTTGAAATAGCCGGCGGGATAGTTGGAGCAGCTCACCGACGCGAGCTGCATGCGCGCGTTGCCGCGCTCGGGCAGCGTCTTCGTGCGCCCGATCGGCGAGCGTTCGCCGCCGGACGTAAACGCATAGTGATAGACCCGTCCGGGCCGCAAGCCGCCGGCGTCGACCTTGACCGTGAAGTCGCGCTCCTCGGCGGTCGTCGTGGTGCCGCGAGCGACGATCTGCGACAGCGCTTCATCCGACGCGATCTGCCACGCCACCTCGATCGGCCCGGTCGCACTTCGTGTCGCAGGCGGTGTCACCCGCGTCCACAACATCACGCGATCGGTCAGCGGATCGCCACTCGCGACGCCATGCCTGAACAGACGCGACGTGACCTCGCCCGCCGATTGCTGCGCCCGGATCGCGAGCGGAATCGCCGCTGCTGATGCCGTGGCGGTCTGAATGAACTCGCGTCGTGTGAGTGCCATTGCGACTTTCGGTGATCCTAACGCATCTGATGGGATCGCGAGTTAACGGCGACACGGGTTCGCACGGAGTCACGGGAGACCACCGGAACTAGTGCACGTGTGGAGCGTCGCGATCGGTGCGCACTCTGACGAAGACATGAAACGACGTCGGCGATCCGTACGCGAACGTCAGGTTGTCGGGGACGAGATAGCCGGTCGCATCGGCGCCGAGACCGACTCGACCCACGCGCGTGATCCAGATGTCGCGGATCACTCCGAGCGTCAGCGCGCCCACCTGCGACTGGCGATGGCGATGAAACACGCCGCGCGGGTGAAATCCGGCATCAAGGATGTCCTTGGCCACCGACTCGGCGCGCATGTAGACGATGTGGCGCTCGGTGACCTGCATCGATCCCTCGACGAGGTACGCTTCGAGGTTGCCGTGGATCTCGCGCTTTTGCCCGAACGCGGCGGTCCACGCGACGTGGCGTCCCGTCGTCTGCGCATACGTGACCGACGCCGACAGTCGCTTCGCATCATAGGGCGTCAGGATCTCGGGCATCGTCAGCTCTGCGCCTGACATCTGCGCCGACCACGGTCCGTGCGTCCATCCCAGCTGCAGCGAGTAGGAATCGAGCGTGCCCAGATCGAGGTCGGTGCGGTTCTCATCCGGCTCCGCACCTCGGAACCACGAGCTCCCGACCGACCAGGAACCCATCGTCACGCCGCCCGACACGACACCTGGTGTGATGTGCATCGAGTCGAGATAGTGATGCGACAACGGCGCGTGCGGGTTGTCGATCGCCGACGCCCGGTGCATGAACGGCGCTGGTCCGAACGCGGGGCTGCCGACCACCGCCGCTGAGAGATTCCACGTGCCGCGGCTCCACGGATGCGTGTACGTGCCGCCCAGCGCCATGAGCAGATCGTGCGGATGCTGATAGTCGATGAGCGGCGCGCCGCCGAACGTCTCGCCGGTTTGAAACACCTGCGGCGAGCCGAGGTCGGCGATGGTGAATGGCTCCAACGACAGCATCGTGGTCAGCTGCACGGTGCCGCGATGCATCGCGCGCCGTCCCTGGCCCATCATCCAGTTCTGCGACTCCCATGCCGTGAAGTCGCGGAACTTGCGCTCCTGATCGTTGAAGCCGAAGAAGGCCGACGCGTCGCCCGTCCACTGCCACGCGGTGAATGCCGGTGCATCGGTCGTGTGCTGATGATCGTGCGACTGCGCGACGGCGGCCGTGGTCGCGAGACACAGGCTCATCGCGCACATCACCGCGATCGCGCGCCACCGGCCCGCGCGCACGTCAGCGGATGACGATGCGGCCGTTGAAGATCGGAGCATGGTTACTGTGGTCGTGGTAGTCGCAGATGCGCGCCTCCGGAAGGGGCGCGGTTTGACGACTCTGGCCGGTGACGAGAAAGCCGACGGCGTCGATCTCGCGACAATCGGGATGCGCGATATCAGGTCCACCGGCGACGTCGTGCGGCTGCACGTCCTCGTTGATGAACGTGACGCGATCGCCGACCCTCACCGCGATCTCGGTGGGGTTCACACCGGCGGTGGTAATGCGCACGGTCGGCGGACCAGCCGGGCCTGGAGCAGGCGAGGCATTGGGACTCGTTGGCGACGTCGATCCGCTGCCGCACGCCGAAGCCACCGCAACGAGCGCGATCGTTACCAAGCCAGAAAGCGCCTTTCGGCCCCGGTAACCCGCAGCCGAGGCAGACGTCCCTAGTGGCCTGTATTCGGCTGCGCGTTCGATCGACACATGCACGTCGCGCGGATTGAAGCGAACGCCGTGCCGCTTCGATCGACCGTCACGCGATCAGCGTCCGCATGTCGGCCGGTATCGGTGCTTCGAGATCTATGCGCTGGAGGGTGAGGGGGTGAGGCAGCGACACCCGCCAGGCGTGCAGGGCCTGACGATCGATCGCGGCATCGGGCTCGCCATAGAGGGCGTCGCCGACGATCGGGTGTCCCGATGCGGCGAGATGCACGCGGATCTGATGCGTGCGTCCGGTGACGAGCGTGCAGCGCAGCAGCGATCGGTTCGACGACGGTCGACCGATCGTCTCGTATTGCGTTTCGCAGTACTGTCCATCGTCTCGCACGACGACGCGACGGCGATCGGCCGCATCGCGTCCAAGCGGCAGCACCACTCGACCGGCCGGCGGATCCGGTGTCCCGCGCACGAGCGCGAGGTACTCCTTTACGACGCGGCCGGCCGCCGCGTCACGCTGCAGCGTCGCGTGCGCGCCCGGTGTGAGCGCGATGACAACGATGCCAGAGGTGCCCTTGTCGAGGCGGGTGAGAATCCCTGGCTGAGCGTCAGCGCGACCGCGAACCCGCCACAGCACTGCGTTCAGGAGCGTCCCCGAGGTGTTCTTGTACGTAGGATGGACGACGACACCAGCGGGCTTGTCGAGTACGATGAGGTGCTCGTCCTCGTGGATGATCGCGAGCGGACCTTCTTCTGGTTGAGGCCGGCGCCTCCCATCGTTGGATTGAAACGCCGCGCCCACTTCAGGCATCTTAATCCCTGAGGAAGATATGGCGATTTTCGGTAGTCCGATGAAGCTTCGTTTGCCGCTCCCCGATCAAGCACTGCCCGGTCGCGAGACGCCGATGCCAGTGCCCGAGATTCACGACGTGACCGGCGGTCGCATCGTCCCCCCGTTCCCGGCAGGACTCGAACAGGCGATGTTCGGAATGGGCTGTTTCTGGGGGGCGGAGCGCAAGTTCTGGCAGGCCAAAGGCGTGTACTCCACCGCGGTTGGCTACGCCGGCGGCTACACCCCGAACCCGACCTACAAGGAAGTGTGCAGCGGGATGACAGGGCACACCGAAGTCGTGTTCGTGGTGTTCGATCCAAAGGTGATCAGCTACGACGCGCTGTTGAAGCAGTTCTGGGAGAACCACGATCCGACGCAGGGCATGCGGCAGGGCAACGACGTGGGCACGCAGTATCGATCCGCGATCTATGCCTACACGCCGGAGCAGAAGCGCGCCGCTGAAGCGTCGCGCGAGTCGTATCAGGATCGGCTCACCGCCGCCGGCTACGGACGCATCACGACCGAGATTCTCGACGCGCCTCCGTTCTATTACGCCGAGGATTATCATCAGCAGTATCTCGACAAGAACCCCGACGGCTACTGCGGCATCGGTGGCACCGGTGTGACCTGTCCGGTGGGCGTTGGAGTGGGGAACGAGTAGAATCACTGCATCCATGAGCAGAGTTGTCTACACGGACCTTGGGCCCACGGCCGATCAAGAGGCGCTGCGCACTGCCCATCAAGTGCGAGTCGTCACTCCGGACGAGGAAGGCACCGGAGTGAACGGGTTGCCAAACGGCGTGTACGGGTTCACCTATTCGCCGGGGCTTCCCAATGCGCCGCTGTTTGCAGTGCGCCGCTATCGCAGCTACGAGACGCACAAGCTGCCGAGCGGCGAGGTGTTCGTCATCGGCTTCGCGAAGGCCGACATCGCGCGTGGGCTCTCGACGGCGACCGAGGAGATGACGCTGCAGATTCACCCGCAGCTTGAAGCGGACTACGACGCGCTCGTCACGATCCGCTACTCGCAGATCCGGCACCACAAACAGTACGCCGCGCCGAATCAGGATGGGTTTACGGTGACGGTTATACCGACCTGATCGATTGTTGAATAGTGATCTTTGATTAGTGATTCGTGTTGATTGGTGATTATTGATGGGTGATTGAAAGCCCAGCCGCGCGCTTCGCAGCGGTTTTGCCTCTGTTGCTCCGCTCTCAATCAACAATCACCAATCGTCAATCAACAACTAATCAACAATCACCAATCAAAGATCACCCTTCCTGATTACACCCTCCTCGTCTTCCAGTACCCTTTCGAAAACAGCCATCCGCTGACCAGCGCCATCGTCGAGAAAGCCACGCTCACCGCGATGAACACGCCGGTCGGGCCGAAGCCCAGGGGACGGGCCAGCACCCAGGCAAGGGGGATCTCCCACATCCAGAGACACGCGAGGTGAATGAAGGTTGGCGTGCGCGTGTCGCCGGCGCCGTTGAACGATGCCGTGAACACCATCGCGTATCCGTAGAAGAGGAATCCTGCTGAGACGATGCGCAGGCAGGCGACGCCGTAGCGTGCCACCTCGGGGTCGCTGGTGAAGAGTGAGATCAGCTGCGTCGCGAACAACAGGAAGATCGCTCCCACCGTGCCGAGGCAGATCGTGTTGTAGAGTCCCGCCTTCCACGCCGCCGCTTCGGCGCGATCGGGCTTGCCGGCGCCGAGGTTCTGGCCCACTAGTGTCGCGGCGGCGTTGCTGACGCCGAATGACGGCAGCAGCGCGAAGAGAATGATGCGAATGCCGATGGTGTTGCCGGCGACCGCGGCGCTGCCGAAGCCGGTGAGGATGCGGACGAGACCCATCCACGATGCGGTGGCGATGAAGTTCTGGAACGTGGCGGTTCCCGAGATACGCAGGATGCTCTTCATCACCGCGGTGTCGAGACCGAGATGGCTGGCGTGGATCTCGATTCGTCCACCGCGGCGTGTCAGACGATAGAACTGGTAGAGGACGCCGCTGCCGCGGCCGATTGTCGTGCCGATCGCGGCACCAGTGACGCCGAGCTCGGGAAACGGGCCAATGCCGAAGATCAGGCACGGACCCAGGATGATGTTGATCGCATTGGCGAACCACAGCACCCGCATGGCGATTGCGGCATCGCCGGCACCGCGAAAGACGGCGTTCATGAGGAAGAGCATCAGCACGGTGCCGCACCCGCCCAGCATCACACGCGAGAACGTGGATCCGGTGCGGAGAACATCGTCGCTGGCGCCCATGATCGCAAGCAGGCGCGGACCGAAGAGTGCGCCGATGGCGCCGAGCACAATGGCGGCGGCGAGCCCGAGCAGAATCGATTGCACGCCGGCGCGCGCAGCTCCGTCTCGATCCTTCTCGCCGATGCGCCGCGCGACCATCGCCATGGCGCCGATCGAGAGGCCGGCCGCAAGCGCATACATCACCGTCATCCACGACTCGGTGATGCCGACAGTTGCCACCGCATCGGGGCCCAGTCGTCCGACGAAGAACACGTCGGCGACGACGAACACCGACTCCATCAGCATCTCGAGCACCATCGGCACTGCGAGGAGCACGACGGCACGCGCCACCGGCGCTTCAGTGAAGTCCTGATGCGAGCCGCGGATCGCTTCCTTGACCGTGGCCCACATCGACTGCGACTGCTGAGAGACGAGAGCTGGACTGGATTTGGGAGCGCCGAGGCCGGACATCGGGGGAGAGTACTTGGAAAGTGGAAAAAGTGGAAGAAGTGGAAGAAGTGGAAGAAGTGGAAAAGTGAAAGTGAATAAGTTGTGAAGTCGTTAAGTACGTCGAGCTAGGTTGGACGTACTTCGCGACTTGATCACTTGAGCACTTCTACTTCTTCCACTTCTTCCACTTTTCCACTTCTTCCACTTACTACCGCCTCGAGATCGAGATTCCCCCGTTCACGGCGGACAGTCTGAGCCTCGGTCCTCCCGATCCAATCGTGCCGGTGATTTGACGTCGGTTGTTGATCAAGCCCTTGATGGTGATCGGGAAATCGACGGCGATGCCGCCGTTCGACGTGCGTGCGTCGAGCTCGCCCGAGAATCCCGAGGGCACGCGAAGATCGACGCCGCCGTTCACGGTCTTGAGATCGAGACCTGCTCCATCCCATTTCTCGCCGGCCAGTTCCACATGGAGTCCGCCGTTGACGGTTTCACCGCGGATGTCGCCGCCGACCTCGTGCAGGGCAATGCCGCCGTTCACCGTGTGCGCATCGAGGCGTCCGCGAACATCTTCGACATCGATGCCGCCGTTGGTGGCGTCCACCGTCAGGTCCGCCCGTCGCGGGACCTGCAGCTCGAACGCAACCTGCCAGTAGCGGTCGTCCGACCAGCGGCCGCGGCGACTGCGCTCGCGCTCGGGACCGTCGGCGCGGATTCGTCCGCCGGATGTGGTGATCCTGATCTCTTTGGCAAGGCGCTCGGCAGCGTCGCGACTGTCGTCGTACACCGAAATGCGAGCGCGGACCTTCGTCTCCGAGCGATCCCATCCGCGGACAGTCACTCCACCGTTCCCGCGTGCATCGAGGTAGACGGTGTTCGAATTCGGAATCGTCTCCTCACGGACTTCGCAGAAATCCGCGCGGCGCTCCTCGCGGCACCATTCGTTCTCCGAAAGCCCGAAGTCGCGATCGCGATCCCGGTCGCGATTGCGCTGAGCCGGCAGAACAGCGACTGCCGCCGAGACGATCACTGCTGTTACACAAAGCGCGCGAACCATACGACGCCTCCGAGGTTCTTGGACGGAATCACCCCCCAGAGGGTTGGCTGACGAACCTCGAACCTCGAACCTCGAACCTCGAACTAAGAACCGTTCTCGGTTCCGGTCTCGATCGCCCGTCGCTCGTCGCTCGACCATTCCGACCACGATCCCGGATACAGCCGCCCGCCGTGCAGGCCGGCGTGCGACATGGCGAGGAGGTTGTGGCAGGCGGTGACGCCGGAGCCGCAGTAGGCGATCACGTTCGCGGGATCCGTGTCGCCGAGCACGCGTGCGAACTGCTCGCGGAGGGTATCGGGCGGCAGCATCGTTCCCTGTTCGGTCGCGTTGTTCTTGAAGAAGTGATTGACCGCACCAGGAATGTGGCCGGGCACGCGATCGAGCGGTTCGACGCGGCCCTCGTAGCGTTCGGCGGCCCGCGCGTCGAGGAGCAGCCGCTCAGGATGGCTGATCGCTGCGGCCACTTCGTCGACCGGCACCGGTCGCTCGAGAGACGATCGTGGTGCGAACGTCACCGGTACGCGCGCTTCATCACCGTCTTGGGTCGGGCGGCCTTCGCGCGTCCACTTCGCCCATCCGCCATCGAGCAGGGCAACCGCAGCATGACCGGCGTATCGCAGCAGCCACCACAGTCGGCTCGCATACATGCCCACGTCCTGGTCGTAGACGACGACCTGCGTGTCGCTGGTGATGCCCCATCGCCCCAGTGTCGCTGCGAGCGCATCGAGAGGTGGCAGCGGATGCCGCCCGTTGCTGCCAGTGCGAGGCCCGGCGAGATCGTCGTTCAGGTTGGCGTGGACTGCGCCAGGAATGTGCGCGGCGAGGTATTGCTCGCGCCCCAATCGCTCGTTGTGCAGATCGAACCGGCAGTCGACGATGGCCCAGTCCCCAGTCAGATGGCTGGCCAGGATGTCGCTCGACACGAGCGTTGTGTACGGCATGACGTCTCGAAGCTTACGCCACCTGCAATCGCGATCGCACGGCGCCAGAGCTGAGCCATGTTCGGCCTTCACGTGGCGAACGTTGACTGTAACGAAGGACCCGCACCAGATCACCACCCAGCGGAGGCACTATGGCACGACTCGCAACGGCCTTCCTTGTCATCCTGCTGGCGGCACCGCTGCGCGCAGGGGCGGATGCGCAGATCAACGAATGGATTGGCGATTACGCGATGAACCACGACGGCTTCCAAGGCACGCTTCGCATCGGCGACTCGAGAGCCGACTGCGCGGCGCCAGCGTGGTGCCGTCTGATGGCGTCCTACGTCGACTCGAATGGCACGCCGCTGCGGGCGACCATTCGCTTCATGGATCAGGCATGGCAGCACATGGTGCTCTACATCTCGTTTCCCAACAACCTGCAGCGGTTCGATGCCTATCTCATGAGCTGGGACAAGAACCGGATCGCGGGCACGACGACATGGCAGGGCCGCACGTTCGGCTTCTATGCACTCAAGCGTCCTGCGCTCGATGCCGTTGGGGTACTCACTGGACGCCGCGGCCGCGGCGATCAGTCCCTCGTGACCGACGGCGCTCGCGGGGGATCTGCGGCTCCGGCGAATCGACGGACGGTCAACGCCAACGGTGAAGTGGAAACCGTCATGCCCGATGGCAGCCGGCGGCTCACCAAGCCGGGACAATGCGGAGCCACGATCATCGCGCCTGATGGGCGGAAAACCATCATGAGCTGCAATCAGATTCCGCTCGCGACGCCGCCATTTCCCGATACGGTCACCGCGAAATGGCTCGACGCGCATAGCGCCTCGTTGCTGGAGATCATTCGCTCGCTTCTGGGCAACGATCAGACATCGGTGGACAACTACTTGCGCAACAACGAGCCGTCGACGATCGGCCCGTATGATCGGATTCGCACGCGGGCGTCGATGATCTCGGCGCTGACCTCGCCGTCATGACGCGGGTGACGTGCTCTCGACTTGCGGCGGTCGCAGTGGTCGCGACCACGGTTGCGACCAACGCGCTCGCGCAAGAGGCCGCCCCCACCGCCCCCACCGCGACGTCCACGGAAGGGCGCGCGTCCTCCGATGGTCCGCCCGCGCGTATCGTCAAGAAGTCCGTGCTGCCAGACGGATCCATTCAATTCGAGTACTCCGATGGAACGACGCGCCGAGTGCGGGGTCCGATCGCGCAGTCGCCGATCGAGAGCGACGACGCGGCGAACGGCCTCGCGCCAGCGGCGCCGCCGGAGTGGTTGAAGGATGCCGCCACCAATCAGGCGTTTCTTGATTCGGCGCGCGAGTACTACGTGTACAAGGCCTCGGGGCTGCGCTATCGGAGCCGCGTGTTCGAATGGCAGCTGTTCTCGTCGCGGATCATCTTCGCGACCGTGATCCTACTGGTAGCGTCGGGCATCATGTTCGCCGCCATTCAGTTTCGCGCCGGGCTCAAACGGCCGCACGTGTCGACCGATGCCACACAGATCGATCTCAGCGCGGGCAGCATCAAGGTCAGCTCGCCAGTGCTCGGCGTGATCATCCTCGTGATCTCGCTGGCGTTCTTTTACCTGTATCTGGTGTACGTCTATCCGATCAGCGAGGTCGTGTGAGGCGGGGCGGCCGGCGTTGCGTTATTGGCGTTCGAGCGCGGCGATGCGAACCTCGAGCGGGGGATGCGTCGAGAAGAGCGTGGCCCATTTGCGCGCGCCGTTGATCTTCATCGTGGCCAGCGCCTGGTGCGACGGATCGACCAGTTCCTGATTGGCCTTGAGGCGCTGCAGCGCCGCGATCATGCGCGGACGCCCGGCGAGATGTGCGCCACCGGCATCGGCCCTGAACTCGCGCTGACGCGAGAACCACGCGACCAACATGTTGCCGAACAGTCCAAGCACGATCTGCAGCACGATGATGATGAGGAATTCCAGTCCGCTCCCGCCCCGCGATCGCGAATCGCCTGAGCGCGCCACGGCGTAGGCGATGATGCGCGCAAGGAACATCACGAACGCGTTGATGACGCCCTGCAGCAGCGTCATCGTCACCATGTCGCCGTTGGCGATGTGAGTGACCTCGTGCGCGAGCACACCTTCGACTTCTTCGGGCCGCATCGATCGCAGCAGTCCCGACGAGACGGCAACCAGACTCCGGCTCTTGCTCGGCCCGGTGGCAAACGCGTTCACCTCATCGGATGGGTAGATGCCGACTTCGGGCATCGGCAGGTTCGCCTGCCGCGTGAGCCGCTCGATCGTCTGATAGAGCCAATCCGCCTGACTGTTGCCGGTCTTACCGTCAACGAGCTTCACCCCGGTGGCGCGCTTGGCGATCCACCGCGACATCTGCAGCGAGATGAAGGCGCCGCCCATGCCCCAGAACAGGCAGAACACGGCAAGGCCGCCGATGTCGATCCCCTGCCGTCCAAAGTAATTGCCGATGCCCAGGACGCTGGCCAGCACCGACAACGTCAGCACGATGGCAATGTTGGTGGCCAGGAACAGGAAAATGCGTTTACCCATAAGTAAATTCAGGATATCACCTGCCGGTTACGACGCTGACGGAGCCACTCCGGTTCCCGCCCCCTGATTCCTCCCCGAGTCCGACATTGTCTGTCCGACATGTGGATTGATTGCAGCGCAATGCGTATATTGCGGCAATGACAATGTGGCTGCCAAACCTCGAAACCCGTCGGGGTCCCGTATATCGCGCGATCGCCGATGCCATCGACGACGACGTGCAGAAAGGCGCGCTGCGGGCGGGGGCGCGTCTGCCGCCGCATCGCGATCTCGCCGACCACCTGGGTGTCACCGTTACAACTATTACCCGCGCATATGCGGAGGCGTCGCGCCGCGGCCTGATCTCGGGGCACGTCGGACGCGGGACGTTCATCCGTGGCGCCGAGCCGGATGAGAGCGAGTACGAGCCCGGGGTTCTCGATCTCAGCGTCAACATCCTGATGCCCGACAAAGAGGTCGTTCACCTCGAGGCCCATCTGTTTCAGCGGCGCACGCTGCCGTGGACGCAGCTGCTTGGCTACGCTCCCAAACGCGGGCACCTTCGCCATCGTCAGGCGATGGCGGCGTGGCTCAAGCACATGGGGATGCCGGTCGATCCCGAGTCGATCGTGCTCACGGCGGGCGCGCAGCACGGGCTGGCGACGAGCATGGCGGCGCTGCTCGATCCGGGCGATGTGCTTCTCACCGAGGAGCTCACCTACTCGGGCGTGCGGTTGATCGCGCAACAGATGCGCCTCAAGCCGCGTGGTGTAGCCATGGATGGTGAAGGGCTGCGTCCCGACGCGCTCGAGGCGGCGTGTCGCTCCACACGAGCGCGCGTCCTCTACTGCATGCCACGCATGCAGAACCCGCTGTCGACTGTCATGTCAGAGAAGCGCCGGCGGCAGATCGCAGCCGTGGCCGAGAAGTATCGACTCACGGTGATCGAGGACGACACGTATGGATTCCTCTCGCCCGAACGTACGCCGCTGCGACCGCTGATTCCGCATCGCACCGTCTACGTCACCAGTCTTTCGAAGAGCCTGTTCCCCGGCATGCGTCTCGGGTGCGCGGTGGCGCCCGCGCCGATGATCGAGAAGATCACGAGAGCCGTGTGGGCCACGATGATCAGCACGTCGCCGATTGGTGCGGATCTGCTGAGCGGCTGGATCGAGGATGGGACGGCGGCGCGCATTGCCGCCTGGAAGCGGAGCGAGGGCGCGGCGCGCCAGATGATGGCGAGACGGCTTCTCGAGGGTGAGAAATATCAGACGCATCCGACCAGTCATCACCTGTGGCTGTCGCTGCCGCAGCGATGGACCTCGGATGCATTCGTCGCGCAGGTGCGGTCGCGCGGCGTGGTCGTCAATGCCTCGTCTGAGTTCGCGGTCGGCGATCACATGCCGCGCGCGGTGCGGCTGTGCCTCGGCACGCCTCGTACCCGCGCCGGGCTCGAGCAGGCGCTCACGCGAGTGGCCGAGTGTCTCCAGGATCGCGCCCCCGCGGCTCGCGCGGTTGTGTAGCACGCGCGAACTTTTTCGTATCGAATGGTGTCTAAAGGGTGTCACGGAAGGGGGACACCTGCGGGTCATCGCTCTGTCCGTTTTCGGGATCAGCATATTCACGATCGCGATCGCGTCGGGGCAGTCGCCCAACGCTGACGCATCGGCCATCATCGCCTCGACTCGAGAAGCGCTTGGCGGCGAGAAGCGGCTCGCCGAGATCAAGACGTTCGTCATCTCGGGTCGCACCCGGCAGGTGCAGGGCGACAACCTCGTTCCCATCGAGTTCGAGATCTCGTGCGAGTTGCCCGACAAGTGCGTCCGCCGCGATGAAGTTCCGGCGCGGGAAAGCGGTCTCACTGCCAGCGGTTTCAACGGCGACACATTGATTCAGCTGCCGGCGCCTCCTTCGGGCCCGGCCGCTCCTCCCGGCGTACCAGGACGAGGCGGTCCTCCGCCTCAACTGTCGGGCCAGCGCCTCAACACCGTGAAACAAGACTTCGTGCGCTGGTGGCTCGGAATGTTTGCCGCATCGTTCAGCAGCTTTCCCGTGACGTTTGCACGCGCCGGTCAAGCCGAAGCGCCGCAAGGGCAGGCCGACGTCCTCGATGTGAAAGGCCCTGCGGATTACACATCGCGGCTGTTCGTGTCGAAGGATTCGCATCTGCCGATCATGTTGAGCTGGGAAGCACCGACGCTCGGCGGTCGAGGCAGGTCCGCCGACGCAACTCCGGCTAAACCCTTCGACTCCGCTCAGGGCAAGCCCGTCGAGTATCGCCTCTACTACGCCGACTACCGCGACGTGGATGGATTGAAGCTGCCATTTCGTCTGCGGCGTGCGGTCGGCGCTGACACCACCGAGGAAACGAACATCGATCGGTTCCGCATCAACACCCGCATCGACCCCAGGAAGTTCGAGGCCCGATGATGACCCGAACGATCAGTGGACTTGTGCTGCTGTTGCTGCTCCCGTCGCTCGCGTTCGCGCAGGCGGCGACCGGAGGGCGGCTGGCGATCACCGTGACCGATCAAACCGACGCCGTGATCCCGGGTGCGAAGGTGACGGTGACGCGGCTGGACGGACCCGAGCCACGCGCGACGCAGACGCACGACTCGACCGAGCAAGGCATCGCCACCATCACCGGGCTGGCGCCGGGACGGTATTCGATTCGCGTCGAGTTTCCCGGTTTCGAGAACGGCACACTGCCCGATGTCCGCGTTCGCAACGGCGACAACCGGCAACGCGTCGTGCTTGCGATTCAGAAGGTCGAGGACACCGTCACCGTCGGTCAAGACGCCGACCGCGCTGCCTCCGACCCGCGCGGCTCGGCGTTCGGCACAACGCTGACGCGCGAGCAGATCGATGCGCTGTCGGATGATCCCGACGAGCTCAAACGGCAGCTGCAGGATCTGGCCGGACCTGGCGCGCTGTTTCGGGTCGACAGCTTCGAAGGGGCACAGCTTCCGCCGAAATCGCAGATCCGCATGATCCGCATCTCGCGTGATGCGTTTGCCGCAGAGAATCATTTCGCCGGTGGTATCCAGATCGACATCCTCACCCAACCGGGCATCGGGCCGATCCGTGGCAACGTGAGCTCGAGAATCCGCGATGGGTCCATGACCGGCCGCAGTCCCTTCGTACAGAAGAAAGGACCTGAACGATCGCAGGACTACAACATGGGCCTGAGCGGATCGCTCGCGCGCAACCGCACCTCGTTCAATCTGAATCTCGGCGGGGTGGCGTCATTCATCACGCCCAATCTCAACGCGGCGCTGGTGACCGGCACGCGATCCGAGGCTCTCGCGGTCCGGCGGCCCACCGACCAGTGGAATGCGAACGTCAACATCGATCACGCGTTGACCAAGGATCAGACGCTGCGCCTGGGATTCAACCGCAACAGCCGCTCGAGCGACAATCTCGGCATCGGCGACTACGACCTGCCGGAGCGCGCGTACGAGACCGACAACCGCAATTACAACTTCCGCGCCCAGCATGTGGGACCGCTCGGGCGTCGCTTCTTCATCAATACCCGCGCGACCGTCAACTGGAGCGAGTCGGCGACACGGTCGGCCCTCGAAGCACCGACCATTCGCGTGCTCGACGCCTTCACGAGCGGTGGCCAGCAGCTGGCTGGCGGCACGCGAACCCACGGAGCGTTCGTGGCCTCGGATCTCGATTACGTCCGCGGCATCCATTCGATGCGGATGGGAATCACGATCGACAACGTCTGGTATCACTCCAATTCGACGTCGAACTATCTCGGCACCTACACGTTCGAAAGTCTCGAGGCGTACCAAGCGAACCAACCTCGCAGCTACACGCGCCGCATCGGCAATCCGAACATCGACTACTTCAATCTGCAGGGCGGGCTGTACGTGCAGGACGACATTCGTGTGCGGCGCAATCTGACGCTCAGTCCTGGGATGCGCTACGAAGTGCAGACGCACGTGTCCGACTATAACAACATCGGTCCGCGGTTCGGCGTGACCTGGTCGCCAGGCACGAGCGGCAAGACGTCATATCGATTCAGTACCGGTCTCTTCTACGACTGGCTCGGCACCGGCACGTACGAGCAGACGCTGCGCGTCGACGGTTTCCGTCAACAGGAGCTGAACATCGCCGATCCGCTGTATCCCTATCCGGGTTCGACTGGTGTGATTCCGCCGGTCAATCGCTACCTGCTCAGCGACAACGTGCACATGCCGCGTCAACTGCGATTCAGCGGCGGCATCGATCGTCAGCTGTCGCGGCAGTCGCGCGTCGGCGTGACGTGGACGCATCTGACGAGCACTTCGCTCCAGCGCGGGGACAACATGAATGCACCGGCCGACGGCGTGCGGCCGTTCCCCGAGTTCGGCAATGTCATTCAAGTCGTGTCGGATGCGCGTCTGCGTCAGAATTCCGCGACGGTGTTCTTCAACACGAGCTTCAATCGTCCACCGCCTGCGCCGCCGCGGCCGCAAGGAGGAGGTGGAGGTGGAGGGGCGGCGTCGCCCGCGCCGCTGCTGCCCCAGGCGCTTCCGGGTCTTCCACAGGCGAATCAACGGCTATTCGACTGGCGGCGCATGTCGGTGAACGGGCAGTACTCCGCGGCGTGGCTGCGCAACAACACCGACGGCGATTTCAGTGTGCCGGCAACCGGAGATCTCGGTGCCGAGTGGGGCGCGGCTCCGAATGATGTCCGCCATCGAATCAACGTGGGGTGGAGCGCTCAGGTACTGCGCAATCTGACCACGACGTTGAACGCGAACGTGTCGAGCGGATCCCCCTACACCCTGATGACCGGCTTCGACGACAACGGGGATCTCATCTTCAACGACCGTCCCGCCGGAATCCCACGCAACACCGAGCGTACGAAAGGGCAGGTCACGCTCAACGGCTACGTCAACTACTCATTCACGTTCGGCAAGGCGAATTCGGCCACGCCACCGCTCACGGGGGTCACGGTCACGTCGATCAACGGCGTGATCTCGGCTCAGACGATCTCCGTTCCGCAGGCCGGCCGCTACCGCATCTCGCTCTACGCGCAGGCGCAGAACCTGACCAACCGCGCCAACTACGTCGGCTACAGCGGCGTGCTCACGTCGCCGTTCTTCGGCCGCGCCCGCGACGTGATCAATCCGAGGCGGGTCGACATCGGCGTGAACTTCGGGTGGTAGACGAGACAGGAATCAGGATTCTGGAATCAGGAATCAGGGCTGGGCCAGGCAGAAGCGGTCAGGCACGAGGAATCAGCGTAAAGCTTCTGCCAGACGGTGCAGGAAAAGTCCCACGTCCGTGACGACGCCGACGGTCTGTTGTGACCCGCGATCGCTGAGTTTGGTGACGACCGCAGGGTTGATATCGACGCACACCACACGCACCCACGACGGAAGCATGTTGCCGACGCCGATGCTGTGCAGCATCGACGACAGCATCAGCACCAGCTGCACGTTGTTGGACAGCGCTGATGCGTACTGCTCCTGCGCCTCGATGAGATCCATCATCGTCTCGGGCAGCGGTCCGTCATCGCGAATGCTGCCGGCGAGTACGAACTCCACGCCGTGCTTGACGCATTCGTACATCACACCCGACGTGAGGACGCCCGAGTCGACGGCAGCGCGGATGCTGCCGGCGCGGTTGATGGTGTTGATCGCCGCCATGTGATTGCGATGGCCCTGCTCGACGGGGGCACCGGCGACGAGGTCGATGCCGAGCGACGTACCCGACAGTGCGAACTCGATGTCGTGGACGGCGAGGGCGTTGCCCGCCAGCACGACGTTGACGTAGCCGCCGCGGATCAGCGCCGCGAAGTGCTCGACACCTCCGGTGTGCACGACGACCGGACCGGCCACCACGGCAATCCGCCCGCCGCTCTTCTTCACCTCGCGCATCATCTGCGCGATGCGCGCGACGCTG
>Ga0075434_100002012_pt1 | contig 17652 bp, 17 predicted proteins | sample RhiMethybrSRZTD3_FD_75298 | JGI IMG/M metagenome (GOLD analysis project Ga0075434, IMG submission 75298) | Populus rhizosphere microbial communities from Tennessee, USA - Rhizosphere MetaG P. TD hybrid SRZTD3 | ecosystem: Host-associated > Plants > Roots > Rhizosphere > Soil | place: USA... | reverse complement strand
GCACCTTCACCACGATGCCTTTCTCGTTGTTCGACGTCGAGGCGACGTCGGCGGTCAGGCCACGCTCGCTGACGCCCTGGGTGAACTTCGCGATGGCGTCGGTGTTCGCCGCCACGAGCTCGAGTTCCAGCGCACGGTCGCGGAAGCCGAGCGACTCGAGCTTCGGGCCGGGCGCGCCCGCGAGTGCGCCGCCGACCGCGGCAAGCTGCGCGAGGAATCCCGCCGGGTCGCTGCTTCCAGCGCCGGCGAGCCGCTGCTCCACCTGCGCGCGCGGATCCTGGATGCGCTGGACGTCGGGCAGCGCGACATGCGCCGCGCGCTCGATGGCCGCGTCGAGGCGCCGCTGCTCGGCATGCAGCCGCACGAGGTCGTAGCCGCGAACGCCCACATGCAGCGTGAGCGCCGCGACTGCGAGGAAGGCGGCGATCCGCCAGCGCTGCCACTCGGCGCGCCAGCCGGTGCGTCGCGCGTACTCGCCTTGCAGGAGCGAAAGCGTCCCGGACTTGACCGCGGTGGCGGCGAGGAGCGGCAGGGCGCCGTCGGGAAGGATTTGGAGGTCGAGGCTGCCCGTGACTTCGCGCAGCGCCTCGATCATCTCGCGCGACTCATGCCAGTCCTGCTGCGAGACGAACAGCTGCACGTGGCGATCATCGCCCTCGAGCCCGGCGAGCGTGAACGACTCCGTGAGCGGCTCGGCGTCGAGCGTGACCGGCAGGCTCGCGGGCGCGCGCACCAGCAGCTGGCCGGCATCGATGACCGCGACGGTCTTGCCGGGGTTGTCTGGCAGGCAGAGCGTGTCGGGCACGAGGGTGACCGGTTCGATGCCTGCGCTGGCGAGAGCGTCGAGCCAGCTTCGAAGCTCCTCGCGCCGGAGTGCTGCGACCGGCGTTGCGCCGGACTCGTCCGTGGCGCCGATCGCGAAGTGGAATTGCTCGACCTCGCCGGCGAGCGACTCTTCCATCGCGTAAGGCACGACTTGAGCGAGCTTCGCGCCTGCCTTCACGGGCAGCTCCGGGCGCGCGAGCGTGATGCTGGAGCCCGGCGCGATGACGACGACCTGCCGCTCGGCGGCGACCGGCGCGGCGTCCGCGAGCTCGCCGGTCGCGACCGGGCCGAGGCGACCGCCGTCCGCACCGACGATCACCCAGCTGATCGGATTCGCGAGCCGGATGACGAGGAACTGGTTCATGGGGACTACTCGGTACCGGTCGAGCGGATTACGGTCCGGATCGCGCTTCCATTGCGATACAAGAGACTGTACAGCGTGAATTCCGAGGTGCCAATACGGACCGCAGTCACAGCGCGAAACCAGTCACTCTTTTGGCCGACGAAACCGCTGATCGCCGGAAAGCCGCCCGGATCCATGCGCTGCAGGTCGTCCTCGGTCGGATAGCAACCATCCTTGCGGTTGGAGGCGAGGAGCTCCGCGTCGCTGAAATCGGCGCCGCCCGCGACGAGCGCGGAGAGCAGCGGCGCCTTCGCGGTGCAGAGATTGACCTTGGTGCCGACTGGCAGCGCGGCGACGTAGGGCCGGATGCGCTCGAATTCTTCGCGCGTCATGCCGGGCAGCGCCATCATCTCCGTCGTCGTCGTGACGAGGACGTTGCCGGCGCGGTACGGCGGATTCTGCGACAGGTAGGTGCCGTCTTCCGCGCCCTCGGGAATCTGCGGCACGCTGTCCGCGTCGAGCCAGTCCACCATCATGCCGGCCCACCGTTCCTGCGCGCCGACGACGACGAGCAGACGCCTGAAAAGGTCGACCTGCTTTTCGTTGACCGTGCGCTCGGCAGTGACGAGATTGTTGAGGTTGAACCGGCCCTCCATGTCCTCGAGCGCGCCGCGTACCTCGCCGCCATCGATCGGCAGCGGCGGCAGCGGCTGCGCCCAGGCCTCCGCGAGGTTGTCGCTGTCGGGCTCGTCGTCCTTGAGTACTTCCGCCGCCCATGCTTCCGCGCCGAGCGCCACCTGCCAGCCCTGGTCGAGCGCGGCGAGACCCGTCGTGCGGCGGAGGTCAAGCGCGGCGCGCGTGCCGATGTGCACGGCGAGCACGGTCGCGATCGCGACCAGCACGATCGCCATGATCAGGGCGACGCCGCGCTGCCTCATCCCGACACCTCCACGAGCCGGCGGATCTCGCCGTAGTCGTTGAGCACGATCGTGACTTCGACCGCGAGCGGCCGCACGTAGAGCTCCTGGTCGCCCGTTCCGATCTGCGGCCATTCGGTGATCCATGCGCGACCAGCGGTCATGTAGCGGATGTCGACCCGCTCGACGCCGTCGAGGAGCTCGCGCCGCACCGGCTGCGTGGCAAGCGTCGCGTCGAGCACCGTCCAGTGCTCGCGGAAGAGCTTTCCGTCCTCGAGGCGATACACGACGCGCTGCACGGTGCCGCGCGGCGTGCCGGCGCCGTTCGGCCAGCCGGCCCGGGAGAGTTCCACCAGCGTGCTCGCGTTCGGATCCCGCAGGAGCGCGGCCCGATAGCCGTCGCCGATGCTCTCGCGAACCGGCCGCCGCGTCAGCGTGCGGAAATCCGAGGCGACGAGCTGCATCGTGCGCTGCACCGCGCGCAGGCGCTCGAGGTGGCTTTCGGCGTTCCCGACCGCCACCCGGGCCTCGCTGACCGCGCGGTAGGCCATGAGTCCCATGATCGCGAGGATTACGGTCGCGACCAGGATCTCGAGCAAGGTGAAGCCGCATTGGCGACGCGTCGTGTTCATTCGACCGGCTCCGGCTCCGGCACGACCGCATCGCCGCCTTCGTCCTGGTTCGCGTCCTGGTCCTCGCCGCCCGGTCCGCCGCCGCCGTACAGCGCGTACCAGTCGATATTTGTCCGCGCGGCGCTCATGGCCGTCTCGCCGACGAAGCCCGCGAGCGTCACGAGCGAGGAATCCTCCGGATCCCCGTCGCGACGCACGCTGACGTCGACGCGGCGCAGGCCCTGGACCTGGGTCTGCGAGACTTTCGTCACCCAGTGCCAGTGGCGGCCGGCGAAATCGACTTCTCCGGCGGTTTCCTCGACCGAGGGCATCTGGCCCGACAGCCGGATCTCCGTGATGCGGTTGTCGGCAATCCAGCCCGCGAAGCTCCGGTCGCGCAGCGCCTCGACGTTGTTGACCGAATCGCCGATGGTCTTGAACACCGCGAGCATGCCAATCGCGACGATCGCGAGCGCGACCACGACCTCGATCAGCGTGAAGCCGCGCTGGTCAGGGCTCTTCATCGCCACGCTGGATCTCGATGCTGCCGTCGACGTTGCCGACGAGCGTGATGCGTGCGCCGCCGCTGCGGACCAGCGAGAGGCGATATGGGGTCATCTCGCCGCTGCCCCAGGCGACGAGCTGCGGGAGACGCGCGTCCGGATTCGGCTCATGGCGCAGGAGGATGGGACGCCCCTCGAGCACGAGCTCGAATCCGAGGTCCGCGGGCAGGTCGCGCGGACCGAGCGCCGGATCGCCCTCCACGGCAACCCAGCGCTGCTCGAAGGCGTCGAAGCGCTGGAACTCGTACTTCGTCGACTCGAGCAGGATGCCGTAATCGCGACCCTCGAGCTGGGCCTGTTCCTGGAGCAGGGCGATCGCGTCGGAGAGCCGGGAGGATTCGCGCTCGATCTCGCGATCCTCGCCGAGGAGCCCGATGGACAGTGTGGCGATGGTCGCGAGGATGCCGATGATGAGCAGGACGACGAGGATCTCGATAAGCGTCAGGCCGCGCATGCGGCGGCGCGAACGGGCGACGGGCATCGCCGCGATCCTTTAGGCCGTCACTCGGAATTCCAATTGCCGATGTCGGCGTCGGCGTCTTCCCCACCGACCTCGCCGTCACCCCCCAGCGTGTAAAGGTCAAAGGGTCCGCCTTTGCTGCCGGGGAAGAGGTACTTGTAATCGCGTTTCCAAGGATCCTTCGGCACCGTTGTCGCGCGGAGGTATCCACCCGCCCGCCAGTTCGGCGCGCTCGAATCGTCGGGCTTCTTGACGAGCGCCTCCAGCCCCTGGTCGGTGGTCGGGTAACGGAAATTGTCCATCTTGTAGAACTCAAGGGCCGTCTCGAGCGTACGGATGTCCTGCCTCGCCGCCGTCACGCGCGCCTCGTCCACGCGCCCCATGATCTGCGGGGCGATCAGCGCCGTCATGATCGCGATGATCGTCAACACGACCATGATCTCGATCAGCGTAAAGCCGGTTTCGCGTCGGTAAATCAACCTGCTGCGCCTCATTGACCTTGACCGGATGATATCAGACGGGTTCCCCGGACCCGCCCGGCCGCACCAACGGTGTGACGCTGCGCTCACCCTATAATCCGGGCAGTCGCAGCGAGGGAGGGTGCTTTGAAGCTCGCGATGATGTTTCCGGGCCAGGGCTCGCAGTCCGTGGGCATGCTGGCCGGACTCGGGGCCGCGGAGCCGATCGTCCGGGAGACGTTCGCCGAGGCCTCGACCAAGCTCGGCTACGACCTCTGGGCGCTTTGCCAGGAAGGTCCCGAGGATCGGCTATCGGAGACGGAACGTACCCAGCCCGCCATGCTGGCGGCCGGGGTATCGATCTGGCGGGCGTGGAGCCAGCGGGGCGGGGCGGCACCCTCGATGCTGGCTGGACACAGCCTCGGGGAGTACAGCGCCCTGGTAGCCGCCGGGGCCCTGGAATTCGGGTCTGCCATTGCCCTCGTTCGGTTTCGCGGCGAGGCCATGCAGCGAGCCGTGCCAGCCGGCGCGGGCGCCATGGCCGCCATCCTCGGGCTCGATGACGCCGTCATCGAGGCGGCCTGCCGGGAAGCCGCGCAGGGAGAAGTCGTCCAGCCCGTCAATTACAACTCGCCGGGGCAACTCGTGATCGCAGGCGCCACATCGGCCGTCGCGCGTGCGATCGAGGCCTGCAAGGCCCGTGGCGCCAAGCGCGCAGTGCTGCTGCCGGTGTCCGTACCCTCGCACAGCGCGCTCATGCAGCCGGCAGCCGAGTCGCTCCGGAAGCGGCTGCGCGAGCTCGAGATTCATGCGCCCGTGATTCGCGTTTACTCGTTCGATGCCGGCCTCTACACCGACGCGGATTCGATTCGCGATGGCCTCTACCGCCAGTTGTTCAATCCCGTGCGCTGGTCCGCTATCGTGGCCGCCATGATCAGAGAGGGTGCGACGCAGCTTGTCGAATGCGGCCCGGGCAAGGTGCTCGCGGGACTTGCGCGCCGGGCGCCGGGCGGGCGCGACCTCGCGCTGCATGCAATCGAATCGCCGGAGACGCTCGAGGCCGCCCTCGCGGCCGCGGCAAGGAATCCAAAATCATGACGGGTGGACCACTCGTGGGAGAAATCGCGCTCGTGACTGGCGCGTCGCGCGGTATCGGCCACGGCATCGCGCTCGCTCTCGCCGCGCGCGGCGCGACGGTGATCGGAACCGCGACCGGGACGGCGGGCGTCGCGACGATCGACTCGGCGCTCCGGGCAGCGGACAGGGCGGGCCGCGGGATCGCACTCGATGTCGCGGACGGCGCGGCGTGCGACGCGGCGATCGCCGACATCGACGCGCACGAGGGGCCTGTGACCATACTGGTCAACAACGCCGGCATTACGCGCGACACGCTTCTGCTTCGCATGAAGCCCGAGGACTGGGATGCGGTCATCGCGACGAACCTGGGTTCGGTCTTTCGCCTGAGCAAGGCCGTATTGCGCGGCATGATGAAGGCGCGCAAGGGCCGCATCATCAACATCGCCTCGGTCGTCGGGCTCATCGGCAACCCCGGGCAGGCGAACTACTGCGCGGCCAAGGCCGGGATCGGCGGCTTCACGCGTTCCCTCGCCCGGGAAGTCGCGTCCCGCGGCATCACGGTCAACGTGGTGGCGCCGGGATTCATCGACACCGACATGACGAAGTCGCTGCCTGAGGCCCAGCGCAGCGCGTTGGCGTCCCAGATCCCGCTCGGACGTCTTGGCACGCCGGAGGACATTGCGGAGGCGGTCTGCTTCCTCGCGAGCCCGGGCGCGGCCTGGATCACCGGCGAGACGCTGAACGTCAATGGAGGCATGCACATGGCTTGAAAAAGCCATGTGAAACAGCATGTAACAATGGTTTCTGGTAGCCAGTGGGGGGTCCGTGGCATAGAATGGCGACCCCCGCGGGCCCGCGAGCGCCCATGGGCATCACAAGGTGAGGGACATCAAACCGATGAGCACAGTCGAAGAACGGGTCAAGAAGATCGTCGCCGAGCAGCTCGGTGTGAAGGACGAGGAAGTCACCAGCGACGCGTCCTTCGTGGACGATCTGGGTGCCGACTCACTGGATACAGTCGAGCTCGTGATGGCGCTCGAGGAAGAGTTCGAGACCGAGATTCCTGACGAGGATGCCGAGAAGATCACGACGGTGCAGCAGGCGATCGATTATATCGTCCAGCACCAGTCCAAGACCTGAAGCCTTTCGCGCGCGAGCCCCGGCAGGCCTGCCGGGGCTCGCTGCGTCATGGCATTTCCCCAGCCTGAGGTTCCTGCCTTGAGCAAGCGGCGCGTCGTCGTCACCGGTCTCGGCATGCTCACGCCCCTCGGCAATACCGTGTCGGACACCTGGGCGGCTGCGCTCGCGGGAAAGAGCGGCATCGGCCCGATCACGCGGTTCGACACCGCCGGCTTTCCCTGCACGATCGCGGGCAGCATCAAGGACTTCGACGTCGCGAGTTACATGCCCGCCAAGGAAGCGCGGCGCATGGACCTCTTCATGCAGTTCGGGGTCGCGGCGGGCGTCCAGGCGATCGCCGATTCCGGTCTCGAGATCACGGATGCGAACCGCGCGCGTACCGGGCTCGTATTCGGCGCCGGCATCGGCGGCCTCGCGACAATCGAGGACAACTACGGGAAGTACCTCGAGACGAAGACGCCGAAGAAGATCTCGCCGTTCTATATTCCGGCCTCGATCGTCAACATGATCTCCGGTCACCTCTCGATCATGTACGGGATCACGGGACCCAACCTCGCGGTCATCACGGCTTGCACGACCTCGACCCACGCGCTCGGCATCGGCTACCGGACGATCCAGTACGGCGACGCCGACATCATCGTGGCCGGCGGCGCCGAGATGGCCCAGACTCCGACTGCCGTCGGCGGCTTCTGCCAGGCGCGCGCGCTGTCGACGCGAAACGACGAGCCTGCGAAGGCGAGCCGTCCGTGGGATCGCGATCGCGACGGGTTCGTCATGGGCGACGGATCGGGCGCCGTTGTCCTCGAGGAGTACGAGTCCGCCAGGAAGCGCGGCGCGCGCATCTATGCCGAGCTCATCGGCTTCGGCATGAGCGGGGACGCCTACCACATCACTGCGCCGCCGGACGATGGTGCCGGCGCACGCCTGTCGATGGAAAACAGCCTGCGTGACGCGGGCATCGCCGCCGACGCGGTGCAGTACGTGAACGCGCACGCCACTTCGACGCCGCTGGGCGACGTCGCGGAGACCATCGCGATCAAGAACGCATTCGGGGCGCATGCCGCAAGGCTCGCCGTCAGCTCCACGAAGTCCATGACCGGCCACCTGCTCGGCGCGGCCGGCGTCGTCGAGGCCATTTTCAGCGTGCTGGCGATCCGTGACCAGGTGGCGCCGCCCACCATCAACCTCGACCACCCGGGCGAGGGCTGCGACCTCGATTACGTCCCGCACACCGCGCGCTCGATGAAGATCGAGACGGCCGTCAGCAATTCCTTCGGATTCGGCGGCACCAACGGGACGCTGATCTTCCGCGCGCTGCGCTGACGCGCGGGCGACCCGGCATGCCGCGTCGGGACAACATCCTCCACGAGCTGCCGGCGTTCGGCGATGTCACTGGCCGCCTGCTCGCGTTGTATGCCCGACATCCGGATCGCTACCCGGTTTTCCTCGACAGCGCCGCCACGGCCGGCCCGCTCGGCCGCTTCAGCCTGCTGCTCGCGGCGCCGGCCGAACGGCTCGTCCTGCATCGGGACGGGACGCTGACCGGGCCTGGTGCCGGCCAGCGCTTCTGCGAGCGCCTGAACGCGTGGTGGCGCACGGAGCGAGGCCCGACGCCGCCGGAGCCCTGGCCATTTGCAGGCGGCTGGTTCGTCTACCTCGGCTATGAGCTGGCGGGCGAGGTCGAGCCGACGCTGCGTCTGCCCGATTCGCCGCTCGAGCTCGTCGCGGTGGCCTGGCGCATGCGTGGCGCGCTCGTGCACGACCACGCGACCGGCCGGAGCGTTGCCGTGGGGGAAGCGGCGGCCGGCCAGGAACTCGATCGGCTCGAGCAAGACTATCGCGACGCGTCGCCGGGGCGACCAGGCAACGCCACCGCCGCGCCCGGCGAGATCGTCGAGGATCCTCCGGGCGACTACCTGAGGGCGTGCAGAGACGCGCTCGAGCACATCGCAGCCGGGGACGTCTATCAGGCGAACCTTGCGCGCCGCTGGCGGACGCCGGTGCCTGCGGGCCACTCGAAGGCCTCGATCTACCGCCGCCTCCGTGCCGCGAATCCGGGCGCCTTCGCCGGCGCCGCCGAGCTCCCCGGATTCACGATCCTCTCGAGCTCGCCGGAGCGGCTGGTGCGCGTGCAGGGGCGGCACGTGGACACGCGCCCCATCGCAGGCACGCGACCACGCGGCGGGGCAGGCGACGCCGCGATGATTGCCGAGCTCACCGGAAGCGCCAAGGAGCGCGCCGAGCACGTGATGCTGATCGACCTCGAGCGCAACGACCTCGGACGGCTCTGCGAGGCGGGCACCGTGCGCGTCGACGAATTCATGGTCGTCGAGAGCTATGCCCACGTGCACCATATCGTGTCCAACGTGAGCGGCACGCTTCGCGGGGACGTCGAGCCGGGCGACGTCATTCGCGCGCTCTTTCCCGGCGGCACGATCACGGGCTGCCCCAAGGTGCGCTGCATGCAGCTGATCGGCGAGCTCGAGGGTCGCGGGCGCGGCGCTTACACGGGCTCCATGGGCTACCTGGCACTTGACGGCAGTCTCGACCTCAACATCCTGATCCGCACCATGACGATCCTGGGCGGCGAGATCGAGCTGCGCGCCGGCGCCGGCATCGTCGCGGACTCCGAACCGGCGCGCGAGCTCGAGGAGACCCGCGCGAAAGCTCGCGGGCTCCTCCGCGCACTCGGGAGCTCTGCCTGATGCGGGCGCTCATCGATGGCCAGGAGGACGGGCGCATCGATCCGCTCGATCGAGGGCTTCAGTACGGCGACGGGCTCTTCGAGACCATCGCGATCGCCGAAGGTCGACCGCGATTTCTGGAATGGCACTTCGAGCGGTTGAAGGAGGGGGCACGTCGCCTCGGGATACCCGCGCCGGCTGCGGATCTCCTGCGCGCGGAGATCACGCGGGTGTCGACTACGCCGCGTTCCGTCGTCAAGATCCTGCTGACGCGCGGCATCGGCGAGCGCGGCTATCGCGCGCCGAAGAATTCGCTTCCGCGGCGCATTGTCCTGGGGTTCGACTGGCCGGCCTGGCCGCCTGAGGCAGCCACCAAAGGCGTGCGCGTAGGCTGGTGCCGCACGCGCCTCGGCCGGAACCCTGCGCTCGCGGGCATCAAGCACCTCAACCGGCTCGAGCAGGTCCTCGCGCGATCGGAATGGGATGATGACGCGATGGACGAGGGTTTGATGCAGGATGATCGCGGCCAGGTGATCGCGGCGACGCAATCGAACCTGTTCGCCCGCATGGATGGCCGCTGGGTGACGCCGCGGCTCGACCAGTGCGGGGTGTCGGGAGTCATGCGCCGCGCCTTTCGCGAGTGGCAGGGCGCGCGTGGGGAGCCCGTCGACGAGCGCGAGCTCGGGATGGCGGACGTCGAGCGCGCATCGGCGCTCATCCTGACCAACGCGTTGATCGGCGCCTGGCCCGTGCGCGAGCTGGCGGGACGGCGCCTCGCGATCGGTCCAGACGCCTCGGCCTTCAACGCCTGGCTGGGCGGGACGTGAGGCGCCCGCTGCAGTGGATCGCGCTGCTCGCCGTCGTCGCGATCGCGGCGTGGCTAGGCTGGCGGCATTACGAACGGGAGTGGCTGGCGGCGCCGATTACCGCACTCGTCCAGCCCGTGACGTTCGAGATCGCGCAGGGCGCATCGTTGACCACTGTCGCCTATGCGCTCGAGGATCGCGGTTTCATGCAGCGGCCGCGCACCTGGCTGCGCCATGCAAGATCCGAGGGCGTCGCCACGCGAATCCAGGCGGGCGAATATCGACTCGTTCCCGGAACGACGCCGGCGACCCTGCTCGCCCAATTCGTGGCGGGCGACGTGCTGCTGCACGTCGTGACGCTGCCGGAAGGGTGGACCTTCCGACAGGGGCTCGCAACGATCCAGCGGAATCCCGATATCCGACCCGAGCTCGTGGGCCTCCGGGACTCCGAGCTGCTGGCGCAGCTCGGCATCGAGGGTCGAAGCGCGGAAGGCCTCTTCTTTCCCGACACCTATCGCTTTCCGCGCGGAGCATCCGACCGTGAGATCCTGCTGCAGGCGCATCGCCGGCTCGAGAGCGAGCTGCGGGCGGCGTGGGAGCGGCGTGCAGCCGACCTGCCGCTCGATTCCCCGTATCAGGCGCTGATCCTCGCCTCGCTCGTCGAAAAGGAAACCGGCTCTCCGGACGAGCGGCCGCTGATCGCCGGCGTCTTCATCAACCGCCTGCGCAAGGGCATGCGGCTGCAGACCGACCCGTCCGTGATCTACGGACTTGGCGAGAAATTCGACGGCAACCTGCGGCGGCGCGACTTGCGCGCCGATACGCCCTACAACACGTACACGCGCGCCGGCCTCCCACCGACGCCGATCGCGCTGCCGGGCCGGGCCGCGCTCGACGCCGCCGTGCAGCCCGCCGCAACCCGGGCGCTGTACTTCGTCGCGACGGGACTCGGTGACGGCCGGCACTACTTCGCCGACACGCTGACCGCGCACAACCACAACGTCTCGCGCCACCTCGCGAACCTGCGCGACAGCCGCCGCGATGGGGTACGCTGACCGCGTGCGCGGCGTGTTCGTCACCTTCGAAGGCGTGGAAGGCGTCGGCAAGTCGACGCAGATCGCGCGTGCCGCGGAGCGCCTGCGCGCGCGCGGCGTCGAGCCCCTGGTCACGCGCGAGCCCGGCGGCACGCCGCTCGCGGAAAAGCTGCGCGCGCTCGTGCTCGAGCACGGACACGGCGCCGTGGGCGCAACGACCGAGCTCCTCCTGATGTTCGCCGCCCGCGCCAGCCACGTAACCGAAGTCATTCGTCCCGCATTGGCCGCCGGACGCTGCGTGCTGTGCGACCGGTTCACCGATGCGACCGAGGCCTACCAGGGCGCCGGGCGAGGCGTGGATGCGGGCTCGATCCGTGAGCTCGCGAGAATTGCGCATCCCGGCCTCTCGCCGGACCTCACGATCGTCCTCGACGTGCCGCCGGGTGTCGCGAGCGCGCGGCTCGCCTCGCGCGGAGCCGGCCAGGACCGCATCGAGTCGGAGGATGAGAAATTCTTCGCGCGCGTGAGAGCGGCTTACATCGCGATCGCCGCACGCGAGCCGGAGCGAGTCCGGGTCGTGGATGCGACTCGGCCGGAGGCGGAAGTCGCGGCGAACATTGCCGCGCTCATCGATGCCGCGCTCGCGCGGGCCGGAACGTAGCCGTGGCCGACACCGATCTCGACGAGGAAGTCGCGCTCGCGCCCGCGGTGGCGCCGATGCTCGAGCGCGCGGAGGCGGCGTGGCTTTCGCCGGTGCGCGAGCGCCTGGCCGCACTCCGCCAGCAAGGCCGCCTCCCGCACGGCCTGCTGGTCGCCGGTGCGCCCGGAGCCGGACAAGCCGAAGTGAGCACCTGGCTCGCCGCGTTGCTGCTGTGCCGTCGCCCAGGCGCCGGATCCTGCGGCCAGTGCGCAGACTGCAAGCTCCTGCGCGCCGGCAATCATCCCGATTTCCACTGGATCGGCGTGCTGCCCGACAAGAAGGAAATCAGCATTGACCAGGTGCGCCGCCTGTCGGAGTCGCTGTCGATGCGTAGCTATCGCGGCGGCGCCAAGGTCGCCGTCATCGCGCCCGCGGAGGCGATGAACCGGTTCGCATTCAACTCTCTCCTGAAGACGTTGGAAGAGCCCGCCGGCGACACGTACCTCGTCCTCGCAGCCGGCCGCGTCGATCGACTCCCGAAGACGATCCTGAGCCGATGCATGCGGCTGCACCTGCCTTTGCCCACCGCGCGCGAGGCGCTCGCCTGGCTCTCGTGTTTGCCGGGCAAAAACACGTGGCCGCTATTGCTCGCGCTGGCCGGGGACGCGCCGTTCCTCGCCGTGGACTATGCAGGGCAGGGGCTCGAAGGACTCGACGGGGAAATGCAGGGTGCCATAGACGCTGCCGTCGAGGGTAAACTCGATTTCGTCGCGTTTGCCGAGGCTTGCGCGAAAAATTCGCCGGCGGCGAGGCTCGCCTGGCTCGAATCGTGGCTGACGCGCAGCTTGAAGGACGCGGCCCTGGCTAGTGATCTGGTTAACGATAATCGATTACCATGGTTGCGGCCGCCCGGGGTCGACATGAAGATACGGGCGGGCTTCGGGCTGCTGGACCAGTTGCGCGACGCGCGCCGGCTTGTAGGAGGCAGCCTGAATACGCAGCTCCTTTTCGAGGGGCTTTCGATCTCGCTGGCGGCCTTGGTCGGCCGGCCAGCGCGGTAGTCGGGGGAGTGAGTGGATTGAAGATGCGTGCGCCATCCACGAAGCCGGGTCTCCTGACCCTCACGATCAAGGACAAGAGTGCGCTCTACCTCGCGTACATGCCCTTCGTGAAGAACGGCGGGCTCTTCATCCCGACGAACAGCAGTTACCGGCTCGGCGATGAAGTGTTCATGTTGCTCAACCTGATGGGCGAGGATGAGAAACTTCCCGTCGCGGGACGCGTCATCTGGCTGACCCCGAAAGGCGCACAGGGCAAGCGCACGGCCGGCATCGGCGTGCAGTTCAGCGAGCAGGATCGGGGGGCCACGCAGAAGAAGATCGAGTCCTATCTCGCAGGCGCGCTCGGCGGCGACAAGGCCACCCACACGATGTAGCAAGAGCGGATTGCGCTCCGTTAAGGAGGCGCATCCACTTGCGCGATCTCGACCGTCCGCGTCGTCGCGATCGCAAGCTCGGTCGTTGCCGGCAGCGCCCCGACCATCAGCAATCCATATCGATCCAGCTGCTCGACAGGCTGCAGGGTGTCGAGCGGTACGCGATAGGCCAACGACAGGTTCTCGGACGTGATCCAGACGTCGGCGCCTGCGCCCGGCTCGAACTCGGTCACACCCCACAGGCCGGTGGTCGACCGGCGCTCATAGACGGCGTCCACGTTCATGAGTCCGAGCGTACCGCTGAACGTGATAGTCGCCACCTGAAGGGCCGACAGCGGCAGGGCGCCCGTGACCCAGGTGCCGCCGGGATAGAAAACGCTCGTATGGTCGCTTCGCAGCAGGGTCCATCCGATGTCCGGAACCGTGTCGTGGAAGACGACCCAGCGCCGCTGGCCGACGGGCGCCGAGAGCCTCGAGCGATCGTGTTCAAGAACCTCGACCCGGCTTCGGCCAGTCGCGAGGTCGACGAGCTGCATCTGGTGGGAGAGGCGCGAGACGAGCGAAAGCTCGCCGTTCCCGATTGTCGCGCTGTAGACCGACGGCATCGAGACCGCGGTGCCGAAGGCTTCCGGGCCATTTCGGTCGATGAAGACGTAGCGCTGGGCGCCAGCCGCGTCTGTCTCCAGGATTCCGAAGGTGTCGTCGGGACCGTCGATCAGCGGCGGACTCCAGGTAAGGCCGTTTCCCGCAGTCAGCAGGCGGTCGTCCAGGGGGTCCTGCCCGACGATGTGAATGTGCCCACGGGAGTCCAGCGCCGCAACGGACGGCTTGGAGCCGGCGAGCAGCGCAACCGCACGAACTTCCGTTCCAAGGTCGACACGGTCGGCGCGCAGGCGCTTGGAACCTGGAATCACCGCCGGAATGGCAATGTCGAGCAGCCGGTTCGATCCCGACTGGGCGAGGATCAGGCGGTCGCTCTTGCGCAGGTGCGCGCCGAAGACGCCGTTGCTGAATCGCGCGACGACCGTGGCGGTCGGGCCCGCCGGATCGACCTGGTAGATCAGGGAATCCTGCCGCACATTGAGGAGGGCGATGCGGTTGCCGCCGAGGCTCAGCACGTCGGTGCAGTCGATTCCGCGCAACGGCAGTCCGGCCCGCGAGATGCCGAGCGACTCGGCGACGTCGATGGTCGTGACCGCAAAGGTCGCGCGATCGACGAAATGCAGGTAGCCGTCGCGATTCGAGACGACGACATAGCCCTGCCACACGACGGCGCCCTTCCCGAGTGATCCGGCAATCGGTGCTCGCCCGATCTCAGTCCACGTGGCGATGTCGTAGGCGACCACGCCGACGCCGGTAATGGCGGCATAGAGCACGTTGTCCGTGCGCGAAGCGGCGAGGTCGGCCACCAGTCCGGGCATCGGGATGCGGCGCTCGATGGTCAGCTTGCCACGGAAGTGGCTGACGACGACCAGTTCCGTGGTTGAAATGCTCCCGACTGCGGCGACAGTCTGGCTCACGGCGACGGCCGCCGTGGGCCGCATGCCGATGTCGACCCGGTCGAGTTCCTTCCAGGCGACCGGGTCGATCAGCGCGAGCGTGGAGTCCCCGCGTGACAGGACGAGCAGCCGGCCGCCGAACGTGACGAGGTCGCTGACGTTCCGGCCGACCTCCAGCCGCGGGCGCAGCTCGGCGAACGTGCGCGCGTCGAGCTGGTGCAGGTAGCCCTCGGGGTAGGTTTCGCCGCGACCCGTCGCGACGTAGAGGACGTCCTCGGCTGCGGATGCCAGCACTCGATTGGGCGCCAGGATTCCCTCGCCGATGTCGGCGCTGCGGAGCGTCGTGGTCGCAACCGAAGGCACCGGCTCGGCGGCGGTCGCCCTGCTGCACGCCAGGAGGATCCCGACGGCTGCGGCCCAGCCGTGGCATCGCCGAGCGGTCGACCTTGGCTGCCCCTCGCGGCGAATCATTGTGACCGACGACAGCTTCGGGACCCGCGCCGCCCGGCGGCGGCGTTACTCGGGACCGAGCTTGTTGGCCATCATGCCGCCTTGCAGGCAGTACGCATCGAAACCGCGCTCGGACAGCAGGAATGCGGCGGCGGAACTCCGGCGGCCCGTGTCGCACACCGAGATGTACGTCGCCTTCGGGTCGAGCGTCTTCACCTTGAGACGGATGAAATAGAGCGGAACGTTCAGTGCGTTGTCGAGGTGGAACGTCTCGAACTCCGACGGCAACCGGACGTCGAGCCAGCGCGCGCCGCGGCCGGTGAGCTCGTGGGCATGGGCGAGGTCGACCCAGTGCAGCAGCGGCTCGTTGAGGAGCTCCTTGAAATCCTCCTTGCCGAGCCGGACCAGCGCTCCGTCCGTCTGCATCGTGATCGTCGCGTTGCGCTTCGCTTCCGAGATCAGCGCCTCCTCGCCGAAAGACTCGCCGACACCCAGCTCCGCAAGTTTGAGGCCATCGCGGTTCATCGGCGTTTCGCGCGTCACGACTGCGCTGCCTTTCGTGATCACGTAGAAATAGTCCCCGTCGTCGCCCTGCTTGATGACGACCTCGCCGGCGCGGCAGGCGACGTGCTGCATGCGCATGAAAAGCGCCTGCAGGTTCGCGGGAGGAATCCGGTGGAACGCCTTCGTCTGCAGCAGCACCGTCATCCAGTCGTCGCTGTCGGCCCCGCCGCCGCCGGAAATCTCGCTGACCTCGTAGGACCCGGTCTGGTCCCAGGTGATCATGACGTCGAGCAGGTCGGAATCGATCGAGACGTAGGTGATATCCGAGAGCGCGCGTGCGGTGAACCGGCGCGGCTGCCCGGGCGCGACCGCGATGCGCGCTTCCGGCGTGCCGGCGCGAAGCATCGAGACCGTGCGGTCGCCGACGCGCAGCTCGATCTCTCCGCCGACCAGGTAGACCGTGCGCTTGTCCGACTCGCCTTCCTTGAACAGAACGCGCCCGGCATCGAGCGTTTGCAGTCGCGTTTTCTTTGCGAGCGCGTGCAGGTTCTCGCGCTTCAGCCCGTCAAGCGGGCTGAAGCTGCGGAGCACGTCGAGTTCAACCGGCTTCTCTGTCGCCATCTCACTTCACATGGGCGGGGGAGGCACCGGCCTCCCTCGCGGGCGCGAAGCCTATCATAGCCTTACCGGCCCGCCCGAAGCGCGCTCCAGCCGTCGTCCGGCTTGAAGCGCGGCCCGTGCTTCGCCGCAAGCTCCTCGAGCCGCGTGACGATCGAAGCGACGCCGCGCGCGCGCGCGTAATGCAGCGGGCCGCCGCGAAACGGCGCAAATCCCGTGCCGAAAATCATGCCGGCATCGAGCAAATCCGCGTCAGCGACGACGCCTTCGCGCAGGCATGCGACCGCCTCGTTGAGATACTGCAGGACCATCCGGTCGGTGAGGTCGTCGGGCGCGCGACCTTCCGTCTGCGGCTTGACAGGCTTGCCGTCGCGCCATTCGTAATAGCCGCGGCCCGACTTGCGGCCGACGTGGCCGGCGGTGAGCAGTTGCGCCGTGCCGCGCGGCACCGGAAGCCCGAACGCTTCCGAGAGGATCTTGCCGACGTGCGATGCGACGTCGAGGCCCACGGTGTCCGCGAGCTCGATCGGGCCCATCGGCATGCCGAAATCCACCGCAGCCCTGTCGATGAGCGCGAGCGGCACGCCTTCGTCCGCGGCGAGCATCGCCTCGGTCATGTACGGCATCAGCACGCGATTCACGGCGAAGCCGGGCGAGCTCCGGCAGGGCAGGGGCAGCTTGTCGATGCGCCGGGTGAAGGCCAGCGCGTCTTCGACAACGGCGTCGCGCGTCCCCGTCGAGCGGATGATCTCGACCAGCATCATCTTCGCGACCGGGTTGAAGAAGTGCAGCCCGACGAGCCGGCCCGGGTCGGCGAGGCCCTGCGCGAGCTCTTCGAGGACGATGCTCGAGGTATTCGTCGCGAGCAGCGCCTCCGCCTTCATGCGCGGCTCGAGCTTCGCGTAGAGCGCACGCTTGGCATCCGCGTTCTCGAAGATCGCCTCGATCACGAGGTCCGCGCGCGGGACACCGGCGCCCTCGACGTCCGCCGTGAGCCGCGCCGCCATCTCGCCCGCCTTCGCGGGATCGCGCGCGCGCTTGCCGAAGAAATCCCGGGCGCGCGCGAGCGCGGGCTCGACATACTTCATCTCGCGGTCCTGCAGCGTGACTGTGAGGCCGCGGGAGGCGCACCAGGCGGCGATGTCGCCGCCCATCACCCCGGCTCCGACCACGTGGACGTGCGCCACCTTGCGCGCGGACTTGCCGCCAAGCGCCTTCATGCGGTTCTGCAGGAAGAAGACGCGGACGAGATTGCGCGACTGTTCCGACAGGAAGAGCTTCGCGATCGAGCGCGCCTCGGCCTCGAATGCCTGCGCGCCGGATGCGCCGTAGCGCTCGAACAGCTCGAGGATGGCGTACGGCGCCGGATAGTGCTCCGGCCGCGCACGACGGGCTACCTGCTTGCGCGCCTGCGTGGCGACGAACGAGCGGATCACGGGCCAGGCGAGGACGCGCTGGCCGAGCGGCGGGCGCCGGCGCGGCGGAGCGGCGACGGCGATCTCGCGCGCGGCCGCGGCGAGTCCGTCGCGCGTCGCGAGCCGGTCCACGAGCCCGAGCTTCTTAGCTTCTTCCGCGCGGAGCGACTTGC
>Ga0075434_100002011_pt1 | contig 17654 bp, 18 predicted proteins | sample RhiMethybrSRZTD3_FD_75298 | JGI IMG/M metagenome (GOLD analysis project Ga0075434, IMG submission 75298) | Populus rhizosphere microbial communities from Tennessee, USA - Rhizosphere MetaG P. TD hybrid SRZTD3 | ecosystem: Host-associated > Plants > Roots > Rhizosphere > Soil | place: USA... | reverse complement strand
TCGCTCCCCCTCGGCGAGAACTCGGCGCTGTCGATCGCGTGCACCTCGATCGGCGGGACGATGGCGTTCGGCCTGACCGGCGACTACGACGGCATGCCCGATCTGCAGCGGCTCGCCTTCGAGCTCGAGGAGTCGCTGGCCGAGGTCTCGAAGGCCGCCGGTCTCTAGCCCGCCCCCAGGCCCTCGAGCCAGGGTTCGACGGCGGCGAGCCAGCGATCGGGCGTCTCCATCTGCGGTATGTGCCCGGCCTTCGGGATCAGCCGCATGTCCCAGTCGGGCCGCTGCTCGAGCGCCCCCATCGCGAACCCGAGCGGCACGAGACGGTCCTCGCGCCCGTGGACGACGAGCACCGGAGCCTTCACCGACTCGACGATCCACCGCACGACGTCTCGCCGGCGGCCGAGCGTCAGCAGCGATCGGGCGGCCTCGAGGAACGCCGGACCGGCGTCGGGGTTCTGCTGGTGGCGGACGAGCTGCTCGACGTGCAGCCGCACGAGCTCGTCGGGGATCGTCGAGGGGTCGGCGGCGATGATGCGCAGGCCGAGCTCGACCGCGCGCTCGGCCTCCAGGCGATTGACGCGCTGCCGGGACGCCCACTCGCCGACCCGGGGGAGCTCGTAGAGGGCGAAGCCGACCATCACGATCGGCGCGGGCAGCGACGAGCCACGCTTCCACGGGAAGACCGAGTTCGACAGGACGAGCGCCTCGACCGCAGCGGGCTCGACCGCGGCCTCGAGCATCGAGATCGCGCCGCCCATCGAGTTCCCGACGAGCACGACGGGCCCACCGCCCGCGACCTCGTCGATGAACCTGGACACGGTCCCCCGGAGGTCCCTGATGCGGCTGCGGCGAGCGTCGCGCTCGGTGCGGCCGAAGCCCGGCAGGTCCATCGCCAGCACCCGCCCGTGTCTCGCCAGACCCGGGGCCACGGCCAGCCACGACAGCAGCGAACCCCCCAGCCCGTGGACGAGCACGAGCGTGCGCCCGGGCGGCCCGTCCCACTCGACGTAGTGCACGGGACCGTCCAGGTCCGCGAACCGGCTGGGTGGCACCTCGATCTGCATGGGCCGCGTTCGGTGACCTCCTGCCGCCATTCTCTACACTCGGGGGCATGGCGATCGTCCGACTGCGGCCCCCGCTCCGCGAGCTGGCCGAGGGCCGTCGCGAGGTGGCCGTCGAGGGCGGCACCGTGATCGATGTGCTGCGCGAGCTCGAACGATCTCACCCGAGGCTCGGCGGCTGGATCCTCGACGACCGAGGTCATGTCCGTCAGCACGTCGCCGTGTTCCTGGGGGGTGAACGGGTGGCCGGCGACGCTCGCGTGACGAGTGAGGATCGCGTCGAGGTCATCGGGGCCGTCTCCGGCGGGGCCGAGACGGAGCTCCTCATCGGCACCAGGAAGGGGCTGTTCGTGCTGCGCGGCGATCGCGATGGCGAGATGGACGTCGTGGCGCGGGCGTTTCCGGGTAGCTCGGTCGAGTTCGCGATCCGCGACCCGCGGACGGGTCGGTACTTCGCGAGCGTCACCCACGGGCAGTTCGGGCCGCGGGTCTACCTGGCGGACGACCCGACCGGAGCCTGGGAGCAGGCGGAGGGTCCCCGGTTCCCCGAGGAGACGGACACGACCTTGGTCCGCACCTGGGTGATCACGCCGGGGGAGAGAGACGGCGTCCTGTACGCCGGGGTCGACCCCGCCGCGCTGTTCGAGAGCCGCGACGACGGGATGACGTGGGAGCTCAACCGACCGCTCTGGGATCAGCCGAGCCGGCCGGACTGGGGGCCCGGTGCAGGTGGCCTCTGCCTGCACTCGATCTGTCCGTGGCCGGGCGAACCCGATCGCCTCGCGGTCGGCGTCTCCTCGGTCGGCGTGTGGGTCACCGAGGACGGGGGAGCGTCGTGGGAGATCGGCAATACCGGCATCGTCCCGCGGTACCTGCCGGAGGAGGCGCGCTCCACAGAACCGCTCGCTCGCTGCGTCCACAACATGCACCGGTCACCGCTCCGACCCGAGCGCCTCTTCATGCAGTTCCACGGTGGCGTCTACCGCTCCGACGACGCGGCGAGCTCGTGGACCAGCATCGCCGCGGGTCTGCCGAGCGATTTCGGGTTCCCGATGGTGATCGATCCGAACGACCCCGAGGCGGCCTACGTGATCCCGCTGAACTCCGACCTCGACCGGGTCTCGGCCGAGGGGCGGCTCCGAGTATTCGAGACGCGCGACGCCGGCACGACGTGGACCGGTCGGACCGAAGGGCTACCGCAGGACGACGCGTACCTCACGATCCTTCGGCAGGCGTTCGCGCGCGACGACGGGACTCCGTTGGGTCTGTGGTTCGGTGCGACGTCGGGCGACGTGTTCGGGTCCTCGGATGCCGGTTCGACCTGGCGAGTGGTTGCTCGGGACCTGGCTCCCGTCCTGTCGGTCCGGGCCGCCTGACGAAGGCGACCGAGGGGGGCGAGGGGGTCGCCCCCCTAACGTCTGGGGAAGCCCTATTCGTCCTCTTCCTCTTCGTTGTCGCCGTCGTCCCCCACCTCATCGTCTGGCCCGTCGACCGCGGCATCCCCCGGCTCCGAGGCCGAGATCGCCACCGCGCCCGTCCCGAGGGGCGGCTCCCAGTCCCACTCGCCGGGCAACTCGTCCCGGCTCCGTTCGAGGATCAGGTCCAGGTCGTCCATCAGGGTGTCGCGATCCATGCCGCCTCCTCTCGCCCGTACCACGCTCATCGAACCCGAGCCGGGTGGCCGTGGCGCAGCCCGATCGAGACGGCCATGTGAATGTCTCGTGGCGTTCCGCTTCCCGACGCTTCGATAGGCACGGATCGGGGAATACTGGGTATCTCCATGAGGTCTACACGTGTGTCGGCTTTACAGGGCTCTGAGGCGGGTCTAGCATGGACGCACGCGGCCCGGGAGGCCCGTGTTGGTGTGCCCGGGGCCCTATCGACTGAGAACGGTCCCGAAGACCTCTAGGGGCGAAGCACGCTCCGTACGGAGGCTTCGAGGAGGAGAGTGAGTTCATGCCAGAACCTGCACGTCCGCTCGGCACGGATGACGCCGACGACCTCCGCCTGTACCTGGAGGCGGCGGCGCGCGAGCCACTCCTCACCAAGGAGGAGGAGGTCGAGCTCGCCATCCTGATCGAGCATGGCAAGGAGGGGGAGGAGCGCCTGCGCGCCGGCCGCCTGCGGTCCGAGCGTTCGATCATGAAGGCTCGCCAGGAGGTCCGGAAGGCGGAGGCCGCCCGGCAGCGGTTCATCATGGCCAACCTGCGGCTGGTCGTCTCGGTCGCTCGCAAGTACCAGGGTCAGGGGCTGCCGCTGCTCGATCTGATCCAGGAGGGCAACATCGGGCTGATGCGCGCGGTCGAGCTGTTCGATTGGCGCCGCGGCTTCAAGTTCTCCACATACGCGACCTGGTGGATCCGTCAGGGCATCACGAGGGCGATCGCCGATCGTTCCCGATCGATCCGGCTGCCGGTGCACATCCACGACCGGCTGCGAAAGCTGAACCGGACGCGGTTCCAGTTCGCTCAGACGATGGGCCGAGAGCCCAGCCGCGACGAGCTCGCGAAGGCGCTCGACACGACGGTCGACGAGATCGACGACCTGACCGAGATGGGCCGCCGCGAGCCGCTGTCGCTGCAGTCGCCCGTCGGGGAGGACACCGAGCTGGGCGACCTGATCGAGGAGGTCGACTCGGACGCCGCGTTCAACGAGGTCGAGGACGCCCTGCTCCGCGAGGAGATCGGGACGGCCGTCGATCGCGTGCTCGACGAGCGCGAGCGGCACGTCGTGGCGCTCCGGTACGGCCTGGAGAACGGGCAGCCGCTCTCGCTGCGGGAGACGGGCAAGGTGCTCGGTCTCTCGGGCGAGCGTGTTCGACTGATCGAACGCGAGGCGCTGCGCAAGCTCCGCGATTCGAACCTGATCTCCGCCGTCGCCGCGATGTGACGCGGACGACGCGGACGAGGAGCGCCGGGAGGGCCGGCCCGCATGGCGGGCCGGCCCTCTCGCATGTGGGCTGATGGCGGAGGTTCTTCACCGGACCGTGACCGTCGAGGCCGACGGGCTGAGCCTTCCCGGCGAGCTCGCGATCCCCGAACAGGCGATCGGCGTGGTGGTGTTCGCGCACGGCAGCGGCTCGAGCAGGCGATCGCCTCGCAACGTCCGGGTCGCGGAACGTCTGCGGGCCGAGGGTCTCGGGACGTTGTTGTTCGACCTGTTGACCGATGACGAGGCCGGGGATCGCGGCAAGGTCTTCGACATCGGGCTGCTCGCGCGGCGGCTCGAGGAGGCGGTCGGCTGGCTGAGGGGCGAGCGGGCCGCTCGGCAACTGCCCATCGCCTTCTTCGGGGCGAGCACCGGCGCGGCGGCCGCGCTGGTGGCGGCCGCCCATCTCAGGGCCGACGTCGCGGCCGTCGTCTCGCGCGGCGGCCGGCCCGATCTCGCGGGGGACGCGCTCGAGGCCGTGACCGCGCCGACGTTGCTGATCGTCGGTGGTGCGGACCTCCAGGTGCTCGAGCTCAACCGGCAGGCGCAGGGTCGACTGCGATGCGAGACGCGACTCGAGATCGTCTCCGGGGCCACCCACCTGTTCGAGGAGCCGGGAGCACTCGAGCGGGTGGCCGAGCTCGCAGCCGGGTGGTTCGCCGACCATGTCGACTGAACGACCTACGCCTCCGCGAGCTCCTTGGCCCGCACCTCCTGCTCGGCGAGCGCCTCCATGATGACGTTCGTGAAGGCCTGGACGTCAGCCGTGGAACCCTGGTCGCCCTTCGGGCGGATCGGTTCGCCGTAGGAGATCGCGACGACCGGGCGCCAGGGGCGCCGGAAATGCAGACCCGATCTCGGCCACCGGGCCTGCGTCCCCCAGATGCCGACGGGGACAACGGGTGCGTCGGTCGCCAGGGCGATCCGAGCCACACCCTTGCGACCCCGCATCAGTCCCCCCCCAGGCTCCGGGTTGACCGTTCCCTCCGGGAAGATGCCGGCCAGCGCCCCGCCACGGATCGTCTCGATCGCGACATCGAGCGCACCCTGATCGCGCTGACCGCGGCGGAGCGGGATCTGACGGTACAGACGCAAGGCCCACCCGTACCAGAGCTTGCGGAAGAACTCCGCCGCGACGAGGAACCGGGTCATCCGCCCGCTCCGCGAGCTCGTGGTCAGGGCTAGCGCGACGCCGTCGAGGGCCGAGACGTGGTTCCCGGCGACGATCGCTGGGCCCGAGGACGGGACGCGGTCGGCGCCCTCGACGCGCAGCCGGAACAGCATGTGCCAGAAGAAGCCGACGACGGCGATGCCGAACCGCCACCATCCGTTCAGGTCGCCGCGTCGAGCCATCCGCGGATGCTACTCGCGCCACCGAGGGTTCCGGCGGGCTCGAACCTATACTCCGCGCGGTGACCGACGTCCGCGAACTCCGAGAGCTCGCCGAGAAGCGCTACGGCGACTTCGTCGAGGCGCTCCGCGAGATGGTGAACGTCGACTGCGGCTCGTTCACGCCCGAGGGCGTGAACGAGATCGCCGACCTGTGCCAGTCGAGGCTCGAGCGCGGTGGGTGGGCCGTCGAGCGGATGCGGCACGAACCCGAGGGCGACCAGGAGCGGCTCGGCGATCTCCTGATCGGGCGGCTCGAGGGGAGCGGTCGCGCCCGGGTCTTGATGATCGGCCACACCGACACGGTGTTCGACCCGGGGACCGTCGCCGAACGTCCCTTCCGGATCGAGGGCGACCGTGCGTTGGGGCCGGGCGTGACCGACATGAAGGGTGGTCTGTTGACCGGCTTCTTCGCGGTCGAGGTCCTGCAGGCGGCCGGTTTCGACGGGTTCGGGGCGATCACCTACATCTGCAACCCGGACGAGGAGATCGGGTCACCCTGGTCGCGGGGCACGATCCTGGCCGAGGCCGGGCGGGCCGACGCGGCCCTGGTCCTGGAGGGAGCCCGCGAGAACGGCGACGTCGTCTCCTCGCGCAAGGGGGTGCTCGACGTCCGCCTCGAGATCGAGGGGCGCGCCGCGCACGCGGGCGTCGAGCCCGAACGCGGCCGCAGTGCGATCCTCGAGGCCGCCCACAAGACGCTGGCGTTCCAGGCGCTCAACGGGCGCTGGCCGGGCGTGACCGTGAACGTAGGTGTGGTGCACGGCGGCACGCGCCCGAACGTCGTCGCCGAACGGTGCGTGCTCGAGGTCGACGTCCGGTCCCCTGAGGAGGCGACGTTCGAGGAGGCCGGGGCGGCCGTCGCGGCGATCGCCAACCAGCACACCGTTCCCGACGTGAGCGTGACGACGATCAGCAACGGCTGGCACCGGCCCATGGAGAAGCGGGAGGGCGGCGCCAAGCTCGCGGCGCTCGCGATCGAGGTGGCGGGCGAGCTCGGGTTCGGGCTCAGGGACGCCGCGACCGGCGGCGCCTCGGACGCGAACACGACCTCCGGCGCCGGGGTGCCCTCGCTCGACGGGCTCGGGCCGATCGGCGGCGACGACCACGGCCCGAAGGAATGGCTCGACCTGTCGAGCGTGGTTCCTCGAATCTCGCTGCTCGCCGGGCTACTCTCCAGGCTCGAAGGGATCTGACGACCGGTCCCTCGAGGTCGCCCGATGATGAGGAGGGGTTCGCCGGTGGACATCACGGCCGTCCCGTTCGACAAGCCCGAGGACCTGAACGTCATCGTCGGGCAGTCCCATTTCATCAAGACGGTCGAGGACCTGCACGAGGCGTGCGTGAACGTCCCCGGCCTGAGGTTCGGCATCGGGTTCAACGAGGCGAGCGGGCCCCGGCTCGTGCGGCGCAGCGGCAACGACGACGGGCTCGTCGATGTCGCCGTCCGGAACGCTCGGGCGATCGGTGCCGGACACGTGTTCGTGGTCGCGCTGCGCGAGGGGTTCCCGGTCCACGTCCTGAACGCGGTCAAGGCGGTACCCGAGGTCTGCCGCGTCTTCTGCGCGACGGCGAACCCGCTCGAGATCGTGGTCGGCGAGACCGAGCAGGGCCGCGGCGTGCTGGGCGTGATCGACGGCTCCCCGCCGGTCGGCGTGGAGACCGACGCCGACGAGGCCGAACGCAAGGAGCTGCTTCGCCGATTCGGGTACAAGCTGTGAGCGGGGTCTCCGTCCTGACGTACCGGCACCTCGTCGAGGGGATCCCGGCGGTGCTGTACGTGGACGCGCACGAGGATCGCTCGTCGAACCTCTACACGAGCCCGCAGATCGAGGCGCTCCTCGGTTTCACCGTCGAACAGTGGCGCGTCGATCCGGCCCTGTGGGTCGATCGGATCCACGAGGACGACCGCGAACGTGTGCTGGAGGAGCAACGTGAGTCGCTACGGACGGGCGAGCCGTTCCGGACGGAGTACCGGCTGCTCGCCGCCGACGGGCGGGAGGTCTGGATCCGCGACGAGGCCGTCCTGGTCCGCGGCGACGAGCAGCACCCACCCTTCTGGCGAGGCGTCATGACCGACATCACCGGGACCAAGCGCGTCGAGGACCGGCTCCGCAGGAGCATGGACGTCCTGCGGCGAACGATGGAGGACCGTCGACAACTGCTCCTGCGGCTCGATGATGCGCGGGTGGAGGAGCGCAGGCGGATCGCCTCCGACATCCACGACGACCCGATCCAGGTGATGAGCGCCGCCGACATCCGTGCGCAGACGCTCGCCCACCGGATCGAGGATCCCGAGCTCCGGCAGGAGGCCGAGGAGCTGGGCGACGTGATCCGCTCATCGGTCGAGAGGCTCCGTCACCTGCTGTTCGACCTCCGTCCCCCCGCGCTCGATCGCGAGGGCCTCGTCCCCGCCCTGCGCGCCTATCTGGGCGACGAGGACCCCGCGCTCGAGATCGAGGACTCGTTGTCGTTCGAGCCGCCGTCGGAGCTGCGAGCGATCCTGTTCCGGATCGCACAAGAGGCGATCGCGAACGCACGCAAGCACGCCTCCGCGACCCGGATCCAGGTCTCGATCGCGGCCACCGACGGCTGCGTGCGGCTGGTGATCGCCGACGACGGGGTCGGGTTCGACGTCGGCGTGATCGAGTCGCCCGAACCCGGCCACATCGGGCTGCCGACGATGATCGAACGCGCGCACGTCGCGGGCGGGGGTTGCGAGGTCCGGAGCGAGCCAGGCCGCGGGACCAGCGTGAGCGCGTGGCTGCCACTCGCCGAGCGGAGCTCCGCGAAGGCCGGGTGACCGGGGCTATTCGCGGGTGGTGACCTTCGAGGCGCGTAGGTACGCGCCCGGTGTGCGACCGCGGGCGCCGGCAAGCCGCCACGCCAGGAGCTGCGTCGGGATCACGCCCACGGCCGACATGAGCGCGCGGTCCAGGTAGCCGGTCGCGACCGCACGGGCGCCCTTGGGCGCCTCGCCGTCCGGCGTGACCACCATGACGGCGGCGCCCGCGTCGACCAGATCGGCCGCGAGGCCGAGGTCCAGGCGCCGGGTCTCGGGTTCGGTGGCCATCACGATCGCACTCATCCCCGGGCCGGCGAGCTCGAGCGGGCCGTGGCGGAACAATCCGGCCTCGACCGACTCGGCCATCACGCCGGACTCCTTGAGCACGAGCGCGCCGAGCTCGGTCGCCGCCCGGGCCGGACCGCGGCCGAGCAGCACGATCACGTCCCGACCGCCGTGCCAGGCCTCGAGCTCGACCGCAAGGGCCTCGGGGTCGTCGAGGAGTCGCTCGGCGGATCGCGCCGCACCCTCCGCCGCCGTCCGGGTTCGATCGACCGCGGTCTCCACGCTGTCGCCGGCGAGCAGCCGCGCGAGCCCCGAGAGCGTGGTCATCGACGCCGCGAAGGTCATCGACGAGGGCCCCGACTCGGGCCCCGCCCACGTGTCGAGCTCGATGTCCGCCCGGCGCGCGAGGTCGTTGTTGGTGCCGTTGGTGAGCGCCACGACGAAGGGCCGTGTGCGTTGCTTGGCGAGCTCGTTCACGAGGCGCACGATCTCGGCGCTCTCACCGGACTGGCTGACGACGACGGCCAAGGTCCTCGCGTTCAGGATCGGCCGGCGGAAGTGCAGCACCTCCGCGGCATCGACCAGCAGCGCCGCGACGCCCCGCGCGGCCAGGTCGTTCACGGCCGGGTAGCAGGCGTCGTAGGAGCCGCCCATGCCCGTGAACACGATCGTTCGGGCCGCCTCGCTCGCCTCCCGGATCCGTTCGAGCTCGTCCCGTTGGTCCACGAGCGACGCGGCCGCTCGACGCATCGCGTCGGGCTGACCGGCGATCTCGCCGAGGAAGCGATCGGACAGGCCCTCGAGCGATCTCATGACCTCGAGTCTACGGCGGTGGCCGAGACCGAGGCCGGGGAGAGCGCGAGGCCCGTGGGAGGGTCGAAGAAGTGGAACCTGCGAGGGTCGATCGACAGCCGGATCGGCGTGCCCGGACCGCACGAGGTCCGGGGATCCACGCGGGCGCAGAAGACGGCGCGCTCCTCGGCGATGAGCGGGATCTCACCCTCGCCCTCCTGCTCCGAGGCGGCGAGCGTCTCGTCGGTCCGCACCGGGGGCGCGTCGACCGCGAACAGGACGTTGACCTCCGACCCGAGATCCTCGGTGACGTCCGCCATCACCGTGATGGTCGGGAGGCTCGACCCGGACCAGACGGCCGCGTCCTCGAGGTCCGCCGGTCGGATCCCGAGGATCACGTCCCGCCCCTCGATGCCGGTCAGATCCAGGTCGCCGGGGATCGGGATCTCGAACCCCGCGAACCTGACGGCGCCGCCGCCGATCGTCGCGCCCACCAGGTTCATGGGCGGCGAGCCGATGAACGCGGCGACGAACAGGTTCGCGGGGTGCTGGTAGAGGCGTTGCGGGGTGTCGACCTGCTGCAGCATCCCGTCGCGCAGGACGGCGACGCGTTCCCCGAGCGTCATCGCCTCCACCTGATCGTGCGTCACGTACACCGTGGTCGTTCGGAGGCGTTCGTGCAGCTTCGCGAACTGTCCCCGCATCTGGACCCGGAGCTTGGCGTCCAGGTTCGACAACGGTTCGTCCATCAGGAACGCCACCGGCTCCCGAACCATCGCGCGCCCCATCGCGACGCGCTGCCGCTGCCCTCCGGAGAGCTCGGCCGGTTTGCGTTGCAGCAGGCCGTCGAGTCCGAGGATGCGGGCGACGTCCTCCACGCGGCGCCCGCGCTCGTCCGCCGGGGTCTTCCTCAGCTTGAGACCGAACCCGATGTTCTGCTCGACGGTCATGTGCGGATAGAGCGCGTAGTTCTGGAACACCATCGCGATGTCGCGTGCCTTGGGGGGAAGGTCCGTGACCTGCCGATCGTCGATGAACACCTCGCCGGCCGTCACCTCCTCGAGACCGGCGAGGATCCGCAGGATCGTGGACTTGCCGCAACCCGACGGACCGACCAGGACCATGAACTCGCCGTCCCCGATCTCGAGCGATACGTCGTCGACGGCCACGACGTCGGCGCCGAACACCTTGGTGACCCCGTCGAGCACGATCCCCGCCATGGCTACCCCCGCTCCTCGCGTTCGAGTCTGTGGTCGAGCGACGCGTCGGTCAAGGCGACCTGCAGGCGGGCCTTCGCTCGCCCGTTCGCCCCCAGGCGGTCGAGCCCCAGTAGCGCCGCACCCAGGACGGGGGGCGCCTCGAGGACGTTCAGGGAGGCGGTGGGTGCGATCTCCCGGACCCCGTCGTCGATCCGCTCGAAGAACGGGGCGAACCGATTGCGGAAGATCCCGCCACCCAGGACGACGTGGACGTCGAGCTCGGTCATCCGGAGCCGGCGGATGGCCGTCCCCGCCATCGCGACGATCTCGTCGGCCTGGCGGTCGACGATCGAGGTCGCGACCGCATCCCCGTCTGCCGCCGCGGCGAACACGAGCGGCGGCAGCTCGGCGACACGGCTCTCGGCCAGCCGGCCGAAGTACATCGCCTGCATCACCTGCCGGGGTCGTCGGAACCCGAAGTGGGCGGCCACGCGGGACGCCAATGCCGTGCGGCGCCCCCGGCCGTCCTCGGACCTGACCGCGTGCCACAGGGCCGCCTCGCCGATGTCGGAACCACCGCCCCAGTCGCCGGCGATCCAGCCGAGCGCCGGGAAGCGATAGGTCCTGCCATCCGGCGCGACGGCCGAGCAGTTGGTGCCGAAGCCGCACACGACACCGACACCCCAGGTCCGTTCGGTCCCCGCACGCAGGACGGCGAACGTGTCGTTGCGAAGCACCGTCTCGGTGGTCCAGCCGTGCTGTTGGACCCGGCGCAGGATCGAGCGTTCGTCCGACGGCAGGTCCGCGCCGGCGAGGCAGAAGACGCCGAGGGAGGCGACGGGCTGTCGCCCTGGATCTGCCCCCGCGCTCCGAGAGGCAGCCTCCACGGCCGACACGACGGGTGCGAGCTCACCCTTCGCTCGGGCGCCGTCGGACGGTCCCACACGGGCGCTGCCGAGCAGCGCGCCGTCGCGGGTCACCACGACCGCGTCCACCTTCGAGCCGCCGCCGTCGACCGCGACCAGGGCCGCCCGGCTCACGGGAGCGCCTCGAGCTCGTCGATCGCCGCCAGGCGAGCACCGGCTCGCTCGAAGCCCGCGAGCGCGATTGGCACGGCGTCGGCGGTCGCGAGCGGCCACGTATGCAGGAGGACCACCGCGCCGTCACCATGGCGCATCGCGCCCGAGAGGGTGTCGCCGCTGATCTCGGCCGCGGTCCGCCACGGTTCCCAGTCCTCGGTCTGGACGTGCCAGTGGACGTTCCGGTAGCCGAGCTCCTCGAGCGCGCGCAGCACCCGGTCGTCGTCGTGCCCGTCACCGAAGGGGCAGCGGAACCACGGTGTCGGATCGACACCCGCGAGCTCGGCGATGGTCTCGCCCGCCAGGCGGACGTCGGCCCGCAGGCCCTCGTCCGAAAGCAGCGTCATGCGAGCGTGGTACGTGGAGTGGTTGCCGATCAGGTGTCCTTCGTCGGCGATCCGGCGGACGAGGCTCGGGTTCGCCATCGCCCACCGGGCCTGTACGAAGAAGGTGGCCCGGGCCTGCGATCGGCCGAGCGCATCCAGGATGCGCTCGGTGCCGTCCGTGGCGGCGGACGGCCGATCCGGATGCTCCGCGTCGAACGTCAGGGCCACCCGTGGACCATCATTCATGGGTCGTCACCTTCGAGGCCCTGGTGTACGCGCCGGGGACTCGTCCCCCCGCGTTCGCGAGCCACCACGCGAGCAGCTGGATCGGCACGATGGAGACGGCGGACGCGAGCAGTCGGTCCACCGTCGGGATCCGCACACCGTGCGCCCCATCGGGTGCGTCGCCCTCCGTGGACAGCACCACGACCGAGGCGCCCGCGTCCACGAGGTCGGCGGCGAGCCCCAGGTCGAGCGCGAGCGTCTCGGGCTCGGTCGCGACGACGATCGCGCCCAGCGCGGGGCCGGCGAGCTCGAGCGGGCCGTGTCGAAACGCGGCGGTCTCGTAGGACTCGGCCGCGACCCCGCATTCCTTCAGCGTGAGCGCGCCCATCTCCGCCGCCGCCCGAGCCGGCCCCCTCGCCAGCAGGACGAGCGTGCGACCGCGCGCGACGTCGGCGATCCGGGCTGCGAGGGTCTCGTCCTCCAGCACGATCTCCACCGCGTCGGAGGCCTCCCGGGCCGCCGTCCTCGCCCGCTCCACGGGATCGACGTCTGCCCGCCCGGACAGCGCGCAGGCGACCGCCGCCAGCTGCACGAGCGAGGCCCCGAACGTCATCGTGGAGGGACCCTGTTCCGTCCCCGCCCGCGTGTCCAGTCGAAGGTCGGCGCGCACGGCAAGCGGGTTCGCCAGCCCGTTCGTCACCGAAAGCACCACGGGCCGCTCGGCGCGATCCTCGGACGCGTCGAGGAGGCGAACCACCTCCGCGCTCCGGCCCGACTGGCTCACGATCACCAGCACGGTGCCGGCGGACAGGACGGGTGTCCGGAAATGCAGGAGCTCCGCCGCATCGATCTGCAGGGCGAGGACGCCGTGGACCGCGAGCTCGTTCACCGCCGGGTAGCAGGCGTCGTACGAGGCTCCCATGCCGGTGAACACGATCCCGCCCCCCGCGCGGCGGCCGGCGTCACGCACGGCCTCGATCGTGTCCAGCTGCTCGTCGAGCGCCCTCGCGGCCCGCCGCAGGGCGTCGGGCTGGCCGGCGATCTCGGCGAGGAATGAGTCAGGAAACTTTCCTAACCATTTCATCGCCCGGAGTGTACGATGCCGAACGATGGGTGTGAAGGTGGCGATCGTGGGGGCCGGGAGCACCTACACACCCGAACTGGTCGAAGGCTTCATACGGCGGGCCGACCGGTTTCCCGTGGACGAGCTCGCGCTGCTGGACGTCGATCCATCTCGGCTAGAGGTCGTGGGCGGCCTCGCGCGCCGGATGCTCGACCGGGCCGGGTTCGGCGGCCGCACGGTCCTGACCGACGATCGCGACGAGGCGATCGACGGCGCCGCGTTCGTGATCGTGCAGCTCCGGGTCGGCGGGCAGGCTGCTCGGCTGCTCGACGAGACGATCCCGCCGCGCTTCGGCTGCATCGGGCAGGAGACCACCGGCGCGGGCGGGTTCGCGAAGGCGCTTCGCACCGTCCCGGTCGTGCTCGAACTCGCCGAGCTCGCCTCGCGCCGTGGCGCGCCGGGCTGCTGGTTCGTCGACTTCACGAACCCCACCGGCCTGGTGACCCAGGCGCTGCTCGATCGTGACGTCCGCGCGGTCGGCCTGTGCAACGTCGCGATCGGCTTCCAGCGCCGTTTCGCCGAGCGATTCGGGGTCGAGCCGGAGCGGGTGGAGCTGGAGCACGTCGGGCTGAACCACCTGTCCTGGGTTCGGGCGGTGAAGGTGGACGGAGTCGACCGCCTGCCCGAGCTGATCCAGACCGACCTCGAGGGGTTGAGCGCGGACGCGGAGATCTCCCCCGAGCTGATGCGAGCGCTCGAGGCCGTCCCCTCCTACTACCTCCGCTACTACTACCGCACGCGGGAGATGCTCGAACGTCAGGCCGGAGGGACCACGCGTGCCGAGGAGGTCATGCGGATCGAGCGCGACCTGCTCGAGCTGTATCGCGACCCCGGGCTCGCGGAGAAGCCCCCGCTCCTCGAGCGCCGTGGCGGGGCCTTCTACAGCGAAGCGGCGGCGCAGCTCGTCGCGTCGCTCGCGTCCGGGACCGGCGACGCGCAGGTCGTGAACGTGCGCAACACCGGAGCGATCCCGAACCTCGCCGACGACGACGTCGTCGAGGTCGCCGCGAGGATCGACGCCGGGGGCGCACACCCGATCCCCGTCGCGCCGCTCGATCAGGACATGCTTGCACTCGTCCAGCACGCGAAGGCGTACGAACGGTTGACGATCCAGGCCGCGGTGACCGGTGACCGATCGCTCGCGCTCAGGGCGCTGCTCGCGAACCCGCTGGGGCCGGACGCCGATGCCGCGACCGGTCTGCTCGACGCGATCCTCGACGCGAGCCGCGAGTACCTCCCACGCTTCGCGCGATGAACGCCCCCACGCCGGGGCTTCTCCGCGACATCCGGATCGACGGGACGAGCAAGGGGATGCCCCCGGTGTCCGACCCGGTGCCGTTGCTCGAGGCGGGGACCCAGGGCTGGACGCTGGACGACCTGGAGCCGCCGTTCGTCGTGATCCGGCGTTCGGCGCTCGAACACAACGTGTCGCTGATGGCCGGGTACTGCGAAGAGCATCGCGTCTCGATCGCTCCGCACGGCAAGACCACGATGGCGCCGCAGCTCTGGCGGCGACAGCTGGATGCGGGGGCCTGGGGGATCGCGGCGGCGACGGCGGCGCAGGCCCGGGTGATGCGGGCGTCCGGCGTCCGGCGGATCATCGTCGCGAACCCGCTCACCGACGCCGCCGCGATCCGGTGGGCCGCGCATGACCTCCGCGATGACGAGAACGAGCTCGCGTGCTACGTGGATTCGGAGCGGGGGGTCGACCTTCTCGAGGCCGTCCTGCTGGAGGAAACGCCCGCGCGTCCCCTGCCGGTGCTGCTCGAGCTCGGGCATGCGGGCGGGCGCACGGGGTGCCGAGGTGCCCGGGAGGCCCTCGCCGTCGCGCGGCGCGTCGCGACCTCCCCGAACCTCCTGCTCGCGGGTGTCGCCGGTTACGAGGGGACGATCGGACACGATCGAGGGCCCGCAACGCTGGAGGAGGTCCGGCGGTACCTCGCCGACCTGCGCGCGCTGGGGACGCGGCTCCGGGAGCTCGATCTCCTGTCCTCGGGGTCGTTCGTGAGCGTCGGCGGCAGCGTCTTCTTCGATCTCGTGGTCGACGAACTCGGAGGTGGCCGATCGGAGGGCGCGATGCCGGTGGTGCTGCGTGCGGGGGCGTACGTCGTGCACGACGTCGGGATGTACGAGCGCTTGTCGCCGTTCGCGCACCGAGCGGTCGAGGGCCGGTTCCGCAACGCGATCGAGGTGTGGGGGGCCGTGCTCTCCACCCCGGAAGAGGGTCTCGCGATCATCGGTCTGGGTCGCCGTGACGTGTCGTTCGACCAGGGGTTGCCTCGGGTTCTGGCGGCCCGGCGCGTGGACGGGGGCGTGGAGGGGCTCGAAGGCGCCGTGGAGGCGACTGGCCTCGACGACCAGCACCTGTACTGCCGCGTCCGACCGGGGGGCCGCCTGCACGTGGGCGAGCTGGTCGCGTGCGGTATCTCGCACCCCTGCTCGATGCTCGACCGGTGGCGGTTCCTCCCCGTAGTGGACGACGATGACGCCGTGGTCGAGGTCGTGGCCACGTTCTTCTGACCCGCCACGGCCCCGGAAGTCAGCGAGCCTGCGGAAGGAGCGCGACGGCCTCGATCTCGACGAGGAGCCCGTCGGCGAGTCGCGCTCCCACGGTGGAGCGCGCGGGGTACGGCGCCGCGAACCGCCGCTCGTAGGCGCGGTTGTACGCGTCGAAGTCCTGGAGGTCGCTGAGGAACGCCGTGACCTTCACGACGTCGTCCATCGAGCACCCGGCCGACGCCAGGCAACGCTCCAGGTTGTCCAAGGCCTGACTGGTCTGCTCCTCGACCCCACCGGCCACGAGCGCGCCATCGGCCCCGAACGCGACCTGCCCCGCCGTGTACGCGAAGGGCCCGCCGACGACGACCGGACTGTACGGCGCCTTCGGTTCGGCCACGCCGGGCGGCTGTCGTGCATCCCTGGTCACGGAGGCCTCCTTCGCTTTCGAACGGGATACATGCCCTCGCTTGTCTTGACTGGGGAGCCGGGCCGAGCGTAGCATCTTGCCGAATAGTTAGGAAAGTTTCCAAACTCTTTCCGAGTTCGAGGGGGCGGCACGGCCGATCACACGTTCGCCGCTGGGACGCCGAGCCTGCTGAAGGCGATCAACGAGCGTTCGGTCCTCGAGTTCGTCCGTCAGATGGGGCCCGTCTCCCGCGCACAGATCGCTCGGGACAGCGACCTGTCGAAGCCGACGGTCTCGCAGGCGCTCGCGGCACTGCTAGCTGCGGGGCTGGTTCGTGACGCGGGGCGTTCGAGCGGCGGGAGAGGCCCCGCCGCCGTCCTGTACGAGCTGAACCCGCGGGCGGGGTGGGTCGTGGGACTGGACGTCGGCCGGGATTTCGTCCGCGCCGCGATCGCGAATCTGGCCGGCGAGATCGTCGCCCGCCGCGACGAGCGGGCCCGGGTTCGCAGCCAGCGCACGTTGATCTCGCAGATCGGCGATGTCTCGCACGCGCTCGCCGCCGAGGCCGGCGTGAAGTGGAAGCAGGTCACGTTTGCCACGGTCGGGAGCCCCGGGGTCTTCGATCCGGTCACCGGACACGTGGCATTGGCGCACGCGCTCCCGGGTTGGGGGAGGAGCGGTCTTGCGCAGGCCGTCCAGGATGAGCTCGGGACGAAGGTCGAGTTCGAGAACGACGTGAACCTCGCCGCTCTCGGCGAGCAATGGCTCGGCCTCGGCAAGGGCGTCGAGAACTTCGTCTACCTCCATGTGGGGACGGGCGTCGGCGCCGGACTGATCCTGCGGGGCGAGCTCTACCGCGGGCACACGGGCGCCGCCGGCGAGGTGGGCTACCTCCCCATCGGCGGCGACCCCAGGGACAAGGTCCTGCGCCGGCGCGGCGTGCTGGATACGGAGGCCGGCGCCTCCGGCGTGGTCGCCACCGCCCGCAGGCTCGGGATGGAGCCGCCGCTGTCTCCGAGGAAGGTGTTCGCGGCCGCACGCCGGGGCGACCGCATAGCCCAACGGGTCGTCGAGCTGGAGGCCGACCGGATCGCGCTCGCGGCCGCCGCGATCGTGCCGATCGTCGACCCGGAGCTGGTCGTGTTGGGGGGTGGGATCGGTCGCAACGGCGACCTGCTCCTCGAGCCGGTGACCGAGGCGCTCCGAGCCATGACGCCGTTCACCGTCCGGCTCGAGGTCTCGCCGCTGGGCGAGGAGGCCGTGGTGCTCGGAGCGGTGTGGATGGCGTTGCAGGCGGCTCAGGATCTGCTGTTCACGCGGACGAACGGGGTGGTCGCCACCTGACCAGGCGTTGGGTGGCCGAAACAGACCGAGGTGTGAGAGGAAGGGTGGGAATGGAGGGGGCGAGATGGCGATGAAGCGATGGCTCGTGCTGCTGGCCGTGTTCGGCGTGATCGCCGCGGCGTGTACGGCGGGTACCGAAGATCAGGGGACGCCAGCGCCGATCGAGACGGGGCCGGACGCGTCCCACGAACCGGTCACGATCTCGATGTGGGT
>Ga0075434_100002005_pt1 | contig 17674 bp, 10 predicted proteins | sample RhiMethybrSRZTD3_FD_75298 | JGI IMG/M metagenome (GOLD analysis project Ga0075434, IMG submission 75298) | Populus rhizosphere microbial communities from Tennessee, USA - Rhizosphere MetaG P. TD hybrid SRZTD3 | ecosystem: Host-associated > Plants > Roots > Rhizosphere > Soil | place: USA... | reverse complement strand
GAGAGGACGATGATGCCCATGACATCGTCGATGACCGCAGCCCCGAGGATGGTTGAGCCTTCTCGCGTGCGGAGCGCACCAATCTCGAGCAGCGTTTGCGCCGAGATGCTGACGCTGGTTGCGGTGAGGATCGCCCCGATGAAAATCCCTTCCCAATAGAGCGGCAGACCGAAGGCCACCGCGGTCATCGCGCCGAAGACCATCGGCAGGACGACGCCGCCGAACGCGGACCAGAACGCCACCTTGCCGACATGGCGCATCATCACCAGGTCGGTTTCCAGGCCCGCGACGAACATCAGCAGCAGCACACCGACCTGAGCCAGGTCCCGCACCAGATCGATCAGCGGCAACCCGGCCGCGCCCGCAGGCGAAGCGAAGACCGGCCACGCGAGCACGTTGAGCAGCGTCGGACCGAGCAGCAGGCCGACGAGGATTTCACCGAACACCGATGGCTGATGGATGCGATTGGCGAGCGCCCCGGCGGTCTTGGCCGACGCCACCACGAGCGTCAACAAAAGGATGACCTGGAGAGAATGGGTCAGGATGGCTCCTCGTAGAAGCGGACCTTAGGGTCCGCCTCTACAAGACTAATGCGAGCGCGGGGACAGGGACTGGAGACCTGCCCCCGCGCTGCTATTACCGATGTGCAGGCACGATGCTCACCGGCAATTTCACCACACTACCGCTCGGCACGCACTGGCGTGAGCGCAGGCGCGCCAGCTTCGAGCTTCGCGGCCGCTGTCGCCATGCCGCCCATCGGGGTTCCGGGTCCGAGGACGAAGTCGGGATAAGCGAGCGCGCCCATCTCGGGAATATCGAGACCCTCGAGTTCCGTCTCCGCCGACACGCGGTTACCGAGAATCGCGTCGAGCACCTTGAAGAAGACGAAGAAGCTCGTGAAGACGAACACCATGCAGGTCAGCGTGCCGACACACTGCGCGGCAAACTGGCTGGCGTCGCCGTAGAACAGCCCCCTGACAGTTCCGGGAACGCCGTTCCACCCGTCGCCGTATGCGCCGTCCGCAAACAGGCCGAGTGACAGCACGCCCCACGCACCGTTGACGCCGTGCACGGAGATCGCGCCCACCGGATCGTCGATCTTGGCGACGCGATCGAAGAACAGTACCGATTCCACGACGAGGAACCCGGCCACGACGCCGATGATCATCGCGGACACGCTGTTGACAAACGCGCACGGTGCGGTGATGGCCACCAGGCCCGCAAGCATGCCGTTGGCCAGCATGCTGGGATCCGGTTTGCCCATCCGCCACATGACGTAAAACATCGCGAAGACGGCGCCTCCCGTGCCCGCGAGCATGGTGTTGGTCGCGACGACCGCAATGCGGAGGTCACCGCCGGCGAGCGTCGAACCGGGGTTGAACCCGAACCACCCGAAAGCCAGGATAAACGTGCCGGCGAGCGCCATCGGGATGTCGTGTCCAGGCATAGGCAACGACTCGCCACTCTTGGTGTACTTGCCGAGACGCGGGCCAATCACGATTGCGCCGGCAAGCGCCGCCATGCCACCGACGAGATGAACGACGGAGGAACCTGCGAAGTCTACATGGCCGTGACCGAGACCGAATTCCTTCCCGAGCTGTGACAGCCAGCCGCCGCCCCAGACCCAGTTGCCGAACAGCGGATAGACCACCATCGACATGAAGAAGCCGAAGACAAGGAACGACGACCACTTCCAGCGCTCCGCCATGGCGCCGGTCGGAATCGTGCCCGCCGTGTCCATGAACACCATCTGGAAGAGGAAGAGCGCGAACACGCCGACGTCGTACGTGTCGCCGCTCAGGAAGAAGCCCTTGAGTCCGAACAGACCGAACGTGTGCCCCGCGAGACTGATCGTGAACTCGTGGTTCAGCGGCGGCGTGCCGCCGAGGACACTGACTGCGCCGACGCCTCCCATCTGCAGGGCGTAACCGCAGATCCAGTACCCGAGCATGCCGATCGGATAGATCATGAAATTCATCGACATGGTGTGGGCCGCGTTCTTCGCCCGCGTGAAGCCCGTTTCCACCATCGCGAAGCCGGCCTGCATGAACATGACGAGGAAGCCCGCCATCAGCGTCCAGACGAAGTTGATGGCGACCTTGTTGTGGCCGACGGTGTCCATCACCTCGGCGAGCGTCGGGTTCTTCGGATCCTTCACCGGAACGTCTGCGGCCGTGCCTGTCGTGGCGCCCGTCGGGTCACCTTTCGGCTGACCGATGGCGCCCTGCGCATGCACCGTCACCGGCGTGACGAAGCTGCCGACGGTTAGGGCGAGTAAGGATGCAATGACGACTTTACAGAGAAGGTTCGCGCGTCTCTTCATCTCCAGTCCTTTCCTGATTCAGATGTGGGAGGGACCTGACGAACAACAGGCCACGCGCGGACGGTGAGCAAACGCAGCGCCATCGCGCGAGATGCGCGATCCGCTGAATTCGTCAATGAATGAGGCGATTTTCCGCGCGAGCGCGTTGCGACGAGTTCGACAACTTTGTGGATCAGGCCGTGACACTACGACATCGATGAAGGCTTGAGAGCTCCGCCTGGTGCAGCGAGGAATCGTCGGAGCAAGCGGGCCGATGCCATCGGCTGACACTATTGATGGTGCAACGAGCCGTGCCGACAATTTCGATGGAATCTGGGCGACCACGGGGGCAGGGACTGGAGACCTGCCCCCGCGTCGCTCACGGCCTGCTCGACGACTCCTTCGTGAATGTCTATGTTCAACTGTGATTAGAACAAGAACGTCGCGTTAATGCGCGCTTGGTCGATCCGGGGACCAGTCCCTCCGCCGCACGCGGGGAGACCAGTACCGTGCCTGCTGGTCTCCCTTTTTTGTTTGTTTGACCTACGGGCGGCCGATGGTGGAATGCCGCCGCGTATCACGCATGCCGACGTAGACCAGAAGCGACAGCGCAATCACCCCGGTCAGGTAGTAGTAGAACCAGCGCTCGTGGCCGATCGACTTGAACCAGAGCGCGATCGATTCCGCCGTCCCGCCGAAGATGGACACGCTGACTGCGTACGGCAACCCGACGCCCATCGCGCGAATGTGCGTCGGAAAGAGCTCCGCTTTCACCACCGCATTGATGGACGTGTAACCCGCCACGATCATCCAGGCCGCAGCAATCAGCAAGAAGGCGATCACGCTGCTGCGCGTCACTTGTAGCGCATCGAGAAGCGGGATCGTGAACAGCGTGCCGGTGACGCCAAACCAGATCAGCAGCGGCTTACGGCCAATCTTGTCGGACAGTGCGCCGTAGGTCGGCTGCAGGATGAGCGCAAAAATCAGCGACGCGCCCGTGACGATCGTCGTCTGCAGGTCCGTCAGGCCGACGGACAATTTCAGATACTTCTGCATATACGTGGTGTACGTGTAGAAGGCCGTGGTTCCTCCCATCGTCAATCCGATGACCAGCAGCACTTCGCGCGGGTACTGCATCAACGTACGCAGCGAGGCCCTCTGCCTTGTCGGAGAGGCCTGCGCCGCCATGAATTCGTCGGTCTCGTGCAGGTTGCGGCGCATGGCCAGCGCGATCAGCGCAAGCATCGCTCCGATGACGAACGGAATCCGCCAGCCCCACGCCCGTAACTGCACCGGCGTCAGGAATACCTGCTGCAACAGCAGTAACACGAGAATCGCGCACAGCTGCCCGCCGATCAGCGTCACGTACTGGAAGCTCGAATAGAAGCCACGATGTTTCTGGTCGGCAACCTCGCTCAAGTAGGTCGCGCTGGCGCCGTACTCACCGCCGAGGCTGAGGCCCTGGACGATCCGGGCCAAGCCAAGGACGACCGGCGCCGCGATGCCGATTGCACCGTAGGTGGGCGTGACGGCAATGAGCAAGGACCCAAAGCACATCAACAGCACGGACGTCATCAACGCCCGGCGGCGCCCGTAGTGGTCGGCCATGTGGCCGAACAACCATCCACCGATTGGACGCACGACGAATCCGATCGCGAAAAGAAGTGCCGCGTTCAGCTGCTGAACGACCGGGTCGCTGCCTGGAAAGAACGAACCGGCGAAGTAGAGCGCAAACGCCGCGTACGCATAGAAGTCGTACCACTCCACAAGGTTGCCGACAGACCCGATGAAGATGGCTTTGATGCGACGCCGCATGTCCGCAGCGGCGGATTCGCGACGGACGTGAACGGCCACTGAAGCTGTTGCCATAAGGCGAGAGATTGTCTCTCAGGTCACCGTCTCTTTGATATCCTCGGGGCACCGATGCGCGAAACGGGACACCGGATCGATACCGCCGTGGCGACAATCGCAGCCCTGCCGGAGCACGGCGCAGGCACGACGCTCGGCGTGAACGTCGGCCGCGCGCTCTGCGTCGCCATCCCCGTCGCCCTGTGGTTCGCGCCGATCCAGATTGACGCACGGACCAAGCACACGCTCGCCATCGCGTCCTTCATGATCCTCGCGTGGATCACGGAGGCCATCGATTACGCGCTGGCCGGCTTCATCGGCTGCTACCTGTACTGGGCGCTCGGTGTCGTCCCCTTCGGGGTCGCGTTCAGCGGCTTTGCGACAGACACGCCCTGGTTCCTGTTTGGCGCCGCGTTGTTCGGGGCCATGGCGACCAAAACGGGCCTCGCGCGCAGAATTGCCTTCGTCGTCATGCAGCGCGTCGGCAAGACCTACGCGCGCATCCTGCTCGGCCTGATCATCACCGACTTCCTGCTGACGTTCGTCGTGCCCTCGGGCATCGCGCGGGTCGTCGTCATGTCGGCGGTCGCACTCGGTCTGGTGGAAGCCTTCGGCGTCGGCCCCGGCAGCAACATCGGCCGCGCGATGTTCCTGATCATCACCTACACCGCGAGCATCTTCGACAAGATGATCATCGCGGGCGCGGCATCGATTACCGCGCGCGGCGCCATCGAACGCGTCGGCGGCGTCGAGGTGCTGTGGAGCCGGTGGTTCTTCGCCTACCTGCCGTGCGACATCATCACGATTCTCGCCGCGTGGAGGCTGACGCTCTGGCTCTATCCGCCGGAAAAGCCGTCGCTGACGCATGACGAGGCGTCGTATCTCGAGCGCGAGATCCACCAGATGGGCGGCTGGACGGCCGAGAGCATGCGGGCCGCGCTGCTCATCGCACTGGCGATCGGGCTCTGGATGACCGACTTCATCCACCACATCTCACCATCCATCATCGGCCTGGGCGTCGGCCTCGCTGCGGTCCTCCCGGGCATTGGTGTCCTGACCGTGGACGACATGAAGCGGATGAACTATCTGCCCGTGTTCTTTGTCGCGGCTGCCGTCAGCATGGGAGAGGTGCTGGTCCAGACCAAGACGCTCGATCTTCTGACGGATCTAGCGCTCTCGTGGATGGAGCCGCTGCTCGGCAGCCTTCTGCAATCAACGCTCGTGCTCTATTGGACGGCGTTCGTGTATCACATCTTCCTGGCCAGCGAGATCTCGATGCTTGGGACCTCGATCCCGGTCCTGATGAACTTTGCCAAGAGCCATGCGATGGATCCGCTGCTCGTCGGCATGATCTGGACCTTCGGCGCCGGCGGCAAACTGTTCGCGTACCAGTCAGGGGTCCTGATCGTCGGCATGTCGTACGGCTACTTCGGCAGCCGCGACCTGTTCCGTCTTGGTCTGCTGCTGACACTCGTGCAATGCGTGCTGCTGCTTCTGCTGGTGTTCTTCTACTGGCCGTTGATCGGCATTCGCTAGTCCGCCTTTTCGCGCTCCTCCGCGACACCCGTTTCTTCTTCGAAACGCTGCGAAACCAGCCAGCATAACGACGCCCACAGAAAACCGAACATCCAGCCGGCCACGACGTCGGTCGGATAGTGCACGCCGAGGTACACGCGGCTCACGCCGACCAGGAAGGTGACGAAGATGGCCATGCCGATGCAATACAGCTTGGTCACACGACGCTCGGCAAGCCGCATCAGCATCGCGCCAAGAGTGAGATAGATGATGGCAGACTCCATTGCATGTCCACTCGGAAAACTCGTGGAATCGACATCCCGGAGGTGCGGCACCACCGTTGGTCGCGGACGCAGAAAAATGTTCTTCATCGCGATATTCGCGATCTCGCCCGATGCTGCCGTCGCCAACACGACGAGCGCAGTGTGATACCGCGTCTGGAGCACGAGGAATCCGACGACCGCGAAGACGACCAGGCCGAGTACGGTCGGGCCGCCGATTGCGGTGAGATCGAGGAGAGAGTTCTGCACCCAGGAAGGGCCGATCGGCCGCGAGGGATCATCCGCCTTGCGCAGCGAGACCAGAATCCTCGTATCGAGCGTTGTCGTATCGCCTTCCATCACCTCTGATGCCAGCGCGAGAAATCCCCAGAGCAGCAGGCAGACACCGACACCGACGATCAACCACGTGAGCTCGCGGCGTTCGAGCCTGCGGAACTGAAGCCACCGCGGACGCGTAGTCATATTCGCGAATATACAATTTACGGGGTATGTCGCTCGCACGGCACAAGCGGGCGCGTTGGCGCGCCCTGCGAAATCGCGGTCGACGGTCTGTCGTGCGCACTCGCTACAGCTGTTGATACTCACCAGTAAAAGGCTCAATGGAACTGAACTTGGTGATGCTCGGCCCTCCGGGCGCCGGCAAGGGCACGCAGGCACGTCAGCTCCGCAGGAAATGGAACATTCCGCACATCTCGACCGGCGCGATGCTTCGCGAAGCTGTCGCGGCAGGCACGCCCCTCGGACGTGAAGTCGCCGCCATCATCGAGAGCGGCGGTCTCATCGACGATGAGGTGATCACGCGCCTCGTTTCCGAGAGACTCGCACAGCCGGATACTCGCCCCGGGTTTCTGCTCGACGGTTTTCCGCGAACCGTTCCGCAGGCCCAATCACTCGATCGGATCATCGCCGGCCGCGCGCCGCTCATCGTCATCGACATCGTGCTCACCGAGGCCGAAGTCATTCGACGTCTGGCGTCGCGCATGGTGTGCGCCGAATGCGGCGCCAATGCCATCGGCGAAGGAACGGCATGTCATGATTGCGGCGGACCCCTCGTGCCACGCGCGGACGATCGCGAACAGGTCGTCCTGAACCGCCTGCAGGTGTACCGCGAACAGACGGAGCCGCTCGTGCAGTACTACGGAAATCGTCCCACCTATTGCCGCATCGATGGCGCGCGGCTTCCCGACGATGTGACAGGGGACATCATCAAGGCAGTAGAGGCTCATACATGATTCGCGTCGTGCGCATGGGAACGCCGCGTGCTCGCGGCGAGGGCGTCCGCGTCGGCACGGTCAGATTGCTGCCGCGCGGCGTCAGGAAAGAGGAGTACGCCAGGCGCAATTTCTTCGACGTCTGGTTGCCCGAGGTGGCGCCCAGTCGCGAGCTGGTCGCATACGCGCAGGCCAGGCCGTGGACCGACGCGCGATGGGCGGCGTACGCGAAGCGATATCTGTGGGAAATGCAGCGCCCCGAGGCGCAGCGCGTCATCGCGCTGCTGGCGGCGCTCGGCAAGCAGACGAATTTTTCGATTGGCTGCTACTGCGAAAATCCGTGGCGGTGCCACCGGTCGCTGCTGGGCGGACTGCTGCGCGAGCGCGGCGCGAAGGTCGCTATCCCGCGTTCCGCATCCCCGCGGCAATCCCGTTGACGGTCACGACAAAGGCGTCGCGCAGGCGCCGGTCGTCATCGCCGCTGCGCAGACGGCGCAGCACTTCGATCTGCACCAGATTGATAGGGTCGACGTACGGATTCCGCACGTTGATCGACCGCTGCAGGACCTGATTCTCTTGCAGCAGCTCGCGGTGCCCTGTCACCTCCAGCGTCGCCCGGATCGCGCGGTCGAGCCGTCCGCGTAAATCGACGCCAAGCCAGTGCAGATTGTCGGGCGCCAGGCGACGCTCGTATTCGGCTGCGATCCGCGCATCCGTCTTCGCCAGTACCATCGCGGTCAAATCCATGACGGACCTGAAGTGGGGCCACTCGCGATACATCTGCCGCAACTCGTCGAGCTCACCGCGTTGCACCGCGCGCTCCAGCGCCTCCTCGGTCCCAAGCCACGCCCCAAGAATCAGCCGCGTCTGAGTCCATGCGAACTGCCACGGAATCGCGCGCAGCGTTTCGACGCCTGTTGTCTGCTTCCGGCGTGCCGGCCGGCTGCCAATGTTGACCTGCTCGAGTTCCGGCAGCGGCGTCGCGGCGCGGAAGTAGTCGACGAACGAGCGGTTGTCGTAGACGTAGCTGCGATAGGCACTGGCGCCGTCGGTGGACAGCCGATCCATGCACACGCGCCACGAGCGCTTCGGCGCCGGCGCAGGCGTCAGCCACGCGTCCAGCGTTCCGCTGGTGTACACCTCCATCGTCCGTGTCGCTATTCCCGGGAGGCCAAACAGCGCCTGAATCATTTCGCCCTGCTCGGTTACGCGGATGGTGCCGTCGATCGATCCGCTCGGCTGGGATCGAAGCGCGAGGTATGTCGGACCGCCGCCCCGACCGACACTTCCACCGCGGCCATGAAATAGCGTCACATCGACGCCGCTGCCGCGGCAGCTCCCGATGATGGCTTCCTGCGCCTTGTACAGCTCCCACGCGGCGCTCAGGCGTCCGACGTCCTTGGACGAGTCGGAATAGCCGACCATGACTTCCTGACCCGGCTTCGCCGCTTCGCGGCTTCCGACTGCGCGCTCCGCGCTACGTCGGACAGGTCGGCGAGGCAGGCTGTCGATGAAGGCTCGGTACGCCTCAATGTCCAGCACCTGCGTCATCACACCAGGGGCGCGGCGCAGGTCGTCAGCGGTTTCAAACAGCGGTACAACGCGCAGCGGATGTTCGACGCCCGCCGCCTGCTGCAGCAACTGCACCGCCAGGATGTCCGACGCCTGGCGTGTCATCGTGATCACGTAGGCGCCGAGCGACTCGTGCGGAATCCTCGCAATCATCCGGAACGTCTCGAGCACGTCCACGACCTCAGGGTCGCCTGAGAAATCGGCGGGGATGAGCGGATCCTTCGCGGCGAGCTCTCTGACCAGAAACTCGAGTCGTCTGGGCTCGTCCCACTCTCCGTACGAACCGAGTCCTCGCGCGCTGGTAATAGCCGCGAGCGCCTGCGTATGCCGGTCGGACTCCTGACGAACATCCAGACGCGCCAGCGTGAGGCCGAACGTCGCAACACGCCGCAGCAGATCCGCAAGCCGGCCGTCTGCAATCACGTCGTCGCCCGTCGCGACGAGGGACCGGTAACAGAGACGCAATGGCTCGGCCAGCGTCTCAGCCTCGAGGTACACGGTGTCAGCAGGAGAGATGTCCTCTCGCAGTGCGAGTTCCACCCACTCGCGCGTGGCCAGCAGCCGGGCGCGAACATCGCGCAACAGCGCTCGATAGGGTTCGTGCGCGTCGCGCGTCGCAGCCGCCAACTCCGGCGAGCCGTGCGACATCGACAGCTCGTTGCGGAGCGCGTTCACCTCCGCGAGGTACAGATCCGCGGCCTGCCATCGTGCGAGCAGGCACGCCTTGCGTGTCACCTCCGGCGTCACGTTTGGATTGCCGTCGCGGTCGCCGCCAATCCACGAGCCAAAGCGAAGCGGTGCAACGTCCAGCGGAAGTCCGCGGCCCGTGACGCGGCGCAGCGCCGCATTCACGCTGCGAAGAAACACCGGCACTGCATGCCAGAGGCTTTGCTCGAACACGATGAGCCCGCCACGCACTTCATCGAGCGGCGATGGACGCTCGTGCCGCACTTCGTCCGTTTCCCACGCCGCGACGATTTCCCGCCGCAGTGCCTCGGTCACCGCCTCCTGTTCGGGGACCGTGAGATCGACATGGTCGCGTTCGGCGAGCAGCTCCGCGATGCGGTTGAACTTGTGGATCAACGTCCGCCGCGAGACTTCGGTGGGATGTGCGGTGAGCACCAGCTCGATGCGCAGATGGCAGAGTGCGTCGTACAACACGTCAGGAGCGACGCCGGCGGCCACCAGCCGCTCGAAGGTCTCCTGGCAGGATCCCGGCTGCGGCCGGGAATCCGGCCTGGCCTGATAGGCACGCCGGCGGCGAATGCGGTGATGTTGCTCGGCGACGTTGGCAAGATTGAGGAAGTGCGCGAACGCACGCGCGAGAGGCGTCGCCGCCTCGACGGGAAGTTCGGTGAGGAGTGTGGTGAGCCCGGTGAATTTTGACTCGTCGCCCGCACGCGAAGCCTTCGACAGCACACGGACGCGCTCGACCGTCTCGAACAGCTGCTCGCCGCCATGCGAGGCGAGCGTGTCGCCCAGCAACTCCCCCAGCAGCCGCACATCGTCGCGCAGCGGCTTATGAGGGTCGGCGATCACTTGTTGAACAGATCCAGCAGCGCGACCGTTTCACCCCGAATCGCGGCCTTCAGCGTCGGCTCGAGGTCAGGCAGCCATTCAGGCGAATGCGGTGCCGGCACAGGGATGCCGGTGCGCTTCGATTCCGCGAGTTTCGCCGGACTGACTGCACCAATGTGCAACAGCAGCGCAGGAACGCCGGCACGGCCATACTCCGCAAAATCCTCGGATGTCATCTTCGCCGGCATCTCGATGACCTGCTGGGGGCCCATTGATTTCTGCAGCGCAGCCACCACTCGCCTGGTCAACGCGGGATCGTTGACGACCACGTGGCCCGACTCGGGCATCGTGATCGCCGGCTCGCGCGGCGCGCCGGCCGCAGCGGCTTCGGCCCTGGCGATCCGCATCACCGCGGCAAGGACGCGCTTCTGCGTTTCGTCGCTGTAGGTGCGGATGTTGAGGCCGAGCGTCACTTCGTCGGGGATGACGTTGGCCTGCGTGCCGCCGTGAATCGAGCCGATCGTCAGCACGACCGGATCCATCGGATCGTTTTCGCGCGACACGATTGTCTGCAGCGCCATCACCGTCCGCGCCGCCATGACCACTGGATCAATCGTGTTGAACGGCATCGCGCCGTGTCCGCCGCGGCCGAACATCGTCAGCGTCGGCGAGATCGAAATCGCGCGAAACGGGCCAGCGTGGTATCCGATCGTCCCCGCCGGCATCGTGTCGTCGTCATGCAGAGCGATGGCATAGTCGGGCTTTGGAAAACGGGAGAAGAGTCCATCCTTCAGCATTGCCTCCGCGCCGCCGATCGTCTCTTCAGCCGGCTGGCCGACGAGTATCAGCGTGCCGTGCCACTGCTGCCGGTGCTCCGCCATCCATCGCGCGGTGCCAACAACCGCGGTCATATGCAGGTCGTGCCCGCATGCGTGCATCACGGGGACCGTGGCGCCGGCGAGGTTTTTCGTCACGACCGTGCTGGCGAAGGGAGCGCCTGTCTTCTCCGCAACCGGCAGCGCATCGAGCTCGGTGCGAAGCATCACGGTCGGACCCGCGCCGTTTTTCAGAATGCCGACGATACCGGTGCGGCCGACGCCGGATGCCACCTCGTAGCCCATCGCCTTGAATCGCGCGGCGAGCTTTGCCGCCGTCTGCACTTCCTGAAACGCAAGCTCCGGGTTGCGATGGATGTCCTGATAGAGCGCCTGCAGGTCCGGATAATAGGCGCCGATCTCGGCGGTCGTCTGCGCGTGCAGCGGTGCCGATGTGGCCCAAACCATGACAAGAGCGAATGTCCGAATTTGGAATTTACGCATTCGTTTCATGATGATTCCGCAGCGGTGCGGTTGCCATCATAGACTGCTAACCTCTACCCATCGCAATTCCAATCCAACGGAGACTTCATGACGCCCGTCCGCCGGTCTATTCCTCTGTCCGCCCGCCGCGCCGATGCCAGAGGTCCACTGCCGATCGTAAGTAAAGCGTCCGCTCGAGTGGCGATTCTGTCGCTCGGGATGTGTCTCGCCATCCTCGCCGTCCGCCTGCTGGCGATCGGCAGCGGCAGCGGATCGATCGCTCTCACGTCGTTCGATGTCGCGTACTCCCAGGACTTCAACGCGTTGGCGGACTCGGGCACCTCGTCGTCGCTGCCAACCGGATGGTTCATCGACGAGAGCGGGACCAGCGCGGCTGTGAACGGCATGTACGCGGCCGGCACGGGCTCAGGCACCGCCGGCGATACCTACAGCTTTGGCGCAACGGGCAGCACGGAACGGGCACTGGGCGACCTGCGAAGCGGAACACTGGTGCCCGTCATCGGCGCGTCCTTCACCAACAACACGGGCGGAACGATTGCCATATTGGACGTCGCGTATACCGGCGAACAATGGCGGCTCGGCACAGCGAATCGCGGGCCCGACCGTCTTGATTTTCAGTACAGCGCAAATGCGACCAGTCTGACCACCGGAGCGTGGACCGACGTCGATCCGCTCGACTTCAGCAGTCCAGATGCCGGAGTGGGTACGACGGTCGGCCTGCGCGACGGTAACAGCCCTGCATTCCGAACGACGATCGCCGGCCAGATCACGGGGTTGACGCTGCCGCCGGGCGGCACGATCTGGATGCGGTGGCTTGACGTCGATGTGTCCGGTGCCGATGACGGACTCGCGGTCGACGAGTTTTCAATCACCCCTCATGGGGGCATCGTCCCGACTGATCCGAGCGGCGTCGGGACGGCGAATCCCGCGACCGTGTCTGCCGGTGCCGGCACGACGCTGACGGTTGCAGTCACGCCGGGATCGACTCCGACGAGCACCGGGCTGACAGTCACCGCCAACCTCAGCGCGATCGGCGGCTCCGCGACGCCGGCGTTCGTCAACAACGGCGGCAACACATGGACGTTCGCGACGACCGTTACTCTCGGAACGACACCAGGCGCGAAATCGCTGCCATTCACCGTCACCGATGCGCAAGGGCGCACGGGCAACGGATCGATTTCGCTGACCGTTACGGCGCCACCCGTCATGACGGCGATCCACGACCTCCAAGGCGCCGGCAGCACGTCGCCGTTCGCGGGTCAGACCGTGACAACTGAAGGCATCGTCACGGCTCGGCGCTTTAATAACGGTTTCTTCATCCAGGAGCCGGATGCCGAGGCCGATCTCGATCCGAACACCTCGGAAGGCGTTTTCGTGTTTACCTCTTCAGCCGCGCCAGTGGCCGCGCAGGTAGGCAATCGAGTTCGCGTCACTGGCACCGTGTCGGAATTCAAATCGAGCACTGACCCGATCAGCCTGCCGCTGACGGAAATCACGTCGCCCAGCGTCGAGCTGCTCTCCACCGGCAATCCGCTTCCGACCGCGATCACGCTGACAAGTGCTGACACGGACCCCGCCGGACTGCCGGGTCAGCTCGAGCACTTCGAGGGGATGCGCGTTCACGTCGATACGCTGAACGTCGTTGCACCGACGCAGGGCAGCGTCAATGAGGTCAACGCCACAGGGTCGAGCAACGGGGTGTACTACGGCGTGCTGCCGTCCGTCCTGCGGCCGTTCCGTGAAGCTGGTGTCGAACTGCCGGCGCCGCTGCCGCCAGGTTCGCCGTGCTGCGTGACGCGGTTCGACGGCAATCCGGAAAAGATCCGGGTCAACAGCATCGGACAGACGGTGTTCGGACTGAGCGATGCGACGAACGTGACGACCGGAGCCGTGGTCAGCAACATTACCGGCGTGCTCGATTACACCGTGCACGCGTACACGATCCTGCCAGACTTCGGCGCGCAGGGTTCGGTCACTGGCGTGCGCAGCTACGCGTCTGCAACGGCGCCGGGTCCGCACCGGTTCACGATCGCGACTGCCAATCTCGAACGTTTCTTCGACACCGTGGCCGACCCGAATACGAGCGATGCGGTCCTTACCGCCACGGCCTACGCGAAGCGGCTGTCGAAGGTCGGACTTCAAATCTGCGACGTGATGCGGGCGCCTGACGTTATCGGGGTCGAGGAGGTCGAGAACCTGGCGGTGCTCCAGGACATCGCCGGCGCGGCCAATGCGAGGCCGGCATGCGGCGGCACGCAGTACGCCGCGTATCTCTTCGAAGGCAACGACCCGGGAGGCATAGACGACGGGTTCCTCGTGAATCTGAATCGGGTCGTCGTCAACGATGTTCATCAGGAGGGGAAAGACACGCGGTACACCAATCCGAACAACGGGCAGCTCGACCTGTTGAACGACCGGCCTCCGACCGTGCTGCACGCGACGATCTCCGTGCCGGGCGATGCCCAACAGCACGTGACCGTCATCGCAAACCATCTGCGGTCGCTGAACGGCATCGACGAGGATCCCGGAGACGGCAATCGAGTGCGCACCAAGCGGCTCAAACAGGCAGAGTACCTGGGACACCTGATCGAGACGCTGCAGTTCGAGGGTGATCCCCTCGTCGCCGTCGGCGACTTCAACGCGTTCGAGTTCAGCGACGGCTACGTTGACGTCATCGGCACGATCAAGGGAACCCCCGTGCCGCCCGATCAGGTTGTCCTCTCCAGCACCGACGTCCCGAACGTCTCGTCGCCTCTGACGGATCTCATCGAGGCCGACGCGACGGCGAATCGGTACTCGTATTCATTCGACGGCAACGCGCAGTCGCTCGATCACCTGCTCGCGACGCAGCCGGCGGTTCAGATTTTCGATCACGTCGAGTGGGGCCACAGCAACGCGGATTTCCCGGAGGCATTCCGTGGAGACGAAACGCGGCCGGAGCGCCTGTCGGATCACGATTCAGTGGTCGCCTACTTTGTCCTGCCAGCCAATACCACCACGACGGTGACCGCCTCGCCCGATCCAGCGCACCTGGCACAGGACATCACATTCACGGCGACCGTGACGGCCAGCCTTCCGGTTACGTCAGGCTTCGTGCAGTTTTCGGATGGCGCCGGTTACTCGGCGTCCATAGCTGTCCTCAACGGACAGGCGTCGGTGACGGTACCGGCGTCGGCGTTTGGCGTTGGCTCGCACACGATGTCCGCGATCTACGCCGATGGCGTGGCGTTGGCGCCGAGCAGCGGCTCCGCACCGTTTACCGTCATTGACAACTACGCGTTCTCCGGGTTCTTCCAACCCGTGGCCAATCTGCCAGCGCTCAACCAGGTGAAGGCTGGGCAAGCCATTCCAGTGAAATTCAGTCTGGGTGGAAATCAGGGATTGAGTGTGTTCGCGGACGGGTATCCGCGCTCCGAGGCGATCCCGTGTGAATCTTCAGCCCTCGTCCCCGGCATCGAGGAGACCGTGACTGCCGGAGGCAGCAGCTTGTCGTACGACTCGGGCACGGACCAGTACATCTATGTGTGGAAGACCGACAAAACCTGGGGCGGCTCATGCCGGCAGTTCGTGGTGAAGTTGACGGACGGAACGACACAACGGGCGAACTTCAAGTTCAGCAAGTAGACGAGCGCGGAGCCGCATCATAAACTGGCGCCGCCATGAAAAAAGTATCGGTCCTCTACGTGACCATTGGCGTAGTCGTGTCGCTTGTCATCACCGGGTGCCAGCGTGCGGCGCAACCCGCAGACAAGACACCGGCTCCAGCCGCCGCGGGGTTTGCAGCAGTCGCCGGAGAAAAGGGCGGACAGGATCAGACGGGTCCGTACGAGGTCGTGGCCGACTGGCCGAAGCCGCTGTCGCAACTGCCAGGCCACGAGAAGTGGACGTTTGGCGCGGCGCAGGGGATTTTCGCGGAGACGCCGAATCGCGTGTTCCTCCTCCAGCGCGGCGAACTCCCCTCCCTCGATCGTCCCGAAGAGGTGCCGTACCCGAACGTGGGGCCGAGCATCTCGTTCCCCGTCACGCAAACGCCGTGGCGTAATGCGTCGGTCGGTCCCGTAGCAAGTCCCGGTAATCAGGGCTCGGATGGCTGGAACGGATGGAAAGGCAAGATGGGTGTCGACGCGCGGTGGGAGCACTGCGTGCTGGTCGTCGATGCCAACGGCAACATCACCGAAGACTGGACGAAATGGGATTCACTTTTCCGGCGCCCGCACTCGGTAACCATCAACCCGTACGATCCCGAAAAGCACATCTGGATCGTCGAGGACCGGAATCACGTCGTCTACAAGTTCACGCACGACGGCAAGCAGCTCGTGCAGACGCTCGGCATCAAAGGGACCTCGGGCAACGACAGCACCCACTTCAATCGTCCGACGTTTCTCGCGTGGCTGCCTGACGGGACGATGTACGTGAGCGACGGCTATGCCAACACGCGCGTCGTGAAGTTCGACAAGGACGGCAAGTTCCTGATGGCCTGGGGTGAGAAGTCCACGCAAGCGAACGACACGACGCCTGGCACCTTCAACGCGGTGCACGGCGTGCAGGTGGACCCCACTACGCGCAAGGTTTACGTCACCGATCGCGAGAACCACCGCATCCAGGTCTTCGACGAAAACGGCAAGTTCCTCGACCAGTTCAGCACCGGCAACCCGTCGACGCCGCAGGTTCTCTATCTGGCGGCCGACAGGAGTCTCTGGACCGCAGACAACATCACCTCCAAGATCGTCAAGTTCGATATCGAGGGTCATTACCTGTACTCCTGGGGCAGCCAGGGCCAGTGGCCGGGGTCGTTCTGGAACATTCACGGGATGAGTGTGGATTCGGACGGCAATCTATACGTGGCCGAGGTCAACAGCGGGCGATTCGAGAAATTCCGTCCGCGCAGGGGCGCAAATCCCGCATTTCTTGTCGGACAACCGGTAAGATCCGCGTCATGAAAACAGTTGCCTTCGTCGCGTGCCTGTTCCTGGCTCCGGCTTTGTCAGAGGCGGCGACCTGCGATGCGCTCGTGGCGTCGTTGAAGCTGACGAATGCGAAGGTCATGGCGGCGCGAGCGGTCACCAGCGGCCAGTTCACGCCGCCGGCGGCGCCGGGCGCCGACGCGCCAAAGGCGATCACAAACCTTCCGGCATTCTGCCGCGTGGAGCTGATGCTCACGCCCTCGTCCGATTCCGACATCAGGAGCGAGGTCTGGCTGCCTCTCAACGGCTGGAACGGAAAGTTCCAGCAGGTCGGCAACGGCGCGTGGGCGGGATCGATCCAGTACGGTGCGCTGGCCGAGGCGCTGCGCCGCGGCTACGCAGCAGCGTCAACCGATGCCGGCCACACGGGTACTGACGCCAGCTTCGCGATGGGACATCCGGAGAAGCTGAAAGACTTCGGCTATCGCGCCGTTCATGAAACCGCAGTCCACAGCAAAGCGACCGTTACAAACTTCTACGGCATGGCGCCGCGCCTGTCGTATTTCAATGGCTGTTCCGGCGGCGGACGCATGGCCTTCCAGGAGGCGCAGCGCTTCCCGGCCGATTTCGATGCGATTCTCGCCGGCGCGCCTGGATACAACCGGGTGAACCAAAGCGTGTGGATGCTGATGAACGCGAAGGCGACGCTCGACAATCCGGCGAGCTTCATTCCGCCTGCGAAATATGCCGTGCTGCACCGCGCGGCTCTCGACGCGTGCGACGCGCAGGACGGGTTGAAGGACGGCCTGATCAGCGAACCTCTCAGCTGCCACGTCGATCCGGCCGTCACACAATGCAAATCGGGCGATGCGCCGAACTGCCTCACCGCACCGCAGGTCGAGGCCGCGCGGAAACTCTATGCCGGCGTCACGAATCCGAAAACCGGTGAGCGGATCTTTCCACGCCTCGAACCGGGCAGCGAGTTGAGCTGGGGCGGTCCCGCGGGTGGCCCCGAACCGTTGGCGGTCGGCGGCGATCTCTTCAAGTTCGTGGTGTTCAAGGATCCGAAGTGGGACTTCCGGAAGTTCGATCTCGCGCGCGACTACGAGGCGGTGCACCGGATCGACAGCCTCGATCTGAGTCCGACTTCGCCGGACCTGAAGGCATTCGTCGCGCGCGGAGGCAAGCTCCTGATCTACCAGGG
>Ga0075434_100002004_pt1 | contig 17681 bp, 14 predicted proteins | sample RhiMethybrSRZTD3_FD_75298 | JGI IMG/M metagenome (GOLD analysis project Ga0075434, IMG submission 75298) | Populus rhizosphere microbial communities from Tennessee, USA - Rhizosphere MetaG P. TD hybrid SRZTD3 | ecosystem: Host-associated > Plants > Roots > Rhizosphere > Soil | place: USA... | reverse complement strand
CCGATCATTCACGTGGCCCCCGGTTTTACGACCGGCGAGTGGCGCGCACAGGGCCTCGATGCGGGTGGTGACGCGTTCTTGACGCGACCCGTGGAGCCGCAGGAGTTGATCGCGACGGTTCGCGCGCTCCTGCGCGTGAGGACCGCCGAGGAAAGCGTCCGTGAAGCCGCGGAGCAATGGGAGGCGACCTTCGACGCCATCACCGACGCGGTGTGCATCATCACCGCGGCTGGCGAGATGGACAGGTGCAACGCGACCGCGCACCAGTTGCTCGACCAGCTCCAAGACCACCACGGTGATCACAAGTTTCTGGAGTTGTTTCCGCCGCCAAGCGGCTCCGCGGGCGACACCCTCGCGAACCTACTCGGTACGTCGCGCCCGCTTCAATACGAGGTGCACCGCGCGAATCGGTGGTTCGTGGTGAGGTTGGACCCGGTTCCGCCGCGGGAGCAGGTTGAGCCGTCGGTCGTCGCCGTGATTGGAGACATTACAGAGCGGCGACAGGCGGAGCAGGAGCGTGCGAAACTCCTGGCGAACGCCGAGCGCGCGCGGAAGGAAGCGGAGATCTCGCGCCTCGAGGCGGAAGCGGCGCGTGCGGAAGCGGAGCAGGCGAGTCGCGCGAAGTCGGATTTCCTCGCGATGATGAGCCACGAGCTTCGAACACCACTCAACGCGATCGATGGGTATGCAGAGCTCATCGAGCTCGAGGTCCGCGGCCCCATCACATCGGGGCAGCGCGAGGACATTCGGAGAATTCGCCGGAGCCAGAAACATCTGCTGGCGCTGATCAACGATGTGTTGAACTTCGTCAGGCTCGATTCCGGCACCGTCCGCTACGCGATCGGGGATTTCGAGCTGGCCGGCGCCATTCGCGATGTGGAGGACGTGACGACCCCGCAGCTTCGTGCCAGGAGCCTCCGCTTCGTTCGCCGCACCTGCGGCGAAGGGCTGTTGGTGCGAGCAGACCGCGAGAAGGTGGAGCAGATCCTCGTGAACCTGATGACGAACGCGATCAAGTTCACGCAGCCTCACGGCGAGATCGTGCTCGAGTGCTCGACAGCCGGCGACCTTGTGACGGTCCGAGTGACCGATACGGGTCGCGGCATTCCGGCCGACAAGCTATCGGCGATCTTCGAGCCGTTCGTTCAGGTCGCGCGTTCGGCGACCGCACCGAACGAAGGCGTAGGTCTCGGTCTCGCGATCAGTCGTGATCTGTCGCGGGCCATGGGCGGCGACCTGGTCGCCGAGTCGGTCATGGGGGAGGGAAGCACCTTCACGCTGACCCTGCCGGCAGCATCCGCGGCGCATTCAGCTAGTTGACCCCTCGTCGCGCCCGATCGCACGAGTCCCGTCAGCCTAACGCCGCCCCGCGATCAAGCGCTCGTTTCCGGCGTCTGGTTTCCGGATACGCAGTATGCCGCGCCGAGGAGCGCCACGTCTGGTGCCATCACCACGCGCACGGGGATCTTTTGCAGTTGCTCGGAGAAACGGCCCTTCGCGGCGAACGCCTCCAGGAACGGGCCGTCTTTGAGTCGGGAGAGAATTTTCGGCGCGATCCCTCCACCGAGGAACACGCCGCCGACGGCCAGCGAGGTGAGCGCGTAGTTGCCCGCGGCCGCACCGTAGATCCGCACGAATCTCGTTAGGGTCTCGTCGCACACCGAATCAGCGTGGTCGAGGGCCGCCTCCGCGATCACAGGGGCCGCGTCGCCGAATCCGATGCGCGTGGTGAGCCATTCCGGTTCCGGCGTTTTTCTGTAGTCGCGCAGGAATCGATACACGTTCACGAGCCCCGGGCCGGAGACGATGCGCTCGTAGCTCACATGGCCAAATCTCTCGCGCAGCCACTCGAGGAGCGCGACTTCCACGTCGTCTTGCGGCGCGAAGTCGCAATGCCCGCCCTCCGACGGCGAGACCTGGTAGGATTGCCCGTTCCACCACATGAGCGCGACGCCGAGCCCCGTCCCGGCCGACACGAGCGTGAGTGCGCGGCGCTCCGATGGGGGATTGCCACCCTGGAGTGTCAGGACTGATGTGGGATCGGTGATCGCGACCACGCCGTGCGCCGCGGCTTCGAGATCATTGAGCAGCCGAACGCGAGGGATCCTGAGATGCTCGGCCATCCCCGCCTCGCTGACCTCCCAGGGCAGGTTCGTCGTCCGAACCTTTCCGCCGACAACGGCGCCCGCGACACCGAAGCAGGCGGCGGTGGTGGCCGGGTTGCCGGTTTCGCTGAGGAAGCGGAGGACAATTTCTTCGAGCGTCGACGCCGACTTGCTCTGGTACAACGTCGACGCCATCCGACGAAGCGTTCCGCTCGACTCGTCGTAGAGCGCGAGTCGCGTTTTGGTCCCACCGATGTCGCCAGCGAGAAGCACGGGATCAGAGAGTCGGGAAATGCCGGAACCGGAGGGCGAGCCTACACCGCCGCGTCGGTGTCGCGTGCGGGGACGACGCGTACGGCAGTCCCGTAGCACAACACTTCCGATACGCCGGCCATGATCTCGGTCGCGTCGTAGCGCAGCGCCACGAGCGCATTGGCACCGAGCTCGCGCGCATGCTCGATGGCCAGGGCGAACGCATCGTGACGCGTGCGCTCACAGAGCTCGGTGAGAAAGGAGATCTCGCCTCCACGGAGCTGTTGGAACGCAGCGCCGATTGTGCCGAACACAGACCGCGATCGCACGGTGATTCCGCGGACGACACCGAAGGTGCGCACGGTGCGGTAGCCGTCGAGGAAATTCGCCGTCGTCGTCATGAACTCGGATGGGGGCAATGCCATCGGATGGCTCCGCGCGAAGGACAGTCGGCGATCAGGCGGTCACGACGAGCAGCCGTCGAGGAGATTCACCGTCGTCGTCGAGATAGAGATCGACTTCGCTTCCCGCCGCGAGCGACCGAAGGAGCTCGCTCTCGACGAAGTAATGCACGTGTGGCTTGTCGTGGCCGCGGCACGTGCACGGCATCGTGGCGAGCGCGCCATTGCCCTGCCGGTCGTCGACCACGATCGGAAACCCGGCGCCTAACGATTCGAGGCGACCTGCCGCCGCCTTCGTGATCTCGAGCTTCCCGTCGGCGGGCGTCTTGCGCGACACTGTGCGGTGCTCGATCGCCCGGGCGCCGCGCACGCGGTCGCCCGTCACTTGAGCTTCCGCTTGAGCTTCAACACATCCTTGTCGGCCTTGGGGTAACGCAGGCCGAGTCCCTCGAGCGTGTCCACCATGGTACGGGCGACGAAATAGTTCCGCGTCTTGTTGTCGTCGGCCGGAACCACGTACCACGGTGCCCACGGCGTGCTGCACATCCGCAGCGCATCGCGATACGCCTTCGTGTATTCGTCCCACAGCTCGCGATCGTCGAGATCTCCCGCGCGGAACTTCCAGTTCTTCCTCGGATCCGACAGGCGATCGCGCAGGCGCGCCGTCTGCTCGTCGCGCGAGATGTGCAGGAAGAACTTGATGATCTTCACGCGATTGTCGTCGAGCAGGTGCTCGAACTCGTTGATCTGATCGTATCGCTTCGACCACACCGCTTTGGGCACGATGTCGTGCACGCGAACGACCAGGACGTCCTCGTAGTGCGAGCGGTTGAAGATCCCGATCATTCCACGCGGGGGAACTGCCTGGTGAACGCGCCACAGGTAGTCGTGGCTGAGCTCCAGCGGTGTCGGCTGCTTGAAGGCCGTCACCTGACAGCCGAGTGGGTTACAAGCCCCAAAGACCCTGCGGACCGTGCCGTCCTTTCCACCGGCGTCTCGGGCCTGGAGAACCACGAGCACCGCGTACCGGGCGTCGGCGTAGAGCGTCGCCTGCAGCTCGCCGAGCCGCTTCAGCAGATCTTTTGTCTTGGATTTCAGCTCGTCGTCGTCCGACAGCTCGGATGGCCGCGCGGCCGCGCGATCATCGAGCGAGAGCGGCGTCCGCCGCGAGACGGGTGTGAGGTGCATGCGCGAGAAGGTACGGGCGAAGGGCATCGGCCACTAGGGAACGGGACCGCGGGTGCCGTTGCGCCGAACGGGCTCGGGTTGCCTCGCCGGCGGGAGAGCCATCAGCACCAGCGTTCGTCAGCGTTTTTCCCGCCGCCCGCGTAGTCGGGGATACATACGCGCGCACGCTCCGTAGCACGCGACCGGTTTCATCGGCGGTTCGGACCCCGCTCCGGGTCGCCTCTGGCTCGAGGACGGATAAAGATGCCTGTGTACCTGCCAATCAAGCCGAAAGAGCGGCTCTACCAGGAGATCGTCGACCAGATCCAGCAGCAGATTGTCTCGGGTGCTCTCAAGCCGGGCGACCAGATCCCGGCCGAGCGTGATCTTGCTGAACGATTTGGCGTGAGCCGCACTGCGGTTCGCGAGGCGATCAAGTCGCTCACCGAAAAAGGCCTGATCGAGGTGTTCGTCGGACGCGGTACGTTCGTGACGAACCTGTCGACGGACCGAGTGGTAGAGTCGATGACCCTGTTGCTGAGGAACGAGCCGCACAACGTGGCCAGCCTTCAGGAGGCTCGTGAGCTGCTCGAGGTCCCGACTGCCCGGCTTGCAGCGATCCGGCGCACCGACGCCCACGTTGCGCGACTGCGCGCGATCTCGGCGGAGCTCGAAGAGGAAAACTCGATCTCGGCCCGGCTGGTAGATGGCGACACCGAATTCCACGTCGAACTGGCCCGCGCCACGGGTAACCCGGTCCTCGTGCTGCTGAGCCAGACGATCGTTGCTCTCCTCAGGACGGAGCGGCTGTATCGCAACGACTTCGACGTGAGCCGGCTACCAACGGCGCTCGCCGACCACCGCGACATCGTGGACGCGATCGCCGACGGGGATCCGGATCGGGCCGCCCATGCGATGAGCGACCATCTCGCCCGTGTGGCGATTCCGCTCAGCGTACACGACGATGGCATCGAGCGCGTCGCGAGCTGATCGTTAGACGGCGTGCCGACAAAGACCGACACGAGACGCCGCCCCACCGCGGCGTCTTCGTTTTCTCGCTGTCTGTTTGCCGCGCTCACCGCGCTCCTTCCCCGGGCAGCGACCTACGCGCAGGCGGCGCCCTCCGTACCGGCGATATCGCGCCTGTTCGACATTGTGCGCCCCGCGTACTCCGGTGATCGAGCGCTCTCGACCGTGGCATTCGTGGAGCAGCGGTGGCGTTGGCCAGGCAACCAGGGCTTCCAGGAAAGCATCGACCACATCGCCGAACAGCTGCGCGCCGCGGGGTATGTCGACGAAAAAGCCGCGAAAGCCGCCGATCGGCTGACGTTCCGGATCGAACAGCGATCCATGTCCGGCCCCGCATGGGATCCGCTCGACGCCTCCCTCACGCTCGTCGGGTCGTCTGCGCCACTCCTTCGGTTCGCGACGAACCGCAACATGCTCGCGGTCAACTCGTCGTCCACGCCGGTTGACGGTGTCGAAGCCGAGGTGGTGTCGGTCGGCAAGGGGGAAAACGGGGCGTTCGACCGCGTATCGCTCGCCGGCAAGATCGTGTTCGGCGACATGCCCGTCGGGCGCCTGTCGAGCGAAGCGCGGAAACGCGGAGCGATCGGCGTGCTCGCGTACGCGATGCCGGCGTACACACAACCCGAGACGCATCGCACCTCGATTCAGTTCGCCTCGATCCCGGCCGATGCGGACTCGAAGGCGTGGGCGCTGCTGCTCTCGTACGAGGCGCGCGACGTGCTCGTGCGTGCGCTCGCCGCCGGTCCCGTTCGCGTGCGCGTCACGACGCGGTCGCGGTTCTCGCAGTCCGTGGAGCGCACCGTCATCGCCGATGTTCGCGGGAACTCGAGGCCTAACGAGCGGTTCGTCTTCAGCGCGCACGTGCAGGAGCCGGGCGCGAACGACAACGCGTCGGGTGTCGGTGCTCAGGTCGAGATGGCGCGCGTGATCGCGTCGCTCATCCCGGCCGGTACCGTCGACCCGCGCCGGTCGATCACGTTCATCTGGGGTAACGAGATTCAAGCGACCCGTCGCTATCTGGCCGACGCATCGCGCGCGGAGACGGTCAAGTGGGGGCTCAGCCTCGACATGGTAGGCGAGGACACCGAGAAGACGGGAGGAACGTTCCTCATCGAGAAGATGCCCGACCCATCCGCCGTGTGGACGCGGGGCGAGGACCACCATACGGAATGGGGCGGAAGCCCGCTCGACGTGGACCAATTGAGGCCGCATTTCTTCAACGACTTCGTGCTGCAGCGGTGCCTGGACCAGGCTGCGGTGACAGGGTGGGTGGTGCGCACGAACCCGTTCGAAGGGGGAAGCGATCACGTGCCGTTTCTCGATGCCCATAAGCCGGCTGTCCTCTTCTGGCACTTCACCGACGCCTACTACCACACGGACAACGACCGGCTGCCTAACGTTTCGCCGCGCGAGCTCGCCAACGTCGGTGTGTCGGCGCTCGTTTCCGCGCTCACGCTGGCGTCGGCCGATGGCCCGACGGCACGCGGGCTCGTAGCCGAGGTCGAGCGCGCCGCCATCGCCCGCCTCGATGTCGAGACCGCGCTCTCCCGGCAGGCGCTCGCCACGGGTGGGGACCGTGGCAGGGAAACTATGATCCTCGAGACCTGGACCGACTGGTATCGCCGTGCCATTCGCACGATGGCGGAAATCGAAGTCGGCGGCTCGTCGCGAGAGACCGCGCGCGCGATAGCCGCGGCCGACGCCGCGATCGAGAAGGCCGGCAAGCAGCGAGTAGCCAATCTGCGGTAGGCCTAGCTACATTTTCGGGACTTCACCCGCAAACCGGACACATGCAACCGATACCACGACGAATCGAAGGGAACTTCTCGCAGGGCTGGGGAGTCGCCCTGTTCATCATCGCGCTCGTGGCGGGTCTATTCACGACGGCCGGCTTGATTCACCAGAAGACGTATCGGCACCCGAGAGACCCGATGGGGGAATACCGACGGCAGGAGGCGCCGAAAGCCGAAGCCGCGGCGGGCGAGCGGGCGCACTGAGCGCCACGTCGAGTCACGGTGACCACGATCGCGGCTCCGCGCTTGCGCGGGGCCGCTCGTCTTTCTAGCGTCGAAGTCGATGAGCCACCTGACCGATCCCGCGTTTCAGCCGCCAGCCACCGGTTGGACCGAGGAGATGGAGGCGGTCGCCCGGCGCGCCGGACCAACGCCGCCGTCGGGACCACGATGGCGCGTCGCGCTTCGCGTGTCGGCGTGGGGCGTCGCCATCGCGCTGATGCTGGCGATCGTCGGGGCGCTCCTGTTCGTCCACCGCGGTGATGCCGAGGGCTCGGCCAGGATCGCCAATCGCGAAGTCGAGCTCACGCTCGAGCGTGGCGAGGGGATCGACTGGCGCGCGCCAGTGATCGCGCGCCACTGGTGGAACTACTTCCGCGTCACCCACGGCGTCCTGGCAGCGACGAATCGTCGCCTCGTCTATGTCGGCATTCCGCCGGAAGACATCCTGCCGCGGGAGCCCGAGCCACAGCTGCTCGAGGAGTCGTCGTTCCCGTACGACCGGCCAATCGACGTCTGGCGCGGCCGAGTCTTCCTCGGCACGGAGACCGGGGTCGTGATCCGCGCGCCCGGCCAGATGCGCACGTTCGGCGTCACGTCAGGCGAGCGTCCACGGCTCGACAGCGTGCTCACGCTCATGACACGCCGGCAGCAGGCGATTCGGGATAGCGTCGAGGACGAACGGCAGCGGGCGCTGGTTGCCGCGGATGCCGCTCGTCAGCCCATTTTCTACGTGGTATCCCGTGGCGACGCCCTCGAGCTCATCGCCGGCCAGTACAACGTGTCGGTCGAACAGCTGCAGGAATGGAATGCGCTGTCCTCGCCCAAGATCCGGGTGGGGCAGCGTCTGCTCGTCAAGCCGCGCACGTGATGATCGAGCACCATCTCTCCGTCACGAGGACCGCGCGGTACTACACGGTCGGCGGAGAAGGGGGAGACGCGAGCGAGACCCGTGAGCTCTGGCTCGTTTGCCACGGCTACGGCCAGCTGGCGGCGAGATTCCTCGAGCCATTCGTCCCACTCGCCACACCGTGGCGCCGCATCGTGGCACCGGAAGGCCTCTCGCGATTCTATCTCGAGCGGTCACGCGTCGGCGTGAACACGGAGGCCGGCGTCGGGGCGACGTGGATGACGAGGGAGGATCGCGAGCACGAGATCGTCGATCAGATCGCGTACCTCGACGCGCTGCTCGATCACCTCCAGCCGGCGGGGCCCGGCTTCCGCGTTAGGCTGCGCGTGCTGGGATTCTCGCAGGGCGTCGCGACGGTGAGCCGTTGGCTCGCGCGCGGTCGTCGCGTGCGGCCGGATCAGGTCATTCTCTGGGCGGGCTCCTTTCCGGCCGATGTCGATGTGTCGCAACTCGCCGGTCGCCTCGCGGGTGCGACGGTGATCTTCGCGGTGGGTACGCGGGACGAGCTCGCGTCGTGGGTCAGCGCCGACGTCGAGGTCGGTCGATTCAACGCGGCGGGAATCGATGCGCGCCTCGTGACATTCGATGGCGGTCATCGCATGGACACCGCCACCCTCACGGCGCTCGCCGGGGAGGCCGTCAGCGACGCTTGAAGCGGTCGATCTGGCGGCGGTCACGCTTCGTGGGACGCCCGCTGTCCCAGTCGTCGGTCGGCATGCTTCGGATCTGTGTGGCGAGCGCCTCGCGCTTCGCTTTGCTCTCGAGCGTCTCCTCGTACAAGGTCGCCGCGACACTGGCCGGCCCTCGCCGCTCCGATATGCCGCGAACGTGGACGACGTGCTCGAACGGCGTCTGCCTTACGCGAACCTCGTCGCCGACCTGAACCATCTTCGCACGCTTGGCGCGCGTGCCGTTCACGTCCACCCTGCCGCCATCGATGGCGTCCGCCGCGAGTCCGCGAGTCTTGTAGAACCGCGCGGCCCACAGCCACTTGTCGAGCCGGACGCGCTCGTCGTGTTCTCTTTCGCTGTCGCCCACGATCGCAATCTACAGCACACGCGCCACGCGGCTGGCGGCCCACTCCAGAAATCGCTCCGTGCGTGGACGCCGGCGGAACGCGTCGAGCGTAACCTCCCTCGCGCGCGTGAGGTCATCGAGAAACATCTCGCGGACCGTCACGCCAAACTCATCGTCGAGCACGAGCAGGTTCGACTCGTCGTTGAATGCGAGGGATCTGTTGTCGAAGTTCATCGTGCCGATCGACGCCCAACAGCCATCCACGACGAAGCACTTGCCGTGGATCATCGCGGGCTGGTACCAGAAAATGCGAACGCCGCTCTCGAGCAGTCGCTCGTACTCGGCACGCCCCGCGTACCACGTGCTCTTCACGTCGTTGAGCTTCCCGGGCGTGAGTACCCGAACGTCGACGCCACGACCGGCCGCTTCGCGCAGCAGGCGGACGAAATCGTGGTCAGGCACGAAGTACGAGTTCGTGATGTAGAGCGTGTGACGCGCGGCAGCGATGGAGAGCGCAAGCAGCCGCTCCGCCGCCGTGCTCCCGATGGTCGGCGCGGTGTGCAGGAGTGTCGCGCGCATCGTACCTCTCGCGTCGTCGTCACGCACGTCCGGAAACAGTTCCGTGCCCGTGAGCAGCTCACCAGTCGCCTCGGCCCACCCTTTCGCGAACGTCGCCTGAAGCTGGAGCACCGACGGACCCGTGAATCGAACGTTCGTGTCGCGCCACTGGTCTTCGTGACGACCGTCGCCGAGCCACTTGTCATCCATTCCGAAGCCGCCCGTGTACCCGATGCATCCGTCGACGACGACGACCCGGATGTGCGACCGCGCGTATGCCTTCTCGAGCTGATACCAGTTCACCGGCCGGAACTTCACCACCTCGACGCCGGCGTCGACCAGCGACTTTAGATACGCGTCGGTGAGCTTCGCCGAACCGAACGCATCGAGCAGGAAGAGAACCCGGACACCCGCCTTGGCGCGCTCGCGCATGACGTCGGCGAATCGATCGGCGACCTTGCCCGGCTGGCAGTAATACATCTGCAGCGTGATCGTCACCTTCGCCGTGGCGAGGTCGGCGAACAGCCGATCGTACGTCCCATCGCCGTTCAGACACAGCTCGGCGTGGTTGCCGCACGTGAGCTTCGTCCCAGTCAACAGCTCGATCGACGACCGGAACTGCTCATCGTCCGTTTGCGGCAGGCCGCGGTTGCCATCCACGCCGCTGACATCCGCGACCGGCGTTCCGCGCGTCAGATACCGCAGGCCAATCAGCGACAGGGTGAGCAACAGCAGCACCCCGGCCGCGCCGAGTATCCACACCACGAGCTGCACGTCTGATTGTCTCCGGGAGCGTGTAGGTCACCTCGCGACGACGGCCGGCCGCGTCATGTTCCGCGCGCTCGGGGCCGTCACACGCTCCCGGGATTTGCAAGTGTAGAGCCGCGACCGAGGTTACTTTCGCGTGCTCAGCGCCCGCGACGCGCGGGCCTCCAACGCCTCGTCGATGTCGCGCGCGCTCACCTGCTGCGGCAGATCCCATCCATCCGACGACCGCCGGGTGGGCACGCGCACCCCGGCGACGTCACCCTGCGTCGAGATGTCGACGAGCGCCGTGACGCCCTGCGCGCGGCCGCCGGTGTTGATGACGAGCATCCACGTCCCGTCCGTCGGCCACTGCTTGCGCAGCGCGTACGTCCCGCGTCGCGACGTGGTATCGAAGACGAGCGGGATGCTCCGGCGCGCGCCCGAAACGATCCCTTCGGCCGTGCCGGTGACCCCCGATGCGACGATGTCCCCGTGGTGATAGGTGTGCACCACGAGGAACGCGCCGCGCGACGTCGCGTCGAACGGGTTCGGTGGGGTTTCGATGGAGATCCACGGTGGCCCGAAAACGGGCGCGGCGGCCGCGAGTGCGAACGAGGACGCAGCAACGACGCCGATCACGGTGACGCGCCGGAGCAGTGAAGCGGACATGGTTCCCTCCCTTCCAGAGTCGGATCGAGCGCCGGCGGGCGGTGTGCCTGTCGTATCACCGCCTCGCGGGCGACTGTGGGATGCCGGCCCTGCGCGTTACGTTTAGCGCCAGCGTGAAGTCACTCCATGTTATGAGTCTGGATCCCGTCGGCTTGCGGGTTTGGTTCCTTGCCACGGGGCGAATGGTGATTCGCCCGTGAGACGCATGGCCACGATGCTGCGCGCGCGACTCGCGGCGCTCGGGATTCGAGAGCGGCTGGTAATTCTGCTCCTGGCAATGCTGTTGCCGTGGATCGCGCTGTTCGCGACGACGTACGTGAGCTACGAGCGCGATCGCAACCGGGACATGCGCGCACGTCTCCGGGACCTGGCGGCGCAGGCCGGCGCTCGCGTTGACGACCAGCTGGGGACCATCGAGGGACTCCTCCTCGCGATCGCGGAGGGGGCGTCCGCCGACACCGCGTCGATAGCGAGGAACGACGCGATCCTGCGTCGCCTGCGCGGCGAGCTTCCTCCCTACATCACGAACCTCGCGTTGTGGGACAGCAAAGGCCGCAACATCGGGTCGTCTGACGCCGACCTGTCGCGCGCGCGCACGATGGAGGTCACCACGCACCGGTTCTTCCGGGAGGCCCTCGCGGCGACGCACCTGATCGTCGGGCGTCCGATGGAAAGCCGGGAAATCGGCGGCTGGAGCCTAACGATGGCGCGCCGCGTCCGACAGGACGGGGCCATCACCGGTGTGGCGTCGGTGGCGGCGCGACTCGACAGCCTCGAGAGGTTCTTCGCGGTCGGCGCGTCGGGAAAAGCCAGCGCCATCATCACGGTGCTCGACGAAGACGGCACGGTGCTCGCCCGCGCGGGCGGAGCGCCGGTGTCCGTGGGAACGCGGGTCAGCACGCCTGACGCGATCCGACGCCTGCGGCAGGAGCGCTCGGGATTCGTCGACACGGTCGATGCGCGTCTTGGGCGCGATTATGCCTACCAGCGAGTCTACTCGGCCCCATGGCTCGTCGTCGTTGGGCGGTCCGACGAGGACTCGCCGTTCCCGACCGAGCCCGAGTGGCGGTTCCTGGTGCTGGTCGGCTCGCTCGGCTTGGGTGGTGCGTTGTTTCTGGCAGCGCTCGTGGCAGCCCGTATTGCCGATCCGCTGCGAAAGCTTACAGCCGATGCGGCGCGTCTCGGGTCGGGCGATTTCAGTGCCCGAACCGACGTGCGTGCGCCCGGCGAGGTTGGCACGCTCGCCGCGACGTTCAACCATATGGCGGCGACGCTCGAAGCGCGCACCGCTGCGCTCGCGGCAAGCGAAGAACGCCATCGGCTCGCCGCGCGGGCGACGAACGACGTCATCCGGGATTGGGACATTCGGACCAGCGTAGTGCAGTGGAGCGAAGGTGCCAGCAGCGCCTTCCAGGCCACGCCGGAGGAGCTCGGACGAGGCGTCGAGTGGTGGATCGAGTCCATACACCCGGAGGATCGCGACGCGACCACGGCCAGTCTCACTGACGCCCTCGATTCGGACGCCCAGATCTGGACGGCCGAGTATCGCTTCCGCTTCGGCGACGGCACGTACGCCGAAATACTGGATCGTGGCTACGTGCTTCGGGACCCCAACGGGACACCGCGGCGCATGATCGGGTCGATGGTCAATCTCACCGAGCGCCGTGCAGCGGAACGCGAGCGCGATCGCTTTTTCGCGCTCTCGGCGGACATGTTCTGCATCGCGTCGTTCAGCGGGAATTTCGTTCGTATGAACCCGGCGTTCGCCTCGGTGCTCGGATACGACGCCGATGAGCTGTTGGGAATGCCCGTGCTGGACCTGATCCATCCGGAGGACCGTGCGGGAGCGCTCGAAAGCGCGCGGTCGTTCCCCGGGGGCGTCACTGCTACGCGCTACGAAAACCGTCTTCGGTGCAAGGACGGCAGTTACAAGTGGCTGGGATGGACGGTCCAGACGACCGGGCAGGATCATGGGCTCGTGTACGCGGTCGCGCGCGACATCACCGAGCAGAAGCGCGCGGAAGAGCGATTGCGCGCGTCCGAAGAATGGTACCGGCTCTTGTTCGACGCGAACCCGTTGCCGATGTGGGTCTACGACATCGAGACGCTCGCGTTCGTTGCCGTCAACGATGCCGCCATCAAGCATTACGGCTATTCGCGCAGCGAATTTCTCGGCATGCGCATCACGGACATCAGGCCCGACGAGGAGGTCGCCAAGGTCCTCGTTGCGGCACGGGCTCCGGACTTGCCGGAGTTCGACGGTGGCGTGTGGCAGCACCGGACGAAGGACGGGCGGATCATCTCGGTCGAGGTGGTGACGCACGCTCTGACGGTGCTCGACCGTCCGGCCCGCCTAACGCTGGCCCACGACGTTACCGAGCGCCACCGCGCCGAGCGAGCGCTGCGAGAGACGAACGACACGCTGCAAACGCTCATCCAGGCGTCCCCGCTCGCGATCGTGACCACAGACCTCAACGGCACGGTCAGCGAGTGGAACGTGGCCGCCGAGCGAATGTTCGGCTGGTTCGCCGGCGATGTGCTCGGGCGGCCGATCCCGATCATTCCGGTGGAGCAGCTCGAGGACGACATGCGCCGGCTCTCCGCGTCGGGCGAGCATTCGTTCACGGGCTACGAGACGCGGTGTGCGCGCAAGGACGGCACGCTTGTCGACGTCTACGTCTCGACCGCCGCGCTCCGCGGCATCGGCGGCATGCTCGGCACGGTGTGGGTGATGGCCGACGTCACCGAGCGGAAGATGATGGAGGAACAGCTCCGCCAGGCGCAGAAGATGGATGCCGTGGGTCAGCTCGCCGGCGGCGTCGCACACGATTTCAACAACCTGCTCACCGTCATCACGAGCTACGGTCAGTTCCTGCTCAACGCCCTCCCCGAGCAGGATCCGCGTCGGTCGGATGCCCACCAGATCACGCAGGCAGCGGCGCGCGCCGCGTCGCTGACGCGCCAGCTGCTCGCGTTCTCGCGACGCCAGCTGCTGCAGCCGCAGGTGCTCGACGTGAACGAGGTGATCGGAGACATGGAGCGGCTGCTCCGCCGCGTCATCAGCGAAGACATCGGGCTCGTGACGCAGTTCGAGAGCGGCATCGGGGCCGTGCGGGCTGACCGCGGCCAGATCGAGCAGGTCGTGATGAATCTCGTCGTCAACGCTCGCGACGCGATGCCTAACGGTGGCGTGCTCGCGATCTCGACGCGGCTGGTCCACCTGGATGCCGCCTATGCGCGCCGCCACGCCGGCGTCAACCCTGGCAGGCACGTCGTGTTCGCCGTGCGCGATACCGGGGTCGGCATGGACGCGGCGACACAGCAGCGGATCTTCGAGCCATTCTTCACGACCAAGGCGAAGGGGAAGGGCACCGGTCTCGGCCTCTCGACGGTATACGGCATCGTCCGTCAGAGCGGCGGACACATCGAGGTTCGCAGCGCCCCCGGCCGCGGCACGACGATCGAAATCATACTCCCGCAGGTGTCGGCGACCGTGCCCGTGAAAGCGGAACATGCCATCCACAGCGCTCTCCCGCGCGGGACGGAAACGGTCCTCGTGGTGGAGGACGAGGAAGCAGTCCGCCTGATCGTCAGGCGCGTGTTGCAGGACCAGGGCTACGCCATCCTCGAAGCGCGCGACGGCAACGAGGCGCTCCGCATCAGCGCGCAGAAGGGCGACGCGATCGATCTCGTACTGAGCGACGTGATCATGCCGGGAATGGGCGGGCGGGAGTTGTCGCGCGCGCTTGCGGCGAGCCGGCCGACGCTCCCGATCCTGTTCATGTCGGGCTACAACGATGACGGCGAGCTGGCCGGCTCTGGTGCCGACCTCGGTATCGGGGTTCTCGCGAAGCCCTTCACATCCGAGACGCTGGCGCGGCACGTCCGCGAGGTGCTCGACCGCAAGACGCCCAAGCCTGCTCCTGCCGGCGCCCAGATCGCATAACGAGGCCGGATCCAAACAGTCCGGGGGATCGACGAGATCTCCCGAATCCGACCGACGCGTGGCCGACGTACGAGCACGATGCCGCTCGACCACTTCTCTTCGGCCCCGACGTTGCGGCTCCCGCACCGTTGCAGCAACTTCTGGAGGTTATGCCGACTCACCCGGCAGGGGTTCAAACCTCTGACTCTGCGCTCGTCGCACAGGCCGCAGCCGGTGATGAGCGTGCCCTCGGCGAGCTTTACGATCGCTATGGCGGTATGGCATTCTCGCTCGCCTGCGCAATCGTCGTCGAGCACGCCGATGCCGAGGAGGTCGTCGCGGACGCGTTCGCGCAGGTCTGGCGATCGGCGTCCGGCTTCGAGCCCTCCCGCGGCAGCGTGGCCGCATGGCTCGCGACCATTGTCCGAACCCGTGCGCTCGACCTCGTGCGGTCACGTAAGCGCCGCGCGCGCGTACTCGAGGAAGCCGCGGTGGTAACGGACGAAGGCGAAACACTGGTGCTCGCACCGACGCTCGAGTCCCCCGATCGGGGTGCCGAGCTCGCGGAAACCAGCACCATCGTGCGCAAGTCGCTCGCGGAGCTGCCACCGCCACAACGCAGAGTCATCGAGCTCGCCTATTTCGGCGGGCTCTCTCAAAGCGAGATCGCGGCGCAATTGTCCGAGCCGCTCGGGACGGTCAAGACGCGGATGCGCGCCGGTATGGACAAATTGCGCCAGGCGCTTCGTCCCCTGCTCGAGGCAGGCACATGACCGTACATGCCTGGCTCGAGCACGCCGCTCCGTACGCGCTCGGCGCATTGGACGAGAAGGAACGCACCTCGTTCGAAGAGCACCTTGCGTCCTGCGACATCTGCGCCGCCGAAGTACGTGAGCTCACGGACGTCGCGGGTCTGCTGGCCAGGGCCGCTCCTTCGGTCGCGCCGCCGGCCAGCCTTCGCGATCGTATTCTCGCCGACGCGCGCGGCGTGCGGCCCATTTCGTCCGCGCCGGTCGCAGTTCCCCCGCAGCCCGTACCGGTAGCCGCCCCGCCGAAAGCGGTCACCCCGGCGCCCGGCAGGCGGCCATGGAGCTCGGTCGTGCCGTGGCTCGCGGCGGCCGCGGCGGTGCTGTTCGCGGTCTATCTCGGGCAACAGGCTCGCACCGAACGTGCGGCCCGCGCGACGGCCGAACAGGCGCTCGCCTCGGCGCGCGTCACGCTGGATTCGACGGGGAGCGCGCTCGCCCGCCGTGACTCGCTCATCCAGCTGCTCGTGTCTCCGGACGTGCAGGCTGTCACGGTGAGCGGTTCCGGCCCGGCGCCGTCCGCGAAGTATTTCCTCGACCGGCGCGCCCAACGGATCATCATCGCCGCGAGCTCGCTGCCGCCGGCGGCGCAAGGTCGCACCTATCAGCTCTGGGGAATCGAGACCGGCAAGCCGCCGGTCAGCCTCGGCACGTTCAACACGGACTCGAGCGGGCGCGCGCTGGCGTCGGTCGCCGTGCCCGCCGGGCTGCGGATCGCGGTGACGGCAGTGACAGATGAACCGAGTGGCGGGTCGCCGCAACCGACGACGACGCCGTTCCTTGCCGCGACGTGGAAGAGCGAGTGACGTCTCGGCCGCGCGCGAGGCGGGGCCGCAAGTAGTGCCGCGGTCGTAATTCTGCGCACCGGGATATCTTGGGGCGTGCGCACCACGTCTGGTCGTGCTCTCCTCATCGCGGTTTTCGGAATCGCGCGGCTGGCGAACGCACAGTCGAACTTCGCGCGTCCAGCACTCGACTGGATGACGGTCCATACGCACTATTTCGAGGTGCACTATCCGGCACCCATGACCGAGTGGGTGCAGGACCTAACGACGCGGCTGGATGGCGTCCACGATGCGGTTTCGGCATTGGTCGGATACACGCCGCGCCGTCGCATCACGGTCATCATCGAGGACCCGGTCGGAGCGTCGAACGGATTCGCGAACTCTCCGCTCGATGATCCACTCATCGTGCTGTGGCCGACGCCGCCCGATCCCGCCGGCATGCTGGGCGTCTATCGCGACTGGCCGGAGCTGCTCGCAGTCCACGAGTACGCCCACATCGCGCACCTGACGCGGCCGACGCGAAACCCGCGCGAGCAGCGGTTCTGGCGGTTGCTACCGCTCCGAACGGGGCCGCTCGCGCTGCGTACGCCGCGCTGGGCGGTGGAGGGCTACGCGACGTACGTGGAAGGCCGCCTAACGGGAAGCGGGCGACCGCATGGGGCGGCTCGCGCGGCGTACCTGCGTCAGTGGGCGCTCGAGGGCAAGCTCCCCACCTACGCGCAGCTCTCGTCGAGCGGTGACTTTGCCGGTGGTGCCATGGCGTACCTCGCCGGTTCGGCATTTCTCGAATGGCTCGTCGCCGAGCGCGGCGACTCGAGTCTTGTTGCCGTATGGCGGCGATTGAGCGCGCGCCAGCCCCGGACTTTCGCCGAGGCCTTCGCCGGCGTATACGGCGCGCCGCCGGACGAGCTCTATGGCCGTTTCACCGTGGAGCTCACTCGTCGCGCGCTCGTGGTTCGTGACACGCTGGCTGTCGCGGGGTTGGACACCGGTGTCCTCGTCCAGCGTCGGCATTGGGCTACGGGTGAACCGGCCGTCTCCGCCGACGGTGACCGGATCGCCGTCGAGCTGCCGGCACGGACGCTTCCCGGCCCGCTGGTCGTGTGGCGCACCAGGGAGCGTGTGGACACCACGCGAGAGCGGCGCGCGCGGGAACGGGCACTGGCCCTCGACCCACAGGACGTTTCCGCCGTTCGCGGCTATCCGAGGCCGAAGACGCCGATCGCTAGGCTTCGGCCGTCGGCAGGGCGGCCGTTTCACTCGCCGCGATTCTTCGCCGACACGTCCCGGTTGCTCGT
>Ga0075434_100002001_pt1 | contig 17698 bp, 18 predicted proteins | sample RhiMethybrSRZTD3_FD_75298 | JGI IMG/M metagenome (GOLD analysis project Ga0075434, IMG submission 75298) | Populus rhizosphere microbial communities from Tennessee, USA - Rhizosphere MetaG P. TD hybrid SRZTD3 | ecosystem: Host-associated > Plants > Roots > Rhizosphere > Soil | place: USA... | reverse complement strand
CCCCGGCCGGTTACTTCATGGGGGAGCATTTGATCCCGGCGTACGACGCCAACCCCAAGGGCTTCTTCGAAGATGTCGAGGTCAACCTGATCAACGAAGACATCCTCGCGCCCCTCACCCGAAACAGGATCGTAGTTCTGGGACGGGAGATTTTCCGTTCGCGTCCAATTGTGGGGCAGCGCTGGCTGGCGCACGTGCCGGTGGGAACGCGAATGCCATGTCCCGACGGGATCGCCGCGCGGATCGAAGCCGTGACGCGGCGACTTCCGTATTGTTTTAAAGATCCACGTTTTTGCTACACGCTGCCGGTCTGGAGGCCTTTCCTGAAAGACGCCGTATTCGTCTGCGTGTTCCGAGATCCCTCGACGACGGCGGCGAGCATTCTCAAGGAATGCCGCGAGGCGAGCTATCTCCGAACGCTGCGGATCAGCTTTTCGCGCGCGATAAAAATTTGGACTGAGATGTACCTCCACATCTTGAGAGATCACCGGCGCGAGGGGGATTGGCTCTTCCTTCACTATGACCAGGCCATTGCCGGCGACGGCCTGAGTCGCCTGGAGCGCTTTGTCGGCGCGCGCGTCGACGCGAGCTTTCCGGAGACGGGGCTCAGGCGCTCTTCCCCCGCACGGGATTTGCGCGTGCCGAAGCGCGTCGGGCGAATTTATCGCGAGCTCTGCGACGCGGCGGGTTACGTTCCGGAGCTCGCGCAGCACAATTCATGAATCCGCTTTGGACCAATCCGGCGCTGGTATCGAGCGTCGTCTTCATCATCGGCGCCGTCGTCGGGAGCTTTCTCAACGTGTGCATCGTCCGGCTCCCGGGGGGCGAATCGATAACGCATCCGCCTTCCCGGTGTCCCGCGTGCAAGGCGCCGATCGCTTTTTACGATAACATCCCGCTGCTGAGCTATCTGATCTTGCGCGGCCGCTGCCGCGCCTGCGCGGCGCCCATATCGCCGCGCTATTTTATCGTCGAGTTTTTAACGGGCCTCTTGGCCGTGGCGTTGTTTTTTCGCTTTGGCTGGGGCCCGAGCCTTTTTGTCTATGGCATTTTCGCCGCCGCGCTCATAGTGATCTCGTTTATCGATCTCGATATTCAAATCATTCCCGACGTGATCAGCCTGCCCGGAATAGTTCTCGGACTCCTTGCGTCGTTTGTGCCGGCCGCGCGCGTCGATCATCTTTCGCTGCCTCCATCGCCTCTGGATGCTTTCCTGGGCGTGTTAGTCGGCGGCGGGGTGCTCTATCTCGTCGCCTGGCTCTACGAGTTGGCGACGGGAACCGAAGGGATGGGGGGCGGGGATATCAAGCTCCTCGCCATGATCGGGGCCTTTCTGGGCTGGCCGGGGGTGCCGCTGACGTTGTTTTTTGCTTCTTTGGTCGGCGCGCTGATCGGCCTCGCGTTGATGGTGTCGATGGGAAAAGGACTGAAACTAAGGATTCCTTTCGGTCCATTCCTTTGTCTCGGCGCATTATCCTACCTGTTCTTCGGCCGATGGCTCGTGGAAACGTACTTCCTTCTCGATTGACTGCATACGGATTTTGTTAGTTTGACGCTTTTTGTCAGCCGCGACGTTTTTTGCGTCGGCTAAAACGCTTCCCGCCGTACTTTTCCTCAAGTAAATCTCGCGACTTGCAGACTCCTCGCAAGCCGACCCGTTGGCACAGTTCTAGCAGCCGCTCTGCCATCATACAATTCTATGATTCTATCTAGACTGACCGCACATCGCGGCATGGCAGGGTTTAGTTTGCTGGAAACGTTAGCGGCGATTTCCGTCGCGAGCATTCTCGCTGCCATTGCCATTCCTCATTTTACCAAATTGTTGCCGGGAATTCGTTTATCGTCGGCGGCGCGCCAGATCGCGACCGATTTGCAGCTGGCGAGGATGCGGGCGATTTCGCAACATACAAATCAGACGGTCGCGTTTGATACTGCGTCGGCCACTTACACATTTGGAGCGGACACGCGGAACTTGAGCCAGCTCTATCCGGGCACCACGTTTACTGCCCCGTCGGGTGGAAATCCCGTTTTCACGACCACGGGAACCGTGAACGCAACAACCATTACGGTTTCAAACAACGGCCAAACAAAGCAGATCGTCGTCACGGCGATCGGCAGGGTCAGTATTCCATGAGCAAAACGCATAGCCAGAAAATCGGGCCGGCGTTTTCCCGGCGCGTGCTCGCGTCCCGTGCCGGTTTTACGTTGATAGAAGTGCTCGTGGCCGTCAGCATTTTCGCGGTCGGCATGTTGGGCTTGGCGGCTGGCGCGATCTCGATTATGCGGGCCAACAAAACTGCCCAGTTTCATACCATGGCGACGACTTTGGTGCAGGAAAAATTAGAGCAGCTCAAATCGACATCCGTCGCTTTCGTCTCCAGTTGCGCGAATAACTGCGAGACCGCTCCGACTTATCTCGGCGTGACTTTTACGCGCACCTGGGATGTCGCGGTGAACCAGCCGCAGCCGGGGCTGAAGCAAATCACCGTCACGATTCAGTGGAGCGATTATACAAGTCATACCATAAGCGTCATATCGGCGATGCCGACGTAGGCGACGAGATGATTACCGATCAAAAGGGTTTCACACTAATCGAGCTTTTAATCGCGATGGCGATGAGCGTCATCATTCTAGGCGCTGCGCGGACGATGTACACGATCCAGGCGCACACCATCAAGTCGCAGGAATATCAAATGGAGGCGCAGGAATACGCCCGTGTGTCGCTTGACTTAATGGCGCGCGAGATTCGAAACCTCGGTTATTTTCCCAAGGTAACATCCTGCGCGTCGCCCGCCAACACCAAAGGAATCGTTTCCGCGACCGCCACCAGCATCAGTTTCGTTTACGACGCGGACGGCAACGGCAACTGCACGGGCACCGGAGAGAACGTCACCTATACGTACGATGCGACGACGAAAAATATCTCGCGGACCGCCGACGGCTCGACACAGACGCTCACGAACGGCAACGTCACTGCGTTTGAGCTTAGGTATTATCCGCGGCAAACCAGCGGCACCGCACCCGCGCCTTATTGTTCTTCGGGCGGAAGTCCGTCCGGCTGTAGCGGTACGCTCTCGGCCAGCCTTGCCAGCGTTCAGCGCGTCTACATCTCGCTCACGGTGAAATTACAACGCACCGATGCTCGCGTGGGCGGCCAGCACGACGTGGCGATGAATTCGAGCGTGGATTTGCGTAACCGCGTAAACTGAGGAAACGAACATGCGTACAAAAGAGATCCCGATGATTTCGCTGTCCGATTGCTACCGGCGGCTACAATCCGAGCGCGGCGTTTCGCTCGTCGTCGTGCTCATGCTGATGGTGATCATTCTCGCGATGGCGGGCGCCGGCATGCTCTTCAGCAGCATCGATCTAAGGGCGAGCGGCAACTTCCGTGCCGGAACGCAGGCCTTCTTTGCCGCCGATACCGGCGTCAACGACGCGTACACGCGGATCGGCCTGGATCCTTCGGCGTCGATAGCCGCGTTCGGGCCGGTGACGCTCTCGGGCGGGATCAAGTACTGCAGCGGAAAAATTCAGACTACCGGAACGAACTGCAGCTCGCCGCAGCCGCTCCAGTCTCCATCGCCCGTGAACGTGTCGGGATATTCGCTCGGGCAGGGAACCGGCTACAACACGACGGGGTATCAATTTTATCAGTATCAAATCAACGTCACGGGCGTGCAGCCGCAGCTTTCTTCGGTGCGCGAGGTCGAGGCGCAAATCCAATACGGCCCGATACCGCAATGAGGTGGTGTATGAAAAAAATCTTAGCTTCGATCCTGATTCTTTTTCTCGTTTTGGGCGGCCATGTCCCGCGCCTCCACGCGGACGACAGCGATATCTTCGGCGCCAACGTGAAGCCGAACGTGATGCTGGCCATCACGAGCTCGACCGACCTGAACCAGCTCATTAAATCAGAGGCGTACTCAGTGAGCACGACGTACAGCACGCCGGCGACGTACACTTCGACGAAAGTCTACAAGTATGTAAACTCCACGCCGGCGTGTAGACCGAATCCCAAGCCGTGCTATCTGGTCTACGCGAACACCATCAGCGCGGTGACGGATTCCGGCGCGCAGACCTCGCTTTCCACGGTCGGGTATTGGAACGGCACCATCAGCGGCACCACGCTCAGCCTGTTCTACGGCAATTATCTCAACTACCTCCTCTGCACGACCTGCGGGACCGACCAGTCCAAGGTCAGCATCATGAAGACCGTCCTTACCAACCTGATCAGCAACACGACGGGCATCCGCTTCGGCGTGATGAAATATTCCGCCGGCGGCGGCAAGGTCATGGACGAAATCAAGGACATGACCTCCACGAACCAGGCGACGATCATCAGCGACATCAACAGCATGGACCTCCAGTCTTCGGGTCACCCGATCGGCGATCAGATGAAGTCGGCGGGCGACTATTATGAGGGACATCTCACGGGACTTTCGAGCCCGATTCAGTATTCCTGCCAGCCGAACTTCTTGATCGTTCTGACCGACGGCGCCAACGACGGCAGCACCGATCCGCGCGACGAAGCGACGGCGCTCTACACGCAGGATCACAGCAGCGCATTCGCCGGGATGCAGAACATCATCGTGCACGTCGTCGCCTTCGAGTCGCCGTCGGCACCCTTTGCGGTCGACACAATCAACATACTAAAAACCACGGCGAAGAACGGCGGAGGAAACTTTTACGAGGCCTTCACGGCATCGGAACTTGAAAAAGCGCTGAACTCGACAATCAGCGCGGTGCTGAACGCGACCTACTCGTTCGCCACGCCGGTCGTTCCGAGTACGGGCACAAGCAGCACCCAGCGCGCCTATCTCGCGTCCTTTCAGTCGAATCCTTCGCATCCGTTTTGGAAGGGCTTTCTCAAGGCGTACAACCGGGATTCCAGCGGACTAATCCCGGTGGACGCGAACGGCATTCCCCTATCGAGCGCGCTCGCATGGGAAGCCGGTCAACAGGTCAGCAACACGCTCGATAGCAGCCGGACCGTCTACACCTCGATCAGTAGCGCGCTGAGTAGTTTCAGCACTACCAACTCGAGTCTCACCGCCACGATGCTGAACGCGGCCAGCACCACGGAAAAAAACAATATCATTAACTATATCCGCGGCCTCGATACCTACGATGAAGACGACGACGGCAACACCAGCGAGCAGCGGCAATGGAAGCTCGGCGACATCTTCCATTCCACTCCGGTCCTGGTGCGACCGCCGTCGAAATTCTCCACCGATGCGACCTACAACACTTTTAAAACCACGAGCAGCGTCGCGAACCGCACCACAATCCTCCTCGCCGGCGCGAACGACGGCATGATGCACGCCCTCAACGAGAGCAACGGCAGCGAGATGTGGGCCTTTATCCCGCCCGATCTGCTCGACAATGTGAAGGAACTGACCGACGCGATCGGACCGCATGACTTCTATGTCGACGGCAGCCCGGTCGCCGCCGACGTGAAGACCGGAAGCACGCCCGCGTGGAAAACGATCTCCGTATTCGGCGAAAGGCGCGGCGGACGAAATTATTACGCGCTCGACATAACCAATACGTCCAGTCCCTCGTACTTGTGGAAGTTCACGGATTCGAGAATCGGCGAGACCTGGTCGGATGCGGCGATCGGCAAAGTGAAAATGTCCGACGGGTCGGATAAGTGGGTCGCGTTTGTGGGCGGCGGCTATGACACGGGGAGCAACAACGCCACCGGCAAGATCTTTTATGCCATCGACTTAAATGACGGCAGCAAGCTTTGGGAATATTACAACGCCACTGGCAGCACCGACGATCGCCAGTACATGAATTTCAGTCTGGCGGCCGCGCCGACGGCCGTCGACCTCGATAACAACGGCTATATCGACCATGTTTACATCGGCGACGTCGGTGGGCAGCTTTGGAAATTCGACGTCTCCGCCGCGGCGACCGTTTCGAGCGGCCTAGTGACGAACTGGACCGGCAAGCGCTTGTTCGCGGCCTCGCCCTCGCAGACGAATCCGCCCGCCGCTGGCGAGTATTACCCCGCGCAGGGCATCTACGGGCAGCCCTCACTTGCCTATGACAGCTCGCAAAATTTATGGGTCTTCTTCGGCACGGGCGACCGCAATCATCCGATGAGCAGCAGCACCAATCGATTTTACGGTTTCAAGGATGTCGCCAGCGACATGACGCAAGCCAGCTACATCTCGGAATCTTCCCTCACGAACTTAACCACGGGGACGGGAACGGTAACCACCGGCTGGTACATTGTTCTCTCCAGCACGGAAAAGGTCTTGGCCTCCGCCGATGTTTTTAATGGCGTGGTTCTTTTTACAACGTTCACGCCGACAACCAGTGTAACCTGCGGCGCCGCCGGCGGGACGGCGAAACTTTATTCGGTGAATATGACGACCGGCGACGCCGCGTTAAACTTGGCCGCGGGCACGGTGCTGACGCCCGGGCAAAGCGCCGCCTCAAACTCCGAGGCCATCGGCACCGGCATTCCCTCGAAACCGGTTATCGTGATGAGCACCTCCGGAAGTATCGCCGCGTCTTGGGCGGTGACGGGCACGACGGACCAGCAGATCACGAATACCCAGCTGCCTAACGTGAACTTGAAACAGCTCGTCGGCTGGCGCGAGGTCTTTTAGAATGAAGCGCGCGTTATCGAGCTTCGTTTTCCTTGCGGCGGCCGTCTCCGGCCCGGTTTGGGCCGCGCAGGCTCCGGCAGAAAGCGGCGTCGAATACCTGCAGCAGGGCAAAATCCAGGAGGCCATCCCGGAGCTGCAAAACGCCGTCGAGCGGGACCCGAAGGACACCGCGAGCAGAATGAATCTCGCTTACGCCTACGAGCGCGAGAAGCGCTTCGACGAAGCCATCAATCATTACGAGAAGATCCTCGCGCTCAAGCCGAAGGATTCCGTGGCGCGCAACAACCTCGCCGTGCTGTATGACAAGCAAGGTCGATATGAGGAGGCGATCCAGGAGTTCGAGACCGTCCTGGAGGGCGATCCGAAAAATGCGCTGGCGGCGAAGAATCTCGATACGGCGAAGAAAAATATGGCTGCAGTAAAGGAGCGCGAGCGGCAGATCGAATCCGCAAAACAAGCCGCCGACGCGCAGCCGAATAATCCCCGTGCGTTGTACAATCTGGCGCGGGCCTATGCCTTCTACGGCAAAAAAGACGAGGCGCTCGCCTCGTTGAACAAGGCGTTAAAACTCGGCTACAACGACTTGGCGTATCTCAAATCCGACAGCGCCCTCGAAAACCTGCGCAACGACCCCGAATATCAGCGGTTGGTTGCGGGCCGATGAGCCTACAGGCAGAAGCCGGGGCGTCGCTTCCTTTGGCTATACCTACTCCGCCGCTTATTGGTAAAATTAGAATTTTACATAGGGCGGGGGAGGTGATATAGTATCCCATTGCCTGCGTTCCACCGCTCTTTTTTGCGGCGGCGCCGCCGGCGATAGAGGAAGAGAATGGACGCCAAAAAAACCATCATGGTCGTCGATGATAACCCCGATATCGTCACAATCGTGCGCACCATTTTGGAGGGCAAGGGCTATAATGTCGCATCCGCGTACAGCGGCGCGGAGCTTCTCTCCAGCCTCGAAAAAGACAAGCCCGATCTCGTCGTGCTCGACATCATGATGCCGCAAATGGACGGACTCGAGGTCCTGACCCGGCTGAAAGCGGCGCCGGAGACCGCATCGATTCCGGTGATTCTTCTCACGGCCAAGGTGCAGTACGAAGACGTCCTCGGCGGCTACAAGCTCGGCGCCGACTACTACATCACCAAACCTTTTACCAGCACGCAGCTCATCAACGGCATCAATCTCTTGCTCGGCGAAAACAAGCCCGCCTAGCGGATTCCTGCAGCGGCGGCGTCATCGATAGCATCGCCGGCGCGCTTTGACCCCGCAGGCGCGGAGAAATGTCCTGGATTCCAGCCGGCGAAATCTATATTCTTAGTCAGTGGCCCGCTTTATCACTTTCGAAGGCGGCGACGGATCGGGAAAAAGCACGCAGCTCAAACTGCTCGCCGATTATCTATCGGCGCGAGGCCGCCAGGTTGTTTGCACGCGCGAGCCCGGCGGAACCAATCTCGGCAAAATGATCCGCCGCGTGCTGCTCGAGGCCGGCGACGAGAAGATCTCCCCAGAGACGGAGCTTTTCCTTTATCTTGCCGACCGCGCGCAGCATGTCCACGAAGTCGTGAGGCCGGCGCTCGCCGCCGGGAAAATCGTTCTCTGCGATCGATTTACCGACTCCACATTGGCGTATCAGGGGTACGGGCGCGAGGTCGACCTTGGGATGCTCGATCAGTTGAATCGAATGGCGAGCGGCGGCGTTGTTCCGGATCTGACATTTTTGCTCGATTGCCCGCCGGAGCTCGGGCTTTCGCGGACGGCGGCGAGAATGGAGACGCAAAAACCCGGCGGTCGCCGCGAGGACCGCTTCGAGCGAAAGGAACGCGAGTTTCACGACCGCGTGCGGGCCGGTTTTCTGGAGCTTGCGCGCAAAGATGCGAAACGGATCCGGCTGCTCGACGCGCTGCGCTCTATCGAGGATCTCCACACGGAAATCCGCGCGATCGTGGAATCGGCGCTTTGAACTGACGTTGTAGGATAATCAGAATGCCTTTTGCTTCCGATATTCTCGGCCATGCCGCGCAAGTGGCCATGCTGAGCCGAGCACTCGAGCAGGGCCGGCTTCACCACGCGTATGTTTTTATCGGACCGGAGGGCGTCGGCAAGCGCGCCCTCGCGTACGGCCTCGGGAAGGCGATTCACTGCGGAGAAGCGGCGCACGATTACTGCGGCGGCTGCGCGAGCTGCGTGAAGATCGACAACCGCAACCATCCGGACGTCCGGCTGATCGAGCCGCTTCCAGGCAAAAAAGAGATCTCGATCGAGCAGGTGCGCACGCTGGAGAAAGAGCTCAACTATCGCGCGTTCTCCGGCAAGAAGAAGATCGGCATCATCGATCCCGCGACGCTTATGAATCTGCCGGCGCAGAACGCGCTGCTGAAGACGCTGGAAGAGCCTCCGGCGGATTCGGTTCTCATCCTCATCGCCGCCAGCGCGGGCGGGCTTCTGCCGACGCTGCTTTCCCGCTGCCTGCGGCTTTCGTTCGCGCCGCTGCCTTCGGCGGAAGTGGCGCGCTATCTCGTCGAGCAAAAGGGTCTATCTTCGGAGCAGGCGGCGCTGGTGGCTGCGGTCTCCCTCGGAAGCCTAGGGCGGGCGCTCAGTCCGGAAATGGCGGAGCTCGCCGCGCAACGAGCGGAATGGATCGATCAAATCGCCGCGATGCGGGAAACCGCCGGTTGGGCCGCTTTGGCGGAAGAGCTGGCGAAAGAGCGCGCCGACGCGATCCGGTTTCTCGAATGGCTGGCGGAATGGTACCGCGACGTGGTGATTTACCGCGTTACCGGCAATGCCGAAATGATCGGCAACAGCGATCTGGCCGGCAAGCTCAGCGCTGAGGCGGCGAAAACAACCGTCGATGACGCTCTGCGGCTTCGCGCCGCGGCTCTGGAAACCGCGGCGCGCATCCGCCGCAACGTTAACCGCCGCATGGCGCTGGAAAATGTTTTCACTGAAATCGCCGGCCTCGCGGCGCGGGATTGAGGCCGACGTTATGGACCGAATCTACATAACGACGCCGATGTATTACGTGAACGCCGAGCCTCATCTCGGGCATACGTATACGACGATTATCGCCGACACCCTGAAGCGGTATTACCGGCAGCAGGGGGTCGACGCGTTCCTCCTCACGGGAACCGACGAGCACGGCGATAAAATCGCACAGGCCGCGAAAGAGAACGGCATGCCGCCCCAGGCTTACGCCGATCGGATCAGCGGCGTCTTTCGCGCCACCTGGGATGAGTGCGGCATCGACTACGATCATTTCCTCCGCACGACCGACGATTACCACAAGCGGTACGTGCAGGAGATTCTGCAAAAACTTTATGACAGCGGCGATATCTATTTCGGCGAGTACGGCGGCTTTTACTGCTATGGCTGCGAGCGCTTTTACACCGAAAAGGAGTTGGTCGGCGGCAAATGCCCGGACCATCAAACGGCGCCCGCCTACATCAAAGAAAAAAATTATTTCTTCCGCATGAGCAAGTACCAGCAGCGGCTGATCGAGACGCTCGAAGCGAAGCCCGACCTCGTACGCCCCGAGCGCTACCGCGGCGAGGTGCTCGCGTTTCTCCGCGAGCCGCTGGAGGATCTTTCGATCTCGCGTCCGAAAAGCCGGCTCGATTGGGGTATTCCGCTGCCGTTCGACGCCGAGCACGTGACATATGTTTGGTTCGACGCGCTGCTCAACTATGTCAGCGTCCTCAAATATAAGGGCGAAGATGTCTTCGAGGCGTATTGGCCGAAAGCGAACCACCTGATCGCCAAGGATATCCTGAAGCCGCACGCAATCTACTGGCCGACGATGCTGATGGCAGCGGGGCTGCCGCTTTACGAGCATCTCGACGTCCACGGCTACTGGGTGATGGATTCCGGCAAGATGTCGAAGAGCTTGGGCAACGTGGTGCGACCGCTTGAGATGAAAAAGCGCTACGGCATGGACGCGTTTCGCTATTTTCTCTTGCGTGAGATGGTCTTCGGTCAGGACGCCAACTTTTCTTTCGACGCGTTGGTGAACCGCATCAACGCCGATCTCGCCAACAACTTCGGCAACCTCGTAAGCCGGGTGCTGGCGATGCAGCAGCGTTATTTTTCCGGCGCGGTTCAGCCGCTGGGCGCTTTGCGCGACGAGGATATCGCGCTCCGGGATAAATTCGTCCAGGCGGAAGAAGACATGAAGCAGCACATGGCCGCGCTGCAGTTTCATCGGGCGCTCGAGTCGCTGTGGGGAGCGATCGACCACGCCAACCGCTATATCGTGCAGACCGCGCCGTTCACCCTGTTTAAGGACGCGGCGCAGCGCCGTCGCGTTGGAGAGATCCTGCATCACTTACTGGAGGCGATCCGAACCAGCGCGCGCCTGCTGGCGCCGTTTCTTCCCGACACCTCGCGGCAGCTGAACACGCTTCTCGGGATTTCCGCCGGCGAGGCAAATTCCCGCAAGCCGTGGGGGACCTTTTTCCCCGCGGGCCATAACATTTCGCCGCCGGCGGTTTTGTTCCCGCGCATCGAGCCCGAAGGCGACCGATGACATGCCGCCGGACGGCCCACCGCTGCGGCTGATCGACAGCCACGCACACATCCAAGGGCCGGAATTTTCCGCCGATATCGACGAGGTTGTCCGGCGCGCGCGCGCCGCGGGCGTCGAGAAGATCGTCGTCGTCGGCGGCGCCGGCGAGCTTTCGAGCAACGACGACGCGCTCGCTATTGCGAAAGGCGATCGGGGGCTTTTCGCGACCGTCGGGATGCACCCGCACGACGCGAAAGACGTAAGCGAAGAGAATCTACAACGTCTGCAGCAATTAGCGGCCGAGCCGAAAGTCGTCGCCATCGGCGAGACCGGCCTCGATTTCTATTACGATCACTCGCCGCGCGACGTTCAGAAGCGGTTGTTCGCGCGATTCATTCATATGGCCCGCGAAACGCGTCTGCCGCTGATCGTCCACGATCGCGACGCACATGCCGACATCGCGGAGCTGTTAAGGAATGAAGGAGGCGGCGCGCTACGCGGCGTCATCCATTGCTTCACCGGCGACTACGCCGCGGCGAAGACGTTCCTCGATTTGGGTTTTTATCTGTCCTTCAGCGGGATCCTGACTTTCAAAAACGCTGCCGCGCTGCGTGACGCGGCTCGAAGGGCCCCCCTCGACCGCATCCTCGTCGAGACCGATTCGCCGTATCTCGCGCCGGTCCCCAGGCGCGGCAAGCGCAACGAGCCGGCCTTCGTCCTTCACGTGGCGGAGACGCTGGCGGCGGTGCGGCAGACCGCGCCCGGCGAAATCGCCGACGCGACCAGCCGCAACGCCGAAGCGCTTTTCGGAATCTAGAACAACGGGTTGGTCGATGGACCGAAGATCGCGCCGATATATTTTTCGAGCCCGAGATTAAACTTGACAAGCGTGCGGTCCGAGCCGTGCGTCAGTCCGAACCCCGGACCGACGCTATACTCGATGCCGCGGTACTCGCCGCGCACGACGGGAAAGATGTAATGCTGCTGGTCGCGGGTCGAATCGGGATGCTTCATCATGCCGATCGCGCCGTAGAACTCGACGCCCGGTGAAAAAGCGCGCATCCAGCGGTAGTAAATGCCCGAGACGTAGCCGAACTCCCAGCCTTCTTTCTCCTCCGAGCCGACCAAAATTTTCTCGAATTTCGGGCTTACGATGAAGGAAAAATCGCCGACGTCGCGCTGGAGAATCGGGCGCAGCTCCAACTCGAGCTTTTGATCGTCGTACTTCGGCGTGCGCTTGTAAGCGAGCTCGAAGTACCAGCCGACATCGACCGGCAGCTCGCCCTGATCGAACAGGCGGCCGCGCAGGCGGAACTTCGAGCCGGCGTACTGAAGATCGTCGCCGCGCGGCTTCGCCAAGTTAACATACATCGCCGCCTCGATGCGGTCGGTCAAACCGTAGGTCACTTCGATAGCGGTGCGCCACATCGACTGGCTCGGCACCGTGCCTTTGGACGTGCCTTTCTCGCCGTGGCGGCTGCCGTTGAGCACGACGCTGTTGAGCGATTCGATTTCGAGCATGCCGCGCGGGACGGTCTGGTAACCGTAGACTTCGAACTCCCACGGGTCCATCTGCGCCAGAGCCGGAGGCGCGTAGGCGGGCAAAAACAACGCGAGTAAAAGCAACGAGCGACGGATGTTCACTTCCTATTCTCCTTTATATGTATCAACAGTTACTTGGCGACAATTTTTCCCTCTGGGACATCGCGATGAAAATCGTCGTAGAAATCGTAGCTGCCGGGCTTCAGCGCCGGGATGTTGACGGTGACGGTTTCGCCCGGACCGACGACCTTTTCGCGGTTCACTTTGTAGCTCTCGAACTCGATCGCTTCTTTGCTCGCGTTGACGATCTTGATCTGGAAGGGCTTATTGGCGGGGACGTTGAGCGTCTGCGGAATGAACTTCCGGTTTTCGTAGCGCAGTTCCACGATGTCGTCTTGCGCCGCTGCGGCAAAGGCGCGACCGCCGGCAAAGAGCAGAATCATACTGAGGGCCAATATCATCGGTTTCATTTTTTCTCCTCCTTTAGTTTGTTTAAGTTCGCATCAGTGCAGTGACTTATCTTTGGACAGGACGAGCGGCTCCGCCGATCGGAGCGTCTCGTCGATTCGCGCAAGGGCGCCGGCCAACTCGCCGACGTCTTCCATGAGAACGTGCAGCGTCGCGTTGCCGTACGTTAGATGAACGGCGTTCCCGGAGCCGCATAAAACTACGGACCACCGACCGCCGCTGGCTTTCAACTTCATTTCCGCCTCCTCCTTGAAAAAACAAAAAGCCCGGACCACGTCGCGTGGTGTCCGGGCTCGGGGTTCGGGACCTCTGGCCGCTCGCGCTTCTCGTGAACTTTATAAAACGATTTTCATCCAGCCGTCATCCGCGGCGAGCGAAAGCACGACTTGCCGCTTGCACTTCCGGCACTTGAGCTCGAGGCCGTGCGGCAGGAGCCGCGCCAGGAGACTTCCGCACGCGCAGCGGAACGGGCGCTCGCGCGTCTGTCCGGCATCCTGGCCCGGATCATCCGACCGTTTCACTGGGACGTCCTTTCGTCTCGCTCAACCCGGCGCGGTACGGCCATAAAAACGTGGCGACCAGCGCCGTCAGCACGATCGCCTGCGCGACGAGCGTTTCCACCGTCGGATAAATTCCCAGCGCGCTCACCTGCGGCGGAAAGGGCAGCGGCGTCACGCTGAACAAACCTGTCGCCTGCAAGGTGCGGACGCCCTGTCCCGCGAAGACCAAGGCGAGCAGGTAGAGGAGCAAACCGGCCGCGCCGAAGAAATATTTAATGGGAATTCTCAGGCCCAGGCGGAAAAGAACGAAGACCAGGACGCACAAGGCGGCGGCGCCGGTGAGAAAACCGCCGAGCACCGGCTTGGGGTTCGATTCGCTCTGCAGCCAAAGCGCCTGGTAGAAAAGCACGACTTCGAACGCCTCGCGGTACGCCGCGAAAAACGAAACGCCGGCGAGCGCGATCAGTCGGTTATGGGAGAGCGCGCCGTGGACTTTGTCGTGGATGAACGCCTGCCACTTTCTCGCTTCCGATTTCGTATGGAGCCAGTAGCCGACGTAGAAAAGCACGATGGCGGCGAAGAGCGTGGTGAGTCCTTCCATCGTCTCGCGATGGCTGCCGCTCACGTTGAAAAACGTCTGCGCCGCCACCCAGGTGACGAGACCGGCGACGACGGCGAGGATCCACCCGAAATGGATGTAGCGCATCGCCGTGGTCGCGCCCATTCTTTTGAGCATCGCGAGCATCGCGGCGAGGATCAGCGCGACCTCGAGCCCTTCGCGCAGAATAATGAACAGCGCGTTGACGAAAATATAGCTCTCGCTGAGCGCGTCTTTGCTGGACAGCAGCCGGTCGGCGCGGTCGAGTCCCGCGGCGATATCGTTATATTGCCGGCGGATCTCGCTCACATCGTCGCCGCGGCGAATCGAGTTGCGAAATTTCGTGAACTGGTCTTCCAGCGCGCGGCCGAACGAGAGATCTTTCGCGAACAGCTGCGCCTCGGCCTGCTCGAAGGCGTCGAGATAGGCTTCGGCGGCTTTTTGATAGGCCTGCTCCTTTTGCCCGTTCTCATAGAGCGTCAGGGATTGCTTCAGCAGTGTCGCGGCGGCCAGCAGCGGCGAAGGCGCCTGCGGATTTTCCAGCACGCCGCGCCGGAGATACGCGAGGACCTTGCGCGCGTCATCGTCGTTCGCGAACAACGGCTTCAGCTTTTCGCCGAGCTCGCCGTCGGTCGCGGTGGACAGCGTTTCCAGACGCGTGAGCTCGACCGGCAGATTTGCGCGGTGCGCGAGCGCGGCGCCGTCGGACGCCTCCGCGGCGCTGAAGCGGAGCGAGAATATATAGAAGGCGGCCTGCCAGCGCTCTTCGTCGGCGAGCGCGGCGAAGTTGGGCATCGCCGTGCCTTCGACGCCGAACGAGGCGACGTTGAACGATTTGAACGGCGAGAGCCCTTCCATCAGCTCGGCGCTGGTGAAATCGGCGGGCGGCGGCTCCTTGGGATTCATCGAGGCGCGGCCGGGCCCGTCGCCGCGGCCGGTCTCGCCGTGGCACTGGGCGCAGTTCTCCTTGAATACCGTGCGCGCCGCCTCTATCGTCGGCAAGCGCCGCGGCGCGGTCGCGATGCCGTACTTCGCGATCAACTGCTCCTTCACCGCGCGCGTCGCGCGCGCGACGTCGTCGGCGCCCGCCTTGCGCTCGACCGCGTCGGCGACGGCTTTGATTGCCGGCGCGAACTGCTCTCTGTCGGAGGCCTTCAACTGGGCGCCGAGCTCGAGCATGCGCGCGGAGAATTCCTTCATCTCGCGATATTCGGAATCACTGACGACTTTGCCGTCCTGGACCGCGTTTTTATAATCGCCGCCGACGTAATCGAGCAGCGCGACGAGGCGGTTGGCGACGTCGTCGGCGCGGGCCGCCGGCGGAATAAAACCGACGAGCGTCACGAGCAGGCAAAACCAGAATGCCGCCTGTGGACCGGCGGGGGATCGCCGGCGATGCAGCGGATGCGCGGTGCTTGATTCTATCGAACGGCTCAAGTAAGCTTTCTCCCAGTTAAGGCATTCACCCGAATCAGTTTATAAGTTCGCTGCTACGAACAGTAAGAGTTCGCATACACGAATAAATTCGAGTTGTCAACAACCCCCATGGAGCACGCCAAAATCACCCCCACGACCGAGGATTATCTGCGGACGATCTTCGTCCTCGGGGAAGACATGAACCCGGTCATCGCCGCGCGCGTCGCCGACGAGATGGGCGTCTCGCCGTCGACGATGGTGGTGACGCTGAGACGCCTCCAGAGCCAGGGTTATCTAAGGGTGGAGCGGAGGAAGGAGATCCATCTCACCGCCAAGGGGCGGCGCGTCGCCGAAGGCATCCTGCGGCGCCACTTTCTCACCGAGCGCCTGCTCACCGACGTCCTCGGCATGGATTGGGTCAAGGCGCATCAGGAGGCGCACCGGCTCGAGCACGCGATCTCCGCCGAGGTCGAAGAGCGCCTCACCAAGCTCCTCAACAATCCTTCGACCTGCCCGCACGGCAACCCGATCCCGGGAAAAGAAATCCCCAACGGCGCGAAAAAAAGCTCGCCGCTCAGCCACGTCCCCGAGGGGCGCGAGGTCGTGCTCCAGCGCATCACCGAAGGCGGCGAGCGCGACTCGCGCCTGCTCGGCTTCATGCAGAAGCATCAGCTCGTGCCCGGCGCGCGGGTCACCGTCCTCGAGGTCGCGCCCTCGCTCGGCATCATGAATCTCAAAGTCGGAAGGGAAGAATTCGCCCTCGGGATCGAGGCGGCGAAAAAGCTCCGCGTGCTCGACGCGTGAGCGGTGGGATCAGTCCGAATTTTCCGGCGCCGGCGCGGCGCGCGGGACCACGCCCTCGGCCGCTAATTCCTCGGTCAGGAATTCTATCTGATCGCGCAGCGGCGCGTCGCGGTCGACGATGATGAGGCGCTGCCCGCGCACGCGGCAGCCGCCGCTCCGCGCGTGGTAGCCCACCTCGCGCAAAAGCTTCTCCGTCCGCACCTCGATCGCCGCGCGCTCCGCCGCGGCGATCAGCTCCTGCAGCAATAATTCCTGCTTAATATTTTTCTTCGCAGCCATCGCGGCCATTATCGCCGATGTAAAGTTTTCTGTAAAGGCGAAAGCGGAGGGGAAGAGTTTCTGCGCTTTACTAGGGCCGCAAATGACTCGCCGGTATAGCACCTTAGGCTTGTAATCTTTTCTTAATATAGGCATAAAGATTTTTCTTGACATCGTAACCCGCCTAGCGTACAGCAACATCCAATTGCCCGCATAGATCATCGACGATTGGAGAGCGTGGATATGGGGCTAAAGGATGAAGCCGGGACGGCCGCGACGAGGTTCAAGCGGAGCTCTCTACCGCGTATCGCCATTCGACTTCGTCCGATTTCCTATAACGCTTGTTCTCTTCTATTTTACTTTTCTCTAATTTTTTTATCCGCTTTCGCTCCAGCAGTCTCGTCAGTTTGGGCAGCTCCGGCGATTACCGGCCTAGCGCCCTCCGAAGGCGCTGTAGGCACATCGGTCACAATAACCGGGACCGGATTCGACATCACGCAGGGCACAAGCACCGTTACGTTCAATGGTACGACGGCCGCTCCGTCGACTTGGAGCGACACGAGTATCGGCGTTCCGGTCCCGGCCGGCGCGACCACGGGCTCGGTCGTCGTCACTGTCGGAGGCCTCGACAGCAACGCCGCGACTTTCAGCGTGACTGTGCCTGTCGGGTATATCTACGATGCATTGGGTCGGCTTAGGGCGGTCATCGACTCCGGCGGCGACACGGCGACTTACAATTACGACGCCGTAGGCAATCTAACATCCATTACGCGCCAGAACTCAACGAATTTATCCGTCGTTGAGTTCTCTCCGAACAGCGGACCTATCGGAACGACGGTCACGATTTATGGTACCGGCTTCAGCGCGACGGCCAATCAGAACACCGCAACCTTCAATGGAACCGCGGCCGTCGTCAACTCCGCGACGTCCACTCAGCTTGTCGTGGCGGTGCCGTCCGGGGCTACAACAGGGCTAATAAGCGTG
>Ga0075434_100001999_pt1 | contig 17701 bp, 20 predicted proteins | sample RhiMethybrSRZTD3_FD_75298 | JGI IMG/M metagenome (GOLD analysis project Ga0075434, IMG submission 75298) | Populus rhizosphere microbial communities from Tennessee, USA - Rhizosphere MetaG P. TD hybrid SRZTD3 | ecosystem: Host-associated > Plants > Roots > Rhizosphere > Soil | place: USA... | reverse complement strand
GCACGAGAGCGGCCGGATGCAGCTCTTCCGGCTCGCCGCCGAGGCCGCGCTGGAGCTTCCGGCGTGACGACGCCCGACGCGTCCCGGCGGTTCGCTAGGCTACGCGCGCCATGAAGCGCGTGAACCAGGTAGCCCCGACCGACCTGGGCGCGCGGGTGTCGTTCCAGTTCGAGCTCCCGAACGGGTACCTGTCGGAGGCCGTCGGGATCTTCGAGCGGTGGGACGAAGAGGCGCAGACGTACTTCGTCCGGACGAGCGACGGCTCGGAGCTGCGGGTCCCGGCGCGCGGCGTGATCTTCGGGAAGGTCGTCTCGCGATGAGCGCCGACCTGCCGACGGCACATATCCGGCTGCGGCTCGGACAGGAGGACGCGCACTACGGCGGCAACCTCGTAGCAGGTGCGACGCAGCTGCGGATCGTCGGCGACCTCATCACGGAGCTCGCGATGCGATACGACGGGGACGAAGGACTGTTCCGTGCCTACGAGTCGGTCGAGTTCCTGGCCCCCCTCTACGCCGGCGATTGGGTCGAGGCGAACGGCCGGATCGTGAGCGTCGGGACGACGTCGCGGCGGTGCGAATTCGAGGTCTGGAAGATCGCGACCGCACGGACGGACATCTCCGAGAGCGCGGCCGAGTTCTTGGACGAGCCGATCCTCACCCTCCAGGCGGTCGGCACCACCGTGGTCCCGCACGAGCACCAGCGCTACGCGCACTGAGGACGGGCGGATCACGCGGCGGCCGGTCCGGCCCTGTAGCGGGTCCCGTCCGGCCGGAACCACCGGACGGTTCCATCCTCTCGCCGCTTCAGTCCCCAGCCGCGTTCGTGCACCAGCTTGTGGTGGAACGTGCAGACGAGCACGAGGTTGTCCAGCTCCGTCCTCCCGCCCCTGGACCACCACTCGAGGTGATGCGCCTGCGTGTAGCGGCGCAGATGACAGTTGGGGAAGCGGCAGGTCCCGTCGCGGTATCTGAGCTGCCGCATCATCCACGGGGACGGATCGCGCGTCGTCCTGGTGACCCCGATGACCGTCCCACCGGCATCTTCGATCAGCGCACGGACCGTTCCGTTGCACAGCAGCCGGCGGATCGACGGCGCAGGGAGGATCGCGCCGTCGGAGGTGGAGGCGACGGCCTCGGCATCGAGCAACGTGTCGAGCTGGGCGTGCACGACGAGCGTCGCGCGGTCGGGTTCGTCCCGTCCCAGCCGGGTCGAGCACAGCGTCACGAGCGCGTCTGCTCTGCGGGCGCCGACCAACTGGTCCCCGCTGTCGTCCGGCATGGGCGGGATCTCCCGGACCAGGGCGTCCAAGGCCTCCGCGACCACGGCTCCATCGGCCGACGACAGACCTGCCTGGAGGTGGAAGCTCCGTCCGTCGTCGTCGTAGCGCCAGCCGAGCCATCGTCGATCTTCGATCGAGGCGGCCTCCTCGGCGTCGTTGCCACGGCGCCGGTCCGCTTCGGCCTTGATGGCGCCGGACGACTCCTCCATGGCCCACTCGAGCACGGCGTCCTCGTCCTCCGGTGTGACGAAGCGGGCGAGCTCCTCGACCTTGTACACGGAGAGATCGCCGCGCTCGAACGCATCCGCGATCCGAGGGAGCTCCTCGAGTGAGCGCCCCGCATCGAGCCAGCGCGCCGCGCGGTAACGCGAGAGGCCGAACGCGTTGCCGACCCAATGGGCCATGTCGTGGGCGCCGGCGTCGTGCCAGACGTCACGCCGATCGAGCTCGGTCAGGATCCGGAGCAGCTCGCGCTGGGCGTTGGAGATGCTCCGCCATGCTTCCGCGGCGCGATCGATCAGCGCCGTGGTCGGTTCGTGCGTCAGGTCCACATCTGCTCTTCCCGGGGGAGGAAACGAGCGAACGACACCGGAAAGCTATCGAACATACGTTCGGTAGTCAAGCGTTTCGCGGAACTCAGGAGAGAACCCGCGGGACCGGCGTCAGCTGGCCCGCTGCAATCCGTGCAGGACGCCGAGGAGGGCATCCACGTCGAACGGTTTCGGCAGGTACACATCGACGCCCAGCCGTTGCGCGGTCTCGCGATCCCGCCCTGAGGCGAGGGCCGTGACCATGACGACGCGCGGTCGCTCGTCGGCCGGGAGCTTCGCCACCTCTCGCATCACCGACCACCCGTCCATCCTCGGCATCATCACGTCGAGGACCATCAGCTCGGGATGACCCTCCGAGATCTTCGCCATCGCCTCGATCCCGTTGCGCGCGGTGAGGACCTCGTAGCCCTCCGCGTCGAGCGCGAGCTGCAGGACCCACACGACCTGCGGCTCGTCGTCGACGACGAGCACCCGGTGCGTGGCCTCCCCGATGCCATCTCCGGCCATGGTGCTAGTAACGGGTCCACGGGCCGCCCGCTGCATGCGTCATCGGTCGCGTTCCGCCGCTCGCCCGACGAGCCGACGAGGCGGCAGAGGTCGATGGATCCGGGTGATGCCGCCTAGTCAGGACGAGGCAGCACGCGCCTTTCGACGCGGACGCCGGCTCCATCGACGACTTCGCCGATCGCGACCGCGTCGTCGAGCTGCCGGAGGACGTCCTCGACGATCCCGGGATCGACCACGAGCACCATCCCGATCCCCATGTTGAACGTCCCGAACAGATCCTCGACCGTCAGGTCCCCGCGCCGGCGTAGCAGGTCGAAGATCGGCGGCTCAGGCCACGCTCCCCGCTCGACACGCGCGCCAAGCTCCGGCGGCAGCGCCCGTGGGATGTTCTCGAGGAACCCGCCGCCGGTGACGTGCGCGGCGCTGTGGAGGAGCCCGTGCCGAGCCACCCCGAGCACCTCGCCGGCGTAGATGCGGCAGGGCTCGAGCAACTCGTCGACGAGCGACCGCCCGAGCTCCGTCACGACCACGTCGAGGTCGTCGCCGGCGAAGACCTGCCGGACGAGCGAGAATCCGTTCGCGTGCAGACCGCTCGACGGCAGCCCGATCAGGACGTCCCCCAGGCGAACACGCTCCGGGCCGAGCCGGTCACCGGCGCCGAGGACGCCGACGCAGAAGCCCGCGAGGTCGAAGGCGTCGTCGGCCATCACGCCGGGATGCTCCGCCGTCTCCCCTCCGAGGAGGGCGCACCCGGCGATGCGACATCCTCGCGCGATCCCGCCGACGATGGTCGCGATCCGCTCCGGGACGACCCGCCCGACGGCGAGGTAGTCGAGGAAGAACAGCGGCTCGGCGCCGGTACACACCACGTCGTCGGCGCACATCGCCACGAGATCGACGCCGACGGTGTCGAGCCGCCCCGTCGTGCGAGCGATCTCGAGCTTCGTCCCGACGCCGTCGGTGGCGGCCGCCAGGAGGCGGCCGCCACCGATGTCGAAGAGTCCCGCGAACCCGCCGACGGCGTCGGCGACCTCGCGGCGACGCGTCGTCGCCGCGAGGTCGCCGATCAGCGCGACGGCCTTCGCGGCGGCTTCGGTGTCCACGCCGGCGGCGCGATACGCATCGCCCATGACCTCAGCCGGTCGGAAGGCTGAGCTGGTCCTCGAGCACGTACTTGCCGGCTCCCTCGGGGACCTCGATCGGGTACTCGCCGTCGAAGCACGCCCGGCAGTACGTCTGCTTGCCCTGCCCCGCCGCGGCGACCATCCCGTCGAGCGACAGGTAGCCGAGCGAATCCGCGCCCACGTACGACCTGATCTGCTCGATCGTGAGGTCCGCAGCGATCAGCTCCTGACGGGTCGGGAAGTCGATGCCGTAGAAGCACGGCCACTGGATCGGCGGGCAGGTGATCCGGATGTGGACCTCGGTGGCGCCGGCCTCCCGCAGCGCCAGCACGACCTGCTTCGTCGTGGTGCCGCGCACGATCGAGTCGTCGACCACGACGAGGCGCTTCCCGCGGATCGAGTCCGGCAAGGGGTTGAGCTTGAGCTTCACGCCGCGGTCGCGGAGCGACTGGGAGGGCTGGATGAAGGTGCGGCCCACGTACTGGTTCTTGTAGAGGCCGTCGCCGTACGGGATGCCGCTCACCTCGCTGAACCCCTGCGCGGCGGAATGGCCGGTCGTCGGCACGGCGATCACCATGTCCGCGTCCACGGGATGCTCCTCGGCGAGCCGGCGGCCCATCTCGCGTCGGGATTCGTGTACCGAGCCACCGTCGATCCGCGAATCCGGCCGCGCGAGGTAGACGACCTCGAAGATGCAGAGCGACCGCGCGGGCGACTCGGCGAACCGCTGGGCGTGGAGCCCGCGGTCGTCGATCCGGACGAGCTCCCCGGGCTCGACGTCCCGGACGAGCGTCGCGCCGACGATATCGAGTGCACACGTCTCGGACGCGACCACGAAGCCGTTCGGGAGGCGACCGATCGAGAGCGGCCGCACGCCGTGGGGGTCGCGGGCCGCGTAGACGCTCCGTTCGTCCATGAACACGAAGCAGAACGCGCCGCGGAGCGACGGCAGGACGCGCATCGCTGCGGCTTCGATCCCGCCGGTCTCCCGAGCCGCGTCGGCCATCATCGTCGTGACGATGTCGGAGTCGGTCGTCGCGAGCCCTCCGCGGCCGACGGCGTCCGCGAGCTCCGACGTGTTCACGAGGTTCCCGTTGTGGCCCAGCGAGAGCGAGTGGACCCCGTCGGTCTTGAACACCGGCTGGGCGTTGTCCCAGGTGGTCGAGCCGGTCGTGGAGTACCGGGTGTGCCCGATCGCGAGGTCGCCGTAGAGGGTGGTGAGGGTCGCCTCGTTGAAGACCTGGCTGATCAGCCCGAGGTCCTTGTACACCAGGATGTTGGTGCCGTCGGAGACGGCGATCCCGGCCGATTCCTGGCCGCGGTGTTGTTGGGCGAACAGACCGAAGTACGCGAGCCGAGCCACGTCGTCGCCGGGTGCCCAGACGCCGAAGAGCCCGCACTCCTCCTTCGGTGACTCCGCGCCCACGAGGGGTTCAGTGTACCGAGGGACCGGGCGCCGAGCGGCAGCGCTGCCCGATGGCGTCAGGGAACCAGCGTGATCGGGATCTGAGGCGCCAGCACGCCGAGCGTGCGGCGATCGAACGTGAGGAGGGAGCCACCGTTCCGCTCGGCGCACGCGGCGACGGCGGCCCGTGCGAGGGGCAGCGCGATCTCGCCGAACCCGACCATGAGCTCGAGGACACGCGGCAGATCCCGGTCCCCGCAATCGAGGAAGGTGTCGCCGCGCTGGATCCCCTTCAGGAGCGGGATGCAGGACGGGTCGCCCCGACGGGAGCGGAGCGCCTGGTCGACCTCCGTGAGGATCGCGGCGGGCACCACCATGCGATCGCGCCGGGTCATCAGCTCGCCGATCGCCGCGACGTGATTGGGGTCGTCGCGCACCGCCAGCGCGACGACGGCGCTGGTGTCCAGCGTGATCATCCGACCGGCCGATCGGATCCCCGGACCGAGGCCGCGACCCACGACGGCAGTCGGTAGTCCTCTCGGGCGGTGAGGAAGCCGACGATCGCCTCCCGGACCAAGATGCTCGACGGACGACCCGTACGCCTGGAGAGCGCACGCACCCGGTCGAGGAGCTCGGGGTCGAGGACGATCACCGTCTCGGACGCGATGGACATCCGCGGAGGGAACCACGGCCCCGGCGACGGGGCCGTGACCTCGGTCACGTCACAAGAGTGCTCCCTCGAGACGCAAGAGCGCCTCCTTCCGTGGCAGGCCACCCCCGTAGCCGGTGAGCTTCCCGTTCGCCCCGACGACGCGGTGGCACGGGACCACGATCGGGATGGGGTTGGCGCCGAGCGCCGCGCCGACCGCCCGGGCCGAGCTCGGGCGCCCGATCCGAACCGCGATCTCCCCGTACGTCGCCAGGTGACCGAACGTCACCCTCGACGTCGCCCCGAGCACGTCGTGCATGAACCGGCTCATCAGCCGCCGGTCGAGCGGGAGGTCGAAGCGGCGGCGCGCGCCACCGAAGTACTCGTCGAGTTCGCGGCGAACGTCGTCGGTGGCGCGCGCCGCCGCGACGACGCGCGGGGACAGCTCTCGAGCGAACCTCGCCATCAGCCGGTCGCGATCCACCCCCTCGAACGCGATCGAGGCCAGCCCGCGCGGTGTCACCGCCACGAACAGCTCGCCGACCGGCGAGTCGACCGTCCCGACGGCGACGTCGACGAGCCCATCGTCGAGCGCGGCGGCGCGGAACCTCTCGACGGCGTCGCGGGAGCGACGCTCCGCCTCCGCCGTTGCGATCGTCAGTCGCTCATCCATGTCGCTCGCTCCTTCAGCTTCTTGATGCCCTGGTAGGCGTTGGCCCGGACGGCATCTTCGGTCGTCCCCATCAGCGAGGCCGTTTCGGCGACGCTGAGTCCGAGGACGTGGCGGTACGCGACCGCGTCGCGCTGGCGGGACGGCAGGTCGCGGACCGCCTCCGCCGCGACCGCCAGCCCGTCGGACGCCGGATCGGCGCCGGATGCCGTCCGGTCGGGCGGCGCGGCGACCGGGACCGGTCGCCGCGCCGCCCCTCGGTGGTGGTCGATCGCCTTGCGCGACGCGATCCGCAGGACCCAGCGGTCGAGCCGATCCGGCTCCGTGCATCTGGGATACGCACGGAGCGCCGCCAGGAACGTCTCCTGGAACACGTCGTCCGCATCGTCCGACCCGACCGCCACGACGAGGTAGCGGTACACCATCGTCCGCTGCTCCTCCAAGAACGTCTCGAACGGCGGGAGCCGCCGACGGATCACACGAGCCACCACCTGCGCACCTGGTGATCGCGCCGACCGCCCCCGCGGGACCTCGTCATCGTCCGCAGGTACTCCGGCTCCGGCTCGGTCACGCGCCAGATCCTCCATCGGTCCTCGTGGCGGTCTTCGTGGCGGTCTTCGTGGCGGTCTTCGTGGCGGTCTTCGTGACGGTGTTCGTGGCGATCCTCGCGGTGGTCGTCGCGCACCTCTCCCTCCTCTCCGTCGTCCAAGAACAACGACGGAGAGGGTCTCGGCGTGAAACGCTACGACGCCCCGAGCAGTTCGGGGATGGCGCCCTCCCACGCGGCCACGAGGGTCTCGACGGGAACGTCCACGAGCCCCTCCACGAGCGCTCGCGGGCCGCCGGTCTCGCCGATGCGGACGGCCGGAACGCCGTGCTCGGAGGCGAGACCGACAAAGTCACCCTCGTCGGCCGGGTCGACGCTCACGACCGCGCGCGCGGCCGACTCGCTGAAGAGGGCCACATGGGGGGGAAGGTCGCTCGCGAGCGTGACCGCGAAGCCGTTCCGGGCACCGATCGCCGCCTCGGCGAGCGCGACGGCCAGGCCGCCATCGCCGCAGTCATGGGCGCTCGCGAGGATCGTCCGGGCGGCCGCGCCGATCAGGAGACGCTGGAGCGCGCGTTCCCGCGTCAGGTCCACGGCGGGCGGCCGGCCCGCGACGAGCCCGAGGACGGTCTCGGCGAACTCCGAACCGCCCAGCTCCGCGAACGTCTCGCCAAGGAGGTAGATCGCGAGGCCGGGCCGCGGGAACGCGCTCGGGACGCGGAGCCGGTGGTCCCCGATCAAGCCCACCATCCCGATCGTCGGCGTCGGCCAGATCGCGCTCCCGCCGCTCTCGTTGTAGAGGCTCACGTTGCCCCCCGTAACGGGTGTGTCGAAGGCGAGGCACGCCTCGCGGATCCCGCGGATCGACTCGGTCAGCTGCCACATCACCTCCGGACGCTCCGGGTTCCCGAAGTTCAGGCAGTTCGTGATCGCGAGCGGGGTCGCGCCGGTGACGGCGACGTTCCGCGCAGCCTCCGCGACCGCGTGCATCGCTCCGAGGTACGGGTCGAGCGCCCCGAACCTGCCCTTGCTGTCCGTCGAGACGGCGAGGCCCTTCAGCGTCCCCCCGACCCGGACGACGGCAGCGTCCGAGTCCGGCCCCGCGATCGTGTTGCCTTGGACGAGCCGGTCGTACTGCTCGTAGGCCCAGCGCTTGCTCGCGACGTTCGCCGACGACAGGACCGCCAGGAGCGTCTCCGTGAGGTCGCTCTCGAACGCGGCGAACGTCGGATCGTCGCCGGCGTCGGCCTCGGCCGGCGGTGCGGCCGGGCGGTCGTACTCGGGCGCGTCGTCGGTGAGCGAGCGAGCCGGAACATCGGCCACGACCTCGCCGCCTCGCCGGACCGTCAGCGCCCCGCCCTCGGTCATCACGGCGATCACGGACGTCCACATGCCCCACCGCTCGCAGACGGCTCGCACCTCATCGAGCTTCGACGGCTCGACGATCGCGAGCATCCGCTCCTGCGATTCGGAGATGAGGATCTCGAACGGCTCCATGCCCGGCTCGCGGAGCGGGACCGCGTCCAGGTCGAGCCCCGCGCCAAGTCCGGCCCGGGCCGCGGACTCGCTGACGGCGCACGTGATCCCCGCGCCGCCGAGGTCTTGGAGTCCCTCGAGCAGATCACGGTCGATCAGCTCGAGCGACGCCTCGATCAGCAGCTTCTCCGCGAACGGATCGCCGATCTGCACGCTCGGCCTCGACGCCTCTGCCCCGTCCTCGAGCGTGGCGGAGGCGAGCACGCTCACCCCGCCGATCCCGTCGCGGCCGGTCGTCGCCCCGTACAACACCATCAACGACCCGGCCCGCGGGGTCCTCGTCTGTGCCGTCACGAGATGATCCGTGTCGGCGACGCCGACGCACATCACGTCGATCGTCGGGTTCGCGCTGTGCGGCTCCGCGAACCGGATCTCTCCGCCGACGGTCGGGACCCCGATGCAGTTGCCGTAGCCGCCGATCCCCGCGACCACGCCGCCGAAGAGCCACCGGTTGCGCTCGTCCGTGAGCGGACCGAACACGAGCGGATCGAGGAGCGCGACCGGACGCGCGCCCATCGAGACGATGTCTCGCACGATCCCGCCGACCCCCGTCGCGGCACCCTGGTACGGCTCGATCGCGCTCGGGTGCGAGTGCGACTCGATCTTGAACACCACCGCGGTCCCGTCGCCGACGTCGATCGCACCGGCGTCCTGTCCGGGCCCGACGAGCACCGCGGATCCCTCCGTGGGGAGGGTCCGCAGATGTCGCCTCGACGACTTGTACGAGCAGTGCTCGGACCACATCACCGAGTACATCGCCAGCTCGGTCCCGTTCGGCTCGCGTCCGAGCGTCTCGACGATCCGGGCGTGCTCGTCATCGGTCAGCCCGAGCCGCCGATGGAGCGGCTCGTCCTCGCCGGTGCTCACGCGCCCACCCCTGCCATCGCCGTGTGGAGCAGCGAGGCGAACAGCGGCTGACCTCCCTCGGGTCCCACGTCCGGATCCACCGCGTGCTCGGGATGCGGCATGAGTCCGACGACGTTGCCGGATGCGTTCCGGACCCCGGCGATCGCGTTCGTAGACCCGTTCGGGTTGTGATCGTCCTCGACGATCCCGGCTCGCGAGGCGTAGCGGAACACCACGCGGCCGTCGCGCTCCACCTCGTCGAGCTGCTCCGGCGTCGCGACCCACTGTCCCTCGCCGTGCTTGATCGGGATCTGGATCGTCTCTCCCGGCGTGAGGCCCGTGGTCAGGCAGGTCTGTGCGGTCTCGACCCGAAGCCAGACGTTGCGACACACGAAGCGCAGCGACCGGTTCCGGATCAGGGCTCCCGGCAAGAGGCCTGCTTCGCAGAGCACCTGGAAGCCGTTGCAGATGCCGACGACGGGCCCGCCCCGGGCGGCGAACGTCACGACCTCCTGCATGACGGCGGCGAAGCGAGCGATCGCCCCGCAGCGGAGGTAGTCGCCATAGGAGAAGCCGCCCGGGAGGATGACCGCGTCGACGTGGTGCAGGTCGCGATCCGCGTGCCACAGAGGGATCGGCTCGCCGCCCATCAGTCGCACCGCGCGGAGCGCGTCCCGGTCGTCGAGCGATCCTGGGAAGGTCACGACGCCGATCCGCGGGACCGAGCCGGTCACGACGACGCTGCCTCCATCACATGGGCATCCTCGATCACGGGGTTCGACAGCAGCCGACGGGCCATCTCCTCGACCTGCGCCCGCGCGGATCCCGCATCGTCGGCGTTCACGTCGAGCCGGATGTGCTTCCCGACCCGGACGTGCCTCACGTTCGACCAGCCGAGCGCGGGCAGCGCCGACTCGACCGCGGTGCCCTGGGGATCGGAGAGACCGTCCTTCAGCGTGACGAGCACCTCGAAGGAGAACGTCGTCACACGGGCTCCGCTCCGGCCTCGCGGAGGTAATCGCCGAACGACCGGCCGGTCACCCGCTCGTACGCCTCGACGTAGAGGGCGGCGGTCTTCGACACGACCTCGTCGTGGAGCGACGGCGGCGGCGGCTCGTGATCCCACCCTGCGGCGTCGAGCCAGTCGCGCACGAACTGCTTGTCGTAGGACGGTTGCGACGTGCCGGGCGCGTAGGCGTCGGCTGGCCAGAACCTCGATGAGTCCGGCGTGCCGACCTCGTCGATCAGCGTGATCTCCCCGTCGGTGAAGCCGAACTCGAACTTCGTGTCGGCCACGATCACGCCGGCGTCCAGGGCCGTGGCCGCGATCCGCTCGTAGATCCCGATCGTGAGCTCCTTGAGCCGTTCGTAGAGGCCGGCGCCCACCAGGTCGCGCGCCTCGTCGGGCGTCAGCGGGAGGTCGTGGCCGGTCGCCGCCTTCGTGGTCGGCGTGAAGATCGCCTCGGGCAGGCGGTCCGACTCGACGAGGCCGTCCGGCAGCGGGATCCCGCAGACGGCCCCCCCTTCCCGGTACTGCGCCCAGCCGCTGCCGCTGAGGTAGCCGCGGACGACGCACTCCATCGGGATCACGGTCGCTCGCCGGGCGAGCGTCGCTCGCCCGGCGAGCGACGGGTCCGCCCGGAAGGGCTCGGGCAGCTCGTCTCGTCGCCAGCCCACGACGTGGTTGCGCACCAGGTCCGCGGTCCGTTCGAACCAGAACAGCGACAGGCCGGTCAGCACGCGACCTTTCTCAGGGATCGGGTCGGGCAGGACGACGTCGAACGCGCTGATCCGGTCGGTGGCGACCAGCAGGAGCTGGTCGCCACCGACCTCGTACAGGTCGCGGACCTTCCCTTGCGCAGCGAGCTCAGCCACCGGACACCTCCACGGGAAGCTTCTCGAGACGGTCGAACAGCGGACCGAGGTTGGACAGGAACCGCGTCGGGTCGAACAGCGGACCGAGGTCGATGCCGGCGGCCCCGGGATCCGCCTCGACCTCGGCTCGGAACGAGGCGCCTTCGTCCCAGGCGGCCGCCGCGGCGCGCTGGACGATCCGGTACGCGTCGTCGCGGGAGCGGCCCGCATCCACGAGGGCCAGCAGGACGCGCTGGCTGAACGCGATGCCCCCGAGCACGTCGACCTGCGCGCGCATCCGGTCCCGGAAGATCACGAGGCCGTCTATCACCCAGCTCAGATCGCGGAGCATGAACGCGAGCAGGCCCGTCGCGTCGGGGAACACGATCCGCTCGGCGGACGAATGCGAGATGTCCCGCTCGTGCCAGAGCACGACATCCTCCAGGGCGGTGACGGCGTGACCGCGGATGACGCGGGCGAGACCGCTCACACGCTCGCACACGACCGGGTTCCGCTTGTGCGGCATCGCCGACGACCCCTTCTGGCCTTCGGCGAACGGCTCCTGCACCTCGCGGACCTCGGTCCTCGCCAGGTGCCTGATCTCGGTCGCGAGCGCCTCCAGCGTGCTCGCGCAGACGGCGAGGGCGGAGACGAACTCGGCGTGCCGGTCACGCTGGATCACCTGCGTCGAGGCCTCCGACGGGCGGAGACCCAGCCCGGCGCACACGCGCTCCTCCACCCGCGGATCGACGCTCGCGTAGGAGCCCACGACGCCGCTGATCGCGCCGACCGACACCGCCTCACGCGCCCGCCGGAGCCGTTCCCGGTCGCGGTCGAGCTGGAACGCGAAGACCGCAAGCTTGTGTCCGAACGACGTCGGTTCGGCGTGCACGCCGTGGGAGCGGCCCATGCAGATCGTGTCGCGCTCCTCGAGCGCACGACGCTTCACGATGCCGAGCAGGCGTTCGAGATCGGCGAGGATGACGTCCGATGCCGCGCGGAGCTGAAGGGCCAGACCCGTGTCGAGCACGTCGGACGACGTCATCCCGAAGTGGATCCATCGGCCGGCCTCGCCGACGGAGCCCGCGACGACGTCCACGAACGCAGCGACGTCGTGCCGCGTCACGCGTTCGCGCTCGATCACGGCCTCGACGGTGAACGTCGCGCGCTCGCGGCACGCCCGTGCGTCTTCGATCGGGATCACGCCCAGCTCGGCCCACGCCTCGACCGCGAGCAACTCGATCTCGAGCCAGTTCGCCATCCGCGCTTCGTCGGACCAGACCGCCGCGATCTCGGGGACCTCGTAGCGAGGGATCACAGCTTCAGCCCCTCCGCCAGGTCGTCCTTGAACTTCCACAGCCGCGCCTGCATCTCCTCGTCGGCGACACCGAGGATCTGGACGGCGAGGATCGCAGCGTTCACGGCCGCGTCCACGCCGACCGTCGCGATCGGCACCCCGGTCGGCATCTGCGCCGTGATCGCGAGGGCCTCGTTGCCGACCATCTGCGGAGCGGTCGCGATCGGGACGCCGATCACCGGCAGGACGGTGCGCGCCGCCACGGCGGCCGCGAGGTGTCCGGACAGGCCCGTCGAGCACACGACGACCTTCAGCCCGCGCTCGAAAGCCGTACGTGCGTACTCGTCGACCAGATCGGGGTTCCTCGAGGACGACATGATCCGCACCTCGTGAGGCACGTCGAACTTCTCGAGGATCAGGCCGGCCTGGCGCAGGATCGGGAGCTCGGCCGGAGAAGCCGCCAGGACGCCGACGAGCGGCGCGGTCTGGTCAACGTCGGTCACGCGTACGCCTCGATCGATGCATCCGCGGCGATGTCCGTTCGAAACCGCATGCCCTCGAAGTGGATCTCCGCGACGCCGCGGTAGGCGCGTTCTCTCGCCTCGGACAGGGTCGTGCCTTGGCCGGTCACCGCGAAGACCCGGCCTCCGGCCGTCACGAGCTCGCCGTCGCCGTTCACGGCCGTCCCGGCGTGGAACACGGTCACACCCTCGATCGTTGCCGCATCGCTGATCCCATCGATCGGCCGACCGGTCTCGTACGGACCCGGGTAGCCCTCGCTCGCGATCACGATCGTCACGGCGGCGCCCTCGTCGACGTTCGCGTGGCCCGCCTCGAACGCCAGGCGCCCGGTCGCGCACGCATGCAGGAGCGTGCCGAACGAGTACGGCATCCGCGGCAGGAGCACCTCGGTCTCCGGATCGCCGAAGCGACAGTTGTACTCGAGCACTTTCGGGCCGTCCGCAGTCAGCATCATCCCGGCGAACAACACCCCCCGATAGGGACGGAGCTCGTCCACCACCGGTGCGATCGCGGTGTCGAGGATCAGCGTCGCGGTCGCCTGGTCCAGCGCCGGCACCGGCGAATACGCGCCCATGCCACCGGTGTTCGGTCCCGTATCGCCGTCACCAACTCGCTTGTGGTCCTGCACCGCGTCCAAGAGGGCGCAGTTGCCGCGGCCGTCCGTCACGGCGAAGACGCTCACCTCGGGGCCGTCGAGGAGCTCCTCGACGACGATCGTGCGGCCCGCCTCGCCGAACGCGCCTCCGACGAGGCTCGCCTCGATCGCGCCGACCGCCGTCGGACGGTCCGTCGCGACGGTCACGCCTTTCCCCGCGGCGAGGCCGTCGGCCTTCACCACCGCCGATCCGCCGAGCTCGTCGACGAAGGCGACGGCCTCCGCGACGTCGCGGAACACGCCGGATCTCGCGGTCGGCACGCCTCGTCGAGCCATGACCTCCTTCGCGAAGGCCTTCGAGCCCTCGATCCGCGCGGCGGCCGCGTTCGGCCCGAAGACGTTCCGTCCGGCCTTCCGGAGTCGGTCCGCGAGCCCCGCGACGAGCGGCGCCTCGGGTCCCACGATGGTGAGATCGACGTCCTCCCGTTCCGCCAGCTCCACGATCGCGTCGAGGTCGTCGGCCCCGACCTCGGGGAAGCACCGGGCGGGGCCGGGGAGGTCACGCGTCCCGGCGATGCCGGCGTTCCCGGGGGCCGCGAGCACGCGCGTCACCGCCGGATCCTGCGCGAGGCGCCAGCACAGCGCGTGCTCGCGGCCCCCTCCCCCGATGACGAGGACCTTCACGCCGTCACCGGGATGCTCTGCTCACGCGCCGGCCCGACGCCGACGATCGATACCGGGACGCCGCCGAGCTCCTCGACGAACCGGACGTACCGCTGTGCTTCCTTGGGAAGGTCGTCGAACGAGCGAGCCGCCCCGAGATCGGCGTTCCAGCCGGGGAGCTCCTCCCAGACCGGCTCCACATGGTGGAACCCGGTCTGCGTCGGCGGCACGTCTTCGAAGATCTCTCCGTCGACCCGGTACGCGGCACACACCTTCACGCGCTCGAACCCCGACAGAACGTCGAGCTTCGTGAGGACGAGCTCGGTGAGACCGTTGAGCCTCGCCGCGAACCGGAGGACGGGCGCATCGAACCACCCGCATCGGCGCTTTCGCCCCGTGGTCGTCCCGAACTCGTGGCCGCGCTCGCCCATCCGCTCACCGTCCTCGTCGAGCGCCTCGGTGGGGAACGGGCCGGCGCCCACGCGCGTCACGTACGCCTTCGTGATCCCGACCACGCGCTCGAGGTGCTGCGGTCCGAAGCCTGCCCCCGCTGCCGCGTAGCCCGCCGTCGGGGTCGACGAGGTGACGAACGGGTACGTCCCGTGGTCCAGATCGAGCATCGCCCCCTGCGCGCCCTCGAGGAGCACGTGCCGCCCCTCGGTCAGCGCATCGTGGAGGAGCTTGGCCGTGTCGGTGACGTGAGGACGCAGGCGCTCCGCGTACCTCAGGTGATCCTCGACGATCCGGTCGGCCGGCATCGCGAGCCGCCCATAGACCTTCGTGAGGATCTGATTCCGTTCCCTGAGGACGACCTCGAGCTTCTCGCGCAGGATCTTCTCGTCGTACAGGTCCTGGACGCGGATCCCCACCCGCGCCGCTCGGTCGGCGTACGCGGGGCCGATCCCACGCTTCGTCGTCCCGAGCGCGTTCCTGCCGAGGAAGCGTTCGGTGACCTTCTCCATCTCCAGGTGGTAGGGCATGATCAGGTGCGCGTTGAAACTCAGCTTCAGACCGGAGACGTCGATCCCCGCGGACGACAGCTCGTCCATCTCGTCCAGCAGGACCGCCGGGTTCACGACCACGCCGTCGGCGATGACGGATGTGATGTGCGGATACAGGATGCCGCTGGGCACGAGGTGGAGCTTGAGCAGCCGCCCCTCGGCGATGATCGTGTGACCCGCGTTGTTCCCGCCCTGGTAGCGGACCACGAAGTCCATCCGGTCGGCGAGGTAGTCGACCGCCTTGCCCTTGCCCTCGTCCCCCCATTGGGTCCCGAGTACGACGGTGGCCGGCATGGCGCCCTCAGTCTACGGGACGAGGATCGCCGCCCCGGCGCGTCACGTATCAGCGGTGATCTCGTCGAGCGCGCTCGTGTCCTGGTGCTCCGGCGCCAGGAACGCCTTCGGGTTGCGCAGATCAACGCCGATCCGATCGCCTTCCGCGGCGCCGTGCAGCTCCTCATTGGGGACGTGCGCGACGAGCGTCTCGCCGCTGTCCAGGCGGAGCGTGATCCGCGTGAGCCACCCCAGCGACGCCAGCCGCTCGATCACGGCCTTCACGTCGCCCTCCTCACCGGCGACACGGATGTCGTGCGGCCGGACGAAGGCGGTCGCGGGCGCTCCCTCCTCCAGGTGCGAGGCGCCGGGCAGCCGGAACGAGCCCAGGTGGACGTGCCCGTCGACCACGGATCCGTGCAGGACGTTCGCCGACCCGACGAACCCGGCGACGAACGGCGTCGCGGGCCGGTCGTAGACGTCGCTCGGCGAGCCGACCTGCTCCACGTGGCCCTCGTGCATCACTACGACCGTGTTCGCGAGCTCGAGGGCCTCTTCCTGGTCGTGGGTCACCAGCAGGCTCGTCACCCCGATCTCGCGGTGGAGCTCGTCGAGCCAGCGCCGGAGGTCGTGTCGAACCTTCGCGTCGAGCGCCCCGAATGGCTCGTCGAGCAGGAGGACCTTCGGCTGCGGCGCGAGTGCCCTCGCGAGCGCCACGCGTTGCCGCTGGCCGCCCGAGAGCTGCCCCGGGTAGCGGTCCGCGAACGGCGTCATGTGGACGAGGTCGAGGAGCTCGCCGACGCGAGCCCGGCGCTTCGCCTGGTCTTCCTTCCGGACGCGGAGCCCGAACTCGATGTTCTGATGCACCGTCATGTGCCGGAACAAGGCGTAATGCTGGAAGACGAATCCGACACGGCGTTCCTGGACCGACGTCCGGGTCTGATCCTCACCGGCGATCGTGATGCGCCCGGAGTCCGGTCGTTCGAGACCGGCGATCATGCGGAGGGCCGTGCTCTTGCCCGAGCCGCTCGGCCCGAGGAGCGCCGTGACCTTGCCGTCCTCCGCGACGAAGCTGACGTCGTCGACCGCCTTGAACGAACCGAACGACTTCGTGAGCCCCTGGATCTCGATGCTTCCCGACATCACGCCGCCTCGGCCGACCGTCTGCGTTTGAACAGCTCGATCCCGATCAGCAACACGATCGAGAACGCCGCGAGCGTCAGGGCCACGATGTACGCCTGCTGGGGCTGGTACTGGTCGAACGCTCGCAGGATGTACAGCGTAGCCGTCTCGGTCCTGCCCTGGATCGCGCCACTCACGATCAGGACCGCCCCGACCTCGCCGATCGATCGCGCCGCGGACAAGGCGATCCCGTAGAGGAGCCCCCAACGGATGTTGCGGAGTGTGACCCTGAAGAAGGTCTGGAGTCGGGACGCGCCGAGGGTCCACGCCGCCTGCTCCTCCTCCATCCCGAGTTCCTGGAGGACGGGCGCGACCTCCCGGATCACGAACGGGATGGAGATGAAGACCGTCACCAGGATCATCGCCGGAAGCGCGAACATGATCTGGATCCCACGGGCCGCGAAGAACGGCGCGAACAGCCCACCGCGCCCGAAGAGCAGGACCGCCATCAGCCCGACGACGACCGGCGATATCGCGAGCGGCAGGTCGACGAGCGCCGAGACGATGCGCTGGCCGGGGAACCGGTCGCGCGCCAGAACGAGCGCGACGACGACCCCGAAGACCGTCGTCACGACGACCGTGACGACCATGATGATGAACGTCAACAGGAACGCGTGCTGGACGTCCTGCAGGCCGAACGTCTGGCCGATCGCGCCGAGCCCGGCCTTGAGTGCATAGAACAGGATCCCCGCGAGGGGGGCGAGGAGCAGGACCGAGACGTAGATCAAGCCGACGGTCAGCATCACACCGCGCACGAGGCGACCCCGCCGCGCGTCGGCGTTGCGGATCCTGGTCAGATCCTCATCCGGCGTCGGCGCCATGCGCTCGGTCGTCGTGGCGCTCATCTCACGACCGCTCCGTGTGGACGAGTTTCTCGGTGATCAGCACGAGCACGAACGCCAGGCCGAACAGCAGCGCCGAGACGGCGGCCGCGGCATCCGGCCCGCCGCTCTGCACGTACGCCGACGGGGTCAGGAGCTGCGTGATGAACACCGGCGCCGTGAGCGTCTTGTTGGGGATGTTCCCCGATACGACCACGATCGCGCCGAACTCCCCCAACGCCCGGGCGAACGCGAGCAGGCATCCCGCCGCGATCGCGGGCCGCAGCGCCGGCAACATCACCCTGCGGAACGTCGTCCATCGGCCGGCGCCCAGGACCCGGGCCGCCTCTTCCTCGGCCGGATCCAACTCGAGCAG
>Ga0075434_100001998_pt1 | contig 17705 bp, 15 predicted proteins | sample RhiMethybrSRZTD3_FD_75298 | JGI IMG/M metagenome (GOLD analysis project Ga0075434, IMG submission 75298) | Populus rhizosphere microbial communities from Tennessee, USA - Rhizosphere MetaG P. TD hybrid SRZTD3 | ecosystem: Host-associated > Plants > Roots > Rhizosphere > Soil | place: USA... | reverse complement strand
GCAAACTTCTCCAGGGAAGCCTCATTACCGTGGGCTGGATCTCGAGAAAACATCTCGACTCCGGTCGAGACAGAAGTTTTTTCTTGACATCCCTTTTAATAGAACTCATTGAGGCCTGAAGACGAGGCATCAGCAAACAGAATCCACTATGTAGCCGCAAGCAGAAGGGCCTGCAATCTGCCAATCTATGCGCTTCAGCCCCGGAACAAAGAGGCACGCTCCCAGATTGCCGGAATAGGCGGAATTTGAGTCTGACAAGCGGTTGAGATCGTCTTATGACGTATCTAGAATGTCGGCATCTTTCTCAGGAGATGGTGGTCATGAAGATCGGTTTTGCACTTCCTAACATCGGGCCGATTGGCACGGTAGAATCCGTCACAAAAGTCGCGCAACGGGCCGAGACGCTCGGCTATAACAGCCTCTGGACCGTCGAAAGACTGCTGTGGCCCCTCAAGCCGCAAACGCCTTATGCGGTCACGCGAGACGGATCGCTTCCGGAAGCCTACAAGCACACCCTCGATCCACTCGAGGCGCTCACTTTCGCCGCGGCGCTGACGAAGAAGATCAGGCTGGGTCCAAGCGTTCTCGACATGCCCTACTACAATCCGGTCACGTTGGCGCGGCGACTAAGCACAATCGACATTCTTTCGAACGGTCGATTGAACGTGGGCCTGGGTTTGGGCTGGTCAAAAGACGAAATGGAGGCCAGTGGCGCCGCTCCGAAGAATCGTGGCGCAATGGCTGATGAGTTTCTGAGAGTGCTCAAGGCCATTTGGACCACGGACCCGGTGGAATTTCATGGAAAGTTTTATAGCGTGCCAAGGTCTTACATCAACGCGAAGCCGATTCAGAAACCGCATCCGCCGATTTATATGAGCGCGTTCGTTCCTGCAGCGTTGAAGCGGGTAGCAACCGAGGCCGATGGCTGGAATCCGGTAGTTTTACCCGTGGCTGCGATGGAGCAAATGTTCGGCTCAGTTAAGCAAATGGCGAAGGAAGCAGGGCGCGATCCGGCGTCATTGTCACTGGTAGTTCGCGCTAACCTTGAGGTCACGGAAAAGTCCTTGGGGGCGGACCGGACCATCTTCACTGGTTCTATGGAGCAGATCGCCGCAGACGTTCGCGATTGTGCGAAGATCGGTGCAACTGAAGTCTTCTTCGACCCAACATTCGCAGCCGAAGGGCAGTCGCTTGGTTACTGGATGTCGCTGCTCGACGAGCTCAAGGGCATGATGAGCCTAAGCTGACGACTTAAATATCTCCCCACGTATTGATGCGCTGAGGAGTAATTCGGACAACAGGAGCGTCGTCGGCAAGCATGCCTGAGCGGTATTGATGGTACTTCTTGCGTAACAGCTCAAGCGCATGGCCGCGTTCTACGGAATCTGATATCAACTCAGCCTTTCCTCGCGCGAGTACATACCAAAGCTGGTTCCAGTCATCATTGTATTCGTCCACAAGCAAGGCCACTTGCGGCGAAGAGTGTATATGCTTCAGTCGCGCTAGATGATCAACCTGCACGCGCTTTGGTTTGCGGTCAATGGCGGTGTAGAAGAGTGATCCGTCAAAGACAAAACAAATAGGAACTAGGTGCGGACCCTGAGTAGCATCCAACGTACCAAGCCGGGCAACTTGCGCAGCCTCGAGTTTTGCGCGAGCTCGATCTGAGATCAGGGAGCTTCCGGGTGCCATGGGTCGTGAGTTAGCGATAAGAGAGTCCAAGTTCTTAGTTTTAAGAGACCTGGGATTACGTCGAGAATATGCTAGCAACCCATCTTACGCCGCACAACGTCACTGTCATTCAATTCCCACATCATTCATTGACCGCAGACGTCCAGCCCAATGACCGGTTTGATGATCCGCAGCATATCTGGCACCCTGAAACGCTACCGTCTAGTACTCAGGCAGCCGCGGAAAAACACGTATGCTTGCGACCTTCTCCATTGGTAAGCATCAGAGTTCCTCGCACGGGAGAGGTGCGAAATGGGAACCTGGTACAAAATGATCAAACAGCGTTGCGTCATGGTGGTGGAGTACGGACTCATGACAGCATCGGCCAGTGGTTTGCTTTATGTGTTTTTCGCGATGACGCGCTAGATACAGCACCAGCTGAGTCATTGGGAACGCTGGTTACAACCATCAGAATTTTGTCTTGCGCGGCATCTCAACGGATGGCTCTCACCCGCAGCGCGCACCTTCAGCCAGTAGAGCTTCAATCCAAGTTCTTCGACATGCTCCCGAACCAATCGTTGCAATCCACTCGCGATGCCGCGTGCCTCATCAATATCGTCAGTTTCAAAAAGCCTTCGAGCCAGGATCAGAACGTGATCTCGCATGAGCCGCTCCAGGATCACACCTGAACTTTCAGCCCGCAGTACAATGGAAACCTTAGGATAGGGCGAAATTATACCTTCTCACCATGATCCCGCACAGTACGCGGCGAAGACAGCCCGCGCCAGCCTAGCCTTTGTTCACAGGCAGTCTCTCGGCGTTGGTGTTAAACCTCGATTTAGCTCAAAAGCCTCCGGCAGAGTTTGAGTCAAATCAACAATGAATAGGACGCAGCAGCATAACCTTCGTAACGACTGTGGTCACCAGCTTCCGTGTTATGACTGCAATTGGAGAAGGCAATGGCGCATGCGTTGATAGGATGGTGCATCTATTTAATGGGATCGGGTGCTCTCGGCGTACAGAAACCAAACTTGAGTGCGGACTTTGCAAACGCCGCAGTCAAGTATTTGATGCTGGTTGGCAACTACGAATCCGCTGACGTCGAATCAGCGAGCACCGCTCAGTCGCGTATTGCCTCTGCCTTTCGAGAGATGGCCGCCAACGCCATGGGCGATAAGACTAGCCCTGATAATCTGACGGCGGCGTCGCTGAAGATTTTTGCGGATATCCATGTGATGAATGTAAAAACCTACCAACTGTCTAAAGACCGAACCGAACTCGCGAAGGACGAGCGTTGCATTACAGACTGGAAGCCCGCCCTTCAGGCGGGAAGCTCGAATCATCCCTCCTCCTGTAGGTAGAAGTGCGCCTTCATTGTTGGCGCATGCTGGCCAGTTCGTCGATAAATCTCCATATCGCTCATTGACCTCAGGGGCAGGCTCTGGGATTGTGGGCACATACCCAAGACAACGGGAAGCTCATATCAGTCCAGTCAGATCGCACCCAAGCTTTGCACAACATATTTCAGAGATGCAGGCTGCCGCCAAAACAAAGCAGTGGACAGGCCAAGTGCTCATTGTAGAAATTCGCTGAGAAATTCAAACAAATCGGCAGCGTGGTACAAGAGGCGGCTGGAATGGTTGCACCTTTGCGCACGATCGGTGGGTTGCGGCACGTGTCGCTGAAGCATTAGGTTTGCCGATCTAAAAGCAGGCGTACTCAGCCGTTTAAAGGGCTTCGCTGATAAACCAATAGACGCGCCAGACAATTCCGTGATACGGCATGAAAAAATCCCTGGTTCAGCGCCGGAAATTCTCGGACTCTTGCCCTTGCAGCCGTATCGGGAGAATAGACTCCCGAGTTCTGGTGGCGCGAAATGGCCTAAAATCCCTCTATTTTTCGCTGTTAGCAGGGAATTTGTAACCGGAGAACGGTTAGCGCGAGACTGCGCGCTCCGCCAGTTCCAAAATAAGTCCCAAGAATCTATTTAGGCAAGAGTTATGAGGGTATGCTCTCCGCCCACCGCGGACGCGATAGAGTTGATCTCAACCTTCGTCTCAGATCACTGTGATTGAATAGCTGGGAGATGCTCCGGCGACTGCTACCTCCTCCACTCCTTGGCTGCGTACTTCTTCTGCTGTCCCCCTTTTCATGTCACCTTTATGCCCAGGATGAGCTTACCGCCGTTCCCAATCGGCCAACCGTTTCTACGCCCGCTCAGCCCGTCCAACCCGGAGTTCTCGAGACTGAATGGGGAGTAGACGCAGCGGCTTCACATCAAGACATCAACGGCCTGCTGAAGTTCGGAGTGAGCAAGAACTTCGAGTTGCGCCTTACCAACAACCCCATCACAGCTGATTCTGGAACACACGGCGCGGGAGATACCGCGGTGGGTTTCAAGTACCGCCTGACGCGGGATTCCGGCCATGAGCCTTCCATTTCGCTCATGTACATGGCCAAGCTCCCGACAGCTGGGAACGTTCTTGGATCAGGCGCAGCGGACCACAGCTTCACACTGCTCGTCAGCAAAGATCTCGGCAAGCATCACTTCGACTATAACCTGGTCGCAAATCTACTCGGGCGGCCGCACGGCGGTTTTGATCGGTCATACTTGAACGCGCTCGCGTGGTCGCATCCTGTGCGCGGAAAGTGGGGCGCAACAGCGGAGCTTTCTGGCAGTACATCACCTGACGCGTTCACGCCCGGGGCCGCGCAGGTGCTCGCTTCTGCGACTTACGCCTTGAAGCCGCGCCTTATTCTTGATCTCGGCATGTCGGCGCGCATCACGGGCGACATTCCGCATGCCATGTTCATCGCGGGCTTCACATACTCTATCGCCGACTTCTATCACCGGCCTCATCAGTTTGGATGGCAGTAAATCGATTTTGTAGATGTGCTACACTGACTGCCTTAAATTTCAGTGAAGGACAAATCCATGCGTTTCTCTCCAAAATGGTGGCGGCTCCCTGTTGCTCTCTTGTTTGCCTCATGCATGTGCACGGCCCAAAAACTCTCGGACCCAGAAGTCGAACAACGAGTGAGTGATCTCTTGCAGAAGATGACCCTCGACGAGAAGACCGGGCAACTGACGCAATTCGCCGGCAACAACCCGCAAACCATGGAGATGATCAAGCAGGGGAAAGTGGGATCGCTACTGGGGGTGCTCGGAGCGGACGAGGCAAACGCCGCACAGCGCGCGGCGGTCGAAGGCTCGCGTCTGCATATTCCTTTGATTCTCGGATACGACGTGATTCACGGCTATCGCACAGTCTTCCCGGTTCCGCTCGCCAGCGCCGGATCTTTTGACCCTGAATTGATCGAGCGCGCTGAACGTATGGCAGCGAAAGAGTCCACCGCTTCCGGTGTGAAGTGGGTGTTCGCGCCGATGGTTGATATTGCACGCGACCCGCGCTGGGGTCGCATTGTTGAAGGCGCTGGGGAAGATCCATACCTCGGTTCGGTGATTGCTGCCGCGAAGGTGCGTGGCTTTCAAGGCAAGGATATGAGTGATCCCGACAGCGTGGTTGCCTGTGCCAAGCACTACGTGGCATACGGAGCGGTCGAAGGCGGGCGCGATTACAACACCGTGGACATCTCCGAACAACTGCTGCGCGAAGTTTATTTGCCTCCGTTTCACGCCGCAGTTGATGCCGGGACTGGCACGCTGATGTCGGCCTTTCAGGACCTCAATGGCGTGCCCGCCTCCGCCAACCACCACACATTGACGGAAGTTCTCCGCGGCGAGTGGCGCTTCAACGGTTTCGTGGTCAGCGACTGGAGCGCAACCCACGAACTCATCGCGCATGGAGCCGCTGCAAACGATGCCGAAGCATCATTCCGTGCTTTGACGGCCGGCGTGGACATGGACATGGTGGACGGCGCCTACATCAGCAGCGTTCCTGCTCTCGTGCAGTCAGGAAAATTGCCGGCCTCGGTCGTGGATGAAGCCGTTCGACGCATACTGCGAATCAAATTCAAAGCAGGATTGTTCGAGCATCCTTACGCCGATCCGCAGCGCGAAAAGACAGACATCTTGACTCGCGAGAACCGCGAGGTCGCGCGCAAGCTGGCATTCGAATCTATGGTACTGCTGCAGAACAAGAACAATCTGCTTCCTCTCAATCGCAAGCAGACCATCGCCGTAATTGGCCCTCTCGCCGATGACCAGTCCTCCCAACTCGGGCCATGGGCCGGAAACGGTGAGGCTGCAGACGCGATCACTCCGCTCCAAGCGTTCCGCCAGAAGATGGGTAACGATCATGTGATTTACGCCAAGGGCGTTGATATTCCGTCATTCGAAAGCGGCCTCGCCGCCGGAGTGGCCGCGCCAGCGCCTGCATCAGCCACAGGTGTCAAGAACACGGAAAGCGAAACCAAGCCCGCCAGCATTGACGATGCGGTCGCGGCTGCGACCAAAGCTGACGTAGCTGTACTGTTCGTGGGGGAACTAGCCGGAATGAGTGGAGAGGCAAGCTCCCGGGCCTCGCTCGAATTGCCCGGCGACCAGATGAAACTCATCGATGCCGTGATCGCAACCAAGAAGCCGGTGGTGCTCGTACTCGAAAGCGGAAGGCCGCTCAACATCAGTTGGGCGCCGGATCGAGTCTCGTCGATCGTGCAGGCATGGTTCCTGGGAGTTGAAGCCGGGAACGCGATCGCGCACACCCTGCTCGGCGATGCCTCGCCCAGCGGACATCTCGCTCTGAGCTGGCCTCGCTCGGTCGGGCAAATTCCGATTTACTATAACCACAAAGCCACCGGCCGTCCAATCGCACCGGACCGCTGGCATACCGGATATCTCGATTCGCCGTCCACGCCGCTGTACCCATTTGGCTACGGCCTTTCTTACACCACATTTCATTATGGAAGTCTGAAAGTCGATCCACGGGTCTCAGCCAATGGCACCTTACACGTGAGCGCCGAAATCGAAAACACCGGCAAGCGCGAAGGGGCAGAAGTTGTGCAGTTGTACATGCATGATCGTGTGGCCCCGACCTCGCGCCCTGTACGGGAGCTGAAAGGATTTCAGCGCGTCACCCTGCAGCCGGGTGAGCACAAGACTGTGGAATTTACCGTCAAAGGGAACGATCTCGGCTCGTACGATCCCGGTATGCACTGGATCGTTCCCACCGGAACCTATGATGTTTGGGTAGCTCCCGATTCCGCCAGCGGAGTTCAGGGGGCATTTGAAGTGGAGTAGAGCAACGAGCGGTGAGCATCGAGCAATGAAGACCAGCAAGCCTAAGTTCGCTCGTAAGCTCGCGGCTCGAAGCTCGCCTGTCCAAGCTGTTTACTTCCCTGACTGCTCTAGCTTCTGCACCGCCTCCGTTGTCTTTCCCTCTTCCGCATCGCCCCTGTCCGTGTATTGCACAATGAGGGAAATTCGCCGATTGGAAGGATCGAACGGGCTCTCCGGCTTTCGCAGGAGCTGATCAGCGACGCCGCGGACTTGTGCGACCTGCTTCTCTCCCATCCTTCCTGCTGCATCAAGCGGCGCGCGGAGTTGGCACGATCGACCGAAAGCTCCCAATTGCCGTAATTTCGCTTGCCGCTGTAAGGCTTCGAATCCGTGGGTCCTTCAATGGAAATCTTGTTCGGTAACTTGCCAAGCTCGCCTGCGAGCAAATCGAGGAGCTCTTTGCCATTCTGGTTCGGGTTGGGACTTCCGAGATCGAAAAATGTGCCCGTTGCAGACTCCAATAGTTCAATCCGCAATCCCTCTGCCGTGACTTTGATCGCAATCTGATCTTTCAGTTTGTCGAAGTCCGGCATGTGGCTGATGGCCTTCTCCGGCTCATTCTTCAACTTCGACATATCATCTTTAGCGACTACGACCTGCGCACCCGGCCCTTCCGAACTGGTCCCTAACTTGCCCTCGGTACCTGCTGGTTCGCGAAAATATCCGGCGATTGCCTCACGAACCGGTTTGCTCGTGTTCAGCAGCCACAGCACGATGAGCAGCGCCATCATGGCGGTCACGAAATCGGCGTAGGCAACTTTCCACGCGCCCCCGTGGTGGCCGCCGTGCCCAAACTTTTTCTTGATGATGATGATCAGGCGAGTTTCGTCCAGAATTAACCTCCTGTCGAAGCCGCTTCTGCTCGGGAGCTTCGGGCGTCGCGGCCGCCGAGCCTACGCCGCCACGGCAAGCCTGCTCAAGTTCGGAGAAGGTGGGGCGAACATGCCCAGGTACCGCGCGCCGCGCCCGCTTCCACGGCCATGATGGGGGCGGTTCCCTTCAGAAAAGAAATAATCAGAACTTTGAGAACGTTGAGATATGCACGTTCTTCATCGGCCGGTTTAGCCATGTTTGCCGCGATCGGGCCGATCAACCCATAGCAGAGAAGGATTCCCAGAAAGGTCCCGACTAGCGCCGCGGCAACCTTGGCCCCGATTTCCTCGGGAGGTCCTCCCAGCGCTCCCATCGTGATGACGACGCCCAGCACTACCGCGACGATTCCCAGCCCGGGAAGGGAATCCGCCATCGTCGAAAGCGACGACACCGGCTGCGTTGCTTCGTGGTGGAGGACTTCAAGGTCCATGTCCATCAGCCGATCAAGTTCGAAGGCTTCCAATCCGCTGATCGCCATGCGCATGCTGTCGCAAAAAAATAGCGGACGTGGTGGTCTTTCAAAAATTGCGGATCTTTAGAAAAGATCGGGCTCTGGTCGGGAGTTTCGACGTCGCTCTCAAGCGACATCAGCCCCTGCCGGCGGGCCTTATTCAGCGGTTCGTAAACCAGTTTCAGCGACTCGACATATCGCTGCTTTGTGAACTTCGATCCTTTGAACACGGTTGTAATGCCGATAGCGATCTGCTTCAGAATGTGCAAAGGGTTCGCGATCATTACTGTCCCTAATCCAGAGCCGCCGATAATGATCAACTCCGCCGGTTGCAGCGGTACCTTCAGGTTGCCGTGCGCCATCAGATATCCACCGATGACCGCGCCGAACACGACAACGATGCCAATGATTGCGAACATTGTGAATTTCCAATCGGAAATTGCCGGTAATGCAGGTGCTTCGCTTCATTTATCGGCAGGCCTATGAGAGGACTTCAAGATTGTGACCAGAAAAGACTTCTGCAACTGGAATCGCATGGAACCCAGTTGTTCGACCAAGCGGCCCTGCCCAAATGCGGCTACTGGCAAGGCTTTAGCACGTTTGGGTAGAGCCATTAGCACGTTAGTGCCATTCTCAACTTTGGCACACCAAAGTACCTTCTTGTTGAGCAGTTCTGGGGGAGGGCTGCCCGGGCGTCTCGCGACTCGAACTGAGTCGAGACGCCTGTTTTATTTTGGGGAGACGCCGGCTTGGCTGGGCAGGCAAGCAATCAGCACTTAGCAATCAGCACTTAGCCCCTCCGGATCGATCAAGTCCTCTCGAAGTTCATGGGTTGACCGCTAAATCTCCAATTTTCCTGGGGATTGTTCGTCCTAGAACTCAGCGATTAGTTTCTGGGAGCGCCTTCGAGAGCTCTTGGCTGAATGCTAAGTGCTGAATACTAAGTGCCTTTAACAGGCCAACTGTTCCCGCGTCAGTTTCAGTCCATTGAGGTTCCCAAGCACCGTGACGGCAATGTTGTCGGTCTTGAAGAAATAATTAGCGAGGTCCTTCAGCTCTTCCGCGGTTACAGCCTGGATTTTCTCGATCAACTCGTCCAGCCCGTAGAACCGGTCAAAGTACATTTCCTGCCGGGCCAGGTTCGACATCCGCGCCGTGGACGATTCCAGTGACAGCATCAGGCTGCCCTTCAGTTGGTCCTTGGCGCGCTGCAGCTCCTCAGCAGAAACCAATTCTGCCTTGAGCTTTTGAAACTCCGAAACCACGCACTCCACCACCTTGACCGCCGACTCACGCGATGTGCCTGCATAAATCGAAAGGCAGCCGGTGTCGCGATAAGGGTTCAAGTCACTGTAGATCGCATAGGCAAGGCCCTGACGCTCGCGAATGTTCTGAAACAGCCGCGAGCTCATGCCGCCGCCGAGCAGCGTGTTCAGAATGTAAGAGGAGTGCCGCTTCTCGTGCGTGATGGGGTAAGAAGGGACGCCTACGCAGATCTGCACCTGCTCCAGCGATTTCTTGTTCCGCAGGATGATCTTTGGAACGATCTTGGGCGGAGCGCTGTGAAAGCCGTTCGTGGCCGGTTTCATCTTTTCAAAATGTTGAGTGACCAGCTCAACGAAACGCTCGTGATTCAGATTTCCCGCCGCGGTGATGATCACGTTTCCCGGAATAAAACGATGGCTATAGAAATCAAGAACCGGCGGGCGCTCAAAACGCTTTACGGTATCGCGAGTGCCGAGGATTGGCCTGCCTAGCGGATGATCTTTCCAGAAATTCTGGGTAAAGATCTCATGCACGAGGTAGTCGGGATTGTCCTCGTCCATTTTTATTTCTTCGAGAATCACTCCGCGTTCGCGTTTGATGTCCTGGTCGTCAAAGACGGGATTCAGTACGAGATCGCTGAGGACGTTGAGGGCGACGGGCAAGTGTTCGTCCAGTACTTTCATGCTGAAGCTGATGCATTCTTTGGCGGTAAATGCATCGATGTTGCCGCCGATCGAATCCACCTGCCGGGCAATTTCCTCGGCTGTACGGTGCTGGGTGCCTTTGAAGACCATGTGTTCGACGAAATGCGAGATACCGTTCCACTCGCGGTCTTCATCCCGCGAGCCAGTTTTCACCCAGATGCCGATAGAAATGGAGCGGATGTGCTTCATCTCTTCGGTGATGAGGGTCAGCCCATTGGGCATCACCGCGCGTCGAATGCTGCGATCCTCTTGCACCATATCAATTATTCTTACACACTCTCGAATAACGTAGCCAAGGCGATGTAAATTGCTGATTTAACGAGCCTTACGCAATCGTTATGCCAGCGGAACGGAGAACCTCAGCTAAAATGACAGGTTGCGCGTTTACGGGGCAATCTCTCCACGTTTTGGATGCTATGAAACAGCAGGCGCCGAACATTCTTTTAGGGCTAGATCTACAAGAACTAACAAAGTTCGTAGATGAAGCTGGCCAGCCCGCTTACCGGGCCCGCCAACTGTTTCATGCGCTTTATTCAGAGCGAATATCCTCGTTGGATCAGGCTTCTAACCTGCCGGTAAAGTTCCGCTCTGCGCTGACCGAAGACGGCCGCTCAGTTGGGATCCCCTCGATCCAGAAACGCTTTGTATCGGTAGACGGCACCATTCGCTATCTGCTCGAACTTTCTGATTCTGAAACCGTCGAAACTGTCTGGATGCCCGAGGGTGATGGCGGCGAGACCGGAGACGGCAGCGAAGCCGGCAAGGAAAAACCTGCGCGCGGTTGGAAGCGTGCAACCATCTGCGTCTCCAGCCAGGTCGGATGCGCCGTAAATTGCCAGTTCTGCCTTACGGCTTTGCTCGGAGTCAAGCGGAACTTGACCGCCGGCGAAATTGTTGGCCAGGTGATTGCCGCTTTACGAAATCAGGATGTGGCTCCCCCGAACGACCGCGTCAATCTGGTCTTCATGGGTATGGGCGAGCCCTTCCTCAATTACGAGAACTTCATCAAGGCGGTGCGGCTGTTGGTGGAAGGAGTTGGCATTCCAGAGAGCAGGATGACGGTTTCGACGGCGGGCATCGTGCCACGAATCTACGATCTCGCGGCGGAACCTGTACGGCCGAAGCTGGCAATTTCCCTCAACGCGCCCAATGACCAGCTCCGCACGCGCATCATGCCCATCAACAAAAAATGGGATTTACAAAAGCTGCTCGCTGCCGCGCGCGAATTTCCGCTTCGCACTCGCGAGAAACTCACGTTCGAATACGTGTTGTTGAAAGGAACCAATGACTCGGCCGAACATGCGCGCGAGTTGGCGCAGTTGATCCGGGACTTAAGGGCGAAAGTCAACCTGATCGCTCTGAACCCGGGGCCGGGTGTCGCATTCGAAACGCCCGAGGAGAAGCGCGTACTCGAGTTTCAGCGAATCCTGGCGGATGCCGGCGTCCCCGCGTACATTCGCAGGCCTCGAGGCCGGGATATCTATGCTGCCTGCGGCCAGCTGAAAAGAACGGTTGAACTGGCTAGTTAGCTGCCTGCGCGTGGGCCCGGGGTTCCATCACGTTGCCGTTTACCATCGGCAACTCCACAACAAATGAGGCGCCGCCTTCGTCCTTATTGCGGCATGTGATTTTCCCGCCATGCTCCTGAATTATCCCGTAGCACGCACTCAGTCCCAATCCTGAGCCTTGGCCAACCGGCCGGGTGGTGTAAAACGGGTCAAACACGCGCTCGGGTTCAAGCATCCCTGTGCCTGTATCGGAAAAGTCAGCCTGAACAAAATTTCCGATTGAAGAGATAGTAACTGTCAGCGTTCCGCCGCGATCGCTCATCGCCTGAATTGCATTGTTAATGATGTTGGAAAAGACTTGCAGAAGCTGGTTCGAGTCACCCTGAACTCGCGGCAGATCGGCCGAGAACTCTGTCACACATTGCACATTCGCAATTCGCATTTGCGGCTGGCATAGGTTCAGGGCGGTCTGCACAATGGTGCTAACATCCACAGCCGATTTCGCCGCCACCGGCGCCTGCTTCGCAAAGCTCAACAAGCTTGCGACCAGAATTCGAATACGCTTTGCCTGCTGCGCGACTTTTTCCGCTAACGACCGCTGTTCCGGGGTGAGATCGGTGGTTGCCAGCAACTCGGAGTAGCCAAGCATGGCGGTAAGCGGATTGTTTAGCTCGTGCGCCGCTCCGCCAACCAACTGTCCCAGAGAGGCAAGCTTCTCCGATTGCACAAGCTGGGTCTGAAGCACCTGCAGGTCCTGAAAGGATCGTTGCGAGGCACGAAGCAAACGTATCAATTCGATATCGAGCAGGTGTTGCTTCAGGAACACCAGCGATCCCATCAGCAACATCGCGCTTAATGTGAGCACCAAGCGGAAGGTCCGCACGCGCACCGGCACCGGCCCTCCAAAAGCAAATAATTCTTCTGAGATCCCGCTCAGGATTCGAGGAGAATGAAGCCGTTGCACCAGCCGTGCAATGGCTCCCGGCTCGGAAAAAACGGATAGCCAGGCGAAGATCGGCAGCGAAAAGACTGCGATCATTCCCAACCGCGCGGCCCACACGCCCCGTGGAAGGGACCGCTTTGCCGCTGCGCCCCCGGTCGGCATTTCCAACGCCAACAGCGCCGGAACGGTCATCCATGCCATGGAAATTACGAGCGGCAAATCATACAAACTGCCTGAGTAGTAAGTGTTGCGGCCCAGTGCCCACGTGGCGACGAACGAACTCACCGAATACAGAAGGCCGGCTCCGAACCAGTGCGCATAGACTGTTCTCCATCGCCCCGAGCTGCGAGACCACAACAGAGCAAGCCCCACTAACAGCGCCAATTTTTCGACCAGATACGATGAGTTCAGGTTGTGCTGATACGCATCGGCGCTGGCATACACGTACTGCCACGGTATGACGGCATAGAGATAGACGTAGACCCACCACAGCAGGAGCAGCGCAAAATCGAGCGAGCCAAGTCGCAAGTCGCGATCGTGCTGCTCAACGTCGGGCTGCAGCGCCAAAGCTGCCATCATCGGCACGATGTGCAGAAACAGAATGATGTCGCCGGTGAATAGGCTTGGAACTTCTTGCTTTTGGGCGACTTCGATGTATGTCCAAAGACCCTGATACACAAGCCAGGAGGCGAAGCCGAGGCACATCAATGTCCAAAACAGTCTCGTCCTGCCATTGTTCCGGAGAATGCTTGGGACACAGGCCATTGCGGCCGACAGCAACAACAGCAACTGCTGAATGTCACTGAATGCAACCAGGCCGAAGCTGTGAGGAGCAAACAGCGACACTCCGACCTGTAGCAATACAACGCATATCAGGCCCACGCCCCACGCTTTGGCCCGCTTAGACATACCCCATCCTGAAAGAATTTTAGACGTTAAGGTTGATGACCGGACGTTACTTCGGTAATACTCTGGCAGATCGGAAATCGGTGCCGACGTGCACCCGCCTCCGCAGATTACTGCCGCTGTTTGCGCATAAAGTTGTGCTTGCTCTGCCAGTTGCGGAAATCAATAATTATCAAGGCAACAGCACTGCTTTGCATTTTCCCGCACAATTCGCGCAGTATTTGCGGCCCCGCTCCCTTTGGCGCAACCAGGTACCCCTTAGCCCAGAGGAGGTCCGACGGAACGAGCGTTGGCTGGCCACCGCCCGTGTATTTCTGGCAATTTCGGCTTTGATTACGGTCTGGATGGACCCGGCTGAAATCCGCTCCATATGGGCGTACGCCTTGTTGGCCATCTACATCGCCCAGGGCACTGCCATTATGTTGCTTCTGCGGTGGCACCAGCAGTCCACCCCCTCCTTCCGCTTGCTGGTACATGCCGGTGACATTGTCTGGCCTGCGCTGATTTCGCTCTTTACCACCTCGCAGAGCAATCCTTTCTTTCTTTTCTTTCTTTTTGTGCTGGCAGCGGCCGCCTACCGATGGGGCGTTTGGGAAACGGTAATGACGGCAGTCGCGTCGCTGTCCCTGCTGTGGTTAGGCAGCCTTGCGCTCAGTGTAGAAGGACCGCGGGTTTGGCTCGCGCAACATCATCTGCAAATCGTAAGGGTCTCAGTCGCAGATTTTGATCCCAAGCCATTGTTTGTGCGATCCGTATATCTGCTGGTCATGAGTTTCCTGCTCGGTTACCTGGCTGAACAGCAGAAGAAGCTGCGCGCAGAGAAGGACGTTGCAACCCGGCTGCTTGGACTTGTGCGTCTGGAGGCTGGGCTTGGCGGCGCTCTAGCCCACATCGTTGGCGAACTCTTGGGCCTTTATGGAGCCAGGCGCGCATTGATCATCTCGCGCGAAAGCACCAATCCCCGTATTTCCGTCGGATCTTTGGAGGTCACGAACGGCGTTTCAGAAATCCAATGGCTCGACCCTGGCCCTGCCGGTTCCGAAACCTATCTCGCCGAAAGCCCGGCGGCTGCGTGGTATGCCGGCAGTCGTTGGGGCACAAGTGATTTCAGCTTGGTAGGAGTGGACGCTTCAGGTAGGCCGGTGCGCAACATGGATACTGGGCTGATGAGGCGTTTCGCCGGGGTCCATCCCTTCGTCCAAATGTGCGCGGTCTCCTTCTTTATCGGACAGGAACTCTCGGGCAGAATCTTTCTGCTTGAGCCCCATTTCTCTGCGAACGAAGAGGACGAACTTCGTTTTCTGCAGGAACTCGTCCGGCAAATCAGCCCGGCGGTTTACAACCTCTATCTGCTTCGGAGGCTGCGTAAGCGCGCTGGGGCGCTCGAACGTGCGCGACTCGTGCGCGAATTGCACGATGGCGCGGTGCAATCGTTGATTGGCGTGGAAATGCAAGTGGATGTGCTGCGCAGAAACTACAACAACGGTGCAATAAGCGAGTGCGACGAAGAACCGGTTCCAGCGCGGCGCGCGGAGTTTGTCGCCGCCGAACTCGAGCGTATCCAGAACTTGCTTCGCGAGGAAGTCCTCAAATTACGCGAGCTTATGCAACAGATGAAGTCCGCAGAAGTGGATTCGCGAAAGCTGCCGCCTTTTCTGCGTGACGCGGTGCAACGGTTCCAGCGCGAAACCGGCATTGCTGCGCAACTGGTACTAGACGTTGATGAAATCCGCCTTCCTGTCCCGGTTTGCCGCGAGTTGGCGCGTATCGTCCAGGAAGCGCTGGTGAACGTGCGTAAGCACAGTGGCGCCACACGGGTCATCGTTCAGCTTCTCGAGAGCGGGGGGAAGTGGGAGCTTATCGTGGAAGATGACGGTAGTGGTTTCCCGTTCGCGGGGAAGATTTCGCAAGCCGAGTTGGATTCAAGCGGTCGCGTCCCGGCGATTATTCGCGAACGCGTTCGCCTTATTCAAGGCGAACTCACGATAGAATCGAGGCCAGGCCAGGGTGCTCGGCTGGTAATTCTGGTGCCACAAGATCAGCTGGTAAGCTCAACTTAGCAATGGAAACTAAGAAGGCGGCGCTCACCCGCATCGTCATTGCCGATGACCATCCCATTTTCCGGGACGGCCTGAAGCGGCTGCTCGAATCGGAACGCGAATTCAAAGTTGTAGGCGAGGCCTGCGACGGCATAGACGCCGTGACATTGGTACAGCAACTCAAACCCGATGTCCTTCTCCTCGATCTCGCCATGCCTCGCCGCGCCGGCCTTGATGCGCTCCGCGAGATGGGCAACGAACCGGTCTCGCCGCGGGTCATCCTTTTGACCGCGGCGGCCGAGAAACATCAAATTGTTGAGGCGCTCCAGCTTGGCGCGCGTGGGGTTGTGCTCAAGGACTCGGCCACTCAGATCTTGCTGAAAAGCATTCGCGCGGTGATGAGCGGCGAATACTGGGTAGGCAGGGAGAGTGTGTCGAACCTGGTCCAATATTTACGAAACCTGGTTGACTCTTCCATTAACGATCCCCGCAAGAAGAAATACGGGCTGACTCCGCGCGAACTCGAAGTCATTTCAGCCGTCGTGGCTGGCTTCGCCAACAAGGAAATTGCGCAGCATTTCAAAATCAGCGAGGACACAGTCAAGCATCACCTGAGCAATATCTTCGATAAGCTGGGGGTATCGACACGGCTCGAACTGGCGCTGTTCGCGGTAAACCAGGCTCTGCCGTTCAAGCCTATCGCGTAAACCGTAGCCGCAAAAGGGCGAGCCGCCGAGTGGCCGAGTGGCACATTCGGGCTATTGTGCATATCTACGGGGCTGCTAATTTTAGGCTAGCGAATTTTATGCCTTGACTCGGAAAGACATGATGATGAAAGACACCACTCAAACAATTCGGAGAATCTTCAAAGACGAAGCAGGTCAGGACATCGCGGAATATGCGGTCATGCTGGCGGTAATTCTGTTGATTGTTATCGGCACCGTCAAACTGATCGGCACCAACGCGAATAGCACTTTCTCGAACGTCGCCAGCAATCTCAACGGCGGCTAGTCGCAATCAGCAGTGCACAATCTTGGGACTCTTAATTCCTCGCGTGGCTTTGCGCGTATCGACGACTAATTTCGATTCGTGGACAATCCGTTCGTAATCGTAATCCGAATGGTCGGTGACGATAAGCACGCAATCGTACTGGGCCAGGTTCTCCAGCGGCGTGCACTTCATCTGCAAGTCATACTTCCGCCCTCGCCCTACTTCAGGAAAGTACGGGTCGTTGTACAAAACCTGCGCCCCTTCTTTCTGCAGAAGTTCAATAATGGTCAGCGCCGGCGATTCGCGCAGATCATCAATGTCTTTCTTGTAGGCGACGCCAAGCACCAGAATTTTTGACCCATTCACGGCTTTCTTCTGCTGATTGAGCGCTTTCGCCACAGAATCAAGCACGTGATAGGGCATGTTGGTGTTGATCTCGCCCGCCAATTCGATGAAGCGGGTGTGGAAGTCCCATTCCTTGGCTTTCCATGAAAGATAGAAGGGGTCGACAGGTATGCAGTGTCCGCCGAGGCCCGGGCCGGGATAAAACGGATGGAAACCGAAAGGCTTTGTCGAGGCAGCTTCGATGACCTCCCAAATGTCGAGCCCCATGCGGAGCGAGAGCAGCTTCAATTCATTCACCAGCGCGATATTCACGCAGCGATAAATATTTTCCAGCAACTTCGTCATTTCCGCTGCTGCGGGGGATGAAACCGGTACGGTTCGATTGAAGATTGACCCGTAAAGTGCACACGCAAGTTCCGACGCCGGCTGATTCAGCCCGCCAACAACCTTGGGAATATCCCGCCGTGCAACCGTCTGGTTTCCAGGATCTTCCCGCTCTGGAGAAAACGCCACGAAAAATGCCTTGCCGTTTTCCAAGTCTCCGCGTGACGCCTTCAATCCATTCTTATTGCCCTTCTCCAGAATCGGAACCATGACCTCTTCAGTCGTCCCCGGATAAGTTGTGCTCTCGAGTATGACGAGTTGACCCGCCTGAAGGTGCGGAGCGATAGACTCGGCCGTTCCCGTGATATAGCTGAGATCGGGCTCGTGATACTCGTTCAGCGGGGTCGGCACGCAAATGATGACGGCGTCCATGCTGCGAAGCTGCG
>Ga0075434_100001997_pt1 | contig 17706 bp, 22 predicted proteins | sample RhiMethybrSRZTD3_FD_75298 | JGI IMG/M metagenome (GOLD analysis project Ga0075434, IMG submission 75298) | Populus rhizosphere microbial communities from Tennessee, USA - Rhizosphere MetaG P. TD hybrid SRZTD3 | ecosystem: Host-associated > Plants > Roots > Rhizosphere > Soil | place: USA... | reverse complement strand
TTTACTCTAATCCACATCTTTATTTGAGAATGTGATTTATCTATATCTTCGATCATTCCGGTTGTGTCTACATGTCCAAGAACTAAATGTCCCTCCAGTCTATCACCCAGCCGCAAACTCCTTTCAATATTTACTTTATCTCCAACGTTTAACGAGCCCAGACACGTACGGTTGGTGGTTTCCTCAACCAAGTCAAAATCGGCTTTGTCATTGTGTAGTGCTGTAATGGTGAGACAGACTCCGTCTACACTTACACTATTACCAACTTTGAGATTTTTACTCAGACGACCAAGACAAAGGGTTAGCTTTAAATCTGAACGCTGTTGATCTTTTTTAAATTTCATTTTAGATATTGATTTTACCGAGCCTGTGCCTTCGATAATTCCCGTAAACAAACCTATTCATTGATTATAACTGATAGCTACTCATAAAAAATTATGCTCCAGTTCGATAGAGTATGTGCTAGGTTTTGGAATATTATCTATCTCTTTATTCAGCTAGTTGTAATCGGCGATAGATTAAATGCTCGACGTAAAATAAAAAAGGGCTGAATGAGCTTCAAGATGAGACGGATTGAGGATGAAAATTGATTCCCTGGAAAAAATTGCTAGTGAAGTCGTTGGATGTCCACTTTGCAAACTTTCGAGAACAAGAAAGAATGCTGTGCCGGGTGAAGGACAAGTATCAGCCAAATTAATGTTCATCGGTGAAGCCCCTGGAAAGAACGAAGATCTAAAAGGCAAACCCTTTGTAGGAGCCGCAGGACGAATTTTGGATGAAGCTATGAAAAAAGCAGGACTAGAACGATCAAACGTTTTCATAACGAACGTAGTAAAATGTAGGCCACCAGGTAATAGAGTACCTGAGCAAGACGAACGCATAGCATGCCGGCCGTATCTCCAAAGACAGATTTTACTCTTGTCGCCAAAGATCATATGTATACTCGGAAGTATTGCGTATGCATCAATTCTAGGAGGAAAATCAATAACTGCAAGCAGAGGTAAAATCATAGTGCACAAAGGCCAACGATATTTCTTAACAGTCCATCCAGCAGCAGCAATTTACAACAAAAGCTTGCGCCATGTATTTGAAAACGATATTTTAAAATTATCTGAGGAATTCAAAAAGATCGAAAAAGGTAGGTATGGAGACTCTTTGCTACGCTATATGGAAAAAAGCTAAATAACCATAGCTAATGCACATTGTTAGTAATTTCTGCATTTCTGATTATTACTACCTGTAACTTACTATTAAAGAGATATACGCGATTTGTAATAAACTAAGCCGTCTCTGATGTCATTTGGGTTAATTTTCTTCTTAAACCGAAGATCAAAGAATAATAGCCGGTTACTAACCTCTGCCTCTAGCATATCAATTCTTGTCACCAGCGACGCGGCGTCATTTGACGAGCCGTCAGCGGCGTATCGAACGTGAGCATAGCGGCTAGCAATGCTCTCGATGCTATCTTCGATCAAGTATAGGAGTTTCTGAAACTCTGAAATAGAAATTTGATCTTCAAGAATAGTCTCTATTCTTTCAAATTCCAAGACATTTTTTCTAATAGTCTCTCAAGAAACTCTTTGAATTCAGTGCCATTTGGGTCTCTAGCCAAACTGTTAAGGCTCCAAGAACCAAGTTTAGGTTGGATTGAAGCTTTCATGTATATTATTGCCATGCCGAATATTCTAGTAAGTAGAACCAGTTCGGTCTTGGCACATAGTTTAAAGCTGTTTTTTAACTCTATATTTTTGTCCGATAGGCACCTAATCAAATATTTAACTCAAATTGATTTAGTTCCAAGTCTACTATCATTAACATGATCTTTTTTAATAGTTGAGAACCGTAAATATGCACGGCCGCTATACTAAACCTTGAGAAAAGCAATAATAAGAAACTTGGTAAAATACAAAAATCATCAAAACGGCAAGTATTGAACGAAAAGGATATCTATGATTTGTATCAACCGTTGATCGACAAGGTCATTTATATCGATGATCAGCTCATATTATTGAACCAGCTGATATCAACTTTAAAAACAAGTGAAAACATGCCACTCGATTCAGTCTCAGTATTAAATTTAGCTGAGTATATAACCAATATGTCAAGAACCGTCTTCAAAGATGCAAATACGCTCATAAACGAGATTTTTCATTTTGATTTAAACTCCGCTAGGCAACACAGATTGCAAGCTAAACCCTAGTAATCAAAATTTCCAGTCTAAGTTCAGATCTGCAGTCGCCGATCCTAAAACGGCTCTACGTTTTATAATAGATATTGGTATAAAAATTAAATTAAATGCGTATAACTATAATTATTTGTTGGCGCTTACTTGACCACCATCACCGGGCAAACTGCATAACTGACCACACCTGATGCTACGCTTCCAAGGAGCAGCTTCTTAAAGCCCGACCTACCGGTAGTTCCGATGAGTATGAGGTCAATGTGCTGGCTTTCGGCATATTCCACTATTGTTCCTTCGACTGACATCTGACTATCAACGAGGTCTGTTTTCAATGGAATATTCTTTTCTTTTGCAGCTTCTTCTATATCATGAAACCATTTTTTTGATTCTAATGTCTCTTTTTCCTTTTCGTGTTTTACGGCATCTGGACGAGGTCCAAATCCGTACGAAGAGAGTGGGATATGAGAAACCGTTAAAGCGACAAGCTCAGCGTCATATTTTTTTGCTAATTCAATTGCATAGCCGGCCGCCCGCATTGATTGTTCTGACCCATCGACTGCAACTAATATTTTCGAAAATTTTTCCACTTTATTGGACACTTCTTTATTCTTGTAATCTGTATTTGATGCTCTTTTCTATAAACTTAACAACTCTTGAGTATGTAACGTTCATTTATATAAGCATCAGCGTTAGATTTAGATCTCTGAGTAAGCTACTGAAAAATTATTTTTAAGAAGAGCTCGCTGGTATGTAGATTAGCCGTCATATTGATTAATATCGACAGAAGATAGCGGCTATCAGAGTATTTCCTATTGACAGTTCTATCCTATGTATGAGTCTAATTAGAAAAATTCGAATCTTGAGGACACTAACTGGAACAATCCCAACGATAACCACCAATCCTTTTGAGTTCGTAATATCAAATGCGGCTTAACTGAAGTGAGGTATAACTTCTCTTGCAAGCAACTTCACCATTTTTTGTCGGTCCGGGCTAGAGTTTGTAATAACAATTTCTGTAAACCCAGCATCAACATACGGCTTGAGCTTCTCGATAGCCTCTTTTGGACTTGACACGACTAGCAACATTTTTTGCATCGTATCGTCGCCGACTACCTTCCCGTTTTCCTCGATTTGTCTAGGATCGTGTACGTCTACGTCAAAGAACGCTTTTATCATTGATCCTTTCCAAAAAGATATTGACCTTAATGCTTTTTGTTTATCTTCGTCATACGAGCCAGGGATAAACAATATTTTTTGCACGGAGTCGTAATCTTTCCCTACCGCGTTTGTTCCTTCCTTTAGAGCAGGAAATATTTTGTTTTTGATTTTATCTACATTAAGTTCGTTAGTGACAAATCCGTCTCCCTGTTCTCCTGCGAGTCTAGCCGACTGTGGGCCGAGACCTGCTATATATAGCGGAATAGGTGCCTTAGGCTTTGTATAAAGCTTCGAATCTTTCAATTCGTAATATTTGCCTTTAAAACTCACCCAATCTTCTTCCCACAGGGTCTTGATTATCTGTATAGCTTCCTTCAACCTTTCAAATCTCTCACGGCTAGATGGCCAATGATTTCCTGAAGGTACCTCATTTAATGCCTCTCCCCGACCGACTGTCAAAAAGACTCGGTTTGGGAACATGAAGCCTAAAGTTGCAAAAACCTGTGCAACAACAGCAGGATTATACCGAAGTATTGGTGGAGTGATGCCAGTGCCGATGGTGATTGTGTTCGTTCTGGCCAATGCAGCACCGAGCCATGGCCAAGCGGCCCCACCTGAAGCTCCCGTATCACACCACGGCATATAGTGGTCACTTGTCCAACATCTCTCAATCCCATTGCTTTCCATGTCATGGACATCATCAAGTAATCCTAATGGATTAACTTGCTCGTGTGCTGCTTGGATACTAAATTTTGTCATCCTACAGTGTACCCTTTGTTATGTTATGTTACATGTATATATATCCAAGCGGGCAGTTTAGTTTCATAAATGTCGAGCTCTATATTGCGTCTAGATTTCATCCATCGATACGCTAACTATACAATAGCCGTTTAGCGGAACTTTCACGGAATGCCATACAAATACCAGCCCACACATAACGAGCGCATTATTTTTCTGCACCTTTAACCAATTACTTGTATTAGGAAATCATGTAGATTGGGCATGGATTTCCTTAAAAATGGACCGGGTGGGATTCGAACCCACGACCTCAGCAATGCCAATGCCGTATCCTACCGGACTAGACGACCGGCCCTAGCCGCAATTGAACAGTTTTATTTGGTTATTAATAATTTTAACGCAAAGAAACAAGATTATAACCATCTGATTTCTTTGAACAATGGAAGGGAGTGGCCCTGGAGCAGTCTATTGGAGCGGTAATAAAGTACCAAACTTCACCTGAAAATACAGAATCCTCAGAGTTTCTCCTGCTCCGAAATAGAAGAGGCTTTTGGGGGTTTCCACAAGGCCATAAGGAAAAAGGGGAAACAGAAATCCAGACGCTGCTACGTGAAGTCTTCGAGGAAACGGGCATAAGCTCCTTGGATGTCCAATCCTACGTTGGCAAGATCCGATATTCTTACTTTAAAGCAGATGGTATGAAATCTGATAAGGAAGTTAGATTTTACTTTGCCACTACGTCAACCAAGAGGGTTAGACTTTCTACTGAGCATGATGGCTTCGTCTGGGCCACGTTTTTGGATGCCCTATATACTCTTGACCACAGACAACTAAAATCAGTATTAATCAAAGGACATAGAAGGGGTCTCTACTAAGGCCAACCGCTTTTGGTTATTTTGATACAAAATTATTGATCATAGCAATAGATTTATACTCAATGCTAGACCGAATAAGGGAGGACACGTAAAGAAATGACAGCCGGGAAACATATAGTTTTAACAGCAGATCGAAGTCTAATGACCAACTACAGAGGAAATTTCCTGTATGGTTTCATAGCATGTGGGCCTTATGAGCTCATCCCTGAATTTGTGTTTGACAGGCTGTTCTGTCCTAGTGTTGAAACAAACCAAAACACAGGAGAAGTAAAGGTCGCACAATGCGGACTAAGAAGAATAGAATCCGCCCTCTTAAAAGAGTACAAGCGAGAGGATGTTTTCTTAGCACATCCGGATATGCTCAACAAATGCATAGGACCGCAGACAAAAGTAGTTGGAATCAATGTAATGGATCCGCTCGGAATGGCACCAGTGACAACTACCATGTCGCCAGAAAAGCTGTCTTATGTGGCTATGAAATTTAAAAAGATGTGTGCTTCCCTAATCCAGCTAAAAAAGAAATATAATTTCAAAGTAGTGGTCGGAGGCAACGGTGCTTGGGAGCTTGCAAAACCCGACAGAATGAAAATTCATGGTATAGATACAGTAGTTATAGGTGAGGCTGATGAGCTTGCGCTTGACCTATTTCATGATCTGGAGTCGGGCGATGCTCCCGAGTTACTTCATACATTTGTCAGAAATATAGAGAATATACCGATTATTCGAGGTCCGACTATAAATTCGTTGATAGAGGCAATGCGTGGTTGTGGAAGAGGATGTGACTTTTGCGATGTAAACAAACGTTCGAAAAAAGACATTCCATTAGAACGATTACAAACAGAGGCAAGAATCAACTTGAAATATGGTTTTGACTCAATATGGCTACAGTCGGATGAAATGTTGCTTTACGGATGCGATAATAAAGACTTTGTCCCTAATGCTGATGCGATCGTCGATTTGTGGAAAGGACTCAAATCAGTAGGCGCTAACTTTATAGGTACAACGCATATGACGCTGTCTGCAGTGGCATGTTCGCCCAATCTCATCAAAGATTTGTCAGAAATAAACGATATGCACAAAAACGGTAGGTGGCTTGCCACCAATTTAGGCGTTGAAACTGTAGCGCCAAGAATGGTCAAAAAACATCTAGGTATAAAAACAAAGCCATATCAACCAGAAGAATGGGGAGCAGTTGTAAGAGAGGGTTGTAAAATCTTAAATGACAATCACTGGTTTCCTGCTTTGACTCTAATTATTGGATGGCCCGATGAAACCCCTGATGAGACCCAATATACTATCGACCTCATCAAGGATTTTAAAGAGACAAATATGAGAGGTCTAGTTGCACCGCTACTGTATCAAGATTTCTCTGAGAGGAATTCGATGCACTTTGGCAACTTAAACGAGTCACAGTTTACACTGTTCTGGAAATGTTGGGAACACAATCTCCGAGTGATCAACGACATTATTCCTATTATTGTTAGAAATAAGACCTATGGACCAGCGATGAAAATATTTATGGCATGTCTAATAAAAGCGGGGACATGGGCTGTTATGAGATACTTAAAGGGATTGTCAAAGGAGCTTTTCAATGGTCAGTTACCTGAGGATATCGTCGAGAGATATTCAAGGGAGAGATCTGTGACCAAAACTCCTCCGCCTCAGCTCTAAATTCTTTTGAATTTACGTGTGTGGTTGGCTGCTGAAACAATAATTAATTATTTTCCGGAATCTAGATATTCAATTGCATTGTCTGCCAAGCTAGCTTTGGCCGGTGTTAACACGATAAAATAGTTTTTATCTGCTCTTTCAACCGCAGTTACAGCCTTATATTTTTTAGTCGAAATATCAAATTCCACCATCCCTGGATCAAGATTGGCCTTTGTATAGACCATCATTAATACATCTCCCGATAGGGGCGTCAACGGTACGACCGAGAAGACATAACCCCTGTATGAGCTTACAGGCAGGACTTGTTTCATGGGCGGGGCGATCGATACTAAATACAGAAATACATCTTCCACATTTGAAAATTCTTCGAATTCAAACTTCATACCTTGTTCTCCCATAATGCAGTGTTATAAGCCTTTAAAAAACTGAAAACGACAAGTCTACCCATACGACTCGAATTTGACTTCATAGCTCCCATCTTTCCTTTTGTTTCGTTCTGTGACAAATCCTTTCGGGACCAAGTAATCAAGAGATCCATCAACTGTGCCCTGCCATCCACATACATAAAATGAGGTATTTTCTGTAGTGATCTTTTCTCCTACCAACTCTTCGAGTGGAGAGCGATCACTCCCTGCTTTGGGTCTCAGAAATGTTTCTACTCTACCTCTTTGTCCGCCCCAAGATCTGTTGAACCACTCTTGTGGTCTGCTTATGCTGGCTCTGTAGTAAAAGTCCCATTTGTCTCGACCTTTATCCACGCTCTCTTCCTCCAATTCGGTCAACAATTCACGGTAGCTTAGCTCGTCAACATAACTAGCCCCATGCAATACGACTATCTGCCGTTTGCTTCCGATTGCCTTCATATGTAGTGCATATGATATAAACGGCGCTAGGCCGGTGCCACCTCCTATCAGAACCATTCTTCTATTATCTGGCTCACCAGTGTGAAGTTTCTCGCTAATTGTAAAAATACCAGTCGGCTTTACCCACATGATCTCATCTTCCTCCTTTTTGTTAAAGAGCTCAGTCGTCAAGCGTCCAGGGACTGGTTTTCTAACCCATCTTATGATCAGCTCAAAATACTTCTTTTGCTCTGGAGGAGAAGCAATGGAATAGGCTCTGCGGACTATTTTTCCCTCAGACGGTATATGAAGACCTAAAGTAACAAACTGCCCGGCCTTGAAGTCAGAAACAGGACCGTCAGACGGTTTTATACGAAATATACCAAGGTCCTCTTTAAGTACACGAACATATGAGACGGTGGCTTTATTATCAACTACCATGCAATTCTCAGAGTCAGTTTATGCTAAATAAATATATTGTTGCTTTTTTAGCTTCAGCAACAAACTAAATAGGGCTAAAACATAAGGTTTGGTCGTGTCTTGTACCATTATCATTACAAATCGTCGATGTCCTATAGTTTTTGCTCCCGCTTTATTATTGCTTTAAGGTTATCTCCAGAGCCGTGAGATTCCTTTTCTTTTATTACTATCATTCTTATGTTCGCGGGTGTTTGTCTCGTTTGTGGTTTCTGTCTTTTTCTTTTCAGTAGAGCCCTTATCCATTGAATCGCTATCGCGATCATTTGACGTACTAGTGCTACTCTTAATACCAATATTGTCATGATAACACAAGAGTTCGAGGCGATTCGGTTTACTGAGGATCGGGATCGTTGTCCGTATGAAATACTCATTGAGTACACCGTTCCGAATACAATTATTATCGCGGTAAGCGCTAGACGTTATTATATATTTTCATAATGAGTGCCTTAGATCCTTTATAAGCATAAAATAGATTATTATAGAAGAAAACAGTCATTTCGACCATAGTTGAACTGCCGGTGCGATATCTGGATGATTCCATGAAAGCCATTTAAGATTACCGTATTTAACACATTTAAATATTAAGCTGAAATCAATAGTGACCAAACGATCGAAATAGACCTAGTCTCTCTCAAAGAGACTATATTGTATTCCTAGATTAGGCCTACCGATCTAAAACTTCAATAACAAAAGGCTTTTTATCTGACTGACTTGAGTTAATGACTAGAATGGGTAAGACGCGAAGTCCGTCCAGCAAATCTTCTAGTGACGAGACTTTACCTGCCTGGGCAGAAGAAGAAATAAGATCAGTTCCACTTCAAGAACAAGAAGCGATAACAAGGACCGGTTACATTCTTGACATATATGATAAGGACTTTAAAATAGACATCCAGCTATATGAATCTCTTCCTGATGGAAGAACCATTATTGAGAATCTGGATGTTCCTAAATCAATCGATATTAGCTCGTTTATGAAGGGCTTTGTTTACGAATTTAAAATAAAGGTATATGCAGGACAATTAAGTACAAAAGTAATTGAACTGCTAAAGACAAAATTTGGCCTTGAGATGGATAGAATTTACAAGTTTGAACTAGAGCATTTACAGCTTATGGATGTTGAATCAGATCAACCCTCTTCATCCTCTTCCGAAGAGGATGAAGAAGACTAGTCATTTCAATGAAGAGAAAGGAGATCTGTATGATCGAGTAGGCTACACCTACCTACTGTATCTAGGTTCGGGTAGTGCTTTGCATCTATCAGATCTATTGGTTATGCATTGCCTTAATCTTTTCTTTTGTCTACATCGCCGTTGCTAAGGTCCCCATTAGTATCAGGAATCTTATTTCTCCTACCGAACAAAGACGATGGAGACAAGGTCTTTTTATTTTTGAAAGGAAATTTGTACATTGTCATCCTCATCAGTGCCACCCACATGATGACAAGTGGAACATGATACGAAGCAATTCTCCAAGCAATTACGACATTCAACTCTGAGCTCATTGCTAGGCCGCTAAGTGAGGGAATTCCGTTGAGTCTGGAAATATAGGCCCAAATTCCAAGCTCAGCCAACCCAGACCCTCCTATTGTAATTGGTATAGTCGATATCGCTGTTGACGCTGATGTTGCCAATAGTGACTCAAACAAGCCTATATCTAGCCCGACGGCGTTCGCCAGAACCATAAAAGAAATTCCTTGGAGCACAAAAGCAAGGAAAGTTATTCCAATTCCGATTATAAAAACTCTCACTACTTGAGTTGAGTTAAAATTCTCTCTGCTCATCTTACATAAATCGGCCAGTGCGGTATTGGTCGATTTTGTAATTCTCTCGGCCTTTTCCTGAGAAATAAACTTGTCAAGTATTTTTACAACGAGTACTGGTAAGGTAAGGTTGCGTTTAGCCGACAATATCACTAGAGACAGCCAGAATATCATTGTAGGAATGGCCACCAGAATGACTGTTATACCGATAAATCCACCACCATTGTAAATTGCTATTGCCCCGGCAATGAACGCAAGCATTGTTCCCACCAACACATCAGCTATGATCTCCATTGTCGTCACCCATGCTGCTCTTCCCGCAGGCACTCCATTCTTTGTTAAAAAGGCAATTCTTACCACTTCTCCTCCAATAAACGAAGGGGTAGTTTGGGTTACAAATTCACCTGCAAGCCTAGCAGATATGACGCTTCCAACAGAGCTGACATTTCGACCTATGAATGCTCTTATGAAATATTCAAACCTAAAAGCTTGTAAAATTACTCTTCCCATAACCGATGCAGTAGAAATCATAAAAGGTACTAGCCCTACTGCGAATATCTGCGTCGGAGACAGATGTGTAAATAAGAACATGATAAGGAGAGGGATTATGCTTGCCGGAATCGCCAGAAGACGCCAGTTCAAAACTAGTCATCCACTTGTGCTTGTATCTTATATAATAGTTAATACAACTATGCGGAGACTAAGCTATTCCTGGTCGGATTCAAAATTTTGGATCTCAGTCCTCCACACAGGGTTACCCGTATTATGGTTTGGTTTATGTTAAATACTGTTATAGCAGCAATATATCATTACTTCTAGTAATAAGATTTAATTGCAAGATATAGATGCCTTCTCTTTATGTCTACAATGAAATATATCCAGCTTGAACCACTAGGCGATATAGCAATTATCAAAATTAATAGACCCGAAGCGCTCAATGCTCTGAACTTGGATGTCATAGCGGAGTTATCACGCACAATAGATATTGTTGGAGTTGACGATGGTATTAAGGTTGTAATCATAACCGGCGCTGGAGAAAAATCGTTTTGCGCTGGGGCAGATATAGCATATATGGTTAATATCGAACCGATGAAAGCCGAAAGATATGCGACCTCTGCTCAGTCCGTGCTAAACAAGATAGAGAAATTAGAAAAACCAGTCATTGCAGCAATGAATGGTTTCGCGCTTGGCGGTGGCTGCGAACTCTCCTTGGTATGTGACATGCGTATAGCATCAAGCAATGCAAAAATTGGTCAGCCCGAGGTGACAATAGGGATTCCGCCTGGCTGGGGTGGCACTCAACGATTGACGAGAATTATTGGTCCCGCAAAGGCAAAGGAGCTCATATTCACGGGGAAAATGATAACTGCAGAAGAGGCGGCACAAATAGGTCTGGTTAACAAAGTCATTGGCCTCACATCGGAGGATCAGCTGCAATCTCAAAGCTCTGCGGAAGGTTCATCAAGCAAGAGCGACAAGTCCAACGAGGCCAAACTTCTTAATAAAAAATTGATGGAAGAGTGCATAACGCTTGGAAAAGACATCACTAAGAACAGCTATACCGCAGTTAAGATCAGCAAAATGCTAATAAATAAGGCGACAGACACAGATATCGAAACCGGTCTTAGGTTAGAGATTTATGGCTGGGCACTTTCTTTCTCACACGAAGATAGGTATAAAATGATGTCAGCCTTTTTGAATAAAGGTAAAAAGTGACGCCCTAGCTCCTCGCTCGATCCCGATTAACACCACAAAACCATATGCTGCTAGCTCATCATGGAAACTATCTTAGCCCCGCTACTGGGCTTGCAGACATATGTGTTGCTTTCAATATTTTCCTCTTTGAAACCAGCAGCCATTGATTTGGCTACCGTTTGCGCTTGTTTTTCGGTCTTTAGAATTGAAATCATAGAAGGCCCTGCTCCACTTATCGTCACCGCTAGAGAGCCTGATTTCAATGCATTTCTTTTGACCGCATCGTAGCCAGGTATCATAAACATTCTGGCAGGCTCGACTATGGCATCATCGATGCCTTCTGCAATCATTTGAACGTCCTTTAATGCAAATCCAGCGACTATAGTGCTTGCAGCAGATACATTATGAACAACATTCCTAAGGGAGACACAATCAGGCAAGACGCTCCTTGCTAGCTCAGTTTTCCTTGGGGATGGATTTATACTTGGAACTGCAATAACAACGACAAGATCTTGAGGAGGTTCTAGAGAAATAAACTGCAGACGGGGACTGGTTCTAACTATGACAAAACCTCCCAATATTGCGCTCGACACGTTGTCGTAGTGTTTTGTTCCCGCACTGGCAATTTCTCCTTCTGCTGCATATTCAATTAATTTTTCCTTTTCGATCTTAAGATTAAATAATCCATCGAAAGCAAGCGCAGCAGCAGCAGCCGATGCAGCACTGCTGCCCATACCAAATCCTGCTGGGATTCTCTTCAGTATATTAACTTCAAGGTCTGACCGTATTTTGAAATCCTCTGACATTTTTTTTACCACCAAACCTGCAGAGTTAGTATTTACTTGAATTGGTATTGATGCGTAATTTTCTCCGGTCACCTTTAGTGTTACTTCGCTTGAGGCTCGAGACATTTTGTCAATCCTTACCATGTCCTCTAATGCATTGAGTCCTAGGCCAAATACATCGTATCCCGGGCCTAAGTTTGCCGTCGAAGACGGTGCCGCAGCAGTACAGGATGTAGTCAAGTTCGCGTTAGCCCCCAAAGTCTTCTCCCTGATGAAGAATTCTAGCCAGTGATGCTGTCAAATTAACCATACCGCTTGTAGTAAGACTGGAAACGGCTACAAGGCCTTCCATAAGACCACTCTTGGCTGCTGCCCTCACTAAATCTTTGCTCAAAAGGGATGATAACGTGTCTTTTTCGCTGTTCAACGCAGATTCCAATGCTGTAATAGAACTTGACCATTCCATGACTGACTTTAATCTTTCAATAATCAGGTCACGCTTGGTAAGAACATTGATTTGAGAAGTTTTAAGTCGGAGTCTCACCGATGATGCTAACAGTAAGACCGACACATAGTTTATAGGAGATGATACCAACATCCCATCAAATGTGAATATCATTGCCTTGTTGTCGGCATGAAAATTAGACACAAAGTACATACCGCTTGCTCTGAAGGCGAACAATTCAATTTGTCCAGCAGTATCCACTATGACACAGTCTGGGTTTAGGTTGTCTACTTCAGTTTGTATCTCTTCTAATCTTGTGGCTACCATATCGCTGGCCATCAACAATGAACCATTGGGTCCAAGATCGTATGTGTCCATTATGGTATGAGTATCAACGTAATCACGAATATCTACATGTGGCTCGTATGGCAGATTTACTACACCTGGGTCCAGATTTAGGATGATAGAAAATTGGTCGTTATCCTGTTGATACTTGAGTAATCTTGAAGCAAGAAGCGATTTGCCAGAACCTGCAGTCCCGGTTATAAATATGGTGTCCATCCATCTACAGCTGATAAGAACCGGTCATATCTCTGCTTCTATTAATCTATAGACTTTAGAATTCAGAGTTACATGATAGGCTTTTGATTGGCTGCAGCGTTATTCGCGTGACGGTAGTAGTACTGATATTCAAAAGCACCAACTGCTAGCAACCAACAGATTTGCAAACTGAAATTGAGTTCATTTAATTATGATCTTGCCGCGCATTGACGCAGGATGTAAAGAACAATAATATTCAAATTCTCCGGCCTTCTGCGAAGCAATTGCAGTTGTAAAATCCTGTTCAGGGGACAGGTAAGCAGTATTAATATTTAATTTGTCTACGATAAAATCGTGTCTGACCAAATCGTTGTTTAATATAGTCAGTTTTTCGGGGGTATTTACCTTAGCGAAAATATCCGGATTAGTCTTGTTGAATGCATTGTCCTGTGCAATTAGAAGAGTACCTTTCAAGCTCTTTAGATTAGACTGTTTATGCGGTACCATAAAATTACCTACAGCCCAAACTGTCCCAACTGTTACAAAAGAAATTGCAATTATGGCAATGATATTGTTTAGCAAGCTCGAATGCGCTTTATACAGTGGCATTACCTCATTAAATTTCTATTGGACTGAATGCACTGGACGCAAAATCACTAAACCGACTATAGTAAACTGTACCTTTGATTCTGATGAAATGAGCAGTAAACAGATTGACCAAAAAATGACAGAGCTGGTGCGATCGGGCGGATATATTTATGCCATAGCTGAAACTAAATTGAGACATGTAAGACCCTACCTTATTATTGCTTTGCAAGAAATTGCAAACTTTCACCCAGAAAATATAATTCTGCTGCCTTGTGGATCCAGCATAGACAGGACAGTTAACAGAGTCAACGCTAGCGTATATTTTAGTAAACCAGGAATAAGAACGATTACCGGACTTGAGATTTTGGCAAAAATAATCGATCCACATCTTAAGGTACCCCCAAACTCTTTCAAATATGAAATATGATTTGTAGGTCTATTCCAGTAGGAGGCCACATATCTTGGTTTTTATCGTCGGGTATTAACAAATATGAGCACTATAGTCGTTTGATCTCCAAGCAACTATTTTTTGGTCTGTTTAGATGCTTCTGTTTAACTAATTGCTACGTGTGTACATTATCGTATATTATCGTCGAGTCAATATGCAAACATATAGCTTACAAAAAGTGTTTGTGATTCTAACGGCGGCTATGGGATATGGAACCAATTATCTTGTATCTGGTCAAGGCTACTATTATTACTATACTTATACACATGGATACCCCATAAAGTACTGTTGCAGCACTGTACTCCGGTGAAGCGTGGGTGCCAACTATCGCTATTTGTGATGTACCTTTACTGAAAGGGATGCTTATTTGTCGCATGAAGTTGTTATTTTCTGTTTCAACAAATGATGTCATATGACCATCTTCGAATACTGCGAAACGACTGTCTAAACGTAAATCTTTATTTTTGGAATCTATAATATTTCTTGCAAGTTCGATCGTCATCATTCCAGGAGAGCTAGACGACAGATACGTCAGTATGGTAGCGTTACTATTTTGCATAGTCATACTGAGCAGCTTGTTAGCAGATCCTGTAAGCTGATATCTTACAGGAAAGCTCTTACCATTGATATGTAAGTTGTATATTTGGTCAGAGATGTTACCATTCGCCACTGTCGGTTGCTTGCTGCCAGCGCTATGAATAGAGATGATATTATTTTGTATAGTATCAGCTGATCCACTATTTATGTTAAAAGAGCCATTCGCGGTGTTTTCAATTTTATTCTTTATAGATTTCTTGTCAGTTATTATGGTGGCTTTAAAGGTACTATGCTTTAGTATTGAATTAGAATGTGATGCTAAATTATTGTCTTGTTGAGAGTTTTCGTCTTGGTTCTGATAAATTGAATCAGTTCTGTCGATATCGAGCCCACCTAGTGGCATAGGAAATTTGAATGGATCTCGAGTTGCCTTTGACGGGATGTGTTTTTGCTCATGAGATTTCTTTGAGTTTTCGAAATTGTTCTCATTGTTGTCTAATGACACTCGGGAAAATGATAGCGCAGGATTTAGAATGGTTGTGAAAAGAAGTAGCGTGATCCCGAATAGAGCAGTTACTCCAGTCAATTCTGATTTACTGCAGGTAAATCGATTCACCTTATAGTGTGTGCTCTTGTAATAATAAATGGCTAGAGAAAAAAACATTGATAGATTGATGTTAAAAATATGCGTTGCTATTCAATTTGTTTCTCTATCGGGACATTCGTTGCTCACCATTGTATGATAATTAAAAAAAATTATAAATAATGCGGCGGGCGTTTTGGTTTATATATATATCGATGGTAATTGCAATTGGACGCCACACATAATGAGAATGAGCGGAAAAAAGGTACTGGTTATCATAATTATGGTTGTGCTAATATCTTCAGTAGTAGCAGGGACTTTGTCTTTTTTAAATAGAGCTCCGACAAGTGCCAATAACAGCAATAATGCCTTTGTTAACGCTAGGTTAAACCAGGTAGTTGACTTTTGTTTAAGATCCTTACCTAACGGGACATCTATTTGTGATAGCGAATTATTGCCGGTTGTAAATAAACTCTGCACTCAAGATGGTGCAAGAGGAATGATTGATGCTTGTACCGACGGAAGGGTCCAACAATACTACAAGGCGAGGGATATCGCAAACAAAACGATACAATGAAGATAAGCAATAGTAGCCTCGAAAAGCAAATTAATTATTCATATTTTTTAACGGTAAATATGAACATGAGGTATTTCCATAGGCGGCTTGTGCTCCGATGTGAATATGTGCTTCAATGTAAATAATACAAACTTTGGAAAAGATCCACCATGCTTAAACTTAGCATATATTCATTTAATTGCCTGCCATCGTCACAGGTCCTGCTAATGCCATCGCTATGGCAAGTAAGTACCAGTTTGGTATCACAAACTTGTTTATCTCAATAACGCCAAGGTGTATGGATGTCCAGTCGGACTGCATGAGGAGTCCTGCCTTAGGATCTTCTCCAAGCGGAACCAACCACCTATTTAAAACATCCAAAGTCTTCTACCAGAATGGCTGTATTGGTACTAAGCTGTAGATTCACACATCCAAGAATGAATGCCTTTCTTCTCTTTCACGCGCCGAATAATTCGAATGTCATGTCATCAAATAAAGCTGCAAAGCTAATTAGAATAAAAATAAAGAGCACAGGAAACAAATGATATTGACACATGTTACTAATAATTGGTTTCATCTCTCTGCTCCTATCGACCTCCTGATGCGTGGTTAGTACTTTACCATTTGAGATCTGCAAAGCAGGGTCTTTGATATAATATTATTTGAGGTGTGCAAATAGCAAAGACGAGACAAACTACGGCGGTTGTGATGAATTCGATTCGCCTTATGTCAAGCTGAGCAAATATCCTTAGCCGCGGACTGGTTCTTAAGCCTTCTATGCTTTTTTCCTTGTTTGGATTGTTATGTAATGATTTTTTACTAGGGAGTGAACGTGCTCCACTTAATTAAACTCTTTAGCCGCTAATATTCTAGTTGAATAGCGTGAGTGATACCTTATTATTGCCACGAAAAGAATATCTACTACAGTAATCTAATTACTTTCTATGTAGGTGGGAAGAGTTGGTCCGTCGTTTCTCTTAACAGAATTGAATTGATTCATGATTTCTTGAATTCGCTGTTCGACCTGCTCCCGTCCGCCATCTTGGTTTTGTTGTATGGTTGAATTTGACATCGAGAACGACAAGTTCGGATAAATAGGTTTGGTTGGTTGGTCACTTGAGGTTATCTTAATCGTACTCTGCGGAGAGGAATTTGCAGCTGTATTGGCTGTATTATTTGCATTGCTAGTATTGTTGTAGTCATATGCATTATTATTTCCATTATTGTCATAGGTAGGATATAATGATCCTTGAGAGGGTGGCAAAGTAAGAGAAGAATTTTGGATGGATTGTGGTTGAGCTGGTAGCCGGTTTTGAGAATTTACCAGCAGGGGCATCGATGATAATAATATTGGCGACGAATTTGATGATGATGATGTGGCCGGGTTGATATCGCTTTGAGGCTGGTTTTGCGGTTGTCCTTCTGGTGCCGACGATACTGCTAGTGTTGTCTGTCGTTGGTCTTCTTGTTTTTGTGGTTGCTGTTGCGATTCTGTGAGCTGTGATTGCGGTATTTGTTGTTGATTCTGTTGTACTGCGTTATATGGTGGTAGCTCTGAAACGGGTGATCCTCTAGTCTTGGAGAGCGCTGTTGATGACCCTTGTGCCTCTACGTGAGATGTTATTTGCGGAGAGGTAGCCATGAAGGAGGGATTACTATTGTCATTAATGTTGTTACTATTGTTACCAAGAGAAGCAATGGTACTAGAAGATGTTGGTGATTGTGAAGGTTGTTGTTGTTGTTGTGAGGATGGTGGTATTATTGATGATGATGGTGATGATGGGGCTGCTGCTACTGTTTGCTCCAATAAACCTACTACATTAT